>Ga0209026_1000199_pt1 | contig 83231 bp, 81 predicted proteins | sample AraplaCL_Col_mCL_FD_184262 | JGI IMG/M metagenome (GOLD analysis project Ga0209026, IMG submission 184262) | Arabidopsis root microbial communities from the University of North Carolina, USA - plate scrape CL_Col_mCL (SPAdes) (version 2) | ecosystem: Host-associated > Plants > Roots >...
ACTATTTTTGGGCGACGCCGTTTTAGGTAGTGTTGTTGCCGAGGTACTTTTTAAAATGTACCCTTACGAAGACGAAGGCTTTTTAACCGAGCTGCGCTCAAAAATAGTAAGCCGGGTAAACCTCAACCTTTTAGCCCGCAAGCTGGGTTTTGAAAAACTGATAGAGTACGACAACCGCATGGTGAATTCGACACGGCAGGGCTCGCTGTTAGGCGACGCATTTGAAGCTTTGGTTGGCGCAGTATACCTGGATAAGGGCTACGACTTTACAAAGAACTTTTTGGTGAACCATATCATCAAATCGCATATCGATATCCAGAAACTGGAGCAAACCGAAACAAACTTTAAGAGCAAACTCATCGAGTGGTGCCAGCGCCATAGCAAAGATGTATCCTTCGAAGTAACCGAAAACCAGGAAGGCGAAAGCAATAAGCTATTTACTGTGTTGGCCAGCGTTGATGGCGAAGTATTAGGAATGGGCAAAGAGTTTAACAAAAAGAACGCCGAAAAATTGGCGGCCGAAAAGGCATGCGAAGCTTTGGGTATTTAATCGTTCAGCTTTGGTAAAAAAACAGGCGGTTTTTCACCGGTTGCCACAAACTCCTTATACGATTTCCGGATATAGTCAATCAGGTCATAATCCGTCCACTTGCGGATATCTTCTATTGCCGGCCTATAAGTAGTCATAAAATAGCCCAGTTTTACGCTATCGGTAATCCCGCTCATTTTTCTAACAAAGGGTTTGTTAAACCGTCGATCGATCTCGGTTTGCTCATTTTCCTTGGCTGCGTACGCCTGGAAACGGCGGGCATTTTTGGGGCCTGAGCCAAACAGATCATATAAGCCATTCAACGGGTTAAATATTGCGCCAAGGGTACTTGTTTTGCCATTATTATAAATACCCTGTTTATTATAACCCTTCATCACTTCCGCCATATCCTGCTTCTTGGTCACATCTTTAATATCTACCTGCATCAGGTTTATTATCGGTACCATAAATACAAACAGAGCAACATCGGCAGCAACAACTACTTTCTGGTCGCTAAAGTTGCGGCAGTTAAACAGCAAGGTGTCGCCAATGGCGGCTTTGATCTCAAATGCGCCAAGCTGATCGTTAATCACGCTTGCATGCGTAACATCGTTGGTTATCAACACATTTTGAAGCCTTACATTAATGTTTTTACTGTATACAATACCCCTGATGTTCAACTCTTTGCGCTGGGCAAATGTATGTGAACTTATGCAACCCAATAACAGGATCAGGATGGTCAGAAACGACTTAAGCGGAATTTTAGCAATATATTTCAATATGCAAATTTAGCCATTTAAGGCGTAAAATTTGTTAAAAAGTTGTTAAATATCAGTCAAATAGCGCTTTTCCCATCCTGAATAAATTTCTATCTTTGCGCATGATAAAATCCATGACAGGGTATGGACTTGCAACTCACGATTCGGGCAGCACAAAGTATACCGTTGAGATCAAATCCCTGAACAGTAAATTTCTTGAACTCTCTCTCAGATTACCAAAATCCTTTTCGGATAAAGAGTTTCAGCTGCGTAACGAATGCAGCAAGCAGATAGACCGTGGTAAAGTCAATCTTTCGATCACCGTAGAGCAAACCGGTAAAGCGGTAAAGGCCGCCGGTATCGACACCGTTTTATTAAAGCATTATTTTGAGCAATTAAAAGCTGTGAGCGCCGACCTGAACGAGCCCGTATCAAATCTATTTCAGTTAGCTTTAGGTTTGCCGGAAGTGGTAAAATATGACGAGGATACGGTGAGTGACGATGAATGGAAAATTGTTGAACAAACTTTCCAAAAGGCGTTAAAGGCTTTCCAAAAATTTCGCGACGATGAAGGTGCTGTTTTAGAACAGGATATGCGGTCGCGTATTGATATTATTACCGGCAATTTAACCAAAGTTGAAGTTGAAGAGCCAAACCGTATACCGGTTATCCGCGAACGACTGAACCAGTTTTTAACCGAGAGCGTTGGCCGCGAAAACATTGACCAGAACCGCTTTGAGCAGGAGCTGATCTATTACATTGATAAACTGGATATTACCGAGGAAAAGATACGCCTGAAAACCCATTGTGATTATTTTATCGAAACCCTTAAGAATGCCGATGCAAATGGTAAAAAATTGGGTTTTATATCGCAGGAAATCGGTCGTGAAATAAATACGCTCGGCTCAAAAGCCAACGATGCCAACATACAAAAACTGGTTGTAGGTATGAAGGAAGAGCTTGAAAAAATAAAAGAACAACTATTAAACGTGTTGTAGTTATTTGTTGATTGGGTTTATTAAGTTGATTGAGTTAAAGATCGACTAACCCAATCAACAAATCAACTTAATCAACAAATCAACCATAGCATGTCCCGACAAGGTAAACTCGTTATATTTTCTGCACCATCCGGAGCCGGTAAAACCACCATTGTGCGCCATTTACTGAGCAAAAGACCTGACCTGGAGTTTTCCATTTCGGCAACCACACGCAAACCTCGTGGCGACGAGCGCCATGGCATCGACTACTACTTTATTACTAAAGAAGAGTTTTTGCACCGCATTGCTAAAAAACAGTTTGTAGAGTTTGAGGAGGTGTATTCGGGTACGTTTTATGGCACACTGCGCTCAGAGATACAACGGATCTGGGATAAAGGCAAAACTGTGATATTTGATATTGATGTGGAAGGCGGCCTGCACTTAAAACGCAAATACGAAGAACATGCACTGGCTATTTTTGTGCAACCTCCATCGCTGCTTGTTTTAATTGAGCGCTTAACAGGTCGCGGTACCGATAGCCCCGAAAAGCTGGAAGAACGCTTCGCCAAAGCAAAAAAAGAGTTGAATTACGCCCCTCAGTTTGATATTATCCTAAATAATTACGATCTTGAAACGGCGTGCAAAGAGGCAGAAGTGCTGGTTGATGACTTTTTACTTTAACTGATTCCCCTTCCCGGCTTAGGGAGACATAAGACATGAAGATCGGCTTACTATTCGGTTCGTTTAACCCTGTACATATTGGTCACCTGATCATCGCCAACTACATGGCTAATCATACCGATCTGGATAAGGTTTGGCTGGTGGTATCGCCGCAAAACCCCTTAAAAAAATACGGTGACCTGATCAATACCTACGACCGTTTGGAAATGGCCCGCCTGGCAACCGATAATAGCGACAACCTGGAGGTAAGCGATGTAGAATTAAAGTTACCACAGCCATCGTACACCATAGATACACTGACCATTTTAAAAGAAAAGTACCCGCAGCACGAGTTTGCCATTATTATGGGATCGGACAATTTGGTTACCCTGCACAAATGGAAAAACTATAAGCTGATACTGCGCGATTATCAGATCTACGTTTACCCGCGCCCTGGTTACGAGAACACCGACCTGGCCACTCACCCATCGGTACACATTACGATGACGCCATTGATGGAGCTTTCGGCTACCTTTATCCGCAAATCTATAGCCGCAAAAAAGAATGTACAATTCTTCGTTCCAGATCCGGTATTGAAGTTTATTGAGAGTAAGGGACTGTATAGGGCGTAAAAGTCGGGAGCCCTGAGTCCAAAGTCTTAAGTCACTGAAGGCGACTAACTATTCTTGAGTCCAAACTCTCGACTCAAGACTCTTGACTCAAGACTATTTCTGTTCCGCTTTCTTTTCCCTCACGATCACAAAAACATCCTCGTTATCTTTTTTCATGAGGTATTTTTCGCGGGCAAATTTTTCGAGCTTTTCGGGGTTGGTGGTTAGCTCATCCAGGTCTTTGGTTACCTGCTGGGTTTGCTTTAAGCAGTAATCGCGCTCCTGCTTTAAAGCCTTTACATCCTTATAACCCTGGTATTGCGAGTACAGATCATTGGTATCAAAAAAAACCATCCACACCACAAACGCCAGCGTAATCAGGAAGTACTTGTTTTTAACTAAAGCGATGAGCCTTTTCATAACACTAAGTTAGTTTATTTTCGTTTAAAGTTATCGAGCGAATTTCAATTATACAAGTCGGGTTATTAACTTGTTAACATTCACCCTAAAACAAAATTGCCATCCCAAAGCGGAATGGCAATTCATTATAGTATTTATCAAGTAATTCTTAGTCACGTCTGGCACGGCTTCTAAATTCGCCATGCTTTTTAGGGGCGCCACCTTTGGTGCCACCACCAAACCCGCGTCCGCGTTTTGGTTTGCTTGCCGCATCCTTACGTGCTGCCGCCGCTGCTGCGTTTTGCGACAACGTAGGCGCCTTCATTGGGTAAGGCTGATCTTCAATAACGGGAATGGTTTTGCCTATCAATTTATGAATATCACGTAAAAACTCACCTTCGTCTAAATCGCAAAAGCTTAAAGCGATACCGCTTAAACCTGCACGACCTGTACGACCGATACGGTGTACGTAGGTTTCGGGTACGTTGGGGAGTTCAAAATTGATCACGTGTGTTAGCTCATCAACATCAATACCACGGGCTGCAATATCAGTAGCAACCAAAATACGAGTTGTACGGGCCTTAAAATTGCTCAACGCGCGTTGCCTTGCGTTTTGCGATTTATTACCGTGGATCGCTTCGGCAGTAATACCTGCACGACTCAAATCTTTAACCACCTTATCGGCGCCATGCTTGGTACGGGTAAATACCAAAGCGGTTTCGATATTTTTATCTTTCAGGATATGGATCAATAACGATTTCTTATCATTCTTATCCACATAATACAAAGCTTGTTGTATGGTATCGGCAGTTGATGATACCGGGGTAACTTCTACCTTTTCGGGATTAGTTAAAATAGTGTTGGCCAAAGCTTGTATTTCTTTAGGCATAGTTGCCGAAAAGAATAGGGTTTGACGTTTTTGCGGTAATTTGGTGATCACCTTTTTAACATCGTGTACAAAGCCCATATCCAGCATACGGTCGGCTTCATCAAGCACCAATATTTTGATATGCTCCAGGTGCACAAATTTTTGGTTCACCAGATCCAGTAGACGGCCAGGTGTAGCCACTAAAATATCAATGCCCCTTTTCAAAGCTTCAACCTGGTGGTGCTGCGATACACCACCGAATATTACCAGATGTTTTAAGCCGGTATGCTTGCCGTAAGCGGCAAAACTTTCGTCGATCTGGATGGCCAGCTCGCGTGTTGGTGTCAGTATAAGTGCCTTGATAGTTTTTTGCTCTTTATGCTGCAACCTGTCCTGATGCAATATTTGCAAAATAGGAATAGCGAAAGCGGCAGTTTTACCGGTTCCGGTTTGGGCACAGCCCAACAAATCCTGGCGATTCAGTATAATAGGTATGGCTTGTGCTTGTATAGGTGTAGGCGTAGTATATCCCTCAGTTTTTAAAGCCTTGAGGATGGGCTCAATTAATTTTAAATTTTCGAATGACATGTAGTGGTTATGAATATATGTTAACCCGCCGATATAAGCGGTATTGAAGAGTTGTGATTAATCAGCGCAAACAGTACGGGTATATTGCTGCAAAGATACGCTTTTATTATGATTTAAGGTTCTTGAGGTATTTATATGACGTGTGTTGAACAAACCAAAGTATTTTTGGGTGTTACCACCGACGCTAACTAAAGCCACGACCATACAAAGGCTAATATTTAGCGACGGCTGGAAAGGTTCCTGTTTTATAAGTTTATTAAAGCGTTATTTTTCGGATCAGTCCATTACCTGTATCCGAAACGTAAAGTGCGGTACCCGCAGCGTTAATAGTTATCCCAGCCGGCGCATTAAATGATGCTACTGTTGCGTTGCCATCAGCACTACCAGCTGTGAGTAAACCAGCTAACGTTGTAACCACACCACCAGGTGTAATTTTACGTATAAGATTATTTCCCGTGTCGGCAACATATATATTTCCTGCCCCATCTACAGCAATGCCTTTTGGATGATTAAAACTCGCGCTTATACCTGTACCGTTGTTACTACCTGATATTGGGAAATTGCCTGATGAATAAGCACCAGCTACTGTAGTTGTCGATCCTGTCGGTGTTATTTTGCATATCCGGCTATTCTCCGTATCGGCTACGTAAACATTACCCGATTTATCTACAGTAATGCCATAAGGTTGCACAAAAAATTTTCCGTAAAATCCGCCGGGATCTCCGTCCGAAAAAGTGCTGTTCAGGTTGTTAGCTATTTTACAAATAGTTCCCCAATAAGTATTAGTATAAAAAATACTACCATTAGCATCTATAGCAACCCCGGTTGGGTTATTTAAAGGGCCGCTCGCTCCATTGGCAGCTACAAATAGAGCCATACTGGTAACCGAGCCGGTTGAGGTTACCTTACGAAGTTCATTATTACCGTAGTCGGCTACAAATAAATTACCTGATGCATCAAAACATACACCTGTAGGTGTATTAAAGGTAGCTGTTCCTGAACCGCCGTCTGCCGAGCCCTTTTTACCTGCCGTACCTGCAAAAGTAGTTACTGTACCTGCAGCACTTATTTTACGTATTAAGTTATTACCGGCATCTGCTACATATATGTTATTGTTTACATCGCTAACCAGACCGGCTGGTTGGCTAAAAGTCGCGACATTAGAGCCTCCGTCAACCGGCAAAGCAACACCACTAAGTACTGTTGATACAACACCGGTTGGAGTTATCTTTCTGATTGCATTATTTCCCTGGTCGGCTACATATATATTACCGATTGCGTCAATAACAAGACCGCTTGGAGTATTGAATGAAGCTTTGTTGCCGATTCCGTTGGTTACTCCTGCGGTGCCGCTTCCTGCAATTGTTGTAACCATTCCGCTTGAGGTTATTTTTCGAATTATATTAGCGCCCTGATCAGAAACATAAACATTACCAGCAGCATCCGTGGTTATCCCAGTTGGGAAACTAAACGTAGCGGCAATGCCTAAGCCATCAGCCGCGCCTTTGGTTCCACTGCCGGCAAATATCGATAAAACACCTGTCTTACTGAGTTTGAAGATTTCCTGCGCCTGCCTTGAACTAATGTAAAAATCTCCACTTGGGCTTAGCGTAATATTACCAAAGCCCGACATATCCGGTAACCCTTTAAAAAATGTACTTACTACACCAGCTGGTGTTATTTTTCTAATGTCTGTAGAGTTTTCGGCCACATATAAATTGTCTGATGCATCTTTGGTAATAGATATGATATTAGTGAAACTTGCACTAGTGCCAACTCCGTCCGTTTCGCCAGAGGTTGAACCACCGGCAAAGGTGGAAACCACACCGGTTGGAGTTACCTTGCGGATCCGCGCGTTACTATAATCACATACAAAAATATTTCCTGAAGCATCGGTAACGATACCATGCTGATAGTTAAAAAGAGCATTGGCCCCTGTACCATCAGCGTATCCGCCCTTGGCAAAGTCAAACTTTCCTGCAACTAAACTAACGGTATTATTTGCACCTATCTTACAAACAACGTTATCGAACGCATCAGATACGTAAAGATTTCCAGACGCATCCAATGCCAGATCAAATGGATACAATTTACCCATCAGGCTACCAGAATTATTTACACCTGCAACAGTGCTCACGAGTACAGATCCCGGTACGCTCGGATTATTACTACTGCCGCCTGTAGTATTATTTCCAGGGTCGATCCCCTTTTTACAAGATGTGCAAAAAATGATCAGGCATATAACACAGCCAAATACGCAAAAAAAAGATGATCGTATTGTCTTCATTTTATTAAACTATTGCATATACAATAATACAAATATTACCGGATTCAAGGAATATAGATTCTTTAGATTATGGTTAATATATCGCAACGAAGACTAAAAAAGCCTCCCCGTTTTGGGAAGGCTTCAATATTAAGTCAGAGATTATCAATCCGATGGGATCAATACGATCTTAACGCCCAAACTTCCAGGTGGTGTAATAATAGAAGTGCCGTTTGACGACTGGATATCAATTTCTAAACTGCCCACATTATGGCTGTAGCTGTAGGCAATGCCGTTATAAACTTCGGCCACCTGTTCGTAGGTCGAACCATCGAAGGTAATGTAAACCAACACTCCGTCGTGCTGGTTGGTGTAGCTATCTAATTGCGGCACATTGATAATTACCGAGTAAGTCTTCCCGCCATCCCCGGTGGTCCATTTATTGCTACTCACATTGGCAAAAATGGTTTGGTTAGGTACAATAGTATTGTTTTGCGTTTTGGCGCATGATGTAGCTAAAAGCACCAGTGGTAACAGGATAAGTAACAGGTAGCGTTTCATAGTGTATATTATATAAAGGATAAATCAAAAATCGGCTCATTTGTTTTGAACCTTTCTTTTATGACGAGCAGAATTGCCAAAGGTTGCATGGGTTCATAAAAAAAGCCCTCCCGAGTTTATCGGGAAGGCTTTATCTTATAAATTTCCCCTACCGGGGAGATTTAGCGGAGCTCTCGGAACTTAATCCTTCTGCTCTTCTTCCTTCTTTTCTTCTTTTGGTTCGCTTTTACCTTTTTTAAGTTCGATGCTTGAGTGCTTGCCTACAACTTTGATTTCTTCCGCTTCTTTGTCCCAGTCAACTTCCATTACATCGCCTTCAACCAGTTCGCCTTTTAGTATCTCTTCCGCGATCGGGTCTTCCAGGTATTTCTGGATAGCGCGTTTCAACGGACGGGCGCCAAATTGCGAATCGTACCCTTTATCGGCGATCACCTCTTTGGCGGCGTCTGTCAATTCAATTTTATAGCCTAAGCTGTGTACACGGCCAAACAACGATGCCAGCTCGATATCGATAATTTTGAAGATCTCTTCTTTACCTAACGAGTTAAATACGATCACATCGTCGATACGGTTTAAAAACTCCGGAGCGAAAGCACGTTTCAAAGCGGTTTCAATTACACCACGAGAATGTGCATCAGCCTGGTTAGTTTTAGCCGCAGTGGTAAAACCAACGCCTTGTCCAAAATCTTTCAACTGGCGTGCACCAATATTCGATGTCATGATGATGATGGTGTTTCTGAAATCCACCTTGCGGCCCAGAGAATCTGTCAACTGGCCTTCATCCAATACCTGTAACAGGATATTGAATACATCAGGGTGTGCTTTCTCGATCTCATCAAGCAATACAACCGAATACGGTTTGCGGCGAACTTTCTCGGTCAGCTGGCCACCTTCTTCGTAACCTACGTAGCCCGGAGGCGCACCTACCAAACGTGATACCGCGAATTTTTCCATGTATTCGCTCATATCGATCTGTATCAACGCGTCCTGCGTGTCGAACATAAAACGGGCAAGCTCTTTAGCCAGCTCAGTTTTACCAACACCGGTAGGGCCCAGGAATATGAACGAACCTATCGGCTTTTTCGGATCTTTCAATCCGGCGCGGGTACGTTGGATGGCTTTGGTCAGTTTTTTAATAGCCTGATCCTGACCAATAATTTTATCGGCAACCTTTTCGGCCATGTTCAGCAGTTTCGCACTATCGGCCTGGCCAACGCGCTGTACCGGTATACCGGTCATCATCGATACCACTTCGGCAACGTTATCTTCGGTAACGGTATAACGTTTCGATTTGGTTTCGGCTTCCCAGATAGCTTTGGCCTGCTCTAATTCTTCCAGCAAATGCTTCTCGGTATCGCGCAGCTTAGCGGCTTCTTCGTATTTCTGACTGCGAACAACCTTGTTCTTTTCTATCTTGATCTGTTCGATCTTGGCTTCAACATCCAGAATGTTTTGAGGCACATGGATATTGGTTAAGTGAACGCGTGAGCCCGATTCATCCAGCGCATCTATCGCCTTATCAGGTAAAAACCTGTCGGTAATATAACGGGCGGTTAAACTAACACAAGCCAAAATAGCTTCGGGAGTATAAGTTACACCATGGTGCTCTTCATATTTGTCTTTAATGCGGGTCAGTATCTCAACGGTTTCATCGGGTGTGGCCGGCTCAACCATTACCTTTTGGAAACGGCGGTCCAAAGCACCGTCCTTTTCAATGTACTGGCGGTATTCGTCTAAAGTCGTCGCGCCAATGCACTGTATTTCGCCACGTGCCAAAGCCGGTTTAAACATGTTCGAAGCATCGAGCGAACCCGAAGCGCCGCCCGCGCCTACGATGGTGTGTATCTCATCGATAAACAAAATAACATCCGGCGATTTTTCCAGCTCGTTCATTACGGCTTTCATCCGCTCTTCAAACTGGCCACGGTATTTGGTACCTGCTACTAAAGATGCCAGATCAAGCGTAACTACACGCTTATTGAATAATACCCTGGATACTTTACGTTGAACGATGCGCAATGCCAGTCCTTCGGCTATAGCCGATTTACCGACACCCGGCTCACCTATCAGTATAGGGTTGTTCTTTTTACGGCGGGATAAGATCTGCGATACGCGTTCAATTTCCTTTTCACGACCTACGATCGGATCAAGCCTGCCATCTTCGGCAGCCTTGGTCAGATCCCGGCCAAAATTGTCCAGTACCGGCGTTTTCGATTTAATGTCGGATACCTTTTTAGGTTGGCTGAATGATTCTTCCTCGCGGAAATCATCATCGCCACCTGTCGATGAACCCGGCATCTCATCGGTAACATCATTTTTGTGCGACTCTACTTCTGCTTTAAACAATTCGTAATTCACGTTAAACTGCATCAATATCTGCGATGCGATGTTATCTTCGTCGCGCAGGATAGACAGCAGTAAATGCTCTGTGCCTATTACATCGCTTTTAAATATCTTGGCTTCCAGGTAAGTTATCTTTAATACCTTTTCGGCTTGTTTAGTTAATGGGATACTGCCAATGTTTACATTGGTGCCCGATGTGCCTTTTACCGCGTCTTCAATTGCACGGCGCAAACGGGCCGTATCAACGTTTAAGCTTCTTAACAACTTTATGGCTACTCCGTCCCCATCGCGGATAAGCCCTAACAAAAGATGCTCCGTCCCTATATAGTCATGCCCAAGGCGCAAGGCCTCTTCTCTGCTGTATGAGATCACATCTTTAACCCGGGGCGAAAATTTAGCTTCCATATATATACCTTTCAATTATTTTGAAACGCCCTAATCTAATAATTTGTTACTATTAAACGAACGTTATTTCACTAACATATCAACAATATTGCCAACCTTAACCAGCCCGCAAAAACAGACATTATGATGATATAACAGCTGTCAGCCTTAAAACCAGCGCCTTATTTCCACTAAAATATCCTGTTTTTGTAAATATAAACAGGCTTATCCGTTAAAACAAACTGCTGTTATAACAATAATTAACGTAAAAAGTGCTTCTACAGTTTAACTATTTATTGGCCGGCTGTAATTAAGTCACCAACCCTGCCAATTAGACATACGGTTTAACCCGTATAAAGGTTGCATCTGCGTAATGCAATACTAATTTATTTGCGCAACAAATTATACAGCATGGGTAAAATTTGACTGTTTATTTATAAACAAAATTTCCACTGGGTTTTGCCATGTGCGAATGTGAGAATGTGCAAATAAAACATATAGTTGTTTCGGCACCCCATTATACAGAGCGGCTCTGCAAGTCTTTTTTACTTTTGACTTCTAAAAACACCTGGGTATCAACTGGGTATTCATAGGTATACCCAGGTTCTGATAACCCGATTACTTAAACGCCATGTTAAGACAAATAATCTAATGAACTGATCAACCAATGAACTACGAAGGGGGGAAATTGTAAGAATTATTTCGATGCATCCTTCCTTTTAGCTTCGCGCTTTAAGCCTCAATCAATTAAATATACAAATTATTCAGGGCAAAAGCTAATGCTACCTTAAGGGCTTTGTTGTTACGGATATGGGATAATAAGAACAATAGAAGTTCCTCTACCGGCTTTTGATTCAATATTTACCCTGCCTCCAACTATGTCGGCTCTTTTTCGAATGTTCTGCAAGCCCATGCCTGCACTAGTGGTAGACAAGTTATCCAAATCAAAGCCAACCCCATTATCGTCTATCTGTAAAGTCAAATCCCCTCCGGAATATTCCAGGCTAACATCGATGGCGGTAGCACGGGCATGTTTGATAATATTGTTGAGTATCTCCTGCAAAATACGGAACAGGATCAAGTCTGTATTAGAATTATTTTCCGCAGGGGCCTCACCCTCCTGCCTGTAACTGATCTGATACTGCCCCGACCGCTCCAGCCAGCTAATCTGGTAACGTATAGCCTCATGCAAGCCTAAGCCAACCAACTGATCACCTTGCAATAATTTCCCCAGCAAGCGCATCTCCTGGATAGATTTAGCAGTCAGGTCAATGGCCGCATCAATTTTAGGCTGCGCTTTGCGCGATCCCTCTAACTCTACCGAGTTTAATGTCAATGAAGTCAAACTCAGCAATTGCCCGATATTATCGTGCAGATCGGCCCCAATGGTTTGCATGGTTTGCTCCTGCACTTCGAGTTGGGCCTGTAATATTTCTCGCTGAAACTGTATAGCCAACCTGTCTTTTTCTATTAGATTTAGTACCTGTCTTTTTCTATATAGAATGATAAAATAGATAACAAAGCCGGTTAATCCGGTTAGCAGAATAGTCACAGCTAACACAGCCAGGCAAATATCAGTGTCGAGGTTTAACTTACCCATAAAATTATTAATATGACCAGGGCCTATCAAAAAACATCCTGCAAATAAATATAATATAAAAAAGAATGCGATGTTTCTTTTACTTATTTTAATACCGTAAAATCACCCTGTTGGAAAGGCGGTTTCTACGTTGTTTGCCTTGGTGCATTATTATCGAAATTTATCTTTTAATAAATTATAATTAACACATTTAATCAACCTTTAAATTCAATTACATGATGACCCCCACAATTTATGGCAAACCAATAAGCGCCGAAGAAGCTCAAGGCTGTATGGACAACTATGGTACAATTATTAAAACTGTTGATGACAACGGAATAATAACCGGCATCACAGCAACCGATTCTAAAGCAACTGCAGTTAAGCATTATTTCTCAAAAAAGCATAACGCGTTTGTTTTTAGCAAAGAAATGGTCACCCGCTTTTTTACAGATACGGCCAATGCAGATTATTTAGTAGTAATATTAGGAGCGCAACCCAAAGCCGATGCAGCTAATAGCATCAGTAAAAATGACCCTACCTTGATTTTAGTAGGTTGCACTTTAGATGAGACCGGAGTTTTTCATAGTCTGGACATGACTGACCCGGCGTCAGAACATCCACCAGAATCAGTTATTCCTACTTTCCCTTCGACAATTGTGGGAGTGAATCCTCAAATATCATTTAAAATACAATAGATAATCTTCAAAAAACTATTGATTTTACCTATAATATTATTAGCTTAGTTACACCTAAGCTAATAATATTATAATGGGGTTAGTCACACTCGAAATCCTTTTAAGCAACATCTCTATCTGGAGTATTTTGCTCCCCATAATTGTTGGCTTTGGTAAATTTCCCCGTTTAAACTCCGAATCTCGAATTATCCTTTATATCGTAATTTTAGCTGCTATACCCCAAATTCTGAGGGCGTTTATCGATCACTCTGATACACTAAACATTTTATACAACCTGTATACTTTTATTGAGTATATTTTAATTGCGCTTTTGTTTTACAAAATAGAGCCCGATGGCCGGAAAATCTATTATTTTAACACGATCATATACGCCCTGATAGTGTGCTATTTCGTAATTAACTACGGAATTGCCGATAGGTTTTTACATGAGTTAGTGAGTATCAACAATTTCTTTTATATCCTTTGGATCTTGCTTGTCATCGTGAAAAAACACAACTCCGATGATAGTTTTCATTTATTTGATTTAAGATATCCATTGTTTTGGTACATGTCGGGATTGTTGTTTTATAGCATATGCACCTTCATAATTTTTTTAATGTGGGGATTCATTAAATCTCACCCCAAATCGATGCTCACTCATCTATGGATAATACATTACATCTTTAACATAAATATGTATCTCGCTTTTTCTATTGGCATGTATAAAAGCAAGCGCGGGGTAAATAGCTATGCATTAAATTGAAAAGATAAAAAAATCGTTAAAACATACTTCTATACCTGTTTTAAGTTGTATTGAAACTACCTTTGTGCCCCTAAACTATTTCCCGTCACCCTCTTTACGGCGTGCTTATCCTTTCCTATCTTTGCCACTTCACATTATAAACTATGGCAGACGAAAAGATCATTTTTTCGATGGCGGGCGTAAATAAAATTTACCCGCCACAAAAACAGGTTTTAAAAAATATTTACCTCTCGTTTTTTTACGGGGCAAAAATCGGCGTTATCGGCTTAAACGGTTCGGGTAAGTCATCAGTTTTGAAGATCATCGCCGGCCTGGATAAATCGTACCAGGGCGAGGTGGTTTTTTCGCCGGGTTATACCGTGGGCTACCTGGCCCAGGAACCTGAACTCGACCCCAACAAAACCGTGCGTGAGGTGGTGGAAGAAGGCGTATCCGAAATCACCGCTATATTAAAGGAGTACGAAGACATCAACGAGAAATTCGGCCTGCCCGAGTATTACGAGGATGCTGATGCAATGGATAAACTGATGGCCCGCCAGGGCGAACTGCAGGACCAGATCGACGCAGTTAACGCCTGGGAACTGGATACTAAACTGGAGCGTGCCATGGATGCCCTGCGTTGCCCCGACCCGGAGACAAAAATTTCGGTACTATCCGGTGGTGAGCGCCGCCGCGTTGCTCTATGCCGCCTGCTGTTAAAAGAACCGGATGTTTTATTACTCGATGAGCCTACCAACCACCTGGATGCCGAATCGATAGATTGGCTTGAACAGCATTTGAAACAATATAAGGGTACCGTTATCGCGGTAACACACGACAGGTACTTTTTGGATAACGTTGCTGGATGGATCCTCGAACTTGATCGTGGTGAAGGTATCCCATGGAAAGGTAATTACTCATCATGGCTCGATCAAAAAGCCAAACGTCTGGCGCAGGAAGAGAAAACCGAAAGCAAGCGCCAGAAAACTCTGGAGCGTGAGCTCGAGTGGGTGCGCATGGCGCCTAAGGCCCGCCACGCTAAAGGCAAGGCCCGTTTATCAAACTACGAAAAACTGGCCGCTGAGGACGGAAAGGAACGCGAAGACAAACTGGAGCTCTTTATTCCGCCAGGCCCGCGTTTGGGTAATGTCGTTATCGAGGCCGCTAATGTTACCAAAGCCTATGGCGATAAGATCTTGTTCGATAACCTGAGCTTCTCGTTGCCACCTGCAGGTATTGTGGGCATTATCGGGCCGAACGGCGCGGGTAAAACCACCCTGTTTAGATTAATCACCGGCCAGGAGCAACCCGATGCTGGTACTTTCCGCGTAGGCGAAACCGTAGCTTTAGGCTATGTCGACCAGATGCACGACGACCTCAACCCCGAAAAATCGGTTTGGGAAAACATTACCGATGGAAACGAAACCATCCTGCTAGGTAACCGCCCGCTAAACTCACGTGCTTATGTATCCAAGTTTAACTTCAACGGCGCCGATCAGCAAAAAAAGATCAACGTACTTTCGGGTGGCGAGCGTAACCGCGTTCATTTAGCCATCACGTTAAAAAAGGGCTCTAACGTGTTATTACTCGATGAGCCCACCAACGATATCGACGTAAACACGCTGCGCGCTTTAGAAGAAGCTTTGGAGAATTTTGCAGGTTGCGCCGTCGTCATCAGTCACGACCGTTGGTTTTTAGACCGTATCTGCACACACATCCTGGCTTTCGAAGGCGATTCGCAGGTATATTTTTTCGAAGGTAATTACAGTGATTACGAAGAGAACCGCAAAAAACGCCTGGGCGATATCGCGCCTAAAAGGATCAGATATAAAAAACTGGCCGGGTAATCAGTCATTAAAAGGCTCCGAAATTCGGGGCCTTTTGTTTTGAACCGAATTTTATAATTAAAAACGGACTGCGTTAGGGGTAGAAGCGGGTACCGGCCTGTGGCTAAGGCCTGCAGGCGTATGAGCGGATAACCCGGGCCGCAGGCAACGCCCAAATTATTAAGCCACAAAACTCACGATGCGAAAAGGTTAGTGCCCCTGTGCCTCAGTGGCACCTGTTAACAAAACGAGCCTTCAAAAAATACATAATATAAATGTATCTGCATTCGCTATAAATATCAAGTATTTAACAAAGCCTGATATATAAAAGCCAACAACTTAAGTGTTTGGCATACACTATTCTCCATTTTTCAAAAAACTCTTTCCACTTGTATTATTTTTCCTAAATTTGCGGGCTAATTAACGCTCATTGAAATCGCTCAAAACATATTCAATACCGTTTACGGGCCTAAAACTGGGGAAACACCAGTTTGACTTTGAGATAACTGACGAGTTTTTTGATCAGTTTGAATACTCATTGGTGAAAAAAGGCACCTTGAATTGCCGTGTTGAGTTAGAGAAGCAGGAAACAATGCTGATATTAAATTTTGATATCAGTGGCACTATCGACCTTTCCTGCGATCGTTGTTTGGCCGACTATCCGCAGCAGGTAAATATTACCGAACAGCAGATAGCCAAGTTTAGCGACGACGAGGAGATCATCGATAGCGAAGAGATCATCATACTGACTAAAAACGATCACGAGATCAATGTAGCCGGTTTGATTTACGAATATATTAACGTTACGGTACCCTTTATAACGGTATGTGATAACGAAGGAAATACAAAATATTGCGATACCGACATGCTTGACCGCATTAACAAGTTATCGGCAGGCAACGAAGAGCAACAACAAAACGATGAGGAAGCGGACCCACGATGGGACGCACTCAAAAAATTAAATAAGTAATACCCAATAAAGTTATGGCACATCCAAAACGGAAAATATCCAAATCAAGAAGAGACAAGCGTAGAACACACTACAAAGCTGAAGCTCCAACTTTAACAACCTGCAAAACTACAGGCGCTGTTCACTTACCGCACAGAGCTTACACTGTTGATGGTAACTTATACTACAACGGCAAAATTTTGATCGAGCATACTGCTGTAGCCTAAGTTAATTTTCTATATGAAGATTGGCTTGGATATTATGGGCGGCGACTACGCACCAAAAGCAACAGTTTTAGGTGCTATTGACGCTTACAAAGAATTATTACCTACCGAACATCTTGTTTTGATAGGTGATAAAGATATTGCTGTCAGTATTCTGAAAGAAAACGATTTTAACCCCGATCACTTTGAGTTTGTGCACACAACCGAAGTGATAGGCATGGGCGAACACCCCACAAAAGCTATCGTTCAAAAACCCGATTCCAGTATTAGTGTAGGGTTTAAAATGCTTAAAGATGGCGACATCCAGGCGTTTTCATCGGCAGGTAATACCGGTGCAATGCTGGTTGGCTCCATGTTTAGCGTAAAAGCTATACCAGGTGTTATTCGTCCGGCTATGACGGCTATCGCACCCAAGCTAAAAGGCGGCTTTAACATTTTGCTTGATGTTGGCGCTAACGCTGATTGCAAACCCGATATGCTGGCACAATTTGGCGTTTTGGGCAGCTTATTCGCCAATTCGGTATACAATGTTGAAAACCCGCGCGTAGCTTTAATGAACATTGGCGAAGAGGAAGAAAAAGGCAATATACTTTGCCTGGCTACCTATCCGCTGATGAAAGAAACTACCCTGTTTAATTTTGTGGGGAACGTTGAGGGCCGCGACTTGTTTAGTGACCTGAGCGACGTTATTGTTTGCGACGGTTTTACGGGTAACGTGGTACTTAAAATGGCCGAATCTTTTTACGTGGTTACACTCAAAAAAGGCTTTAAAGACGAATTTTTCGATAGGTTTAATTATGAGCAATACGGCGGCAGCCCTATTTTAGGTGTCAATGCGCCGGTTGTTGTTGGTCACGGCATCTCAAGCCCAACGGCCATCAAAAACATGGTGCTTCTTTCGCGCAACATGGTCAATAGCGGCCTTGTTGACAAAATCAGACAGGCCTTTCAATAAAAAATAAAAAATGAATAAAATTCATGCTGCTATAACGGCTGTTAACGGATACGTACCAGACTATGTTTTAACTAACCAAGAGCTGGAAACGATGGTTGATACCAACGATGAATGGATAACCACCAGAACAGGCATTAAAGAGCGAAGAATACAAAAAGGCGAAGGCCTGGCCACATCCGATATGGCAGTTCCTGCCGTACAGGGCTTACTAAAAAAACGAGGCATTTCTGCCGAAGAGATCGAGTTGATCATATTCTGTACTTCAACACCCGATATGCCTTTCCCGGCAACGGCAAATATCTTAGCCGATAAAGTTGGCGCCATTAACGCATGGGGATATGATTTAAATGCGGCCTGCTCAGGCTTTATTTTTGGCCTGGCAACAGGTGCAAGCTTTATCGAAAGCGGCCGTCACAAAAAAGTACTGGTTGTTGGAGGCGATAAAATGTCGTCCATTATCAACTACGAAGACCGTGCTACCTGTATTATTTTTGGTGATGGCTGTGGCGTTGCCCTGCTTGAGCCTAATGATGAAGGTAACGGTATCATCGATTCTATCTGTAAAAGCGATGGCTCAGGCCGCGAGTTTTTACATCAAAAAGCCGGTGGCTCATTAAAACCGGCATCGCACGAGACAGTAGACGCTAAAGAACACTTCGCTTTTCAAGAAGGTAAAACAGTATTTAAATTCGCTGTTACCAATATGGCCGAAGTTGCCGCCGAGGTAATGGAGCGCAACAATTTAACCGCCGACGATATCGATTGGCTGGTACCCCACCAGGCCAACAAACGCATTATCGATGCCACAATATCGCGCACAGGTGTACCACCAGAGCGCGTAATGGTTAACATCGAGCGTTACGGAAACACTACCAACGGTACTATCCCGCTATGCCTATGGGAATGGGAAAGCAAACTTAAAAAAGGCGACAATTTAGTGTTGGCTGCCTTTGGCGGTGGCTTTACCTGGGGATCCATTTATTTGAAATGGGCTTATTAAATGTGCAAATTAATAAGTGTGCAGATGTGCAAATGATCTGAACATTATTAAAAGAGCATTGTTACAAAAATAATTATCTACCTTAATAAAATCATTTGCACATTTGCATATCAGCACATTTGCACATTGAGATATAATTTTATCCAAAACCACTACAAACCGAACTAATGGATATTAAACAAATTCAGGAACTGATCCGCTTCGTTGCCAAATCAGGTGTTAACGAAGTTGCCATTGAGCAAGAGGATTTTAAGATCACAATTAAAACAAACCAGGCACCCACTTATGTAACGGCAACTGTACCAGCCGCTGCGCCTGTGCACGCCGCTCCTGTAGTTGCTGCCCCTGCAGAAGAAGCCCCTGCCGCGCCTGCAGCTGCAGCCCCGGTAGCCGATACCTCAAAATATATTACGGTAAAATCGCCAATGATCGGCACTTTTTATCGCTCAGCCAGTCCCGAAAAGCCTCTGTTTGTTAACGTTGGCGACGAAATAAAACCAGGCGATGTGCTTTGCATCATCGAAGCCATGAAATTGTTCAACGAGATCGAATCCGAAGTTTCGGGCCGCGTTGTAAAAATACTGGTTGATAATGCATCACCTGTCGAGTACGATCAGCCACTGTTTTTGGTTGAACCGATATAAATGTGCAAATGAGTGAATGTGCAGATATGCAAATGATCAATGCCCGCTCACCCATTAATTAAAACATTTAATAAAATATAATTGCTAACTCTGTGTAAAATGATAGTTGAGCAAATTAAAGTAAGTCTGTATCAGATTACAATTTGCACATCCGCACATTTGCACATCTGCACATTAAAAAGAGATGTTTAAAAAAATACTGATAGCTAACCGTGGTGAAATTGCCTTGCGAATCATTCGCACCTGTAAAGAGATGGGCATCAAAACTGTAGCTGTATATTCAACTGCTGACCGTGATAGCCTGCACGTACGTTTTGCCGATGAGGCCGTATGTATAGGCCCGCCTGCAAGCCGCGACTCTTACCTTAACATACCTAATATTATTTCGGCTGCCGAGTTAACCAATGCCGATGCGATACATCCTGGCTATGGTTTCCTTTCGGAGAACGCTAAATTCTCCGCCATCTGCGCCGAATACAATATTAAATTTATAGGTGCTACCGCCGATCAGATCAATGGCATGGGCGACAAAGCGTCGGCTAAAGCCACCATGAAAAAGGCCGGCGTACCAACCATCCCGGGATCAGAAGGTTTGGTGCCCGATGTTAAAGAAGGCATCGCCATTGCTAACAAAATAGGCTATCCGGTTATACTGAAAGCAACTGCCGGCGGCGGTGGCCGTGGTATGCGTGTTGTTTGGAAAGACAGCGAGTTTGAACCAGCCTGGGATTCGGCGCGTGCCGAGTCGGGTGCAGCTTTTGGCAACGATGGCCTGTACCTCGAAAAATATGTTGAAGATCCGCGCCACATCGAAATACAGGTTGTTGGCGATCAATATGGTAAAGTTTGCCACCTTTCCGAAAGGGATTGCTCTATACAACGCCGTCATCAAAAACTGGTTGAAGAATCACCTTCACCATTCATGACCGAAAAACTCCGTAAAAAAATGGGCGAAGCCGCTATCAAAGGCGCTAAAGCTGTAAAATACGAAGGCGCCGGTACAGTTGAGTTTTTGGTTGACAAGCATCGTAACTTCTACTTTATGGAGATGAACACCCGTATCCAGGTTGAGCACCCGGTTACCGAAGAGGTGATCAACTTCGATCTGATCAAAGAACAGATCAAAGTTGCATCGGGCGTTCCTATTTCGGGTAAAAACTACGAGCCAACCATGCACGCTATCGAGTGCCGTATCAACGCCGAAGATCCGTTTAACAACTTCCGCCCTTCACCGGGTAAGATCACCAATTTCCATTCACCGGGTGGTCACGGCGTACGTGTTGATACCCATGTGTACAGCGGTTATGTAATCCCGCCAAATTACGATTCGATGGTAGCCAAAGTAATTACCGTGGCACAAACCCGCGAAGAAGCTTTAGCCACAATGGAGCGCGCCCTGAGCGAATTTGTGATAGAAGGTGTAAAAACAACGATACCTTTCCACTTAAAACTATTAAAAGATCCAAACTTCCGTGCAGGTAATTTTACGACCAAGTTCATGGAGACCTTTGAATACTCAGAATAAATGAAACTGTACTAACAATTTAAACAAAAGTACCATTCTACCATATAGAATGGTACTTTGTTTTTAATATACATATGAGCGAGAATAGATTGTTAAATGCGATAAGAAGTAAGGGTAAAAATCTCGAAGCAGAGATGTCGTTCTTCGATCACCTTGAAGTTTTACGGTGGCACCTCATCAGGGCAGCGGTGGCAATTATAGTTTTTGCCTCAGTAGCATTTTATTACTTCGATGAAATCTGGCAGGATGTTATCATGGGCCCAAAGCACGGTAATTTTCTTACCTATCGCATGCTCTGCAAACTGGGCGCTTTGGTAAACAGCCCGGGTTTATGTATCAATTCCGACCTTCCCGGTAAAATACAGAATACAGAAATGGCGGGGCAGTTCTCGCTCCAGATCAACTCCTCGATCATGATCGGTATAGCCGTTGGCTTTCCGTACCTGCTTTGGGAAATATGGCGCTTTGTAAAACCCGCGCTCGAAGAAAAAGAGCAAAAAGCGGCTAACGGTTTTGTATTCTTCGCCTCATCTCTGTTTGCCGTAGGCATCTTGTTCGGCTATTATATCGTAGCCCCATTGTCGCTGCACTTTTTAACCAATTATCAGATAAGCCCCGATATTCAAAACATCTTTACAATAGATTCCTATCTCACGTCGGTAGCCACCTTAACCCTGGTGAGCGGCATTGTATTCCAGCTGCCGGTTATTGTTTACATACTGGCTTCTATCGGGATACTGACGCCTAAGTTTATGCGCGAAAAACGCCGGATAGCGATTATCATCATCATGATCATTGCCATGCTGGTTACCCCAACACCCGATGTAACGACAATGCTAGTGATCAGCGCGCCGCTATTTTTATTGTACGAACTGAGTATAGGTGTAGCAGCGCGGGTACATAAACGCAAGCTTAAAAAACAACAGGAATTTCTGAACTCGTAATATGACCGACTTAAAGATCGCTATCGGCTCCGATCATGCCGGCTTTACTTATAAAGAAGCTTTAATAAAAACATTAAAGGTTGCCGGGCTAAAAGATTTTGGCACTCATAGTGCTGATTCTGTTGACTATCCAGACTTTGCGCACCCGGTTGCAACTGCAGTTGAGGACGGCGAATTTGATTTTGGCATCCTCATCTGTGGAAGCGCCAACGGTGTAGCCATTACTGCCAATAAACATCAGGGAATCCGCGCGGCTATTTGCTGGAACGAAGAACTGGCAAGCCTGGCGCGCAGGCATAACAACGCCAATATTGTTTGTATCCCTGAACGGTTTATTAGTTTTGAGACTGCTCAAAAGATCGTCGAAACATTTTTTGCGACTGAGTTTGAAGGTGGCCGCCATGGTAATAGGGTAAATAAGATTTCGTGTTAAAAACACGAGCATAGACTTTTTATTCTCGTCGCCGCGGTATTAGGTAATAAAATCATTAACTGTTATTTCTTTAGCCTTAGCCACTGAACATTTCTGTTGTCAGTATATTTAACTATTCCTATACGTGTATCGAATGTAAAATCATTTATTTCTTTCTCGACATCCATACCTGAATAAGTTGCCTTTTTACTGTTAAAATAGAAACTATTTTGAGTTAGTTTATCGATATGGTTGAGTTCTTTGCCATTAAAGATGGTACCAATAAATGTTATTTCGAATTGCACGTAATCATCTGAATTTTTAGACAGGTTGAATACATCTTGGTCATAACGGTTTTTGCCATCACTCATTAAAGCGAATTGATGATAACTTCCTTTTGTAAATTTATACGGTACTGATAAATAGTTAGTAATATAATGACCACGTTCCAAAGGGTTGTTAACCGTATCTTTCTTAGATTGTGTTTTATAAAAAATTATGGTATCAGCTTCTTGTCTTTGAGAAACAAAAATAACTGTATCGGTTTTGGTGTAAGGTCGAAACCATTTTAGCTGTTCATCACTAAAGTTTTTTACTTTTAAATTAAAGCTTGGTATGCAACTGGTTACCGATGTAATAACAAATAATAAGATTGATTTGATAAATGTATTTGCTTTTCGCATTAACTAATGTATCAAATTTTATTTCCAATATTAAAATAAACACTCTCGAAGTGCTTAAACTTGCCAATTACCCACTCACCTAATCCAACTTAGTAACCACTCACCCAACCCTGCCATCGTAACAAAAATGCTATTAAAGCAAATAAAATTTCTTTCTAACTTAGTTTAAATTTTAACTGACTTTCATGAAAAGACTCTACATTTCTGCTTTAGCGATGGCCGCTTCTGTGAGCCTGCACGCGCAAAATCCGGTTGAGCTAAAGTATGGCTCATTAATAACCGCCGAAGACGCAAAAAAACATTTGAGTATCATTGCTTCCGATGCATTTGAAGGGCGCGAAACCGCGAAACCCGGCGCTATGATGGCGGCTAATTATATTGCTGATCAGCTTAAAAAACTAGGTTATCAGGCACCTGTTAATGGCAACTATTTCCTGGAAGTACCTTTGATCGAAACCACAACAGCAGGAAAATCACTCACTGTAAACGGGAATGCTTACACCTATCGTAAAGACTTTACCATGAGCCCGTATTCAACCGGCACAAGTGGCGATTTTAGCTTCAACACTAAAGAGATCGTATTTCTGGGCCATAAAGTTGGCGGCGATGCCGCTACCGAATTAGGTACAACCGATATTAAAGGCAAAGCCGTTTTATTGGTTAATGATGGCGAAAACCGCGCCGGCATAACCAAACGTTTAGCATTTATCCAAAGTAAGGGCCCATCAATGATTATTACCACAATCTCAACAACCCCCGGTGGCGCTGGCGGCCAACGCGGTGGAGGTGGCAATGGCGCCCCACGCCCAAGCTTAAGCATCAAACCTGACAAACAGATAACGCTTGCACCTGTATTTAATATTACTACCGAAGTTGCTAACCAGCTCTTCGTTAATTCGGGCGAAACGTTCGAAACCTTCAAGGCTTCGGGCGATGCCAACGGCATGCAGCCAAACCAAACTTTTAAGGCCGATTTTGCCGCTACCGTAACCACCACCTACAATGCGGCAGGCCGCGCGGTTGATGTATTAGGCTACATGCCCGGCACAGATCTTAAAAATGAAGTTTTAGTATTTTCGGCACATTATGATCACCTGGGCTTAACTACCAGCGGCGATGACAAAGTATTTAACGGCGCCGATGATGACGGCTCTGGTACAACAGGCATATTGGAAATAGCCACAGCTTTCGCGAAAGCAAAAAAAGAAGGCCACGGCCCACGCCGTAGTATTTTATTTTTATGGAACATTGGCGAAGAAAAGGGTTTGCTAGGATCACAGTATTATACCGATCATCCGGTGTTCCCTTTAGAAAACACCATCACCGATCTGAATATTGATATGATCGGACGTGTAGGTACCCCATACATCGGCAAACCCGATTCGGCTAATTATGTGTACCCTATCGGTTCGTCTATGCTAAGTTCCGATCTTCATAAAATTGGCGAAGAAGCCAACAACACCTATACCCACTTAAAACTGGACTATGTATATGACGACCTGAACGATCCTAACCGTTTTTACTACCGTTCCGATCATTACAACTTTGCCAAACACAACGTACCCATTATATTTTACTTTAATGGTGTACATGCCGATTACCACAAAGCAAGCGACGAGGTGAGCAAGATCAACTTCCCGTTATTAGCCAAACGCGCGCAACTGGTATTTTATACCGGCTGGGAACTCGCTAACCGCGATAAGCGGCCTGTTGTTGACGGTAATACAGGCAAGCAGTAAAGATTTACAATTCCGGAATTTCGATTTCGGATTTATGCAAAAGTCATTTCTACCACGTGTGGAAATGACATTTTTGTTAATAAATAATCGGTGTAATCATAAACAAAATCAGTGCAATCCCTATTATAATAGCTAATTTCGTGATATGACAAGCATTGCAGAGGATTTTTTGGTAGCGTCTGAAGATAAGGCCTTTGACCGTAACCACCGCCGCATATTGAACTACAATATAGGCAAGTATGATATTGCGGTTGAGCGGGGGTTGTCGAAACTGACTAACCTCGAAAATAACAAACGCAAAGCGCATGTCATTAAGTGGAAGGTGATGGAGAACCTGGATAAGTTTTTACCGGAGTTTGAAGCTAACTTCCAAAAACGTGGCGGCAAAGTTATCTGGGCCAACGATGCCGAAGAAGCACAGCGCGAGATCTTACAGATCATGCAACGCGCCAATGCCAAAACGGTTGTTAAATCAAAATCGATGGTGACAGAAGAAATTCACATCAACGAATTTTTAGAAAAGCACGATATCGAGTCGCTCGAAACCGACCTGGGCGAATACATTGTGCAGTTACTTGGCCAGCCTCCATACCACATCGTTACACCGGCTATGCATCTCTCAAAAGAGGACATTGCCCGGCTGTTTAATGAACGCTTCGGTACGCCATTAGACGCCAGTCCAGAGCAGCTTACTTTAAAAGCCCGCGAACTGCTGCGCGATAAGTATGTAAGCGCAGATGTAGGCATCACCGGCGCAAATTTTTTAATTGCCGATACCGGCAGCATCGCTATCAGCGAGAATGAAGGTAACGCACGTTTGTGTACCACTTTCCCTAAAATACACATCGCTATTGTAGGCATCGAGAAGATCATCCCCTCAATAGCCGATCTGGGCTTGTTTTGGCCTTTACTATCCACACATGGTACCGGCCAAAACCTCACCGTATACAATTCCATTTTAAGCGGTCCGCGCCAGGCGAACGAAACTGACGGCCCCGAAGAAATGTACGTGATACTGCTCGATAACGGCCGCACGAATTTACTGGCTCAAAAAGAGCAGCGGCAAGGTTTGTACTGCATTCGCTGCGGCGCTTGCCTTAATGCCTGCCCTGTTTATAAAAACGTTGGCGGCCACAGTTATAGCACTCCGTACAGTGGCCCGATAGGTTCGGTTATCACCCCGCATATGCGTGGCATGGAAGATTTTAAGCATCTGAGCTATGCCTCGAGCTTGTGCGGCAATTGCTCCGAAGTTTGCCCGGTTAAGATCGAGATCCATAAAATGCTGCTGGTAAACCGCCGCGATGCCGTAAAAGAAGGCCTTACTCCGGCCAAAGAAAGATGGGGCTGGGCTATCTGGAAAAAGGCGATGCTGAGCCGTAAACTAACCGATTTTTTAAGCGGAAAAACAAAAAACAGGCTATTGAATATGCTATTCAAAAAAACCTGGGGCCATTTCAGGCAAATGCCACAGGCGGCTCAAAAATCGTTCGCGCAGCTTTGGCAGGAAAAAAATCAAAAGCCGGAATAACACTTAATTACTTAGCTATCCATACCGCATCGGTAAACCAACTCTTCGCATCAAACAAATAATTGGCCGGTATAAAGCCGCTGCTTATCGCGATATCCTTGGTTTGCTGTACGGTAAACTTTTGCGATATCTCCATAAAAATGTATTCGTTTTGCTGAAAGTTGATACTCTTATTGGCCGATCGGATATGCACCTGTTGATCAACCAGGCTGATTAAATAGCTTTTACACGCTCCGGTCTCCGGATCGTAAGTCGGGTAATGTTCAAACTGGCTGGTTATAAAATCGGCATCAAGCTCGCGGTTAATGCGGTTAAGCAAATTAAGATTGAAGCTTTTGGTGATGCCTGCTTTATCATTGTAGGCATCTAAAATAGTTTTGGGATTTTTCTTCAGATCAAATCCTATCAAAGCCATGTCGCCCGCCGAAAGGCTCTTTCTCAGATCGAAGCAAAAACTCTCGGCTTTATCGATCGGCATGTTACCGATGTTCGATCCCAGGAATAAAACCACCTTGCGCCTGTTTGATATGGCCGCCGCCTTTTTTAACATATCAAAGTATTCTCCGTTAAGGCCATGGAATTTTAGGCCGGGAATATTTTTTGACAATTCATCATCCAGCAGTTCAATCACATGCGATGAGATATCGATGGGCAGGTAAGTAAAATCTACGCCCTTATTCATCAGATGTTTTAAAAGATATGATGATTTCGTGGCATCGCCTGCGCCCAATTCGATCAGATCGAAAGGTTCATCGTTATCGGCAATAATAAAGTTAGCTAAAGCATCGGTTTGCTCACTGAATATTTCTAACTCACAGTTAGTGAGGTAATACTCGGGGCAGTTCATAATGTCCTGAAAAAGGCCGTCGCCGGTAGTATCATAAAAATACTTCGAGTCGAGCCGCTTCGGGTTTGCCGATAAACCATGTACAATATCCTCGGAAAACTGTTGAGCTGCCAAATGCTTCGCCGATGTTCCGTTTTGGTTGATGATGAGGGTTTCGATATTCATAGGATTGATGATGTTGTGTTATCGGGCCAGCCGTATACCGTTAAACAGCCAGCGTAAATTTGGATGAAAAAAATTGCGGTAAGTAATGCGGCTATGGCCCGCAGGTGTAGCATCGCTTGCACCACGCAGCACCTTTTGACTTACCATAAACTTACCATTGTATTCGCCTATAGCGCCTGGTGCCTTGGTAAAGCCCGGGTAAGGTAAATAAGCGCTTTCTGTCCACTCCCAAGCCTTCCCCCAGTTAAATTGCGTTGCCCCTACCTCCCACTCAAACTCGGTTGGCAGGCGCATGCCCTTCCACATGGCATAAGCATAAGCTTCGTAATAACTAATATGCCCCACCGGTTCATCCAGTTTTAAAGGCTGTAATCCCGCAAGGGTATAATGGTGCCATTGCCCGTCGATCAAATGCCAGTAAAGTGGCGCTTCTATATTATTAGTATTAACCCAATCCCAGCCTTCGGCGTGCCAGTAGCGAAAATCGCGGTAAGCACCGGCATCGATAAACTCCAGATATTCTGCATTGGTTACCATAATGCTGCTGATCTCGAAGGCATTCAAATAAACCTTATGTCTGTCGAGTTCGTTATCAAAGCAAAAGCCGTCGCCTGCATGGCCAACTTCGTAAACACCCTCTGCAATGCCGATCATCCTTGCCTCGCCTTGTTCGAATGAAGGCGCTTTATAATGTTTATCGTACGAAGGAAACAAGGGATTATGTCCCAAAATGTATTTGATATCATAATATAACAGCTCCTGGTGCTGCTCTTCATGGTTAAAGCCAAGCTCCAACAACTCTTTTACTTCGGCCGATGGCTCCTTACACAAAAACTCCATCATGGCATTGTCTACGTATTCCCGGTAACGGTACACATCGGCAACGGTTGGCCGGCTTAGGTTGCCACGGTCGGTGCGGATAACGCGCGCGCCAACGGTTTCGTAATAACTGTTAAAAACATAATTATAATCGGGATCGAACTCCTGGTAACCCATAAAGTTGGGCTTCAAAATAAAGGTTTCGAAAAACCAGGTTGTGTGACCCAGGTGCCATTTAGGCGGACTAACATCTACAATTGGTTGTACCACATAGTCTTCGGTTTGCAGCGGACCGCAAATTTGCTCACTGTGTTGGCGCACTTTTATATAACGGTCGGTTATGCTCATTATTTATTACTTTCCAAATATCGTTTTAGGTCCGAAATTGTTTTGATCTTCAAATTTTTCGCCTCACTTTTCCGCATCATCAAGGCATAGGTATTATTAAAGCCTATGGGTTTCAACCATTGAATATCGTATTTAGTTTTAAACTCCTCCCTCACGTAATTGTAAACTTTATCCTTATCCAGCACCAGCGAATCCAATATTTTAGGCTTAACGGATAACATCACCAGCAAACCGGTACCGGTATACTCCGGATAAACATCTATCTGGTTATTTTTTAAAGCGCCGAAACAGATCTGTGTACCGCCAAGCCCTGTTTTGGTGCTGACATCATAATCGGTATAACCTTTAATAAGCATGGTATACATTTCGGCCAGGATGTATTGCTCTCCAAATATTTTTGAGCCTATACGCACTGTACCAGCGTTACCATTGCGGAACTGTTTGTACAGTCTCTTCGCAATTAAAAAGTCCATTGCAACCTTTTCGGGACTTTGATGCAAGTAATCAACTTTGTAATTTAAACTGGTCATGGTGCTGTCGTCAATCTTTCCGGCAAGGATATTCAAAGTGCTTTCCAATTGCGGAAATTTCTTTAACGCTTCCGCGGATACGATCGGCGCGGCGTAATAGGGCGGGAAGATATTCTTATCATCCTTTAATACGATCAGATCAAAAGCTTTTAAACGGCCATCGGTTGAATAACCGCTGATCACATCTAAGTGCTTTTCGTAAGCTGCCTTATACATTACTGCATCGCTGATGACTACGGTATGGATCTTCAATCCGTATTTATCGCGCAGGCCCAGGTCGCCATCCCGCCGGCCCATAAACTCAGGGGTAAAACCAGCAGTTAGTTTACCGGCATACGCCGTTGGAATAAAATAAAAACACGCCAGTATCAGCAACACCGCAGGTATTACTTTAATGCCTGTACGCACTTTTTTAAAGTTGATGTTTTGAACCTTAGATAATAGGAAATCGAAGATGATGGCCAGCAATGCCGCGGGTATTGCCCCGGCCAATATCATATTGGTATTGTTAAGTGATATGCCACCAAATATAAACTCGCCTAAGCCACCCGCGGCTATTAACGACGCCAGTGTAGCCACACCAACATTGATGACGGTAGCGGTACGGATACCTGCTAATATCACAGGCATAGCCAATGGCAGCTCCACCTTAAATAAGATCTGGCTGTAGCTCATACCCATTCCACGGGCTGCCTCTTTAATTGTGGCATCAACCCCTGTTATCCCGGTGTAAGTATTGCGAATAATCGGCAAAAAGGCATACACCAATAAAGCAAAAATGGCCGGCTTGGCGCCGATGCCCAAAACGGGGATCAAAAAGCCCAACAATGCTATACTCGGAATAGTTTGAAAAACACCCGCTATGCCTAACACCGTTCCCGAAAGTTTGCGCTTGTGCGCGATCAAAATACCTAAAGGCAAGCCGATGGCTATCGCGATAAGCAAGGAGATGAACGTTAGCCCGATATGCGTGAGCGTTTGCGATGCCAGCTTGCCCGATTCCTGCCGCATAAAATCCAGTAAACTTTGCTGCCCTTCGTTCATACTGCCTCGCTGTTTTGGTATTGGTGAAAGCTGGATATCAATTGCGTAAACGTAATGGTTTTTGTTTCGCCGTTTACAGGGTTAGTCGCCGCCACTGCATTTTCCTTACGGGAAGTGATAATTTCGAGCGTTTCCCAAACGGTGCAATTGCAATGGATAGCTCCGGCTGCACTGCGTGTTTTGATGCTCGGAAGCAAATCCCAGATGTCGTTCAGCTTTACAGCCTTAAACTCGAGCTGCAAACGCTGTTCTTTTAAAAATCCTCTTACAAAATTATTAGCAGGTTTAAACAGCAATTCGGCCGGTGTACCGGCCTGCATAATTTTGCCGTTATCCATCAGGCAAATGCGGTCGCCCAGTTCAAAAGCCTCCTGCACGTCGTGGGTAACCATAATGATGGTTTTGCGTTTTAATTCGTCCAACTCTATAAACTCTTTACGGATATTAAAGCGGGTAACCGGGTCGAGCGCGCCAAAGGGCTCATCCATCAGCAGCACCGGCGGATCGGCCATTAAGGCCCGCGCCAGGCCCACGCGTTGCTGCTGCCCGCCGCTCAATTGTTCGGGATAAATAGGTAGATATTTACTATCCAGGTTGAGTTTGTGCATCAACTCGCGGGTACGTTTGTCAATATGTTTTTTATCCCACTTTAAAAGCTGCGGAACGATGGCAATATTTTCGGCAACGGTGTAGTGCGGAAACAGACCGGTATTCTGTAAAACATAACCCATGCCCCGGCGCAGATCTTCGGGTTGCTGTTCTGTTACATTTTTTCCGTTAACGGTGATTTTGCCTTTAGTAGGCTCAATCAATCTGTTAATCATTTTTAAAGTTGTTGTTTTACCACAGCCGCTGGTACCCAGCAAAATCAGGTTCTCGCCCGCCTTCACTTCGAACGAGATGCCATCAACCGCCTTTACTTTACCAAAATGTTTGCTTAGGTTCTCAATTTTGATCATTTCAAAATCAGGGCTCCAATGTCATAAATAAATTATTTAACGATTCGGAATACGTGGGGTGCGCAAATACCATGTAACGGATCTCCTCGTAGGTTATCCCACCCGCCATCGCCATCTGTAGTACCGACATGATCTCGCCACCCTCCTGGCCCAGCACCGCAACACCCAATACCTTTTTAGTTTTAGCGTCAACCACAGCCTTCATAAAGCCGCGTGTATCGCCTGTTTCTGTGGCTCTCGCTACATGAGCCATCGGCAGCTTGGCTACTTGATATTTCAAGCCCTGCCTCTGTGCTTCAGCTTCAGATATACCTACGCGCCCTAACGGCGGGTCGGTAAACATGCAATAGGGTACCAATCTATCTTTAATGGATAATTTGGCCTTTTCTACAACATTGCGGTAAACAATCGTATAATCGTTATAAGCGATATGAGTAAACGCAGGGCCGCCTTTTACATCGCCTAAAGCATAAATGCCTTTTATATTAGTTTCGAGTTTATCGTTCACCTTGATATAGCCGCGTTCGTCAGTTTCAACACCTGCTGCTTTCAGTTCTAGTGCTTCTGTTTGTGGAACACGGCCAGCGGCTACCAGCACATGCGAATAGGTAAATACATGCTTTTTATCGCCAATTATTATTTCCGCCTCGATATGGTCGCCAACTTTTTTAAAGCGGGTGGCTTTGGCACCGGTATAGATTTTGATGTGCTCGGCTTCAAGTATTTTCACCATCTCTTCCGCAATATCTTCATCTTCGCGCGGTAAAATGCGCTTCGCCTGTTCGAGCATAGTTACTTTACTGCCAAAGCGCCCGAACATTTGCCCAAACTCCATGCTGATATAGCTTGCGCCGATGATCAACAGGTTTTCGGGAACAGCATTCAATTCGAGAATGCTGGTGGATGTCAAATAATCTATCGTATCCAATCCCTCAATATCTGGGATGGCGGTTTTAGCGCCGGCATTGATAAATATTTTATCAGCCGTTAGTTCCTCTTCGCCTCCATCGTTAAGGCTTATGCTGATGGTTTTCTTCCCTGTAAAGACAGCCTCACCAAATATCAGGTCGACGCCTTTAGTATCTTCCAGTCCGTGTTGTGCCCCCCCTCTAAATTGAGCTACAATTTCGTCCTTACGCTTTTTGATTGCAGGCATATTAACTGAATAGTCCCGGATATGAAGGCCAAGCTTATCAGCATTTTGTGCAATATATATCGCTTTGGCCGATGCCACCCAGGTTTTAGTGGGCGTGCAGCCATCGTTGATACAGGTGCCGCCAACCAATCGTTTTTCAATAATAGCCGTTTTCATACCCGCCTTCGCCAGTTTTCTGGCCAGTGGTATACCCGCCTGCCCTGCACCGATAATTATCGCGTCGTATGTCTTCATGGGCTCAAACGGTTACTTTAACGCCTTTCCAAAAGGCAACATAGTTTTTAATATGCGCAGCAGCGGGTTTAGGTTCGGGATAATACCAGGCAGCATCGGGATTTTCGTTATCATCAACCGATATGGTATAATAGGATGCCTCACCTTTCCATGGACAGGTGCTGTGTGTGGTGCAATCCTTAAAAAATTGTTCCTTTATACTATCGGCAGGGAAATAGTGGTTATTTTCAACAACTATAGTGTCATTGCTTTCCGCAATAACCTGATTGTTCCAAATTGCTTTCATAGGCCTGGTTTATGGTATGAATTTACGCATTGTGTTTCAATTAATTAACATCCCGCCATTTACTAAGGAAAAACTGGTTGTTTTGTTTAAAAAATGCCATTTAAATGACGATTACGTATGTTGGAGCAATGATTTACAACAGCTTGCAAAAAATTAACACATTAAATTTTTAATTTATTTTTAAAGCTATATCTTTGCAATCCCAAAATAAGGGTTGTTCTTTTTGATTTAGTAAATAATAGTGATTGCGATGCGCCTTAAAAAGCTCATCTTAATAAAGCTACCAGCCATATAAAATATTATGGCCCGTTCGTCTAGGGGTTAGGACGTTAGATTTTCATTCTAGAAACAGGGGTTCGATTCCCCTACGGGCTACTATTATTACAAGTAAAAATTCAAAATTAAAAAGTCAAAACCAAGCTTAATCAATTTTGAATTTTACCTTTTGAATTTTGAATTAAACATGGCCCGTTCGTCTAGGGGTTAGGACGTTAGATTTTCATTCTAGAAACAGGGGTTCGATTCCCCTACGGGCTACTGAAAGCCTTCAACGAAAGTTGGAGGCTTTTTTATTGAATCATAATATAAGTCAGAACTCAAAATCATTATATTTGAGTAAAACCTTAGCTATGAGCCAGATCAGTAAAGAAGACGTTAAACAGGAAGTATTTGACCTGTATGATGATTATGCACACAACCGGCTTGACAGGCGTGCGTTTGTTCAAAAACTATCTATTTACGCGGTTGGCGGCTTAACCTTACCGGCGTTGATGAGTTTCCTGATGCCCGATTATAAAGCCAACGTGCAGATCAGGTCGGACGACCCGCGCTTAAAATCGGAATATATTAACTATCTCTCACCCAAAGGGGGTGGAACTATTAAGGCATTATTATCAAAACCCATAGATGCCAAAAAGAAACTTGGAGGCATCATCGTAGTTCACGAAAACCGGGGGTTAAACCCTTATATTGAAGATGTGGCCAGAAGAGCCGCCCTGGCCGGATTTATTTCGCTTGCGCCCGACGCCCTCACACCCCTGGGTGGCTACCCCGGTAACGATGACGAGGGGCGAACCATGCAAAGTAAGCGTGACCCTAAAGAAATGCAGGAAGACTTTATAGCGGCTTTTGATTACCTTAAGAATAACAAAGATTGCAATGGGAAAGTAGGCGTGGTGGGTTTTTGTTATGGCGGCGGTATAGCCAATATGATGGCCGTTCGTATACCCGAACTCGCGGCAGCCGTGCCTTTTTATGGTAGTCAACCCGCCGCCAGCGATGTGCCTAAAATTAAAGCTCCGTTAATGCTGCATTACGCATCGTTGGATACCCGGATTACGGGCGGCTGGTCTGCCTACGAAGCTGCTTTAAAAGAGAACGGAAAAAGATACCAGGCGTTTATTTATGAAAATGTAAACCATGGCTTCCATAATGATACCACACCACGTTATGATAAAGCCGCCGCAGAACTTGCCTGGAAACGTACGATCGATTTTTTTACTGAGTACCTCAAATAATTTGTTCACAATATCTCTAAAGATTACTAAGCCTTCAACAAATTTGGAGGCTTTTTTTACAACTCATTTTTTTCCAAACATTTCGCGAATTGCTATTTATGTCAACAAATTTTTGCTTGTTGATAATCCATGTGGTAATTAATCTTATTATCTTCATCACATAAATCTCCTTAATGAAAAGAAAAGATTTTCTTCACTCCGGATTAATAGCCACCGGACTTTCTATGTTGCCCGGGGTACTGACTGCCAAAAGCCCCTCCCCCAAAAAGAGTTTCCGCTTTGCTTTTATTTCTGATATCCATGTAAAGCCCGGCGCTGTTCCCGAAGCCGGAATGGCCAGGGCAGTTCAGCATGTTCAAGATTTGAAACCAAAGGTAGATTTTATTATTAACGGCGGAGATTGTATTATGGACGGGCTGGCGGCCACGAAGGAATCGGTGCAAAAACAGTGGGACCTTTACCATTCTATCATGAACGCAAAAAATAAACTAGCGGTTTACCCATGTATTGGCAATCATGATATATATGGATGGTTTCAAAAAACACCCGACACGACCGACCCTGTATACGGCAAAAACTGGGCGCTGAAAGAGTTGAAAATGTCGGAACGCTACTATCATTTCAAAAAGGAAAACTGGAACTTTATTGTATTGGATAGCACGCAAAATAACCCGGCAGGAGGTTATATCGGCAAAATTGATGAGGTGCAGTTGGCATGGCTAAGCAGCAAACTGGCCGAGATCCCTTCTTCTGAATATATCTGCATCGTTTCCCATATTCCTATCCTTTCTATCTGTTCAGGGTTGTTTTTTAATAAAACAGAAGCCAATGGCGATTTAATGATCAAAAGGAACCTAATGCATTCCGATTTCCTCGCGCTCAAAACCTTGTTCAATAAATATCCCAATATCAAAACCTGTTTAAGCGGTCACGTCCACTTGCAGGATGAAGTCCATTATCATGGCATCAACTATTATTGCAATGGCGCCATCTGCGGCGATTGGTGGAGCGGCCCGTTCCAGGAGTTTGATCCCGCTTACGCGGTTTTTGATTTTTTTGAAGATGGGAGCTGCAAAAGAGAGATCATCAATTATGGGTAGGATAAAATATCTCTGCTATAAAATCTAAGTAACATATGATCTCAAGTGGCGAACTTCAGGAAATCTATTTCGACCAGGCAAGTATGGTTTCGAAGAGCTATCCGTTTAACCTTCCGTTTTTAAAGGATTTAAGCACGCTTAAAATAGACCCGAAAGTGACGTTTTTTGTCGGAGAGAACGGCATGGGTAAATCGACCCTAATAGAAGCTATCGCGGTAGCTTCCGGTTTTAATTCGGAGGGCGGCACTAAAAATTTTAATTTCAACACCAGGGCGTCGCATTCAAGTCTGCACCGGCACATTCGAACTTCAAGAGGGGTGAGACGCCATACCGACGGCTTTTTCTTACGAAGTGAAAGCTTCTTCAATGTTGCTACCGAGATCGAAAAATTAGATGAAGAAGGAGGAGGGCCCAAAATTATCGACTCTTACGGCGGCACTTCTTTACATGAACAATCGCACGGAGAGTCTTTTTGGGCACTATTTATGAACAGGTTTAGAGGAAACGGATTTTACATCCTCGACGAGCCCGAAGCTGCCTTATCGCCAACAAGGCAAATGGCAATGCTTTATAAAATACATCAGTTGGTTGCTACCGGTTCGCAGTTTATCATCGCCACGCATTCGCCCATACTTATTGCTTATCCCGGATCAACCGTTTACGAGTTTAACCAAACGGGCGTGAAAGCAAAAAATTACAAGGAGACCGAGCTCTTTAAATCTTATGCCGATTTCATTCAAAACAGCGATAGCCACATCCATTATTTATTAAACCAGTAGCGATGTACATATATTCAAAACCACTCAGGCTGGAGCGATTTTCTGATCCACTTTTAGAGTTTGCGACCGGTATTATTCTAACTTAATTTTTTTTACAGCGAATAGTAATATCCAACAAAACAACCTACTTTTACTGATACCAATCCAATCATTTTTGTGTTAAAACGCCTTATCGCCCTGGTATCATTTTGTCTTGTTTTTCTGGCTTCGACTGCACAAGTTGAAGTAAATAATGCTGCTGTTTTAGCACGCAAACAAGTACCAATATTATGTTATCACCAAATACGCAACTGGCGTGCGAGCGATAAACAGGTCGACAAGGATTATATTATTCCGCCGGCAACTTTTAGCGCCCATATGAAAATGCTGGCCGACAGCGGCTATCATGCCATTTCGCCCAACGAACTGTACGATTATCTTACCAAAGGCACTCCGCTACCGACCAAACCAATTATGCTGACTTTTGACGATACCGACGAAGACCAGTATACTGTGGCCCGACCAGAACTGAAAAAGTACGGGTTTAAAGGTGTGTATTTTATTGTATTTACCAATATTAATAAAAACAAGTATTATATGACCCGCAGCCAGATAAGGCAGCTGGCCGACGAGGGTAACGTGATAGCCTGCCACACCCAGGACCATACCAATTTTAAAAAATATGCCGATAAAGACTGGGAACCGCAAATAGGCGTGCCTACCAAAAAACTCGAAACACTCACCGGCAAACCGGTACAATATTTTGCTTTTCCGTTTGGCATATGGAATTCTGCAGGCCTGCCCCAATTACACAAATATGGTTTCAAAGCAGCGTTTCAGCTAAGCGACCCTCGTGACCTGAACGACCCGATCATGACCATCAGACGGATTTTAGGTTGTGGCTACTGGAGCGCTGCAACGCTTGACTATAACATCAAACATGATTTTGGGCGCCCTGAGCCGAAGGGGGGAGTTTTAGCTAAAACCAAATAATTGTTTTTAATTCATTAGTATTGGTAACCTTTCAGCAATTGAATAAATACCACTTTTTAACCGCAGTATTTATATATAGCGTTGATAATATTATGTTTTTAAAGATAAGTTACCTATCTTAAAGCTTTATTATCAACCCAAACTCTATCATATCATGGCAAATGTTCCACTTCCGGGCACGGTACAAGCAGCAGCAGCAAATTTAACAGGATTCGATGTAAACCAGGTATTGACGGCGGCCCAGGCGTTGAGTTTAAAAAACGCAGGATATGATTTTTGTATCCGGTATATTCCGCGTACGGCAACCCTTATCAGCGGCAATTTAACCAATGCTGAAGCTTTAAATATTTTGAACGCCGGACTGGCGCTTATGGCTGTGCAGCATGTGGCATTGCCCGGCTGGGCGCCTACCGCTAGCCTTGGAACAGCCTACGGAAGCTATGCGGCCATTTACGCCAAACAAGCGGTAGGTTTACCCGCCGGTATGAATATTTGGTGCGATCTGGAAGAAGTTGCCCCAGCCTCTGCCCCTGCGGATGTGATTGCTTATTGCCAGGCCTGGTACCAGGCGGTGCATGCTGCAGGATATGTGCCCGGTATATACGTTGGTTATGGCGTTGTACTCACCGAGCAGCAGTTGTATAGCAATCTTTCTTTCCAACATTATTGGCGGGCATACAACGGGCCACTGGTTGGTACCAGGGGGTATCAACTCATACAAAAGACCGAGGTAACGGTACATGGTATTACCATTGACCCGGATGTTACCCAAAACGATAACCTGGGCGGAGCAGCTTTATGGCTTGCCGTGTAAATTATTTCCCTGATCCTTGCCGGGACAAACTACCCGGAGGCGTCGCAGTCAGAATTAACTGTCCGTCTAATTTACCAGCTGCTCAAAAAAGCCTCCGATATGGTTTGCCCTGTCTACAAAGTGGATCTCCAGGATCCAGTGCCTGGGCTTGCCCTGCGGGTCGCATTGCAATATGTCGCTGTGATTGCCGGGATGTATATCCAAACCCAGATCATCCGGATCAAGCTGCTCATGCGGATAAGGGCCTACGATATGGCCGCCTATTTCGCCACCATACTCCCAGCCATACTTTTTTGCGAGCTGGGTTAAATAGCTAAAAAATGCAGCGCCGGTAAGGCTGTATTGTTCGTTATACCAGGCTTTCGCTTCGTGCCAGGCAGCTTCGATATCGCTTTTCAACTTCAATTTTAAAGGGTTGTTGCCTATTACGTAAGTTCTGCCCAGGTCGGCCTCCCAACCATCTACAATCGGACCGAAATCTACAATAACCATATCGTCGTGTTGGATGACTGCATCGGGCGGATTGCCGCTATAAGGTTGAAGCGTGTTGGCGCCTGCCCGTACAATTTTTTTGTGCCAAAACTCATCTATTCCAAATTCGGTTTTAGCTAATTTTACTATTTCCGATATCAGCTCGCGTTCCGTTTTGCCGGGCGCTATCAAGCCGCGTTCCTCCACTGCGGCAAACAATTCTTTCGCTTTTTGTTCGGCAAGGGCTAGTTTTTGTTTTGCTTCGTTCATCGTATTTATTGCTACACCGTTAATTATTCATGTCCTTGCCGCTTTGCAGGTCCCTGATATTTTTCTCAATTTCGAGCTTATTACCGCCCTTTGCCTGGGGTAATGCCTTTTGTGCGAATGCGAGCGCTTTTTTATAATCGCCCAGGGCCGAGTACCCGCTTGCCATGCCTATATTGGTAAAAAGCGAATTGGGGTGCTTATCGTAATTCATTTTAAATATTTCGAAGGCTTCTTTAGGTTTCTTTTCATCCACTAAGCTCACCGCATAAGTATAAGCCTGTATCTGGCTTGCAAACGGAATGGCCTGTTTCATTACATCGGCCGCTTCGGCACTGCGCCCTAACTGTTGGAGGATGTTTGCCTTGGTTTGCCAGGCATAAAAGCTTTCGGTTCCGCCAAATACCACACTTGTAGCGCTATCTGCCCACATCAAAGCTTGCTGCAGGTTGGTTTTATTTTGAGCACAATAGGCCGCAGCCTGGTTCCATGCTTCCCACGATTCGGGCAGCGCTTTTTCGCCGCGGAGTTCTTTGCGAAACGACGCGATCTGCGTAGCGATCACATCCACTTCAACTTTAAATAGAATAGCCAGCTTTTCCCATTGTAATTGAATGGTAGCGCTTGCAGGGGTTTGATCGGTAAATTCGTATTTAAGCCACTCCAGGCTTTGAGCGGTTTTTACAGGTTTTACTGTTACCCGCAAAGCATCTTCGGCGGGGTCGTAAAAAAAGTTTCCCCATGATGTTGAATTCTTGGAGAAGATAAGTGTGCATTCGCCGGGATCATAAGCTATAAAAAAACCATATTTACCTGCAGGCAGATCATGGCCCTCAATTTTGACATCGGTTGAAAATTCGATGGTCGTATTTTCATTTGCGCCGGCACGCCAGGGAGCGGGTTTTTTGGCGCCGTATCCGAGTTCGGTATAACCAACCGGGATCAGTTCGCCCCAGATGTGGCCCTCTCTTTTTTTAACACCGGGGCGGTTGTAACGGATCACCACATCGGTTATACCGATCTGCTCACTTACTGTTGCCCGTTTATTACCCCCTTTTGGCAGCGCGGTGAGCTGCGCCTTTACCCATCCGGCAAAAGATACCTGGAGCAACAGGATGAGTAAAAATGATTTAAGATGTTTTTTCATGATGGTATATATTGTTTTATAAGGTCAGTTGTTATAATTGTGGCAAACTCCCCGCTTAAGCTGGCTAGAGCTGTTTCGTGAATCAGTTCGGCGGAGTAGTTTTGCCCGTCGATACCTTTTTTGTTGAACGTTGCGGTAGCATCGGCAACCAGGAAGGTTTGATAACCTAAATTCCCGGCCATCCTGGTGGTTGTAGAGATGCAATGATCGGTAGTAAGGCCGGCGATAACCAATGTTGTAATACCTGCATTGCCGAGCTGTTGTTCCAGATCGGTACCAATAAAGGCGCTATTTACATTCTTTCTGATAACAGGCTCTCCCGGGGCAGGTACAATCAGGTCGTGAAGTTGATTACCGGGATTTGACTTATGAAGAGGTGAATGCGGATTGGTAGAACAATGTGCCACATGAAAAACCGGCAGATGATTTTTGCGCCATATTTTTAACAGCTCGCTTGCCCGCAATTCGGCATCCAGGTTATTACGCTGGCCTCCCCAATGCAGAACGTCTGCAAATCCTTTTTGAATATCAACCAATATCAATGCAGGTCGGTGTGTTATCGATATCTTTTTTTCTTGAGTCTCCATTTAGTGTGATCCTTACAAATCACGGTTGTTTATATGATAAAATAAAATGCTTAATTTTGATTAATTGATAACTAATATTGATTGATTTGGATTTTCAACAGCTCAAAAATTACCTGGTTTTATGTGAGACTCTGAATTTTAGAAAGGCTGCGGCGCAGATCAATATTGTTCAGCCGGCACTAAGCAGACAAATACAATTGCTGGAAGTTGAGATCGGGGCCATCCTGTTCGACAGGAGTAAACGTACCGTGACCTTAACAGAAGCCGGTATTTTTTTCAGAAATGAAGCAGAACGCATGATACACGACCTGAATAAAGCGGTTACCAAAACCGCGCAGGTGCACAATGGCGAGGCTGGCGAAATAAGGGTTACGCACGCAAGCTCGGCCATGAATACGGTAGTACCGGCGTTTTTGGTTAAGATGAAGAACCAATGGCCGAGCCTCAAAACTATTGTTCAGGAAACCTCAAACCAACAGCAATTGGAAATGCTGCTGGCACGAAAAACGGATATAGGCATTGCGCCTAACATTATTTTACCATCGGAAGTAAATTCTAAAATTTTATACCGGGAAAATTTTGTGTTGATCTTACCTGGCGACCATCCCCTTTCGGAAAAAAAATTGATCAACACAGCCGCTTTAAAAGACGAAACGTTTATTTTACCACAGCTGGCAACCGGCGTCGGTTATGTTGAAGCCATACTGCAGATCTGCCAGGACGCGGGCTTTAAACCAAAAGTAGCGCACGAGTCGGCCCACTCGATAGGCGTACTGCGGCTGGTAGAAGCGGGGCTGGGTATTTCGATCGAGCCCATATCATCGGTGCGTGGTGCCAATATGGACATTAAGCTTATTGAGTTGAAAAACCTCCCGCAAAAAGCAACTATGACCCTTTTTTGGCTGCGCGACCGGGATGAAGAATTAGCCCGGTTCATTAAAATGTTCTGAGAACGGTACCAAACTACTCTGCCGGCGCTCTCGCAAACAAGGCCGAAACCGTACAGATACCAGCCAATAAAGAAAAAGCAGCCGCGAACGGGAAAAAGTAGATATACTCTAAAACCCCTATCGTTATGAGGGAAACACCTAATAGCCAGGTAAGCTTAACAGAAAACGGATTATGTGCCTGTGCAGACAGAAACCAGAGCAACAAACTGAGAAGCAGAAATACCACTATCATAGTAAAGCCGTAGCCTTCGTAAAAACCGCCAATACTTACGGAGCGGCCCATAAAATTAAAATGGATCGTCTGCATGCCGTTTACGACCTGCGCAACCGCGGCATTAGGTGCTTCTTTCCAGCTAAACGCGCCAATGGTATGCCCTATGGTATGCAAAAACATTAGTGTGGCGGCTATTCGCAACAAAATTTTCGGTTTCATATGCACTGTTGTTTATATAGTTCAAGTATTAATCCCCAACCGGTATCCATGCTTTCGATAACTTTGCCGCCGCCCAGTTTTTGCAGATCTTTATGCTCTAATCTTACCTTTGTTTTTTTCGGGCCGTCGGCAATAAAGTGGACGATTACCTCGGTGATCAGCTCCGGGTCGTACTTAAAATCGCCGTTTATTTGCCAAACAAGGATTAGCAGATCGTTTGGTTGCCAGTTGAGCACATAGCCCGCATCAGCTTCGCTGCCATCTTCATGTTTTGAATACCAACGGCCGTTTAAATGTGGTTCCAGCACTTGTTCGGTCATAGGGCAAGTACCGATATGGTGAGTGCGCGGCCACCACAGGTCCATTTTTTCTGTAAATACTTTAAACGCAGTAGCCTGCGAAGCTTCTACAATAAGCTCTTTTTTGATACTCTCAATTGTTGACGTATTCATGGTGTATTGTTTTGTTTTTCTGTTTGTTCTGCAGCCGATTTGAACGCCTCCAATGCTGTATCCCAAAATTTGTCGAGATAATCGCGCATAGCTAAAATACCTTCCCGGTTGATCTGGTAAATATTTTTGGTACCCTGTTGATGGATACTGATCAACTTAGCCTCACGCAATACTTTTAAATGTTGTGACACCGCCGGCCTACTTACTGACAAGCCTTCGGCAATATGTACTACCGCAAGCGGACTTACCCGCAATTTTTCGAATATGGCCCTCCGGGTAGGGTCGCCAAGCGCGTTAAAAGCCCGTTCTGAACTGCTTATCATTCCTTTGTTCAAATTAATTAAAAACCAACTGGTAAGTATTAACTTACCGTAAGTACAAACTTACCAATAGTTTTTAAATTTGCAATAGCAAAAAGAAAAAAATAATATCTGTCGTATTAGGCCCCTTAAATTGTCATGATCTAACCTGTCTTTGTTCGTCTTTATATCCTACTTTTGATCAGGTCACATAAAACGATGAAAACAATATTCGACAAAGCAACCAGAGACGAACTGATCAACAGGATCGGCACCCTTAATGAAAACAGCACTGCACAATGGGGTAAAATGACTGTTTACCAAATGGTTAAACACTGCAGTCTTTGGGAACAAATGATATTGAACAATAAGCCTTACCCAAGACTTTTTGTAAGCTACGTATTTGGGAAACTGATACTAAAGGCCGTATTAAAGGATGATGCGCCGATGCGTAGAAATTCGCCCACCATCACACCGTTTAAAGTTACCGGCGACGGAGATGTAACATCCGAAAAAGCCAGCTGGATAACCCTTATCCAAAGCTATCCCGAAAAGGCGCCCGCTTCCTTTATGCACCCCTTTTTTGGAAAAATGACCAGGGAACAAGTAGGGCAACTGGTTTATAAACATATTGACCATCATCTTCGGCAGTTTAACAGCTAAGCGTTACTTATTGAGTATTTAACAAAGCCCCCAACGACAGTCGGGGGCTTTTCTATTTTAATTGCCCGGTGGATGTAACCCTTTGCGATTAACGCAGTATATAAGCAAAACTATTAGTCGTTATCTTTTATGAAAAACACATTCACTCTGCTGCTTATAACTTTTTGCTTAATAATACCTGCGGACCTACACGCGCAAACACCTGAACAGATCAAACGCATCGATTCGCTTATGCAGGCAGCACACCAATTGGGCATATTTAACGGCAATGTACTGGTTACTAAAAAAGGCAAGGTGGTTTACACCGCGGCTATCGGTTATGCCGATGGGAGTAAGACCAAAATGCTCGGTCTTGATTTGAAATTCGACATTGGCTCTATAGCCAAAGAGTTTAACGGCGTTTCGGTGATGATACTTCAGGAACAAGGTAAACTTAAGCTGGACGAACATCTAAGTAAATACTTGCCCGACTTACCGGCCTGGGCGGATAGCATACAGATAGCTCAGCTTTTAAATTATACCAGCGGCTTACCTGCGAGCGCGGCAAATACGGATCAGCAAATGAAAGATGAGCTTGGCAAGCTAAAGCATCTGGCCTACCGGCCGGGTAAATCGTACATCTACAGCTACAGCAATGTTTACCTGCAGCGGCGGGTTATTGAAAAGGTATCCGGCGAAAGCTATAACGACTTTGTAGCGCAATACATCCTAAAACCGTGCAAAATGGTTAACACCGTGATGGATCTGCCTACTACCGACCCTGGAATGGCCGTAGCGTTTAATAATAACTTTATTAACGAACCCTACCGGCAGGATATAAGCGGATGGCCACGGTTGACGATTGCCGACCTGCAGTTGTTTTTTAATGCCATCAATCATTACCAGTTGATATCCAAAGCATCGGTTAAGCAACTGTCCATAAACTTTGCCGATGGCGAAAGTAGCCTGGGTAATGCCGCCTTCGAAAATGATGAACTGGTTTGGCACCAGCATCATGGTTCTAATTATAATTATGAAGCGTTGATGACCTGCGATCTGAAAGAAGATGTATCGGTAATATTAATGACCAACAACCAAAATTTTAAAGTTAAACCACTCACCACAGCAATACTGGCGATACTGAAGGGGCAGCCTTACACCATGCCGAAAAAATCGTTATACCTTGATCTGCGGGAACAGGTATTGGCCGATTTTGATAAAGGGATAGCTTTTTACCGCGAAGCCAAAGAAAAAAAGAACCTGCAATATGATTTTTCGTTCGAGATAGGCGAATTAGTGAATACCGGTAAATACCTGATGCGGCGCAACCGCAACGATGACGCGATAAGGATATTTGAATTGGGGATGTTGCTCGATCTGAAGAATACTGATTACTCGGTAGCCTGCCAACTTACCGCGGAAGCCTACGTGCAAAAAGGGAGCCGGGATATGGCTTTACTTTATTACCGCAAAGCAGCAGAAAAAGACCCGGGAAATAAAATCGCTGCTGCCTTTTTAGATCAGTGGCAAGTTAAATAGTAAAAAGAGCTCCGGATTTTCGGAGCTCTTCACTATATAAAGGTCAGTTAAAATTATTGGTTATTTACCCAGTTCGATAACGTGGAAAGTGCCAGGTACTTGTTTTGGGCGGCCACCAGCCGGATTCGGCTGTGTTTCGGCTGCCGGCAAAAACAAATGATGTGTTGTCAGATCTATACCGATGGTGCGTGCGCTTGGCTCGGTAGTGATGTTTTCAATAAATTCAAACTTATCAGCGCTTAACTCTCTCACGGCGCTTACCATGCCTTCGTTATTTGAGGCATAAGCGATTTTTAATGCCGGGTCGAAAACTAATCCGTCCGGATCACCTATCGGGAATTTGGCAACAGTTTTACCGTTTGCAGCATCCATAATCACCATGGTCTTGGTATCGCCACAGGCAATAAACAAACGGTTGGTTTTACGGTCGATATCCAGGCCGCTTGGCGATTCGCCGCCATCAATTTTATGGCGGGTTATTTCTTTGTAAGTAGTGGCATCAAAAACGATTATTGTGCTGGTGGTTTCGCCGTTCACAAATATTTTACCCTTGCCATCAGATACGGCCGTTTCGGGCTTATCGCCCAGCGGCACTGTAGCCACTACCTTATCAGTAAAGGGATCAAAAACAGTGGCATCTTTACTGCGGGCGTTGCAGGTAATTATCTTTTTCGAAAACTCATCATAAAAAATGGCATCGGGGCCAGTGCCTACCGCAACCTGGTTCAATACTTTTAAAGTTTTTAAATCGAATACAACAATAGCATTGGCACGGCCTGCGCTGATATAGCCTTTACCCAAGGCTTTAACCAGGGCAATGCCATGTACGCCGGGTGTGTTTGGAACGTAACCCACAGAATCGCCGGTAGCTTCGTCCAGGACATTAACCTGGTTGCCATGTGATACGTAGATGCGTTTTGAAGCACCATCAACAGTAATGTAATCCCACCCTCCGGAGCTGGCTATTTTGTGCTTCTTTAGGATATGGAAACCTGTTTTTTGTGAAAAGGCCGTTAAGCCGGTAGCTAACAACAGGCTTAAGACCGTAATTTTCTTTATCGAGTTCATGCTTGAATTTTTAACGCTATTTAGCGAATGATTCTGTACAAAATCTGTAGATAATTAAATGGATTGCGCGCTGTTAAAATAGTTGTTAGGATCCCAGCGCTGCTTGGTGTATTGCAGCCTTTGCAGATTGCCGCCAAAGTATAACTGCAATGCTATCCCTTTATTATCGGTTGGGCCATTCAGGTCAATATCCGGATAGTTGTAATAACAGCCATCGACATTCTCTGTGGGGTCTTGCAGCGGATCGGGCACGCCGCCCGAATATTTGTAAACATCCGTATAAAAACCACGGATCCAATCCAGGTGCCCCTGATCCTGATCAGCCGTGCCCCAATAGGTTTGATATTGCAGCTTGAGTATGGATGAGCGTTGTGGAATGGCTGTGGCATCATTCGGAACAAGATTAATTGCGCCTCCGTAGGTATCAACCTGTAAAAGGCTTTGCGACATATCGGCCTCTGTAAGTCCGGGAGGAATATAATTGAGCCATTGATAAATTGCCGAAATCTGGTCATCAGGGAATGGCTTACGCATATAGGCCGACTTATATTTACCACGCTGATTGGAGCCTGAGCCGTTTAACAGTTGTACGGCCTCGTAAAAAGTATAATCGAGCGTATCTGCTGCATTTTGAAATAAATGACCCTGGTGCGCTAAGCCGGCTTTTGTCATCCGGCTGACGGGGTAGATGTTATTCAATGCTGTCAAAACCGGGTCGATATAAGTTTTAACGATCTCATCCGGGTCTTCGCCCGGGTTAACTATGGTTTGGATGGTTAAGTGCATTTCGCCTGCGGCCACATGGTTCAACGCAAACAGGCCAAATTGCCGCCAGTTATCCTGCTGCTGTGCAAAACCCGCATACCAGGCCAATAACTGGCCAAGTACCTGTTCGGTAAGGCCGCTGCTCCATGGGAAAGCTACCGCGGTTATAAACGCGGTTTGCGGTGCATCGGGTAATGTTTTGAAATAATATTTAGTGATCACACCAAAGTTTCCGCCACCGCCACCGCAATGTGCCCAATACAGATCAAGCTGATCCGGATCAGCAGAATCGGCAGCGACATAAACGGGATAAGCGCTACCCGAGACATCATCTTTTACGACAACTTCGACACCGGTTAGCCAATCGACCGTTAATCCGTTTAAGCGCGACAGCAAGCCATAGCCGCCGCCGCAGATATGGCCACCTAAACCTACTGAGTAACATGACCCGGCAGGCAACACCTTACCATAGTCGCGAAACAAGGCCTGGAAAGCAGTCCAGTTGGTACCGCCGGATTCGAGATAATAGCCTTTCTCCTCATCATACCCATAACTATCCATAGGCGTAACATCAATAATAGCACCAGTACCATCATTAAAAACAAAGTTTTCGTAGCAATGGCCCCCGCTCTTAATTTTAACGTTGTCTCCAAATAGCGCAATGGCATCATCTAAAGCTTCGGCAGCGCCAATTGCCGTATAGCATAAATAAATGGTTTGGCAATTGCCGGCAAACCAGCGCCGGTTAAAGCCCTGTAAAAAACTGGGAAAGCGGTTGTTGGCCGTGGACGAATCAATTTTGAGATATCCGGCCGGAGTTGGGATTGATTGCTGGCTCATGATTGGTTAAAGTTTACTCTAAGATACTCTTCATTAATTAATAAATATTAAATATCTGTATATTATATTATCAACCCTCCTGAACGATATCAGAACTATCTTTTTTATCTTAAACGCAAATACGCTTGTTCAATCCGGTGTTTTTTTAGTATATTTATTGATGAGCAACAGGGTAAAAGCGCACAAAATAAAATTGAAAAACACCCATAAATACCCATGTGTTTGAGCCGGAAGCGCGAAGCTGAAAGCGTAAAGTCTGAAGTGAAAAAGCTGCGAAAATTTCTTACAATTTCCCCCCTGTTCTGGTCATTGGTTCATTAGTTGATTAGTACTGCCTGGTGGCGGGAGGCTATGTGAAATACCGAAGAATACCTATTTTTTTACTATCGAATCAAACGGCAGGATAAAAAGTGACACTGATCACTTTTTGGCTTGTTATATATCATTTCATAACCTGTTTAATATTGCAGATATTTGTGATGAAACTCACAATTAAACCTGGATGGAAAATACCGCATTATTAAAAGCCATTATTGAAAACGCTATTGACGGTATTATTACAATTAGCGACAGGGGTATTATAGAATCCATCAATCCATCGGCATGCAAACTGTTTCTGAGAGAGCCCGGGGAAGTTATAGGAAAAAACGTTACCATACTAATGCCCCCGCCCGACAGGGACCAGCACGATGAATATATTAACCGGTATCAGCGTACCGGTGAGCCGCATATTATCGGTATTGGCCGCGAAGTGACCGGATTACGTAAAGACGGAACAACCTTCCCATTCAGATTGGGTGTAAGCGAGGTGCAATACTCGGGCCGTAAAATTTATACCGGGTTTATCCATGATATCAGCCGGGAAAAAGAGGCCGAAAGCCGTTTAAAGGAATATGCATCGCACCTGGAAGAGCTGGTTGAAGAACGGACACTATCGTTAAAGGAATCGGTGACGGCGCTGCAACTGGCTAAAGAAGAGGTTAGCGAATCGTTAGAGAAGGAAAAAGAACTGGGGCAGCTGAAAAGCCGCTTTGTTTCGATGGCATCGCACGAGTTTAGGACGCCGTTAAGCTCTATACAATTATCGGCAGTACTGATCGAGAAATATGCGCAGGAGTTTAACAGTCCTAACATCAAAAAACACATCGCCAAAATAAAAATGGCCGTGGGTAATTTAACCGGGATATTGAACGATTTTTTATCGTTAGAGCGGTTAGAGGCGGGTAAAACAGAGGCAGTATTTTCGGAGTTTGATATCATCAAATTTGCCGAAGAAATTACCGAGGAGATGCAACTGGTAGCCAAAGAAAACCAGAACATCATTTACCAGCACACCGGCACGGTGAGCACGTTCAGGCTTGACCAATCGCTGCTAAAAAATTGCATCATTAACCTGATAAGTAACGCGATCAAATACTCGGGCGAGAATACTTTTATCGAATTTAACTCCGAAATAATTGATAAGAACCTGATCATTATTATTAAAGATAATGGTATAGGTATACCTGAAAGTGATCAGAAACACCTGTTTGAAGCATTTTTCAGGGCGCATAATACAGGTAACATACCCGGCACCGGGCTGGGATTAAATATCGTATCGCGATACGTAGGTTTAATGAACGGCAGTATTAAATTTAAAAGCCTGGTTAACCAGGGCACATCATTCACTCTTTCATTTCCACAGCCATGAGCAAATGTATTTTAATTATTGAAGACAATAACGACATCAGGGAAAGCACCGCCGAAATTTTGGAACTGGCGGGCTATACCGTTAAACAAGCCAGTAACGGAAAAGCCGGCGTTGACCTGGCGCAGCAGCACAAGCCCGATGTGATACTTTGTGATATTATGATGCCCGAACTTGACGGCTATGGTGTGCTGTTTTTATTGGGTAAAAACCCTGACACAGCAACTATCCCCTTTATATTTTTAACCGCGAAGGCTGAACGCATTGATTTTAGAAAAGGCATGGAGATGGGTGCCGACGATTACCTGACCAAGCCCTTTGATGATATTGAACTCTTAAATGCCATTGAAAGTAGGCTGAGCAAAAACGAGAAACAAAAAGCGTATTACAGCAAATCGCTGCAAAACCTCGAGCACCTGGCAACGGTTTCGCGCAACGGCGGCGCCGAACTTAAAACCTTAATAGCGGGCCGTAAAATAAGGCAGATAAAAAAGAAACAGGTGCTGTATTACGAGGGTGACACCCCGCAAGGCATTTACCTGATTTTAGAGGGAAGTATAAAAACCATTAAAATAGCCGAGGACGGGCGCGAATTAATGACCGGTTTATTTAAACCCGACGAGTATATCGGTATGAACGCCGTGTTACTTAACGAACCTTTTAATGAAACGGCAGAGGCGATGGAAGATGCAGCGATATGTATGTTACCAAGGGAAATGATCCTATCGCTATTGGATCGCTATCCGGATATCGGCAGCCAATTCCTAAAAATACTATCCAATAACATTAAGGAAAAGGAAGAGCAATTGATAGAACTTGCTTACAACTCCGTTAGAAAACGCCTGGCACAGGTACTCATCAGGCTGAACAAACAAACCGGGCAAGACCTGCAATTTAAAGTATCGCGCGAAGAGCTGGCGACGATGGCCGGCATGGCCACCGAAACGGTGAGCCGTACCTTAACCGATTTTAAGGATGAAGGCCTGATCGAAAAAAAAGGCAGCCATATCCAGATATTAGAACTGAACAAGCTGGTTAAAATGAAGAACTAAATACGCTGCCCCTCGATATTGGTCATTGTTACGCTTTGAGATACCAACAGCCCTGCTGCTCTTTTCAAATATAGTTCAATATCAGCTATTTAAGTGACCATCGTCATTGTTATCTGGCTGATTATCACGAACATTTGTGGTACATAAATCATTTAAAACTAATGTTATGTTACCTAAAAAAATGAAGGCTGCAGTTGTTCATGACTTTGGACAACCCCTGCAAATTGAAGAGATGCCCGTGAGGGAACCTGGCAAAAACGAAATATTAGTAAAAGTAATAGCCAGTGGCGTTTGCCACACCGATCTGCACGCCGTTGATGGCGATTGGCCTGTAAAACCCAAAATGCCTCTGATACCCGGGCACGAAGCAATTGGCTACGTTGTTGCGCTTGGCCCCGAAGTGAAAAATGTAAAAGAAGGTGATATTGTTGGCGTACCATGGCTTTACAGCGCCTGCGGCTGCTGCGAGTTTTGCATTTCAGGTTGGGAAACCTTATGCAAAGAGCAAAAGAACGGCGGCTATAGTGTAGATGGCGGCTATGCCGAATATGTTGTTGCCGATGCCAGATATGTTGCCCACATGCCTGCCGGTGTTAATTGTATTGCTATGGCTCCTATAGTTTGCGCTGGTGTTACTGTTTATAAGGGCTTAAAAGAAACCGAAACTAAACCCGGCGAATGGGTTGCCATATCGGGCATAGGGGGCTTGGGCCACCTGGCTGTTCAGTATGCTAAAGCTATGGGCATGCACGTTGCAGCCATTGATGTTGATGACGATAAACTCGCATTGGCCAAATCGCTTGGGGCCGAGCTTGCTGTAAATGCCAAGGTAGAAGACCCCGGCACTTTTTTACAAAAAGAAACCGGCGGCATGCATGGCGTACTGGTAACGGCAGTATCGCCTATCGCATTTAAACAAGGCATATCGGCACTAAGACGAAAAGGTACAATCGCGTTAAACGGGTTGCCTCCGGGTAGTTTTGACCTGCCCATATTCGAAACCGTACTGAACAGGTATACTATCAGGGGCTCTATTGTTGGTACCCGTAAAGATTTGCAGGAAGCCGTTGAGTTTGCCGTAGAAGGTAAGGTAAAAGCAACCATACACACCGCTAAGTTAGAAAACATCAATACCGTGCTCGACGATCTGAAAAGAGGTAAAATAGAAGGCAGAGTTGTCTTGGATATCGCGCAACAATAAACACTCGGCTCCATCCGCTTAAAAACGTCGGGCTCTTATTGAAAGAAGATCAATAAGAAGCCCGACGTAATATTTATAAGTTTAAGGATTAATTTTTGCGAATATCAACCCGGCGATAATCGCCTGCAAAAGGCCATAGACAAACCAGCTTGCAACTGTGGCCACAGTAACATCCAGTGAACTGAACGTGATCCACATCACCGGTAATAAAGCCACTATGGAGTATACAAATCCAAATTCTAGCCCCCGCAATAGCATCGCACCTTTAAACATACTTTTAAACCTGTCCCAAAACCACGAGAGTGCGAAACTGATGATAAAAGCATGCATGTAAAACAACATATCGCGGCTGCCATCCGAATTGAATATCGGGTTATTGTACGAGGTAAACAGGCCCGGGAAAAACTTTACCGCCAGGTAAAGCCCTCCATAACTTAATACAAATAGCACGGCCCCGGCAATTAAGCCCGAAAAGATAATTTTCTTCATAATCTGTAATTTTTGTATGCGATCATTCTAATACTTTAACTTTCAGGTCGAACTCTACATTAAGTTCATTTTTGGTTTTGATGATACCGCCAAGTTTAGTGGGCGGTGTTATATTAAAGTCGGAAAAATTAACCTGCTTTGTTCCAACCAGGGTTAACATATGCGGTCCATCGGGTATAAACTTATAGTCTACTTCAAAGCGTTTTGAAACTCCGGCGAGCTCAATGGTTACTATACCCTTTACAGGTTCCATGTGATCCGGATATTTATCGATACTGATAAACCTGATGATCAGATTCGGAAACTCTTTGGCTTTTAAAACCTTGCGTAGTTCTCCGGTCATCCCACGGTTATGGCAATCAAAAGTTGTTACATCAAGCGCAAGGCTTCCGCTCATTTTTACAGGATCTGTTCCTTTATACAAAGTTAAAGTATCCGGCCCTTTATATTCGGGTATGATGCAGGCAAACTGATTGATGTTGGTACTACCGTTCACTTTTAAGGCGCACTCCCGGGTTATAACCCATCTGGCTACAACCGGCTTATTGCTAACCAAATTAAAGCCTGATAGTAACATAATAAAAACCAACAATAACGGCTTGAAATAGTACATGGCTTAACAGATAGTAAGGAGCCGATTGATTTTATACAACCGGCTCCCTATAGATATATTTGTCTTAGTAAATTATTTGCCTGGATTAACAGTCACAAGGTTTAGAAACCTATCGCAGCTTCAACCATAAAGCCGTTGAATTTACCGCCGTTTAGTATGTTGGTTGGATCGTAATTTTTGTAGCTCTGAGTTACATACTCACCTTTCATCATAATGTTTTTGGTCATAAACCAGCCTAGTGCAGCTGCCGAGCGATCGACAGTAACACTTTGTGAGTTACCTAAAATAGTGGCGGTTACAGTATTATAACGGTACCCTACATAAAAATTCTCTGTATTTGCTGGGAACCTGTAGATAAAGTCGGTTGCATATTGCACAGCACCACGTTTTGAGGTTTCGGCAATAGTTCTGCCAATAGCGTTTTCTGCTGTTCCAAAAAATTCAAAGCCTTTGTATTTTAAAAACAAGTTACCCATGTAGGTGTGTACTTCATCGCTAAAACCAGGGTTAAATCTTCCCGAGAAAGCATTATAATCGCTGGCATTGCTTAATGTTGTACCCGCAGCAGTAGTTGGGTTAGACATCATATTAAAATAGTGTGAACCTGTGCGGTCGCCACCAAATAAGGTTGAGCTATTTGCACTGTTTACAGTATAGAATGATCCTGATACCCTTAACCTTAAATCAGGGGTCAATTGTTTATCAAAACCAACTTTACCCAAAAATGCGGGTGAATAAGTATTTAGCAAACCTGTTTCGGCATCAGTTTTTGTTGATTGCAGGCTGGTTTCATTTAACTCGCCATTGGTTATACCGCCCATAGCAAATAAGCCTGTTTTTTGGCATTTGTAATAAACATGCATACCCATTTCGGTAGAAAATTCGTCCATTACGTAGTTCTCGATAAAGGGGTTATAAACGGTGTGGCCGCCATCTGACCTCCTGAAATGTTGATCGCCATAGTCGATGTCATACTGACCAACAACTATAGTAACGCTCTTCATTATATTATCAACAAATTGGCTGTGTAAAAACGGCAGCTTATCAATTTGCAGGTAACCACCTTTTACCCATGTCTCCTCGTGGTGTCTTGAAGCCAGGTACAAGGTTAGGTTTAAGCGCATACCATCAGCCAGTTGTGCATCAAAATTAAGGTTCGCCATAGGCAGGTTAAATCCGTCTATTACCGAGCTTAAATTGGTAACATTACCGGTTGCCGTACCTACAGTTTTTGTTACCGGAACGGCTGTGTTTTGATCGCGCAGCATTTGATAATCGAATTCGAAACCACCGCCCACTTTTATTTTAATGCCTTTGAATGCAACGCTATCTTTTTTACTGGTTTCAAATACATTGATACCTCTTTGATCATTCGGACGATAGAACTGTATTGTTCCGTCTTGTGCTTTAAGCACGGTTGGCAGTATACTTAGCCCTACAATTATAAAAGAGCCAAGCAGAGTAAAAATTTTAGTTTTCATGATTGTTATGTTAATTTAATTGTGAAACGATTTGTTGTTTTTTGAAGTTAAGATTGTATTGGATGGTCAGGTCGTCCTTAACCTTCATGGCACCCAGCATAAATGATGGGGGAGTGATCTTAAAGTCTGTAAGCTTGATCTTTTGCGATCCTGAGCAGGTGATTGTATTGTCTGACCTTAAATCGCCGTTAACCTGCAGAGTAATAACCTTGGTTACACCTGCTATAGTTAAATTACCTGTAGCATTAATGGTAAACTTATCTTTAGCACCCGGAATAACGGTAGCAGCAGTTAGTTTAAAGGTGATTTTCGGAAACTCATCTGCTTTAATGGTTTTGTAAGTGCGGTCATCCATCGATGAGTGTTCGCTTTTCAGGCTTTTAGCATCAACACTAAAAGCAAACGACTTTAGTGCCTTTGGTATGTCGCCTGCAGTTGAAGCAAAGTCGGCTTCGCAAACCGGGTTTTGTGCGATCATCGTCCAGTCGTGCACGTTTGACGATCCCAACACTTTAACTACATTATCAGCCGAGCTGCTTAATTTATATGCGCCCTGTGCTTTTGCCCCCACAGCACATACAAATGAGATTAATAAAATACAGCTTAGTAATTTGATTACTTTATAACTGTGTTGATGTTTTGTTTTCATTTTTAAAATGTTTTTAATTTAATTGTTATATAGTTGTTTGATTACAGACCAAAAGTCGGGGTATATTGCAACGTGGGGAATGATGAGACTGGCGGAAAAAAAGTGACCCTCATCACTTAGTGGTTAATTATCTTTCCTTAGCCTTAAAGCAAAAGTCATCAAGCTGCTCGCTCGACCAATTCACTACGTTTTTACTAAAACTATCCGGAAGTACCATTAGTGGTATATGAGAGGCGTCGGCAATCAGTTTGCTGATGCTTTTATGAAACAGGCCCTCAAAAAAATCATATCGTTTATGCACCGTCGCTAAAATATCGGCCTTACCCGAACTTATCAGCTCAAACAAACCACTCTTAACATTATCTCTTTTTAAATTATGATAAGAGATATGCGGGTAGCTAAATTCGGATTTATTGCATAACGCATACCGGGTAGCCTGCTCAGCTTCGGTTAAATGAAACTCAGTTTTAAAAATGTGATTAACACTTATAGCAGCCTGAAATGGCCTGGCTACCCTTACCAGATATTTGATAACCTTGTTATTATTAAAAGTCAGATCGGTAGCGTAAGCTATGGTATGGATACCTTTATAACGTAAGCTTTCGGGGATAAGCAGAACCGGACAGTCTAATTTATCTATCAAACTGTAAACATGACTACCCGAAAGTATCCTGGTCAGGGCATTCGATGGGTGCGATCCTATAACAACAATATCTACATTGTTATCAGCGATAACTTTTTTTGCAACATCGCATACATTACCATAATCTGCAATGTACTGTATATCTGGTCTAACTTTACCGCCATCTGTAGCCATTAGTTTTAGCAGACCACGACCTATTTCTTTTAAATCCATTATCGCTTCATCCTTTTCGGCAAGCTGGTCGTCGGCTACAATCCAGGCAGCCCCTGTAACACTATTGGCCGAAAATGGTTCGAGCGCATGGCATAGCAATAGCCTGGCCTCGTTCTTTATGGCAAGATGCATGGCAAACTCAACAGCGTACCCGGCACGAATACTGAAATCGGTTAGTACAAGGATATTTTTCATAATGTCAAAATTAGCCCTACCTAATCCTGTCAAAAATGACTCCCTGCACCGCAATTATTGATTTATATCACTTTCTATATTGATGCGTGTCACAACATTAAATCGGGCTCCTCGGTAACTTTGTTCATTAACAAAATATTTCAAAACATGAAAGTTGTAGCGTATAGCATAAAGCCCTTCGAGAAAGAATTCCTGGCGAAGGCAAATCAAAAAAAACATGATATAACGCTCATATCAAACGCACTTGGCATCGAAACTGCGGCCTACGCCGAAGGTAAAGAAGCTGTAATAGTTTTTATCAGTGATGACGTATCGGCGCCGGTAATAAACCAACTGGCCGATCTGGGGATTAAATATATCGCTACACGGTCTGCCAGTATCGATCATATCGATAAAGGTGCCGCCGCTATACGAGGCATCAAAATAGCCAATGTGCCTAATTGCTCGCCACATGCTACTGCCGAACACACGGTAGCACTCGCGCTGTCGTTAAGCCGCCATTTGGCGCGATCGGAAGAATATACCCACAATTTTGATTTTCAAATTGACGAATTGATCGGGTTCAACTTTCATGGCAAAACCGTAGGCATAGTAGGCCTGGGCAATACCGGCCTGGCAACAGCTAAAATTTTTAATGGCATGGGTTGCCACGTAATCGGCTATGATGTGGCATTTCCGGATGAGGTGACCGGCATTGAACAGGTAACGTTTGAAGAACTATTACAACAATCGGATGTCATTTCGCTGCATACTCCACTCAATAACCAGACAAAACATCTCATTAACAAAAGCGCTATAGATCAGATGAAAAAAGGTGTGATGCTGCTTAACACATCGCGCGGCGGCTTGATCGATACGGTTGATGCCCTGGAAGCTTTACAATACAGTAAAATAGGCTACTTGGGTTTGGATGTTTATGAGTATGAAAAAGGATTGTTTTTTGAAGATCATGAAAACGACCGCATTAAAGATCCGTTACTCGAAAAACTGATGTCGTACCCCAACGTTATGATCACTCCTCACCAGGCATTTTTAACGAAAGAAGCATTGCAACAAAATGCCGATCAAACGATCAAGAACCTCGACTTGTGGGCAAGCAACAAATGCGTTGGCGATGCCTGCGCATGTGCGAAGAATTGCAAAGCTGCACAGCCCGAATTACCACATCAATCTATCTAAGCAAAAATCAAATGCAATTATCAGCACAACTGATTGATAAATATAATGTAGCCGCACCGCGCTATACCAGTTATCCAACAGTACCTTATTGGGATAAAGATAGCTTTGATGGTAAAAAATGGAAGCAAACCGTTAAGTTTTCTTTCCAGGAATCCAATCATAAAGATGGAATCAGCTTATACATCCATTTACCCTTTTGCGAAAGCCTGTGTACCTATTGCGGCTGCAATACACGTATCACAAAAAACCACAGCGTTGAAGAACCTTACATCAAAGGGTTATTAAAAGAGTGGGCAATATATTTATCTGTTTTTGGTGAAAGGCCCATTGTACGCGAAATCCACTTAGGCGGCGGAACACCCACCTTTTTTAGTCCGCAGCATTTAAAAATGCTCATCAGCGGAATTTTAGAAGACGTGTACCTGCATCACAATGCCGAGTTTAGCTTTGAGGCGCATCCAGCCAATACTACTACCGAACATTTACAGGTTTTATATGATCTTGGTTTCCGCAGGTTAAGCCTGGGTATCCAGGATTTTGACCCTATTGTACAATTTATCATCAATCGTATACAAAGTTTTGAGCAGGTTAAGGCCGTTACGCTCGAAGCCAGGAAAATCGGGTACACTTCTATTAATTTCGATTTGATCTATGGCTTGCCCAGGCAAACAATCGAAGGTTTAAAACATACCATCAGTTTGGTTTGGGAATTAATGCCCGACCGGATAGCATTTTATAGTTACGCGCACGTACCCTGGATAAAACCAGGCCAACGACGCTTTACCGAAAAAGACCTGCCTGATGCTAACGCCAAGCGTAAGCTTTATGAGTGCGGTCGCGCCCTGTTTACAAGCATGGGCTACCACGAGATTGGCATGGATCATTTTGCCCTAGCTACCGACACGTTATATATGGCCGAACAAAACGGCACGCTGCATCGTAATTTTATGGGTTATACGCATCAATATACGCAGTTAATGGTGGGCATAGGCGTATCATCTATAAGCGATGCCTGGTACGCTTTCGCTCAAAATGTAAAAAGTGTTGAAGAGTATTTAAGGCTGGTAAACAACGATGAACTGCCTGTTTTTAAGGGCCACTTTTTAAGTGAGGAAGACCTGGCTATCCGCCCGCATATTTTAAACATTATGTGCAAAGGCGAAACTTCATGGAATCACCGCAATAACCCGAACATGGCATTTATTGACGGGTTGGAAAGGATGCAGGCGTTAGCCGATGATGGCCTGGTTGAGATAAATTCCTATCGCCTTAAGGTAACACCATTAGGCAAACGCTTCCTGCGCAATATTTGTATGACGCTTGATGCCCGGCTGTGGGCTGATAAGCCGCAAACACAGCTATTTAGCATGACTGGTTGAGGCGAATTAACCCTTTTGTACAATCTCCCGACTTCGTTTAATAGCTTGCTCCATGGTATCGGCGATGTTGGCTTTCCCTATCCGGAATACGAGCCGCGATTTTTTTAGCTCCAGCATCACCTGTTCGTTATTGATCTCGGCCAATACTAACTTCGCACCATTTTTAGTGATCTCTTTGTTCACCTCCGCTAATATCCTGATGCCGGTAGCGTCAATTACCGGCACATTCTTCATATTGATGATCAGCACCTTTGCCGACTCGCCGATATGATGCATGGCCTCTTTAAATTTATAGGCTGCACCAAAAAACAAGGGCCCGTTGATCTCAAAAATCGAGGCGCCTTCCGGCAGATCGTATTCCATCAGCCCGTCACCCACGCTTTCGCGTGCCGAATGTGTGAGTTGCTGAACCGAACTTAGCTTCATCATCTGCCGCATAAATAAAAACGCGGCAAGTATCATCCCTAATTCAATAGCCACTGTCAGGTCAACAAATACGGTAAGTAAAAAGGTAGATATCAAAACCATGGCATCGCTTCGCGAACCTTTTAAAATAAACACAAAGCTGGGCAACTCACTCATGTTCCAGGCAACAATTACCAAAATACCGGCCAGGGTCGCCATGGGTATAAATGCAGCCCATTTGCCGATAAATAACATAATGATCAGCAAAGTAATGGCGTGCACAATGCCGGCCACTGGTGTACGGCCTCCATTTTTTACATTGGTAGCTGTACGCGCTATTGCGCCCGTTGCGGGGATACCGCCAAATATCCCCGAAAAAATATTGGCAATACCCATACCGATCAATTCGGTGTTCGACCGGTGGTTACCGCCCGTCATGCCATCGGCAACAACTGCCGAAAGCAGCGACTCAATAGCCGCCAGCAAAGCGATAGTAAATGCGGGCCGGATAAGTTGTTGTATAATGCCCCAGCTAATACCCGGGATATGCGGTTGAGGGAGCGATGAGGAGATAACACCGAAACGACTGCCAATGGTTTCGACAGGCAGCTTAAAAAAATGAACCGCAAGGGTGGTTATCAAAATTGCGATAAGCGAGCCTGGAATTTTATGGCTCACCCTGGGCCAAAAAAGTATGATCAGTATGCTGCCGACACCGATCAGTAACGCGTAGATATTTATCGATGAAACATGGCTGCTGTAAGCGATCCACTTATCGATAAAATTAGCAGGAACGGTGCCCATGTGCAGCCCAAAAAAGTCTTTTATTTCCGACGAAAAGATGATAGCGGCTATACCGGTGGTAAATCCCACGATTAGCGGGTATGGAATAAATTTGATAACACTTCCGAGTTTGGCAATGCCCATAATGATCAATAAGATGCCGGCCATAAACGTGGCTACAATAAGGCCGTCGACACCAAATTGCTGTACAATGCCGTAAACAATCACAATAAAAGCGCCGGTTGGCCCGCCTATCTGCACACGGCTCCCGCCCAATGCCGATATGAAAAACCCCGCGACGATCGCAGTAATTAATCCCTTTTCGGGCGAAACGCCCGATGCAATAGCAAATGCGATTGATAGCGGTAAAGCAACAATGCCTACAATGATACCCGAAATGAGGTCCTTATAAAACTGGGCCCGGGTGTAGCCTTTAAGGGTATCAATTATTTTTGGTTTAAACATGATAATTATGATAGTACCATATCAAACTCATAGCAGCTTACACCATATATCCCAAATCAATCAATGGTTAAGGTGCTCAACCTTTGTTCTGATAGATGAAGATCGTGAAGCATCTGATCGATATAAGCTTGTGTTTGATTTGTGATCAGCGGAATGAGCTGTTTGTAATAGTCGATACCCTGGTGCAACTGGTCTTTAAACTTAACCAGGTATTTACCTTTCTTTTCGTTCAGGTTTTTCATATACCCGGCCAGATCCTTTTTCAGGTAATCAATATATAGGTTCAGCTCGTTGATAAACATGTTGGGGCGCTCTGCTTCCGCCAGCAAATTGGCCTGGCCGTATATGTGGCCAACCATTTCGTCGAGCGTATAAACCCTGGAAAAATAAGCCAGGTTCGGTCCGGGGCAAATAGTAACAGCCTTACTTTCGCGTGGTTTTAACATGCCATTTTTAATATAAGCCGAGGCGCACAGCCCCTCGCAAAGGCACACTTTTTCCACTATATTTTCAAACTTTTCCTGATACTCTTCTTCAGGTAAAAGGTACGATTGCAATTGTTTGATCTTCAAATGTTGGTACTCGCGCGATGCCGTACAAATAGGCAGCTCAGTAAATTCAGTATCGGTGCACAGGTATTTCTTTATGCATGGGCTGCCCGGGCGGCCTTTCTCAATTCGCTCCAGCCTTTGTTGCTCGCCGCTACTTTTACGAAAGTTGTTAAACAAGATGCCTAACGGCGATGAGGAACTGATATAAAAATCGTCCTGTTCGGCACCTATCAGGTTCATTAGGGTTTGTTCATCTACATTAGTAGCTTCCGGAACTAATAAAAAAGTACTGCCCCAACCAGTTCCATCCAAATGATAATGATCTAATAAAAAAACATTTTCATCTGCCGTACCAATTCCACCCTGCACACTTATTCTTTGTTTCGGGGCGGCACTAATTTGTAAATTCTTCTCGGTCAACGCGTTGCTGTACATGGTAAAAAGCTCAGCAAGCATATCCTGTTTTTTTGTTTTAAACTCTTCGAGTATGGGCCCAAGCAATAAGCCATCGGTGGCGAAAGCGTGCCCGCCACAATTCAATCCCGACTCTATCCTGAACTCGGATACCCATAAACCTTTTTTGGCTAAAAACTTAGCCTGTATAAAGGCCGACCGGTAATCGCTTACCTTGAGTATGATCTTCTTGCGGGGTGTACCTGTTTCATCCGGAAGGAAATCGCTAAATGCTTCCAGGTAGCTGTACAACCTGGGATTCATACCTGCTGATAACACTACCGACGAATTGAGATCGCTCTCCGCAAAACCTCGCAATGCTGCCAATGCATCTGTATTCTCATCACCCTCATAATCACCATTGGCAGCATAGTTCATCTTATCCACCTTGGCCATAATGTTAACATCAATGGCCCCGCACTGCATCTGTTCGCGAAGTATATTTTGAAATATATGTTTCCTTTCGGGATACTCCGTCATCAATTCATAACCCTGCTTCAATACCGAAGAAGCTGGTAACAAGTCGAAGTACCTGTCTATATCATTACCCTGATTAAATGGCATTTGCTGCAGCTCGGCAAACTGCTGATTAACCAGGCTATTCAGTAAATTTAAGTAAGCGGTTATCCTCCTGGAACGGCTATCCGGCTCATCCTTAAAAATCGGCTGGTAGGCCAGGCCGTTTTGTTCGCAATGGTACTTACGCATCCGTTCGGTCAACTCGTCATCAACAATAGAAACTACCGACGCAATACCATATCTGGCTACTTTCAATGGCGTATCAATTGAATAAGCTAATCCTAATACCGGAATATGAAAACTATGTACCATGTGCAGTTTTAAGAGATAAAGTTTAAGTAGAAAAAAGCGACTGGCAACCGCTTCTGATTTAAAATGTATGGTATTAAAAAACAACAGCTAAAATCATCACCATATGAATGATAACGCTCGCTGCAAAGCAAAATAAGGTTGTTCTGATGCCTGCACCGCCCATATTCGCAATGAAGTTGGCAAAAAAACAAACCATAGTAATTATCAGAACGGTTATTGATGCGTTATAGTAAAACATAAGTACGGCCGGAATTGGCAAAAACAATACACCGTGTACCATTAAACTGATAAAAAACCATAAAGTGCGGTTTTCTTTCTGACTGTCGGCATAGGCCAGATATTTAGCCCATAAGTTTAACGCAGAACTTTCAGAACGATCATCGGCATGATTGGCCCAGGTTGGGTTTGATGCTGTATTTAAAGTTGACATAGCTGATTAATTTTGTTAAACAAAGATGGCCTGACTCGCCGGGACATATCGTGACGACCGTCAACCAAAAAAGTGACATTAAGCACTTTTTACAAGGCGGTGTTACCTGCACATGATGGCGCTGTTTACCGCGGCCGGGCTTAGGTAAGGAATATCGAGTGCCAGGCCGCGTAAAACAAACCATATGCCCAGGCACAACATAAAATAGGGCACAATGTGGTTCATCCGGCGGCGCATTTGTGTATTTAGCAGGCCGGTGCCAACAGTTGCAACAAGCATTAAAGGCATGGTGCCCATACCAAACCAAAACATATACTGTGCACCCGCCGTAACCGAGTTGGCATTAACAGAGCCAATTAAAGCCAGGTAAACAAAGCCACAGGGCAAAAAACCGTTTAACAGCCCCACTAATAAATGGCCTGCCTTGTTTTTAATGGCGAACGACATCAACTTGTAAAAAGGTTGTAACAGCCAGTTGGAGAATTTACCCCTGGTTAGCGGGTACCTGATTAATCGCGACGAGGCAGCCAGAATAATGAACACGCCGCTAAAAATACTCACCCATTGTTGCAGGCCCGATAACCAAAGCCGCCTGCCAATTAAACCGGTAATCAATCCGATTAATGTGTAGCTGATAACCCGCCCGAAATTGTACACCAGTTTATCCCAGATAATCAATCCGTAACTGCTGTTTCTTACCGGTATGGCAAAGGCCAGCGGCCCGCACATGCCAATGCAGTGCACGCTGCCAAACAGGCCGATAAAAAATGCAATTTCGTTTACGGTCATGGCACATCAACTTCCTGTGTATACAAGTATCGTTTGCCCCGGCTTTCCCAGTTCAGAATAAGTTTCCAGCGACCAAGGGCGATCCCATTTAGCGGTATGGTCACCTCGTTATTCACATCGCCGGTTAGGGCAAAACTCTTATCCATTTTCCCGTCTGCCGGGCGAAAAAAATCGAGCTTACCTTGTACCGGCTCAATAAATTGTATGAGCAGTTTTTTGTTCGTCAATGTAATTTTGGGTTGAGCTTTATCAGTAACCACCTGTTTCTCTTTGGCGTAATCGCCGTCAAAAGCCAGGCCTTTTTCGTAATATTGATTGTCTGCCTCGTCGGGCTGCCTGAACATTACAACGCTCATACCGCCTATAAAAATTACAAAGGCGCTCAGTAAAATAACTATTCTTTTTCCCCAGTCCATATTAATCATCGTTTATTGGTCCTATAAATGTGGTACTAATTGTACTAAGCACTTTATTTTGTAGTACTATGTTTATCTTGATATCGGTTTTTGCCGTATGAATTTTGTCGAATGGCACCATTAAAAAGAATATAGCCTTGGCCGATCCTTCCTTATCCAATCTGCCCGGCGCCTGTATATATTTGATCAATATTGATGGGTCGGCAGCTACCAAACGGATATCCTGTAATTTGTCGGTTTTGTTGATCAGGTCGGCATTGTAAATATTACTGATGTATCCGCCCGGCTGTTCCTGGTAAAGCATACCGCCCGATCGCATAATGGTTACATCCACCTCTCCCCGTTGTAATACAAAATAGGTGAGCACGCCAAACAATACGATGATCACGCTGCTGTAACCAAACATACGAGGCGTAAATGTTGGCTTCTTTTTGTTCAGGATGGTATCTTCCGAATAAAAACCGATCAGATTCAGCGGCTTATTGATCTTCTCCATCACATAATCGCAGGCATCAATACAGGCTGTGCAATTAACGCACTCCATTTGACTACCGTTGCGGATGTCAATTCCAGTCGGGCATACATCAACACATAAACCACAATCCACGCAATCACCCTTGGGCGTATCATCCTTGCGGGATATTTTACCTCTTGGCTCACCACGCTCATAATTATAGGCAATGCCTAAGGTATGCTTATCGGTAAATACGCCTTGCAAACGCCCATATGGGCATATCACGGTGCAAACCAATTCGCGCACCTGGCTGTATACCAAATAAAATACCGTGGTAAATATCCAGATGCTGGCAAAACCTACCCAATGCCGGTTAACCGGCTCGGTAATGATCCTGATCAGTTCTTCACTGCCGATAATATAAGCCAGGAATGTATTGGCGATAAGAAACGACAAAATGATGAAGAGAAAATGCTTAAGCGATTTTTTGAAGATCTTTTCCTTTGTTAAAGGGCCCTCGTCAAGTTTTTTGCGTTTTTTATGATCGCCTTCTATCCATATTTCGATCTTGCGGAAAACCATCTCCATAAAAATGGTTTGCGGGCATATCCAACCGCAAAACAACCGGCCAAAAGCGATGGTAAACAGCACAATGCAAACTATGCCTGCAAGCATGGCGAGTACAAACAGAAAAAAGTCCTGCGGCCAGAAAACCTGCCCGAATATCACAAAGCGGCGCTCCAGTACATTGATGAGAAGAAACGGATGTCCGCCGATCCGTATAAACGGACCGGCAAAAAACAGGATAAGATAAAAATAGCTCAGCCAACTACGATAATGATAGTATTTACCTTTACGGATGAGGGGGTACATCCATTTTCGCCCGCCATTATCTTGGGTATTTGGTTGATCGTTCTTATCCGTTGCAAACATCACATTCAATTAACTATCGTCAGGGAAATTATTTATTCAATATTACAGCGGCCTTTGATGGAGCAGCCTTTGTTTCTTCCTCCGCCTCTTTAACTCCCTGCGGCTCTTTAGGGTTAGGCGGATTGGTACCATGTATCGATTTAACATAATTTGCCACATCCGATATTTGTTTTGGCGATAGTTGCTTTTCCCAGGTTGGCATACCTTTAGCAGCTACACCGTATTTAATGGTTTTAAATATTTCGTTGATCTTGTTTCCGTGCAGCCAAAAATCATCGGTTAAGTTAGGGCCAACTTTGCCTTCGGCATGGTCGCCATGGCAAGGGGAGCATGTTTGCTTAAATATGGCCTGCCCGGATGCTATAACCGCAGGATCTTTGGTTAGTTTAACCGTATTTTCATCAACCATATTGGCCGCTTTTGATAAGTATACCGCGCGATCTTTGGCGGCTACGGCCATTTCCGTTTTATATTCATCGTATTGTAACTGGCCGATACCAAACACATGGTAGATCAATAAGTAACATACGGCGAAACCTATGGTGCCGTAAAATAACACCATAAACCAGCCTGGCGTTGGGTTATCCAGTTCCTGTATCCCATCATACTCGTGTTCCATGATCAGTGTATGCTCTTCGGACAAAGGCTTCAACGACAATAGTTTTTCAACCACGTTAACCTTCGGCTTTTTATCGGCTACTTTAAGCGCGGCCTCATCGGCCAGAGCTTGCTTATAACCTTCGGGACCGAGGATGATCTTCGTCATCACCTTAAAAGTGCGCAGCAGTACCAGCATCACGATCACAAATAAAATGAGCGTGAAAACAATGGCGCCAAAGCCAACATAATTCATCATTTCGCCAGATAGCAAACGATCATCGGCGGCCAAAACAGGTTGGCTTACTAAAACCAACAGTAATATCAATAAGGGTTTCATGACTGTGAAATTTGATTAGGTTCATAAACACCATCGTTCAACGGCATGTCACTCATATACTCCGTATGATGTTTTTTCAAACGAATGAGCAGAACGGTTACTACAATAAAGAATACCAGGAATATGCCCAGGGAGGAAAGCAGATATACCTGGTTTCCTGAAATATGTTCTGTAAATTGCTTAAACATTGTACTATTTGTTAGTGGTTTTATTTGCTTTAATATCGGTACCTAATCTTTGGATGTAGGCAATAAGCGCGATGATCTCTTTGCTGCTTTTTACCTTAATATGATCTTTTGCCAGGTCGGCACTGATTCCTTTGGCTTGTTTATCCAGATCGCTGTTGGCTATCTTATCATAACCTACCGCATAAGGTACACCCAGTGTGCGCATGGCATTAATTTTTGCCGCAGTAAGGCTGGTATCCAGCGTTTGGGTGATGAGCCAGTCGTAATTAGGCATAATACTACCCGGCGACATCAGGCGCGGATCCATAAGGTGGTTAAAGTGCCACGAGTTGCCATATTTACCACCCTCACGCTGCAGATCGGGACCGGTACGTTTTGATCCCCAAAGGAAAGGGTGATCGTATACAAATTCGCCGGCTTTGCTGTATTCGCCATAACGCTCCGTTTCTGAACGGAAAGGGCGAACCGTTTGCGAGTGGCAGTTGGAACACCCTTCGCGGATATAAATATCGCGGCCCTGCAGCTCGAGGGGAGTATAAGGTTTAACACTGGCTATGGTTGGGATGTTAGACTTGATTGTTAATGTAGGCATCAACTCGATAAACGTTCCCACCAAAATAACCAGTAAGGATAAGATCATAAACTGGATAGGCTTACGCTCCAATACTCTGTGCCAGTGGCCTTTTTCGGCTTGGACATTTAACGGTGCCAGCGGCATAGCTTCGGCAGCTTCGTTAGCTACCAGCTTACCTTGCAAAGCTGTTTTGCAAAGGTTGTAAGCCATTACAATTACACCAACCAGGTACATTGCTCCGCCAACCGACCGCATTACATGCATTGGTATAATGCGCATGGTGGTTTCTAAAAAGCTTGGGTATTTCAGCATGCCTTCGGGTGTAAACTCCTTCAGCATTAAGCCTTGTGTAAAGCCTGCCCAGTACATTGGCACTGCGTAAAACAATATACCCAATGTGCCTATCCAAAAATGGAATGAAGCCATCTTTTTGGAATATAACTCTGTTTTGTAGATACGTGGGATCAACCAATATAACACGGCAAAGGTTAAGAAACCATTCCAGCCTAAAGCACCAACGTGTACGTGGGCGATGATCCAGTCGGTAAAGTGACCGACAGCGTTGATCTGTTTAAGCGATAGCATAGGGCCTTCAAAGGTGGCCATGCCGTAGGCGGTTAAAGCAACCACCATAAACTTCAATACTACATCATCACGCACTTTATCCCAGGCGCCACGTAAGGTTAACAAGCCGTTGATCATACCGCCCCAGCTTGGCGCGATAAGCATAATGGAAAATGCAACACCCAATGATTGTGCCCATCCCGGCAAGGTAGTGTACAACAAGTGGTGAGGCCCGGCCCATATATAAATAAATATGAGCGCCCAAAAGTGAAGGATACTTAATTTGTAAGAGTAAATTGGGCGGTTAGCCATTTTTGGCAAGAAGTAATACATCATACCCAGGTATGGCGTTGTCAAGAAGAACGCTACCGCGTTGTGACCGTACCACCATTGTACCAGGGCATCCTGAACACCAGCGTAAACCATATAGCTTTTAAATGCTGAGACAGGTAACTCAAACGAGTTAACAATATGCAGCACCGCTATGGTTACAAAAGTGGCAATGTAAAACCAGATGGCTACATACAAATGCCGCTCGCGCCTTTTAAATATGGTGCCGAACATATTGATACCAAACACTACCCAAACAATGGTAATTGCTATATCAATGGGCCACTCCAGTTCGGCGTACTCGTGCGACGTAGTAAAACCTAAGGGCAAAGTAATTACGGCAGAAACTATAATGAGCTGCCACCCCCAAAAATGGATCTTGCTTAAAACATCGCTAAACATACGCGCCTTAAGCAAACGTTGTAACGAGTAATAAACACCCATAAAAATGGCATTACCAACAAAGGCAAAAATTACGGCGTTGGTATGGAGCGGGCGGATGCGCCCAAAGGTGGTGTATTGATTGCCCATGTTCATACCGGGCGAGTAAAGTTGTATCGCAATAATAAGGCCCACCGTCATGCCGATGATGCCCCATATTACAGTCGCGATACCAAAATTTCGTACAATTTTGTTGTCGTAGTAAAACTTTTCGGGCTGCATAAATTAATTGATTATAGCTTTTTATGAATGGTGTAAAATTATTGGTAGCGCGGTGCTGACAGAATGATGACAATTATTTTAAAATGTGATCCGTGTCACTTTCGGCCTCGGTTATTTCATCGTCGATCAGTATGCGTACCGATGGGGTATACAGATCATCATTCTGGCCGGTATGTTGTGCCCAAAAAAATGCGCCTAAAAAAATGAGCGCCATCAAAACGCTGCAGCCAATTAAAAAAAAGATGATCGTCATAATAATTTTCGGTTTTTAGCGGCCACCCGCGTGGCGATGCTGGTGAATGCAATAATGGTTGCCGTGCTTACGGGCATTAAAATGGCGGCGATAAGCGGCGATAATTTACCGGTGACCGCAAAACTTAACCCAAACAGATTATAGGATAAGGAGATTAAAAATGAGATGTGAATAATAAGCACGGCATCTTTCGAGAAGCGTAAAAAACGCACCAGTTTTTTAAATGATCTTCCATCAAGGATAGCGTCGCTTCCCGGCGAAAAATTATTTACATCGTCGGTAATGGCAATACCCAAATCACTTTGCTTTAGTGCTCCTGAATCGTTTAAGCCATCGCCGATCATCATTACTTTTTTACCACTGGCTTGCAGCGATTGTATAAAATCGAGCTTTTGCTGCGGTGACTTATTAAAATGCATAAAGCTGTTGCTTTTAAAAAAAGGCAGGAGTGCCTTGCGTTCGTGATCGTTATCGCCCGAAAGGAGATAGATATCGTAGTGCGTATTTAAATTTGCAACCTGATGAAGCCCATCTCGGTAATGATTTATAAAGCTAATGTAGCCAAGGTATTTGCCGTCTATCCGTAAATGCACTTTGGTCGACTTATTGTCTTCGGTATCCTTGTTGTTGTCAAACACAAAAGAGCCGCTGCCAATGATCAGCAAATGCCCGTTTACTGTAGCCGATATACCATGGCCCGGTATTTCCTGGTAATTGGTTACCGGTAATTTTTCCGTATTACTCAAAAAATCGCAGATCTGCTTACTTAAAGGATGGATTGAATTGTTACAGGCGCTATAGATCATTCGCCTGTCCATCTCACTTAACGATGCGTATAAGGTTACATTCTGGTGGCTGCTGTTAGTTATGGTACCGGTTTTATCTAAAACTATGGTATCGATACGGGCAAGCTGCTCCACCACCGCGGTGTTTTTAAGATAGAACAGGCTACGATCGAAAATACTTAGCGCCGCCGACATGGTAAATGGCGTACTTAAGGCCAGCGCGCAGGGGCATGCAACAATAAGTACTGCGGTAAACGCCGCGAAGCCACGATGAATATCCGAGGGCAGCCAGTATGCCAGCGAACCAAAAGCGATGACCAGCAATACAATGGTGAAATATTTGCTCACCTTTTGGTTAAAGGTTTGCATACGATTATCCTGCTTGCGGGTAAACGCTTCGTTGTTCCATAACTGGGTAAGATAGCTTTGCGATACCGGCTTGATCACTTCCAGCTCAATAGCCGCGCCCACCTGCCTGCCGCCGGCGTATACTACTTCGCCTAAGGTTTTTTGAACCGGGGCAGCCTCGCCGGTAACAAAACTAAAATCGATACAGGCTTCACCTTTGAGCAGGATAGCATCCGCAGGGATGATCTCGTTATACCTGATGAGTACCCGATGGCCGATCTTCAAATCGGACAATGGAAGCGGCCTTTCTTTACCGTCTTCAATTACCTGGACAGCTACCGGGAAAAAAGAACGGTAATCGCGCTCGAAGGAGATATGGTAATATGTTTTTTGCTGAACGAATTTGCCCACCAGTAAGAAAAATACCAACCCGCAAAGGGTATCGGCAAAGCCCGCGCCTGTATGCGTTAAAATTTCGATCACGGTACGCAAAAACAAAACGGCGATACCCAGGGCCAGCGGAAAATCGATATTGAGAACCCTATTTTTTAGATTGGCCCAGGCCGAGGTAAAATATCCGCTGCCAGAGTACAGTAATACAGGTACAGAAAACAGGATATTTAACCAGCCGAAGAAATGACGGAACACTTCTTCGTACCGTGAAAGGCCCAGGTACTCGGGGAAACTCAGAAGCATGACGTTGCCAAAACAAAAACCTGCAACCGCTATTTTTTTTACCAGGTTATCTTTAACACCAACAGCCTGCTTTTTAACAATATCCTGCAGACTGATCAACGGCTCGTAACCGATATCAACCACAATTTCAACCACCTGTCGCAAGGTAATTTTGCGGTTATCAAACCGGAGGTTAACCTGTTTTTTTAAAAAATCTACACGGCTGTAATAAATAGCCGGATGGATTTTGTTGATCTGCTCCAGCAACCAGATGCACGAGCTGCAATGAATGTAAGGTATGTATAGTGTTATTACGGTAACCTGGTCATCCTGGTAATCAACCAGGTCTTTAACAATGCCTGGTTCGTCCAGGTATTCAAATCGCTTATCAAATTTAGCCCGGTTTGCTCCCGGATGTTCGTTATAATGATAATAGTTACATAAGCCACTTTGTGATAATACCTGGTATACGCCTTTACAACCTGCGCAACAAAAGGTGTGTGCATCAAGTTCGTAATGCCCTTCGGTGCAATCGTTGCCACAGTGATAACAGCTGGCAAGGGTAATAGTGTCTGTGGTCATGCTATGGATTTAACTCAGATCAAAAATGAGGTACTATGCCCTTATAAAAAATGATGCAGGTTTACATAAAAAGTGACCCCGGTCATTTAAAATAACCGGGGTCGTAAGGGATGGATTTTATTTAAAATACAGGCAAAGCGGTATGCCCGTCGTGCCCGGAGTATACCAGTAATGGCAGATGAATATGGCCGGCTATTTTTTTGGTATGGCTGCCTGCTATCATCCTGTTAAAAAAGTGTTGCCAATGGTGTACCATTACCAGCATATCTAACTGTCCGTGTTCAGTTAGCCAATCTAACCCATGTTCAACATCCATACTTTTAATGTTACGGTAGTATATTTTGTTATAGTTGGCTTTACAGGTTACTTCGGTTAAAAACTCGTCAATTTTATGCTGATGCCCTTCGCTTATAAATTTCTCATCGGCAATATGAGCTATCAATATTTCGGCATTCATATACTGCGCCAGGCCAGCTAAGGAGTGTATCACGTTAATATCGCCGGTATTTAAGTCGGTTGCAAAGCCTATTTTATTGATGGGTTTAAAAACGATTCCCGGTGGTACCAGTAATACGGGGCAGGTAACCTTATCAATCATGGTACGGCTGGTGCTGCCTAAAAAAAATCTGTTTATAAATCCGGCGCCCGACATGCCCATCACGATCATACCAATATCTTCCTCGTCTACAATATTCCTTACAACATCAGTTACCAGACCGACCTCGCATACGTAATCAATCCTGGGTTGAAATGCTTCCGGATCGGATGGATTGTCTTTAAGTAAACGATCTGCCAAAATTTGAAGCTCGCCATTTGTATCTTTCTTCAGATCGGCGTAATCTTCTAATGGCCAGGCTATCTGGGCAGCCATTGGGGTTTCCATAGGTACTTTAAAAGCATTGCATAATTTAACATGTGCTTTAATGCTTCTGGCCAATTTCAATGCATAACGCGCAGCATTTTCTGAAGCTTCAGAAAAATCTGTTGGAACTAAGATCGTTTTCATTTTTTTGATTTGATTAAAGTGATTAAACTGCTATTGCTTTTCTATACTCATGGTATAAGTCAGGTCGATATTATACAAGGCCATTTCGAGGCTTTTATCCAGGTTATAGATATCCTTATAGGTAGTAAATACGCCATTCCGCATTTCGCCGGTGAGGTAGGTTATTTTTATAGGCACAGGCCTGTTCAGCACGAATGTTTTGGTTTGGTATGCTGCTATAGTATGACTTACAATATTTATCTTATCGGAAGCATTATCATATTTCAAGAGTAAATGTGCCAGTTTTTCGGCCTGTTCAACCCTGATGCAGCCGTGGCTGAAGGCCCTGTCGGTTTCTTTGAATAATTTCTTTTCTGGAGTGTCATGCAGGTAAACATCAAAAGGATTATCGAACCTGAACACAATAACACCCAGCGAATTATCACAGCCGGATGATTGTTGGATATGATAGTTTGACGGCTGGCGTTTTACTTGTTTTAAGTTGGCGATACGTGGTTGAATATAGTTCCCTTTCAGATCATATATCGCTAAATGGTTATTGCCTATGTAGTTTGTGTCGCGCAATGACCGTGGCAACACTTCCTTAACCATAATACTTTGGGGCACGTTCCACTCGGGCGCGGTAGTAAAATAGTTAATAGCGCTATGCAGGGTGGGAGTTGGCGTGCCGGGTTTGCCAACAATTACCTTAAATTGGTAAACGCTATCTTTTTGATAAAACTTTAAGGTGTACGATGGAATGTTGATATGGATATAATAAGGCTCATCAATAGCGGCCCACTTTAAACGTTCCATATTAATGGCCACCTTTCGCACCTCTGCTTCCGGAACTTCGTAACAATCATCCAAATACTGGCCTTTTAACAAGTGCATATAGTTCTGCAAATCGGCGTATTCCTTTGATTGGGGCTGTACGTTTAACATCACCTTCGCCAGGGCATTTTGTTGCAAGCCGGCCAGTAATATATTCTCTGCACTAAAACCTGATATGCCCGCATCTATTCTATTTGCAGGATACTCTGGATTGAGTTTTCCGTAATGCAAATGATTTATAAAGGTGATCATGGCATCGGTAAGCATAATATCAAACCGCGCTTTTTGGCTCAACCTAACTTTGTTTGGTTGCTCTAAAATTGCATGCAATCGCGAGTATAATAGCTCATCGGGATGGTAATCGGCGTGTGATAAGCCAAACTGCAACACGCAATCTATCATCAGCATGGCCTCCCAGGTCGGGCCGGTCTCTCTTTGTGATTTTATCCAGGCGGAATCAAAATGGGTAAGCTCGTAAAATCGCTTAACAGACTGGGGGTAATATAAGCCCAGGGCCTGACTATCGATCCGAGATCGTATCTCGGACGAAAGTAAAGTGTCAGGGTTTTCTGCCGCCGATACGCTCCTTGCAAAGAGTAGCAAAAACACACCGGTAAACAAACACAACAACAGTGCTTTGCGCTGCATATAAGATGCATTTAACTGAATCCATGTTTTCATAGCCCAAGTGATTTGTGGTATAAAATTGAGAAGTTAACGGCGTGTATTTAGTGATATAGGTCACTTTTCGGGGTGATGGTCATCAAGATGTAAACAAGCAGATTTAATGACTTTTATCACAGTAAAAAAGCAACCATATGCGTTAGCATTGTGGTACTATAGTTAGGGGCATAATAACGCTATGCAAAAGGCATTTGAACAACGACAATGAATAGAACGGCTACAAATATTTCACACTTTTTTATTGCAGGTATTAACTATAAAAAAGCCGACGCGACAATGCGCGGCCGGTTTGCTGTTAATGAGCAAGGATATGCGAATATTTTAAGTCTGGCCCCATTCAGCAATATTGATTCGTTATTTATCCTATCCACCTGCAACCGTACCGAGATTTATGGTTGCGCCCAAAATACACAGCAACTTATACAATTGTTATGTACACAAACTACAGGCGATGTTGCTACTTTAAAAAGTGTAGGATATGTAAAGGATGGCGTACAAGCTATTGAACATTTATTTAACGTAGCTGCCGGGCTCGATTCGCAGATACTGGGCGATTACGAGATTGTTGGCCAGTTAAAACACGCTGTAAAATTTGCCAAAGAGCGCGGGCATCTTAATTGTTTTATGGAACGGCTGGTAAACGGGGCTCTGCAATCATCAAAAACAATTAAAAATGAAACCAGGCTTAGCGATGGCAGTATTTCTGTTTCGTTTGCAGCTGTTCAGTATTTAAAAGAAAACATAACCGTCAATCCCGACACAAAAATACTAGTAGTAGGTATTGGCAAAATCGGCCGAAATACCTGTAAAAACCTGGTTGATTACCTGGGTACAAAAAACATTGTGCTCATCAACCGGTCAGAAAATAAAGCAAAAGAACTGGCAGCAGAGTTAAACTTACAACATGCACCTTTAAGCGAATTAGGTGAACATGTTGCTTCGTCGCAGATTATCCTGGTTGCCACCAATGCCGATCAGCCTACTATCTTAAAATCACAACTCGAAAACCAGGGTAAAAAACTGGTAATAGATCTTTCCATACCTTACAACGTTGAACCTGCAGCAAGCGCTCTATCTGATGTTACTTTGATCAATGTTGATGAGATATCAAAAATTAAGGACAATACCTTAAAACAGCGCGAAGCCGAAACACCAAAAGCTAAAGCTATAATAGCTGACCATATAACGATTTTTATGGAGTGGTGCCAGATGCGTCAAAACGCCCCGGCATTAAAGGTTGTAAAAACACAGCTGAACGAGATTTATGCTCAACATCTATCCGGCCCCCAAACTGATCAACTGATTTGCACAAAGATTAATCCCGAAGAGATCATCCAACGTACTATTAATGTGATGGCAGGCAAAATGCGCACCACTAATCAAAAGGGTTGCCAATCCATAGCGGCGATTAACGAGTTTATCGTTTCGGTAGGCAATGCGGCCAGTGCCTGATTGATAACCGAAGGATAACATGTTTCCTATGTAATCTGGCGTACCAGCCACGATTGTCCGCAATTACAAACACTTGTTTTGACATTGACCCGGTTTGATTATCATCATTCAAAAAAATGACATATATCACTCATTATGAGATATTTATTGGCAAACTTTACATCAGCAATCAAACTATTAAAACATGAAAACGATAATTGCCCTAACCGATTTTTCGGATAACGCTACCAATGCCGCACAATACGCCCTTAACCTGGCTAAAAAAGTTAATGCAAACCTGCTGCTGTGCAACACCTTTCCGGTACACGCACAAATGCCGGCGGCTTACGCGTTTGGCTGGCCGACCGAAGAATACAATGTTTTAAGTACAGAAAGTGCAACCGGCTTAGAAAAACTGAAAAAGCTATTGGATGACCGGGTTGACAGGGCAGGGATTAATAACGGCTATCACCCCCAAATTAATGTATTAAGTTTTGGCGGCGATATTAATGATGCAGTAAACGAAGCCGCTAAGCAAACAGAAGTAAACCTGGTGGTAGCCGGTATGCACAATAAGGACCTGTTAAGTGGCATATTATTAGAAAACCATGTGAACAGTTTGATCAATAGCCTCAACTATCCGCTGCTGTTGATACCGCCTGATTATCATTTTGAAGCGATAAAGAAAGTCGGTTTCGCTACCGACATGCACGTTGTAGAAAACGATATGCAGGTGCTTGAAAAACTGACAACTCTGATAAGACCTTTATTTTCGGAAATATTACTGACAAATGTAGATAATGAAGGCGTGCAGGATATTGAGTTTATGCATTGGAAGGCTGGAATATTAAAAGATATTACCGAGAAGCTAGACTACCCGTACTTTGATTATTCTGTTTTAAGATCGGAAAGCATTGAAAACGGATTAAATTATTTGTGCGAACACAACGGCATCGCACTGCTTGCTATGATACATCGTCGTCATTCATTTTTAGACAGGCTATTTAAAAGAAGCTACTCGAAAAAAATGGCCGAAAAAATAAACATCCCTTTAATGATATTTCCGGAATAGAGATGGTAGATTGAGTGAGTTCAGTAGCCGCCCTGGTAATTACCAGGGCGGCTTTTTTTATGCAACTAACTGTTAATTATTTTATTAACTTTAATCATGAGTAGTATTCAGTCAATAAAAACATACCGCAAGGCATTCATTATTACCTTTTTTTTTTGGATTTACAATAGCTTCTTGCCAGTCTGGTAATACTTCAATAACAAGGGAGCGATCTGAAACGGTTAAAACCAGTGTACAGCAGTTTGCCGACTCGATTGCGACAGGTATTACTCAAGACGGGCCTATAGCCTGGCTAAAGTATTTTAATGATTCGCCCGATTTTTTTATGATATCCGATGGGCAAATGGTATTTCCCAATCATGAGGCCGCCGAAAAGTTTATCAAAACAACATTAGTCAAAACCATCACTAAAATCAATTTAAAGTGGAACAATACACGTATCGACCCGCTTACGCCGGATATGGCATTAATGGCATCAGGATTTCACGAAGATTTAACGGATAATAAGGATGTCATCACCAAGTGCGATGGCTACTTTACAGCCTTAGTTCAAAAAACAGGCAAGGGATGGCAATTGCGCGATGCGCACTGGTCTATAAAACATTAAAAAATCAGCAATTGGTGAAAAAATTAACCTTGCTTAACAGTTCGTTCAGATCGAAAGGCTTAACTATATAATCGTCGGCGCCGCACTCCTTGTGTATCTTATGAATATCGCGATTTCCCGAGATCAGGATGATCGGGATGTGTTTCATACCAGGATGCTCTTTAAGCCATTTACAGATATCGCGGCGATCGCGTCCCGAAAGGCGGATATCTAACAGTATTAAATGAGGATGCTCAAAACCGGCTTCGCTAAATATTTCCCCGTCTGTTGAGCTGGCCACATCAAAACCTTGTTCTTCCAAGATCATGGTCATAGCTTCAACCACAAATTCGTCATCCTCTACAACTAATATCTTTTTACGGGTCATATTTTCCGAATAGTTTAACGTAACATTTAGGGAATAGTTGTGCAAGTTAAAAAATTTTCCTATAATAAAACAATATATAGCGAGTGGTGGATAATTTCTAGGGGGGGGTAGGCAAATATGCAGCCCGGAAAAAATGCAATCCAACATGTGCGAAAATCACTCATCCTGTGAAATTATTTTATGTTATGATTATATAACTGAAGCATTAAATTAATTTAGATCAATTATCTTTATTTATTGCCTTATGAAACGTTCCCGTATTACCTTCATTTGCCTTTTTGTCTTTACATTGTGTTGTTCAATGTCGCAATGTTTTAAAAACGATACGCCGGGCCCCAGCACAACAGTGCACGGTGTAATTAAGGACTATAAAACGGGTGAAGTATTTGGCAATGTTGTTTTGCAAATTACCAGAAAAACCCAGGCATTTTATTCACAATACACAGATTTTGATACCGTCGTTACAAAAAAAATGGCAGCTACTCTTTAACATTTACGCCGGTTGGCAGCGGCGATTTTTATTTGTATTTAAATGATCACAACTATTTCAGCCAATTCAATAACTTTATTTATCAAGCCTCCAGCGGGCCACTTAACTTAGGTCAGGATAACATAGCAGACTTTCTAGTTCAGAAACTAATCAACTTAAATCTTCACGTGGTCAATGGGTCAACACAAAACCGAACAAATTTCAGAGTTTTGACCAATGGCTGTTGTTATACTAATGATACATTGTTTTATTCGAATATTGATTTCGCTCATGTAAAGACTGACACAATATTACATATCAGAATTCCACAATTATCTCAAATTTATATCAACAGTCAGTATTATTCGGGGTATGTAACAACCCCTGGCCCTACTGTCGGAACGTTGAATAATCTATTGAACATTCGTAAAACCTTTAATTCCGGTAAAAATGATACGACGGTTACAATAACCAACCCGTAGACTGATATTTACCGTAAGCAACAAGTTATTTGACAAGTATGATTATTTCAATTTCTAGCGGCAAAACCTTACAACATTTCAACCTTAAAACATTGAAACACAATTCTGCAAATACCATTTGACAATAATGAATTTTGGTGTATCTTTGCAGTCCCGAATTTCGGGGTAATTAAAATAGTTTATATAATTTAAATTTAAGCAAGTGAATACGTTAAGTTACAAAACTGTCTCTGCCAATAGTAAAACCGTTAACAAAGAATGGGTTGTTGTTGACGCACAAGGCGAGATTTTGGGGCGCTTGTCTTCTAAGATCGCTATGATCATCAGAGGAAAACACAAGCCAGGATTCACCCCGAACGTAGACTGCGGCGATAACGTGATCGTTATCAATGCAGACAAGGTAAAACTGACCGGAAACAAATTCGAAGAAAAAGAATATGTTTCTTACACTGGTTATCCAGGTGGTCAGCGTTTCATTTCTCCTAAGGAGTTAATGGCAAAACATCCAGAGCGCGTAATTGAAAAAGCCGTTCGTGGTATGTTACCTAAAAATCGTTTGGGCAAGGCAATCTACGGCAATCTGCATGTTTACGCAGGCGCAACACACCCGCATGAGGCCCAATCACCAAAAACCATTAAACTTTAATCCGTAAGAGAAATGTCAACTACAAACACTTCAGGAAGAAGAAAAACAGCAGTTGCCCGCATTTATTTAACTGAGGGTACTGGCGCCATTATCGTTAATGGCAAAGATTACAAAGAGTATTTCCCAACATTGCCATTGCAATACATCGCTACACAATCTGTAGAAGTTTCTGGTTCGGCCGGTAAATTTGATGTTAAAGCAAACGTGGCCGGTGGTGGCGTAAAAGGACAGGCAGAAGCCGTTCGTTTAGCTATCGCTAAAGCAATTGTTGAACTTGATGCTGAAAAGAAACCAGCTTTAAGGGCAAAAGGTATTATGACCCGCGACGACCGTATGGTTGAGCGTAAGAAACCAGGTCGTAAAAAAGCCCGTAAGAGATTCCAATTCAGTAAACGTTAATCAATCAAGGAGAACAACACAATGGCAAGAACAACATATCAGGATTTATTGGATGCAGGTGTACACTTTGGTCACCTTACCCGCAAATGGGATCCGAAAATGGCTCAGTACATTTTCATGGAGCGCAATGGCATCCACATTATCGATTTAAATAAAACATTAAATAAAACAGAAGAAGCTGCTGCTGCTATTAAACAAATAGTAAAATCAGGTCGTAAAGTATTATTTGTTGCTACCAAAAAGCAAGCAAAAGATATCGTGGCCGATTATGCAAAAAGCGTAAACATGCCTTTCGTAACCGAGCGTTGGTTAGGTGGTATGTTAACTAACTTCGCTACTGTGCGCAAGTCGATCAAAAAGATGTCGAACATCGATAAATTGACTAAAGACGGTACTTATGGTAACTTATCTAAAAAAGAGCGTTTGATGATACAGCGTGAGCGTATCAAATTAGAAACTTTGTTAGGTGGTATTGCCGATCTGAACCGCTTACCTGCAGCACTGTTTTTAATCGACGTTAAAAAAGAGCACATCGCTGTTGCCGAAGCTATGAAATTAAACATTCCTACCTTCGCGATGGTTGATACCAACTCTGATCCATCAAACATCGACTTCCCTATCCCGGCTAACGATGACGCTACAAAATCAATTTCGTTGATCACCAGCATCATTATCAAAGCTATCGAGGAAGGTTTAGACGAGCGCAAACGCGAAAAAGAAGACGAAGCAGAAAAAGAAGCAGTTGCTGCTAAAGCAAAAGCTGATACTGCCGAGGCTCCTGCCGCTGCCGGTGCTAAAGACGAAGCTGGCAAAAGAAACAGGAAAGTAACAGCAGAAGCTGCTGAGAAAACCGAAGAATAATATAAGGAAAGCCGGAGTTCGGAACACTGATCACGGATTTGTTTCCCTGGTCCTTTGTCCGGAATTCGGTTTTTTTAATAAATGTAAAATCTTAAAAAGGAAAATAAAATGTCTACAGTACAAATTTCTGCAGCAGACGTAAACAAACTGCGCCAGCAAACTGGTGCCGGTATGATGGATTGCAAAAAAGCTTTAACCGAAACTAACGGTGATTTTGAAGCGGCAATTGATTACTTAAGAAAAAAAGGCGCTAAAGTAGCTGCCAGCCGCCAGGACAGAGAAAGCAACGAAGGTGTTGTTATTGCACGTTCATCGGCTGATGGTAAACATGGCGTTATTATTGAGTTGAACTGCGAAACAGATTTCGTAGCTAAAAACGCTGAGTTCATCGCTTTTGGTAATGCTATCGCTAACGCAGCCATTGAAGGTGGTGTTAAAACTGTTGAAGAGCTTTACGACCTGACAATTGATGGTGATGTTAGCCGCATTAAAATCGGCGATGCCGTTATCGAAAAAACAGGTAAGATCGGCGAAAAAATCGGCGTATCTAAATTAGAAGTAGTTGAAGGTGCTAAAGTTGTTGCTTACATCCACGGTAACTTCCGTTTAGGTGTATTGGTTGCGCTTAGCGCTGATGCTGAAGGTGCTGATGAAGCAGGTAAAGACGTGTCGATGCAGATCGCCGCGATGAACCCTGTTGCCATTGATAAAGACGGTGTTGATGCATCAACCATTCAACGTGAAATGGAAATTGCAAAAGACGTGATCCGTGCAGAAGGTAAACCGGAAGAAATGGTTGAAAAAATTGCTGCCGGTAAATTGAACAAATTTTACAAAGACTCAACTTTATTAAACCAGGAGTTTGTAAAAGATTCGTCGAAAACAGTAGCCGCGTTTTTAAACGGGGTTGAAAAAGGACTTACCGTAACCGCCTTTAAGCGAGTTGCTTTAGGAGCCTAATATTATTTTAAGATCCTCGCCAAACGGCGGGGATTTTTTTTGCCTTTTATATTTTTTAACTGACATGCCGATGATTGCCTTACATCACTTAAAACTGATCACTGACGGAGTTATATCTGAAGGAAAAGCTGTTTTAATTGAAGGTGAGTACATTACGGATGTTATTGACGCCGGAGCTATTCCGCAGCAGGCACAACGAATCAGCTTAAACGGCAACTACCTTTCTCCTGGCTTCACCGACTTACAGATCTACGGCGCAGGCCAACCCTTGTTTTTTGGTGGCAGTCCGTCCGCGGAAGCGCTTGCACAAATGGAAGCCGCACTGCTTAAGCAAGGCACTACAGGCTTTTTAGCTACCATAGCTACCAACACCAACCAGATAGTTGAACAAGGCATACAGGCTGCATTAGCTTATCGCGATAAATGCCTCGGCAATTTTATGGGTTTACATTTGGAAGGCCCGTATCTGAACCCCAAACGTAAAGGCGCGCACCCGGATAGCCTGATCAAAAAAGCTACGCTTGCCGAAGTAAAGCATTGGGTGGAAATGGCAGATGGCGTGATCAAAATGATCACATTGGCACCAGAGCTGCAAGATGATGAGGTGTTAGCCTATCTTAATGAGCAAGGCATTGTATTGTCATCAGGGCATAGCGATGCTACCTACGCGCAAGCCAAGGGATTTATCAATAATCCTGTTAAGGCTATTACGCATTTATATAATGCTATGCCACCGATGCATCACCGGCAACCCGGTATTATCCCTGCTGTATTTGAAGAAAAGCCTTATACCAGTGTTGTTGCCGACGGCATCCATGTGGATTTTACGATGATCAAACTGGCTAAACGCGAGCTTGGCGATAAACTATTCATTATAACCGATGCTGTTGCCGAAAGCCACGAAGGCGTTTATCAGCATGTACTTAATGGCGATCATTATACCATGCCCGATGGTACGTTGTCCGGCTCAAACCTAACCATGTCGAAAGCCGTAAGTAACTGCGTGAATAAAGCGGGTATAGCCTTAGCCGAGGCTGTTAACATGGCGACGTTATATCCCGCAAGATTAATGGGCCAGGATAACGATACAGGTAAAGTTGAAAAGAACTATCTGGCAAACCTTGCTGTTTTTAACAGCGATTTTGAGGTGCAGGGCACCATGTTGAAAGGCAAGCTAACAAAAACGACATAAAATTTTAACACTAAGTATATTTCAATAATTTTGACAAACCATTCTCTCACATGAAGTACAAAAGGATCCTTTTAAAACTTAGCGGCGAATCATTAATGGGCGATAAACAATACGGTATTGATAATAACCGTGTTTTACAATATGCCCACGAAATAAAAAATGTAGCCGACGCCGGTATCGAGATCGCTATAGTTGTGGGTGGTGGTAATATATTCCGCGGCTTAAGCGCCGAAAAATCGGGTATGGACCGCGCCCAGGCTGACTATATGGGCATGCTGGCCACAGTAATTAACTGCATGGCTCTACAAAACGCATTGGAAACCATTGGTGTTGAAACCCGCTTACAATCGGCCATTAAAATGGAGCAGATCTGCGAGCCTTATATCCGCCGCAGGGCAATGCACCATTTAGAAATAGGCAAGATCGTGATCTTCGGTGCCGGCACCGGTAATCCTTATTTCACAACAGACACCGCTGCTTCATTACGCGCTATCGAAATCAAAGCCGACGTAGTGTTGAAAGGTACACGGGTTGACGGTATTTACACTGCCGATCCTGAAAAAGATGCGAATGCAAAACGATATGAAGAAATATCGTTCCAGGAAGTATATGACAAGGGTTTAAACGTAATGGATATGACAGCCATCACCCTTTGCCAGGAAAACAAACTACCCATCATCGTATTCGACATGAACAAACCCGGCAATTTTATGAAGATAGCCGAGGGCGAATCTATCGGTACTTTGGTTAGATAAAATCTATCTGATTATAAATTTAAAGGCGACTGATTAACACTAGTCGCCTTTTTTGATTTTTGTCATTTCTCACTTCGCTCGAAATGACAAGTTGAAGATTTGTTTACATCGATAAACAAAACCTTTAGTTAAAAAATTGCGTACATAAGGAAAATCACCTACCAATGAAGACGCTTTGTATTGCAGCTTTTATCATTCTTGCGGCGTTTACGCCAAACCCTAATAAAACAGTCGACAAGGTTGACCTGAATAGATTCTCGGGCAAATGGTATTCGTTATACTCTATCCCAACCCTATTTGATAAAGGCAGTCGCGAAACAACCACTTATTATACTTTAAACAAAGATGGCTACTACAACGTGGTTACTACCTATAAAAAGGAAGAAAACCCCGAACTCAAATCAGTCACCTCAAAGATCTTCCCCGGTGAAGGCGGGCAAATGAAGGCGCAGTTTATCTGGCCAATTAAGGTTGACTATTGGGTAATCGATCTGGCAGATGATTACTCGTACGTGGTTGTCGGGCATCCGGATCATAGGTTTTTATTCATCATGAGCCGTAAGCCGTCTATCCCCAAAAGGCAGTACGATGAGTTGGTGGCCAAATGCAAGGCTATGGGATACCCCGTCGAAAAATTAACCTCTCAGAATCACCCCGACCCGATACTTGCGGTAAAACAAACAAGGTAATAAGAGTTAATGGCCTAAGTTTTGCTACCTTGTAGCGTAACCTGAAAAAATGATAGATTTTATTATTTTTGCCAAAAAACTATTCAGATGAGCGAACTCATTAAAAAACAATTGGCCGATGCTAAAGTTAGCATGGATAAAGCCATTGACCATACCGACGCCGAGTTTTTAACCATACGCGCAGGCAAGGCTTCACCCGCTATG
>Ga0209026_1000201_pt1 | contig 82838 bp, 61 predicted proteins | sample AraplaCL_Col_mCL_FD_184262 | JGI IMG/M metagenome (GOLD analysis project Ga0209026, IMG submission 184262) | Arabidopsis root microbial communities from the University of North Carolina, USA - plate scrape CL_Col_mCL (SPAdes) (version 2) | ecosystem: Host-associated > Plants > Roots >...
TACCCTTGGCGGGGATGTTGACCATTTGTTTGGCGCGAGCACCTCACCCGGCCGGAGCTTCGGTCAGGCGATCAAGTCGGTAACGGGGATTGGTACGTATACCAGGCTGCTGAACCCCTGGCTGATCAGTATGCCGTACCCTTATTCGCCAAAGGCACAGCTCACCAACCGGGTGGTGAGCATTAGTGATACGGGGATCTGTAATAAACTGGCGCAGCTTAATGCGGACTATGTGGCGTCGGGCAGTACGGCGGGGTTGTATAACTGGCTGGCGGCTAAGTATGGAAACGCGATGACGCTGAGCGCGACGGAGTTTGCCGAGCTGCAGAAATCGTGCAGCAACTGTAAGTTTTTGATCGCCGAAGACCTGCAACTGCCGGTATTTATCGACCCCGGCGCTACGGGCTGTATTTTACCGGCGGCCTTCGCGACAGCGCAAAGCGATTTGAGCACGGCCTTCGGCGGAAGCCTGAATACCGCGGATACGCTTTACCGGACGATCTACACCAATTACATGAACCAGAAGTGGGGTTTCAGTTTGAGTTATGAGGATTACCAAAACTATCAGATCAAGCTCACAACCGACCCAACGGCGATCCTGTGCAACACGCCATCGACGCAGACGATCCACCCAGACCCGTACCAATGCATCAAAGACCAGATAGCGACTGCGGTATTTAACGGCAGGCGGGACTATAATGAGTATATCGACGAGGAGAAGCGGAAGTTCAGACTAAGCTATATAGAAACCTGTTCGGCGGCACAAGCAGGGGCAAGCATAAATGCCAAACAGCAGGAGTACCATTATACGCTTTACTACTACGACCAGGCCGATAACCTGGTGCGGACAGTACCGCCCGAAGGGGTGCAGTTGCTTTCGGCAACCCAGATCAATTGGGTGCAGCAGGCCAGGGCCAATACCATTACCTGCACGGCACCAAGTTACGAACCGAGGACGAATTCGGATACGACAGTGGCGTTCAACGCCTTATCCACTACGCTCAATACCAGCACGACAAAAGCCATAGAAATGTGGCAGTACTATACGGGCAAAGGTACGAATCAGCTGATCGAAGAAACACCAGACCGGCATTATATGTTCAGGACGGCAATACTGAATAACCGGCTGCAGGTAGAAGTGTACAGCACCACGCAGGCATTGGCTAACCGGATCAAATACACGCTAAGCAACCGGGCGACGATGGATATATCGGCGCAGCTGCCGCTCAATCCCTGGGTACACATCGTGATACAAAGCAGCAATTTTACGAATGGCGCGCTAAATATCTATCTGAATGGCATATTACAAACCCAGCTCAGCCCCAAACAAAAAACAGTGGGCAGATGGAGTGTAAGGGCGAACAGCAGTACCATGAGCTTCCCGGCGGATTATAGCACGCTGAAACACCTGCGGCTGTACAACCGGGCGATGACCACGGTGGAGATCGCGGCCAATGCCAATGATAACTGCCTGTTGCCGAGTGATACCACCCAAATGCACTGGTACCGCTTTAATGTGCCGGATACAGGAAGCATCACTACCATTAACGATACGAGCACGCTGGAAACCAGATTAAGCCCCTTTTATCCGAACCATACGTTAAAGACCACCTACGCGTACAACAGCACCAACCAGGTGAACAAGCAGAACAGCCCGGACGGCGGCACAAACAGGTTTTGGTATGATTTGCTGAGCCGGCTGGTGATCTCGCAGAATGATAAGCAAGGCCCGAATAATGATTATAGCTATACCGGTTACGACCCGCTTGGAAGAATAAAAGAAGTGGGGCAGAAGCATGGCACAACCTTAGGCGGTATTATCGGTACAATCCCCGACTATAAGGATACTACGACGGTGAATACCTTCCTTGCAACTGGAGCAAACACGCAAATAACCCATACATATTATGACTATAAACCAACCGCAAGCGCCGGCATCCATAACCTCACCCAAAATAACTTAAGAAAACGCGTAGCCCTGAGCACCTACAAAGAAAACCAGGCCGACACGGTGATGCACGCCACATATTACAATTATGACCTGGATGGCAACGTAAAAACCCTATACCAGCAGATAGCCGGGCTGGGCATTAAACAAATAGATTACGAATACGACCTGATCAGCGGGAAGGTAAACTTTGTAAAATACCAGGACGGCAAGAAAGACCAATTCTATTATAAATACGATTACGATGCCGATAACCGGATCACCGATGCCTGGAGCGGCATCAGCGCGATAGTTGACCAAAACAACGGCAGCTACCTGCTGAAAGAATGGAGCAAGCAGGACACACATTACCAATACTACCTGCACGGCCCGCTGGCCAGATTAGAACTCGGCGACCAGTATGGCAAAGTGCAGGGGATAGATTACGCGTATACCTTGCAGGGATGGTTGAAAGGAGTGAATAGTACGAACCTAAACCCGGAGATTGACATCAATCAGGATGGCCGAAGCGGAACAAATAACAATAACGTAGCACGGGATACATATGGCTTTGCCTTGCATTATTACAATGCGGATTATAAACCGATCGGGACGAGTACCCCCTTTGCAAATCCAACCCTCCCCCTACCGGGGGGAGCCGGAGGGGGGCTGCCTTTATACAATGGCAATATAGCCGCCCAAACGGTGAATATTAAACAATTAGGTAACCCCATGTTGTACCAATACGGCTACGACCAGCTGAACCGGATAAAACGGACTAATGCCTTTACTGGGCTTGACAGCGCCGGCAACGTTTGGACACCGGTAGCCACCAATAGCTATAAAGAGAACTTTACCTACGATGGCAACGGCAATATATTAACCGCGAACCGGTTTGGCAACGTGGGCAGGATGGATAGCCTGATATACCGTTACAGCTATGACGCCAACGGCCACCTGGCCAACAACAAACTGAATTACGTAACCGACAACGCCAGCGACGGAGCCTATACTATCGATATTAAAAACCAACCCATAAACAACTATGCCTACGACCAAATAGGTAACCTGATACATGATACCCAGGCAGGGATAGATAGCATTAACTGGAGCGTTTATGGTAAGATAAAGAAAGTAGCCAAAGGCAGTACTATTGTAACTTACAGTTATGACCCTGGCGGGCAGCGGGTGACTAAAACTGCAAATAACATAACAACCTACTATGTGAGGGACGGACAGGGGAATACTTTGGCCCTATACGATAACGCACATAGTGCCACGAACTGGAAAGAGCAGCACATTTATGGTAGCAGCCGTTTGGGGATGTGGCAGCCGAATGTTAACTTAGCTACCGGCAACGCCCAAACAGTATACGATACCCTGGGCCGCAAGTTCTTTGAATTGAATAACCACCTGGGCAATGTGTTGGCAACCGTTACCGACAGGCGTTTGCAAGCGCCAGCCAGTACTACTGTTGACCATTTTGAAGCCGATGTGGCAAGCGCGCAAAGTTATTATGCTTTTGGGATGGAGCAGCCGGGATTGACCTATAATGCGGGTAGTTATAGGTATGGGTTTAATGGGAAGGAGATGGATAGTGAGGCGAAGGGAACTGGCAATCAACTCGATTTCGGATCAAGAATTTATGACCCTCGGGTTGGGAGATGGTTAAGCAGAGATATTGTAAATAAGGCATTTAGTAGTCCGTACACTTTTAGCGCTAATGATCCGGCAAATTATCTCGATCCGGATGGCCAGGACGAAATTCATTTTGTTGATTTAATAATTCGGCAATATGTGGAGGGTAAATTGTATATTTCAAAGAACAAGTTTTCTATTGTTATTAAAAATAATGAACCTGACGTATTCGTTCATCAAAAAATAGAGTTGAGGTATGATGGAATAGGCTCTAATGCAAAAGTATCTACTACCAAGCCTATAAATACCAGATTTTACCCAGAAGCACCGGGAAACTATACTGACCGAAATACGTTAATTAAGGATATTGATGAATACGGCTTGTCAAAGCAGAGTATTGATTATAATTTTAATGAATTTAACGCTCCAAATGCAGCGCCAAGTACAAATGCAAAAAAGGCACAATGGTGGAGGGGCGTTTTTGCTGATAAGGCAATACAAAACGAAAATGAACATCACGATAAAATTAATAGAGAAGTTCTTTTAACTGCCGCAGCTTTTTTAGTTCCCGAATTCATCACTTTCAGACTCGGAACGGCGGTGACTATAGGAACTACTGTTGTTGAATCACCTGCTGTTGAATTGTATTCGTTAAGAGCCGCAGAAGATGGGTTTTATCCAATAATGAAAAGAGGGTATTCAACACCACAAGGATCTATATTTTTGAAGGAAGGCGAAGTCTGGAAGTATGGAACTACTAAAAATCCTTTGACAAGATATACACAGGATTTCTTAAGGAATACTGGAAGTGGTTTGAGATATCAAACAGAATCTGGAGGTCTTTTACAACAAACTTTACAAGAAGAGAAATTTAGTATTTTGGATTATAAAGACAAGAACGGTGTTTTACCACCAGGAAACAAAATTGTAAAATAATTTGTTAATGATAATTTTTATAACCTCAGACTCCAATCGAGAAGCTGAAATTCATACAGTAATTAGTAAAATGAGAAGCCAAGGTATCGTAGATTATTTTGGCCTTAAAAATTACGGAAATGATTTAATAGACGTTTCATTGTTTTTGATATGTAGAGATCCACGATATAATTTTAAGCAAAGAATTAAGTTTAAAAAAGCAGAGAAAAGGTTATATATAGATATTATGTTTGATTTATATGAGATGATAAATGCAGATATGGAAACACGGGAGAAAATTATTGCTCATAAATTTCTTAAAGAAATTCCACCAATTATAGCAAAATACAAATTTAAAGACTTTGATCTGTTAAAATTCAAGACAGATTTGAAAGACTGGTTAATGGGTAATAAGATGATTGATCGACAACCGTAATGTATCGAAGAAGTTGGTGATTAAATAAAAATCTTAATGCCGGTATTTTTAATATCGGCCTTTTTTATGCCCCCGTGCTGCCGCAAGCCTCCTGGCTTGTGGCCCGTATGATTAATGGCCAGCAGCAAGGTAACGCAATGCCAACAATATTGAAGTTTTTGTACATTTAATGTATGAGCCGTAACTACAAGTTCCACAATCCGGAAGGTTTATATTTTATAAGTTTTGCTACGGTATTTTGGGTTGATGTATTTGTGAGGCGTATATATTTTGATTGCCTGGTTGAAAACTTAAATAAATGTGTTGAAGAAAAAGGCATGGAAATTTATGCCTGGTGTATTATGCCGAGCCATGTGCATTTGGTTTTCAGATCGAACATTCAAAAGCCTGATGAACTGATCAGAGACTTTAAATCGTACACTTCGAAAATGTTGATCAAACTAATTGAAGAGAACACGCGGGAAAGCAGGCGCGAATGGTTATTAAATTCGTTTAAAAAGGCAGCAGCAGGAAATTCGAATAATACTAAAAATCAATTTTGGCAGCAACATAATCATCCGGTAGAATTATGGAGCGCGCATGTTATTCAGCAAAAGATGGACTATACACATCATAATCCGGTTGAGGCCGGCTTTGTGGATCAGGATTTTGAATATCTGTATAGCAGTGCAAGGGACTATTGCGGAATACCGGGATTAGTTAAAGTGGCGGTTGATTAGCATATTGCAGATGATCTGCCATCGTACCACAAGCCGGGGACGCTTGCGGTAGCGGGGGGTTATGATGGTTATCCTAATGTTGAACCAAAAACGGCAAGAGATCATACTGAAATACACAAGAATAATGGTGATTTTAAGCGATGGAGCAAAAGAAGAGGAACTAGCAATTAAAAAAATATGAATTATCCAATCAGATGTGACAATATCACCGACGAAGTTGAGTACTTTTCGGAAATAGTTTCGATATATAAAGAAGCTGAGCAGTATTTAAAGCAATTTAGCTGGTGTAAATACATAAAGAGTAGCAGCTTATATACGAATCTTGGTTCAAAGCTTTGTATTTTTCTATTCGAAATTGAAAATAAAGTAAGCATAGATGACAATTTTTTATGGATTATCGTTGGAGATATTCCACCAATGTATCTTGATATCTATGGAGCTAATTCAACAAGAGAAGTATTAGAAATATACGTTGATTTGGCTATAGACTGGATAGATAATGTTAAATTAAATCTTCCCCTTAATGATTGTTACCCATTTAACGTAAATCCCACGATACAATTTGCTGAGCTTTTAGAAAGAAAAGTGCGCTTTATTAAAGATGAAGTAATTGACAATATTGATGATCTTCAATTAAATATTTAATATGGTAGTGTATTAAAGTTGTTGGTGGAGATTTTAATCATTATAGTTACCTTCAATCAGCTGCAAGCGCGAGCTGCGGCAAAATGGCACTTTGAAATCTCTTAGAATTTTCTTATATTGTAGAAAGCGCGAAGCCCAAACGATTATGAATTTAATAAGTGACGACCAACGCCATTTAAAAATCTCTTACAATTTCCCCCCCCCCCTGCTTGGGTAAAATTATTGCAAAAATTGTAATTGAGAATTTGATAACAAAAATCCAAAATAAACAAAAAAACACCCATAAATGCCCATGTGTTTATGACGAATACGTCAAGGTTCGTTGCGAAAATGATAATTCCGCGTTAAGGATAGGAGCGGATACCGGCCCGTGGCTAATGCCGGTGTAGTATAAGCGGATAGCCTGACCCATAGGGGAACGCCCTTTGAAAAGTCAAAAGTCAAAATTAAAAAGTCAAAAGGGACCTGTATACGTATCGGGTAAATTCAGAAGGCTTTTGAATTGGCTCTGTAAGTCGGGGATTGCTTCGTGCCTCGCAATGACGCTTCGAGAGAGAAAGCTGCGAATACCGAAGAATACCTATGTGTTGAAACAGACTCAAGAGGCAAGAACCAGGAATCAAGAAAAGCATCAATTCATCATCCGCGACACCGCAAATAATTGCGGATCATTCGTGATGATTATCCTATTTTTTTCGAAGTAAATAACTTACTTTGTACCTTTATAAGAGTGGATAATCAATAAATGAAAGTACAGGCGGGGGAACTATTACAAAAAATCAACTATCCTTCTGATTTAAAGCAACTTAGAGAGGAAGATCTTAAGCAACTTAGCCAGGAGCTCCGTCAGTATATTATTGACATTGTTTCGGTTAACGGCGGCCACTTCGGTGCCAGTTTAGGTGTTGTTGAGCTAACGGTTGCCTTGCACTACGTTTTGAACACCCCGTACGACCAACTGGTTTGGGATGTTGGCCACCAGGCTTACGGCCATAAAATACTTACCGGCCGCCGCGATGTTTTTGATACCAACCGGTTGCATGGCGGTATCAGCGGGTTCCCGAAACGCAGCGAAAGCGAATACGATACCTTTGGCGTCGGCCACTCTTCCACCTCCATTTCGGCAGCGTTGGGTATGGCTGTGGCATCGCAGTACAAAGGCGAAACCGACCGTCAGCACGTAGCCGTTATCGGCGACGGATCGATGACTGCGGGTTTGGCTTTTGAGGCTTTGAACCATGCCGGTATCGAAAACAGCAACCTGCTGGTTATTCTGAACGACAACAATATGGCTATTGACCCTAATGTTGGCGCACTGAAAGAATACCTGACGGATATTTCGACTTCGAAACACTATAACCGTTTTCGCGATGATATTGCCAAAGTGCTGACTAAGATATCGTCGATCGGTCCGGACGCCTATAAAGTCGCACAGAAATTAGAGAAGAGCATCAAGGGGACCTTGCTTAAAAAGAGCAACTTTTTTGAAGCCTTAAAATTCAGATATTTTGGCCCGATAGACGGGCACGATGTAGAACATTTGGCACGTGTGCTGAAGGACCTGCGCGATATCCCTGGTCCGAAGTTGTTGCATTGCATCACCGTAAAGGGTAAGGGTTATTCGCTCGCCGAAAAGGACCAGACCAAATGGCATGCGCCCGGCTTATTTGACAAGATAACCGGCGAGATCAAAAAAACGGTTTACGAGAAGCCGCAGCCACCAAAATACCAGGATGTTTTTGGCCATACCATTATCGAACTGGCGGAAGTGAACCCTAAAATTATGGGCATTACCCCGGCCATGCCAAGCGGATCGTCCCTAAACCTGATGATGAAGGCCATGCCTGACCGCGCGTTCGACGTAGGTATTGCCGAGCAGCACGCGGTAACGTTTTCGGCGGGTTTGGCTACACAGGGCATGCTGCCCTTCTGCAATATTTACAGCAGCTTTATGCAGCGCGCGTACGACCAGGTGATACATGATGTAGCGATACAAAACCTGAACGTTGTCTTCTGTTTAGACAGGGCGGGTATTGCCGGCGCCGACGGGCCAACGCACCACGGTGCTTATGACCTGGCTTATATGCGCTGCATACCGAATATGACGGTAAGCGCACCGATGAACGAGGAAGAACTGCGCAACCTGATGTTTACCGCACAGCAGGATAATATGGGTCCGTTTGTGATTCGCTACCCGCGTGGTAACGGTGTGATGGTTGACTGGCAGCGGCCGATGAAAGCCATACCTGTTGGCAAGGGCCGTAAAGTTTGCGATGGCGAAGATGTAGCGGTTTTGTCTATCGGTACCATTGGCAACGAGGTGGTAAAAGCCTGCGATATGCTTAACGCTGATGGTTATAACCCTGCGCATTACGATATGCGTTTTGTAAAGCCTTTGGACGAAGCGTTACTGCACGAGGTATTTGCCAAGTTTAGCAAAGTGATCACGGTTGAAGACGGCTGCCTGCAGGGCGGTATGGGCAGCGCCATTTTAGAGTTTATGGCCGACCATAATTACAAAGCGCAGGTTGTACGTTTGGGTATACCCGACGCGGTTGTTGAGCACGGCGAGCAGCCCGAACTTTGGGCCGAATGTGGTTACGATGCCAAAGCTATTGCCGCGCAGGTGAGGTTGATCGGCCTTTCGCGCACTATGCGCACGATAGCGTCGTAGACTGCTTTTTACTCCACCTTATACCTAAACACCTGTCTGCCGATATTACCATCGGCATCGATGCCTTCAATTACAGCTTTGTAAGTTCCTTTGCCGTCGGCATTGAAGAAGCTGACAGATGATTGCCCGGCTTTATCGGTAATGATATTGGGCTCCCAGAATATCGTAGTGCGTAAATCGGCAACACGGGTGTTGGTTTTAGGGTCATCGTATTTAGGCGCATAAAATTCACGCGCTTTGTAGTAGCCTTTAGGATAGTAGGTCATGATTCCCGGTGCATAACTTTTATAACCGCTATCTTCGCCTCCGCGTTTAGTGGTGATAACCAACACACCACCGCTGGCCCTTGAACCATAGATCGCGCTATAGGCTATGCTTCGCAATACTTCAACGCTGGATACGTCGGTGGGCGAAATATCGTCCAGATCAAATTGCTCCATCGCCATTCCATCTAAAACTACAAGCATAGGCACATTGGGGCTACGATTTGAGTAAGCCATACCACCGCGAAAAGTGATGAAAAAAGCCCTGCCAAGCAAGCACTGTGTCAGCGTTGCACAGGCTTCCAGCTTGTCGCTGGTAATAACCTGGTCGGCATTGCCGGCGCCGTTCAGATTGTCTGAATTAGGCGCTATCGATTTCTTTTTATCCGATATCGTAACTCCTTTTAGCATGATGGTCTTATTAGCGAGGCCGTACTTTAAAAAATCATCGTATTGTGTTTTGCTGTTTTGGAGGTAAGGCATCAGGGTGGCGTTGACGTTTACTTCTATGTCGCCTAAGTTTTTGTTGGCCGTTACAATTTGCGGCGAAACGTTATCCAAATCGATCTCTACGTTTTTGCCATCTTTTGCGTTACGGGCCTGGATAACAAATTTTACACTGTCGCGAAATACCAGGTTCTTGAACGCAAAAGCACCTTGCTCATCTGTCAAAGTATCTAACAAAAACACACCTCCGGTGGTGCTCATAATCGTTATCTTACCTTTCGCCACAGGCTTACCACCGAGGGTTTTTACGTGACCGCTTATATTTAGCGTCTTTTCGGGCTGAAAAGCAAGAGGAGCAAAACTATCGGCTATGATTTGCTTCCAGGCAAAACGGCGGTAGCCCTGGGTCATCATCAAAACATCCAGGTCGGCACGGGTTTTGTCGCTTATATTGGTGAAGTAATAATTGGGCTGCTCTATGTAGCCTTTGATATCTGATGTGAGCAGTAGGTTGGATAATATGGTACTTTCGTTTGCCTCGTTAACCGGAACTTTGGTTTCGTTGGTCACCGAGATCGAAAAGGTTCCAACAACCGGCTGGTTATCTTTGGTTTTTGCATTAACATTCAACTTCACCTTTTCGCGGGGCGAGTAAGTGCCTTTTTCGGTGCTTAGCGCGATGTTCAATTGATCCGGATTTTGAATCAAAGCAACACGCTCATTCAGCGGATCGCCTGTCGCCGAAAATAGGGTAAATTGTGCGATACCAGATGGAAACCGGCTTTTAGGTATCTTAGTAGAGAACACCGGATCAGTTAACTTGGTTTTTGCTGTATAGATCATATTTCCGCCCGATTGAACCAATAAATTGATCTCGTTGTTTTGGTTTGCCTGAAAGGTCACTTCGTTGGTCGATATTTTTACGAGAACATTATCCGGATCGTATGTATCGTTTACGGTCAGTATATAACCCTGATCGGTAAGTTTGGGTAAGGCTATGGTTCCTTCCGAGCCATCGGGATAAGTTAGCCGGGCGGTATAGGTTTTACCGGTCTGTGGCGTAATGGTAAAAGCGCCCATACCCAGGTGTTGCGTACTAACACTTGCAAGCACCTGTTCGTCATTATCAATAATGGTTCCTTTGATATCAACGCCTAAGCCATCAGAGCCAACAGCTTTAAAAGCAATTTTGTTACGGATGCCGCTTAAGAACGTACCTCCTTCGGGGAAAAACTGTACATCTGTTTTTTCTGACGAGGCTTTTACCGGGATGATCTTTACTACTTTTTGAGTAGGGGATAGTTTTATGCTGGTGGTAATGTGTCCGTTTTTTAGCAGGGTAGGCATGTTATTGGTGAAGCTCAGGTTAAGGTTGCCTTCGCTATCGGTTACACCTTTGCCTTTTGCTACATTTCTAAAGCTTAGTTCTACTTCGTAGTTCACTTCTTTGCCATCTAAAGGGTTGCCTTCAAGATCGGTGTAATGAATTACAGCATCTACCTTTTGTTGTTTGTTTACAGTGGTATAGGTGTAACTAACCTTAGTAAAAACGGTGTTGGCAATAGAGTTACCTATCTGGATGGTTTTATCAAAAAAATAATCTTCGCCCTGGTTGCGCATCCAGTTTGTATAGGCGCGGATGCGGTAGTTGCCTTCGCTTAATGAGTCGGTGAGTTTAAAATCGCCCCAGGCAACGCCTGCAGTTAACGGCAGTTTAATAGCTTTTTTAATCGAATCTTTATCGTTTATCAGTTCTACATTTAAAATGCCGCTCATGGCCGAGAGCTGGTGTTTAGCGCCAACAACTACATATGCTTTAAACCAAATATCATCGCCTATAGCATAATAAGGTTTATCCAGATGCAGATATACTTTTTCCTGTGGCCTCTCCGAACTCCATTTAGCTAATTGCGTAGCCGCTTTTTGCAGAATATCATCATTAAAACTTGCAAAGCCCAGCAGACTTGCAAATATTACCGATACCAGAACAACGGTTAATACTTTTTTTGTTTTCACAGGTTTTGCTATAGGTTTATAAAACTATTACCTGCTGCTGATCGGGGAGTAAAAGCAACCAGTAATTGATCAGAACTTATTCTTCCACATCATACTTTCAACGGGCCGGGTGGTTTTATTATTGTACTTCGCATTATTCTTGGTGTTGTACATTACTTCCACATCACCTTCAACCACAAAGTAAATCAACTGGCCAATAGGCATACCCGCGTAGATGCGTACCGGCTGTGCTACCGATATTTCTAACGTCCAGGTATTACAGAAGCCAACATCGCCTTTCCCGGCAGTAGCATGTATATCAATACCTAATCGCCCGGTGCTCGATTTGCCTTCCAAAAAAGGTACATGTGCATGGGTTTCGGTATATTCCATCGTTACGCCTAAATATAGCAAATTTGGCTGTAGTATAAAACCATCTTTAGGTATCTCAAAGTGCTCTATTTCGTTATGAGTTTTAGCGTCCAGCACACGGCTTGTATAATTGGCCAGGTATTTGCCTAAATGTACATCGTATGAGTTGGTGCCAAGGCATTTACGATCGAATGGTTCAATAATAATATTACCCTTTTCAATTTCCTCTAAAATGCGTTTATCCGATAAAATCATATACTTATATCAATACATCTAAATTAGAATTATTTGATATAATTTTGCACGCTTTTACATTTTTACTTTATGGCTATCGCGTTTAGGTTACAGGTTGATGATGACACCGAATTTGCTCTCTGGAAAATAGAAGAGGAAGCCGAAAGTTTGTACAACCAGCTACAGCTTGACGATGCCGAAAAAGCGTATGTCGAGTCAATAGGCAATGGTAAACGTCATTTGCATTGGCTGGGTACGCGGGTGCTTTTACGTACTATGCTCGATACATCGGAGTATATCGATTGTAAAGTTGATGATCACGGAAAACCTTATTTGGTTGATCTGCCGTATCAGATATCCTTGAGCCATTCGTTTGATTATGCCGCGGTGATGATCAGTAAAAGTAAAGCCGTTGGTATTGATATTGAACTGATAAGTCCAAAAGTTGAACGTATTGCTCATAAATTTTTAAATAAGCGGGAACTATCGGCTATAAAACCCGATCACCGTGTTGAACGGTTATATGTCGCCTGGTGTGCTAAGGAAGCCGTTTATAAATGTAATGGACGTAAGGTGATCTCGTTTTTGGATCATATCTTCCTGGAACCTTTTGACGGTTATGAAAACGGTATCCTTAAAGCTATGATATTAAAAAGCGACTTTAAAAGAGATTTTGATGTGCATTACCTGCGTTTTGGTGATTATATGATTGGTTATGTTAAGGAACAGTGATGAAAAATAAGAAGGTGATTTTACAGGATTGGGGCCTGATTGACTATAAACAGGGTTGGGACAGGCAGGAAGCTTTGTTTGCTGATACCGTTAAGGCTAAAATCGATATCCGCAACCGTGATCTGGCGGTAAGCGCCGCTAAGCAGAACAGTACCCACACCTACGATCATTGTGTAGCCGAAGAAACACTTAACTATCTTGTCTTCTGCGAGCACCCGCACGTATACACTTTAGGCAAAAGCGGCAAACCCGAACATTTGCTATTGGATGAGCAGGGGCTTATTGAAAAGCAGGCTACGTATTACCCGATAAACCGTGGCGGTGACATCACCTACCATGGCCCGGGCCAGATCGTGGTTTACCCGATACTCGATCTGGATAATTTTTTTACCGATATCCATCTGTATCTGCGAACACTCGAAGAAGCCGTGATTTTAACAATGGCCGATTATGGCCTAAAGGGCGACCGTTACCCCGGTTATACCGGCGTGTGGCTCGATCCGGAAATACCAGAAAAAGCACGTAAGATTTGCGCCATGGGCGTACGCTGCAGCCGCTGGGTTACCATGCACGGTCTGGCTTTTAACGTAAACACCGATCTGGATTACTTTAAGAACATTGTACCCTGTGGTATCGACGATAAGGCTGTAACGTCAATGGAGGCCGAATTAGGAAAACAATTGAATATAAACGAAGTTAAAAAAAACCTATTACATCATATTTCCGTATTGTTTGATATGGATATGGTGTTATGAAAGCAGTTGTTTTAATTTTATTTGGAGTCGGCAGCTTATTTGGCTGCGCAAAAACATTGCCCAAAGGCGACGAATCTTTTGTCCAGGTTACCGATACGTCAACTAAAATGACCAATAAAAACACGCTTCAATATCTGGCTCTGGGCGATTCGTATACCATTGGCGAATCGGTCGATCTGTCGCAATCATTTCCCTATCAACTTAAAAGCAATTTAACTTCACAAGGCTACACCACTGATCCGAAGATAATTGCCGTTACCGGATGGACAACCACCGATCTGATCAATGCTATTGCCCAGGCAAATCTCACACAGAAATATGATTTTGTAACCTTACTGATTGGCGTAAATAACCAATATCAAGGTAAAAGCCAGTCTCAATACCGTACCGAATTTATTCAATTGCTCAATACCGCCATAGCTTCCGCAAATGGAAATAAGAAGCATGTTTTTGTGTTATCAATACCTGATTACAGCGTAACACCTTTTGCGCAAAACTCGGATAAAGCAAAGATCGCCGCAGAGATCGATCAGTTTAACGATATTAATTTGTACGAGAGCACCAATGCAGGGGTTAATTATCTAAACATTACTGGCATATCCCGGCAAGCCACTACCGATCCGACATTGATCGCAACCGATGGTTTGCATCCATCAGCAAAAATGTACGGGCTTTGGGTAGCCGGGCTTGCGCCGATGGTTGTCAATAACTTGAAATAGTTAGCACTCGGGCAAGCTCAACGGGATATTGACCGCTAATCCACCATCCGATGTTTCTTTGTATTTGGAGTTCATATCCAACGCGGTTTGCCACATGGTTTTAACCACGGCATCCAAACTAACTTTAGCATTATCCGGATTGGTTTGCAGGGCCAGTTGCGAAGCTGTGATAGCTTTAATTGCCCCCATAGTATTGCGTTCGATACAGGGTATCTGCACCAGGCCGCCAATCGGGTCGCAGGTTAGGCCAAGGTGATGTTCCATCGCTATCTCGGCGGCCATTAATACCTGTCGTTGCGAACCGCCCAGGCATTCGGTTAAAGCTGCAGCAGCCATTGCCGATGATACACCAATTTCGGCCTGGCAACCACCCATCGCGGCTGACAAGGTTGCGCCTTTTTTAAATATACTGCCAATCTCGGAGGCTGTGGATATAAACTGCACGATCTTATCATCGTTAAAGCCGTTACAAAAAACGATATAATATTGCAGCACGGCAGGCACTACGCCCGCGGCACCGTTAGTGGGTGCGGTAACTACGCGGCCGAACGACGCATTCTCCTCGTTCACCGCAAGGGCGAAGCAACTAACCCAGTCTAATGTATATTTAAAACCGTTACCACCTTCCCGGATGGCCTTTATCCAGCTTTTATAATCGGTATAGTTGGCAGTGCCCAATAATTTTTTGTTCAGCTTATCCGCACGGCGGGCAACATTCAACCCACCAGGCAAATTACCTTTGGTATGGCAGCCTTTGTAAATACACTCATTAATAACACGGAATATATTGAGAATACCATCACGGGTTTCTTTTTCGCTGCGCCAGGCCAACTCATTTTCCATCACCACATCCGATACCTTTAGGCCGGTTTTAATGCACCAATGCAACAGGTCATTAGCTTTCTCGATCGGAAAGGGCAGGTCGACCTCGGTTTTGGATGATTTGCTTTCGCCTTCTTTGACTACGAACCCGCCGCCTATAGAGTAATACGTTTCAGATACGGCCTTGCCCGTACTTAAAAATGCCTGGAAAGTAACTGCATTAGGATGAAAGGGTAAACTTTCGTTAAACAGGAAGATCATATCCTCATCCTTGGAAAATGAGATATGCTGTGCAGCACCCAGGTTTAGCTGATGACCATCGGTGATACTTGCTATCTTGCTGTCGATTTTATTAACATCGAAAGTAACCGGGTCATCACCGCTTAGGCCAAGCAAAATGGCGATATCCGTGCCATGGCCTTTGCCCGTTTTTGCCAGAGATCCATAGAGCAATATTTTAACCTGTACAACCTGGCTTAAGATCTGTTTATCCGTTAATACCTGTACAAATTGTTGTGCCGCGCGCCATGGGCCTAAGGTATGTGAACTCGACGGCCCTATGCCAATCTTAAAAATATCAAAAACAGAAATTTGCTCCCTTTGCATACACGCAAATTTACAAATTATGTATCATTAAAACTTTTTGTAACAATTTACCAACATACCTCATAATTATTATCAAATATTTTATATTTTGCATTAATTAAAAAAACCTTAAACCTTAAATCTCACAAAACTATGAACGACTACAGCTCAAGTGCTCCAGTTTTTGGAACAGGCTTCATTTTATTTTTTGTATTTATCTGGGTGATATGTATTGCCGGTGTTTGGAAAGTTTTTACCAAGGCTGGTAAACCGGGCTGGGCGGCAATAATCCCGATTTACAACCTTATTGTGATATGCGAAATTATTGGCAAACCCGTATGGTGGTTTTTGTTAATGTTGTTCCCTTGTACAAGTTTGATATTTGTTATCTGGGCATACAATTTGCTGGCGAAAAGCTTTGGAAAAGGCGAAGGTTTTACGGTAGGATTAGTGCTTTTAAATCCTATATTTATGTTAATATTGGGTTTTGGCGACGCGGTTTATTTAGGCCCATCGGCTAAAGAAGCCAATGCAGCTAACCGTTTCGGTTCATCTGATTATCAGGCTCCGATTGACCCTGAGGCATAACTATTTGATATGATCAATATTGTATTTTGCAGCCGGTTAACCTTGATTAGCTGGCTGCAAAATCACTTAATACCCTGCCCATTTAAATACTTAACTGGCATTGATTGCCCCGGATGTGGTTTTCAACGATCCGTTATTGCCTTGTTTAAAGGTGATTTGCATCAAAGCATAATTCTTTACCCAGCTACAATTCCATTTATCCTAACAGGTTTATGGGTAATATTTGACGGTTATTTCCATTTTGACGAAAAGCATATTGTAAAAAAGACACTTTATCTGCTTACCGGAAATATTATGCTTTTCGCTTATTTATTTAAATTGTATAATTTGTACAGTTAACTAAAGAGCCATCCTCGAGGTAACGTAGCTATAATCTTTAACTATTGTTTTTAAGAAATCAAACTCATTCATCCCGGCAGGGATATTAATGCTCATGTGATCTTTAATTCGAATAGCCATATCGTAAACTAACTGACTATTGCCTGTACTTTTAAAATTGGCGATTACCTCGTGCACTAAGGTAATATCGGCATCCGTGAGCGTACCCACTCCCGGAAAAACAGGTTCATAATCGTCATCCGGCGAAACAAAAAACAGATCCTTCAGCTCTGTTCGCGGAGTAGTTTTAATTAAGGTGGTACCGGCAACTATATCGCCTATGCGCTGCTTTTTATCGGATACCGCAACAGAGATCAACGCTCCGATACCTATTGTCAAGCCAAAATCAACTAGCCTGAAAACCCAGCGCAGTAAAAACTGACCTAACGTAGGGCGAGCGCCATTAACATTTACAACTCGTATTTTAAGCGCGTATTTACCAATGCTTTGGCCGTTAAAAAAAACTTCGGCAACAAGGTCGTAAAAAATAATTACCAGCGAATATATTACGGCAATTACAATAAGGGCAATTGGCAGACTGGCATTTTGCCCTGGCTGAAAAACTGCAAAAAAGAAAAATATACAAACAAAATACAAGGCATAGGTTATACCCATAAATACACCCATATCAACAATCCTGGCCAAAACCCGATCGCCCAGCCCGGCCACTTCGTAGTCGATATCAATATTTTGAGAGGTTGTTATCCTTACTATTTGCATATATAACAAATATATCCATCTGTTGAATAATTTATACCAAGAGATGAAATATTGTTATTATTTTAACGAAAAAATTTAGCACGAATTTAAGAGCATGCGCGAACCTTTGTTTGTTAAACAGAATTCGACCAAATGGAAAAATTACGAAACCACTCCGGCAGACGGCCCGGATGAGCTTGCCGAACGTTTTGTGATCATTATGGATGATCTTGCATATGCTAAAACTTTTTACCCCAAATCTAAAACAACAGTTTATCTTAATGGCTTAGCTGCCGGCTTTCATCAATCCATCTACAAAAACAAAAAAGAAAAGTTTAACAGGTTCGTTTATTTCTGGCAATATGAGTTGCCGCTTATATTTAAAAGGTATCAAAAACAGTTATTATACTCTTTTATATTTTTCATGACGTTTTTCCTTATCGGGATCCTTTCCGCCAGGTACGATCGCACTTTTATCCGGTTGGTGCTGGGAGATAAATATGTAAATATGACGAATGAAAACATTGCAAAAGGCGATCCGTTTGGTGTTTTTAAAAGCGAAAATGAGTTTGAGATGTTTTGGATGATAGCTAAAAACAACCTCAATGTAATGGCTATTACTTTTGTCGCCGGAATTACCCTTTCACTTGGCACGGTATATTTTCTCTTCAAAAACGGAATAATGGTTGGTTGTTTTCAATACCTTTTTATCGCCAAAGGTCTCGGTTTAAAGTCCGTCCTGGTAATTTGGATCCATGGAACACTCGAAATATCGACTATTATATTGGCGGGTGCAGCGGGCCTTATTTTAGGTAATAGCTTATTGTTTCCAAAAACCTATAGTCGTTTAGTTTCGCTGCGAAAAGGTGCCCTCGACGGGCTTAAGGTAATGTTAGGCATAAGCCCCATAGTAGTGGCCGCCGCAGTTTTTGAGAGCTTTGTAACCCGGCATACCGAAATGCCGCAGTGGTTAAGCTGGTCGATTCTGGGCGGGTCTTTTTTGTTTATAATTTGGTATGTAGTTATATACCCGTCATTTTTATCATCTAATAAAAAACTTGCCCAAATCGTCGATGAAAGAGAATATTGAGATTGGCCAGACCCGCGAATTTGGCGACATCATCGGCGATACCTTTATTTTTTTAAGGCAAAACTTTCTGCCTTTACTTAACGCCTATTTTGTAATATGCGGAGCGTTTTTGATCGTGGGCATTTTAGCTTCGCTGATGTTTGATTCGGATCAGTCGCAAACTACCTTTGCGGATCTGTTTTCGTTTAACGGGATATTTGGCATGCTTTTCTCAGCCGCCAATTATACCTCATTGGTTGTAACGGCATTTTCGTATATGTCGTTGTATAGAGAAAAAGGTAATCAATCTCCTGATGTAAAGGAGGTTTGGGGTTATGTTAAATATTTCTATTTCAGGGTTTTTGGCGCTCAGCTTGTATTAGTTATAGTAATTGCCATTGCTACTATGCTTTGTTTCTTTCCGGGCGTGTACCTGTTTCCCATATTTTCACTGATCGTGCCGATCATGATCATGGAAAACACTAACCTGGAGTATGCAGCAAAAAAAGCATTCAAAATTATTAAGGAGAACTGGTGGTTCGCTTTTGGAACTGTGTTATTGATGTGCATCATGGTTGTAATGGCCATCCTTGTTTTTATGATCCCGGCGTTATTGATCTCCAGCGGCGGGCAGTGGTTAACCGGTAAAAACTTAGACAGATCGTACGTGCTTGTGCAATCGATAGTATCCTACCTTACCGAAGCTTTATGGCTGGTGCCGGCAATTAGCGTAACCTTACTTTATTATACCTTAATCGAAGCGAAGGACGCAACGAGCCTGACCAACCGGATAAAGAAGTTTGGTGCAAGTAATACACAGTCTGATGATATCATATCGGACGAATATTAAATATAAATGCTTAAGCTGTTAACTGTTTTTTTAAGTCTGTTTGTCAGCGCTAATAAGCCTGCGGTTGTAAACAAACATCCAGAGGGTAAGCCGGCAGTGCATTACCAGCTTAAAACCGATACCGTGAGGCTGGTAACCAGGCAGTTTAATGCGGGCGCTATAAAAAAATTCAGCGCCGATCCCGATTTTAATTACTATACAAAAAAAGCGGGTATTACCTGGTGGGACCGATTTTGGAACTGGGTATGGCACGAGTGGAATGCCTTTTGGAACTGGGTAGGCGAGATGCTCGAAAAGCTGTTTCACAATGCATCACTGGGTAAGCATACTGCCAGCGTAATCAAATATTTCATTTTAGGAATATTCGCGTTTGCACTAATTTACATCATACTGAAGCTGTTGGGTATAAACCTGTTAAAACTATTTGGAAAAAAGAAGGAAAGCGGGAACATCCCTTATACCGAATTTATGGAAAATATCCATGAAATCAGCTTTGATGAGGCTATTGAAAACGCACTAAGTGCTAAAAACTACCGTCTCGCAGTACGTCTGTTATACCTGCGGAGCCTTAAGCAGCTAAGTGACAATAATCTGATAAACTGGAAAATTGATAAAACCAATTCGGCTTATTTAAACGAACTTACTGATGATGAACAGCGCCGGCGATTCAGTATTGTTACCCGTCAGTTTGAATACGTATGGTACGGCGATTTCCCGGTAAATGTGCAATCGTTTCAGGCCATCAACGCCATGTTTCAGGAATTTAAACAGCGGCTGTCATGAAAAGTTCAAAAATATACATCGGCATATTGGCCATATTTCTGATCGTTTACCTGGTAGCGCAGTACAAGAGACCCAAAGGCATTGATTGGACCCAAAGCCTTGATAACAACGATAAAATACCCTTCGGTACTTATGTGATATTCAATCGCATTAATGATATCTTTCCTGGTGCCAGGGTTGAAACGTTCCGCGAACCGGTATATAATGTAATTAATGATCATCATATCGACCGGGGCACTTATCTGATAGTTTGTGATGCCATAAACATCAACGAGTATGATTACGATAAATTGGAGCAATTTATAAAAAGAGGGAACGATGTTTTTATTGCGGCATCCTATTTTGGCGATCAGATAAAAAAGGAATTGAAAGTGGAAACACGGGCCGAATTTAAGGATACTACGGGTACACGCATCAGGTTTACAAACAGTTCGATAGACACCACTAAATTTTATTCGTTAAAAAAAGGGATGAGCGATGGGTATTTTCATACGATGGATACCACGCGTGCCATCGTTTTAGGGTTGAACGATTATCACCATTGCAACTATGTAAAGTATAATTTAGGCGAAGGACATTTGTACCTCAATGCTAACCCACTAATGTTTACCAATTACAGCTTGCTTAATAAAGACGGAGCCTCATACGCTGCAACGGCATTATCATTTGTAAAAAGCGGCCCCTACTTAATGTGGGATGAATATTATACGCAAGGCCGCGAAGACGACGAATCGACCATGCGGGTTTTTTTGCGCAATCCGGCGTTACGGATGGCATTTTATATCGCTTTTTTTAGTATAGTGATTTTTGTGGTGTACGAGGTAAAACGCCGGCAACGCGTTATACCCGTTATTGAACCTTTGCGCAATACCAGTGTTGATTTTGTAAACGTTGTAGGCCAGGTTTATTACGAGCAGCGTAACAACAGCAACATCGCGCAAAAACAGGCTACTTATTTTTTAGAGCATATCCGCACTAAATACTACCTTAAAACAAGTTTATTGAACGAAGAATTGGTGGAAGTCCTGTCGCAAAAAACGGGTATCGAACCGGAGTTTTTACAACGCATATTTAACCAGGTAACGATTATCAGGTCGGGAGTTTACATCAGTGATAACGACCTGATATCATTCAACAAAAACATTGAGCAATTTTATATTCAATCCAGATAAAACATATGGAACAAGAGTTTTTTGAGCAACGTACAGACCTTAGCAAATTAAGCCAGGCGGTTACACAAATTAAAGATACACTGAGCAAAATTATTGTGGGCCAGCACGATGCTATCGACCTGCTTATTGCCGGTATTTTAGCCGATGGGCATATCCTGATAGAGGGTGTGCCGGGAATCGCTAAAACTTTAACGGCTAAGCTGATAGCTAAAAGTATCGACGCCCGGTTTTCGCGGATACAATTTACGCCCGATCTGATGCCTTCGGATGTGTTGGGTACATCGGTATTTAACCCGAAGACCGTTGATTTTGAATATAAAAAAGGCCCCATTTTTGGTAATATCATCCTGATAGACGAGATCAACCGGGCACCGGCTAAAACGCAGTCGGCTTTATTTGAGGTGATGGAAGAACGCCAGATCACGATCGACGGCACAACCTATAAAATGGATGAACCGTTTATCGTACTGGCTACCCAAAATCCGGTAGAGCAGGAGGGCACTTACCGCCTGCCGGAGGCGCAATTAGATAGATTTTTGTTTAAGATAGAGATCAAATACCCTTCGCTCGAACAAGAGATAGCTATTATTACCCAGCAGCATCAGCAAACCACAAGTTCGCAGTTGGCGGATATTAAACCGGTGTTGAGCGTTAGCGATATTGCGAGCTTGCGCCAGCAGGTGCGCGGTTTGTATGTTGAGCCTAAATTGCTGGAGTTTGTAGCCAAAATAATCCACGAAACGCGGAGCAATAAATCGCTGTTTTTGGGCGGTTCGCCTCGCGCATCGCTGGCTATTGTTAACAGTGCCAAAGCAATGGCCGCCATGAAGGGCCGGGATTTTATTACACCCGAAGACATTATATGGGTTGCGCCGGCAGTATTGCGCCACCGTATTATGTTGACCCCGGATAAGGAAATGGAAGGCGTTAGCCCTGACGATGTAGTGGCACAGATCATTCAAAAAATAGAAATCCCACGGTAAGTGAAGTCGATTTTTAACCTGTTTTATAAAAACCTGTTTCTGCCCGGCCGGCTGTTTGTGTGCCTTGGCCTGGTAGTAATACTGTTTTTGTTTTCCTTCTTTTTCCCCTGGCTGGGCGATATTCCGGTAGTGCTGTTTACGGCATTGGTATTGTTGCTGCTTATTGATACCTGGATGCTTTATCGTTTACCCAAAGGTGTATTTGCCAGGCGGCATTCGCCTGAGCGTTTAAGCAATGGCGACGATAATGAAATAGGTGTTTACATCGAGAATTTTTATCCCTTCAATTTAAGTGTTGGCATCCTTGACGAGATACCGCACCAGTTTCAAAAGCGGGATGTGCTGTTCAATACGCGTTTGAAGACACGGCAGCATAAACTGCTTAATTACCGGTTGCGCCCAACAAAACGTGGCGAATACGAGTTTGGCGTATTAAGGATTTACGTGCAATCGCCAATAGGGCTTGTTAGCCGCCGTTATAATTTTGAGCAGACAGAGACGTTGCCGGTGTACCCATCGTTCCTGCAGATGCGCAAATATGAGCTGATGGCTGTATCAAACCGGTTAAATGAGTATGGTATCAAAAAGATCCGCCGTATTGGGCATAGCATGGAGTTTGAGCAGATCAAAAACTATGTGCCCGGCGATGATTACCGTACCCTGAACTGGAAAGCCACCGCACGGCGTGGCGAGTTGATGATCAATAATTACACCGACGAGAAATCGCAGCATGTGTATTGTATCATCGATAAATCGCGGGCGATGAAAATGCCTTTTGATGGTTTGAGCTTGCTGGATTATTCGATCAACGCCAGCCTGGTATTATCAAGCGTAGCCTTGATTAAGGAAGATAAAGCGGGCCTGATCACCATCGCCGAGAAAAGGGGAGCAGTTATACCTGCGGAGCGGAGGCCAACACAGCTCAATAAGATAATGGAGGTATTGTATAAGGAAAAAACGCGCTACCTCGAAACTAACATGGAGCTGTTGTATAATGTGGTGCGTAATACTTTAAAGCAGCGCAGCCTGATCGTTTTCTTCACCAACTTTGAGAGCATGTCGGCCCTGGAGCGGCAGCTGCCTTATTTAAAACGCATAGCTAAGTTCCACTTGTTGGTGATGGTGTTTTTTGAAAACTCCGAGTTGAAAACACTGAGCGAGAAATCTGCTACCGATGTGGAAGGCATCTACATCAAAACCATTGCCGAAAAATTTGCTTATGAAAAGAAACTGATCGTAAAAGAACTAGCCAGGCATGGCATACAGTCGATATTAACCTCTCCGCAAAATTTAACAGTTAATACCATTAACCGTTATCTTGAATTAAAAGCCAGGCAGAAGATATAGTTACATCACAATCCCGGTAGCTTAACGCCCGCAGTTTTTAGATCTTTCAGAATATTTTCGTGCAGGGCAAGGCTGGTTGCCGAAAATTGATCGGTTTTTACCCATACTTTGCTGATGATGCGTACACCATCCAATTCCATGGCCGATACACCCACTCCGGGTTCGGGTGTAGGTAGTATATTCTCGGTTCGGGCAATAGCTTTTTGGATAATTGCTTTTACCTGGTCTATGTCAATTACGTACCCGAGTTTTATTTCGAAATCTATACGGCGGTGACCTTCGCGGGTAACATTGGTGATGATTTCGTTAAATAGCTTACCGTTTGGTATGATCACCGTCTTATTATCAAACGTCAATACCTCGGTATAAAATACCTGGATCGAGGTAACTACACCATCGACGCCTTGTGCGATAATATTGTCATCAATAGTGAAAGGTTTAAGGATCAAGATAAAAATGCCGCCGGCAAAATTCTGCAAAGTTCCGGAAAGGGCTAACCCGCCAGTTACCGTTATAGCCCCTGCCAGCGTGGTAAATAACGTCACGCCTACGCCTACAATGCTCATCACTAACAATAGTAGTAATATATGAAGCGCAGTGATACTTAAGCTGAGAAGAAAAGGTTGTAGAGAGGAGTGGATTTGTTTTTGAGTCATCTTGCCGCGTACGCGGTTTTTGACTATCCGGATAATTCGGAGGCCTATTAAGTAAATTAAAAGACCTATCAATATACGCGGGCCATAGTTAATGACCCAATCAGTTGCCGCGGCATAAAACTTTTCCAGATTCATACCGCTAAGGTATTTTTATCTGAAGAAAGTTACAAATATTTGCGGCCCTTCTATAATCGCCCAACCCAATATCAGGTTAGACACTTGTTTTGTTTTTTCACCTATCGCTTTCATACCAGTAAAATATCAAATGCTATGCCTGCTTTTTTAGGATAGACCATTTAATTGTAAATAGTTTAAGAGCGATAGCGGAATTTTCAATATTCTATATTATTGTTACATAAAGTCCTGAAAATTGCCATTTTAGCAATCGAAATGGTATTGAAAAAAGAAAACCCTGTATGCTTTTGCATACAGGGTTTTACAATAGTATTATTTTGTGGACTGTGCAATTACATCATGCCGCCCATGCCGCCACCCATGCCACCACCGTGACCATGGTCTGCCGGAGCGTCTGCAGGCTCATCAGCCAATACGCACTCGGTAGTTAACAACATAGCCGCGATAGATGCAGCGTTCTCTAATGCTACACGGCCCACTTTGGTAGGATCGATAACACCGGCGCCAATTAAGTTTTCGTATTTATCGGTACGTGCATTGTAACCAAAGTCCGCTGTGCCTTCTTTAACTTTTTGCACTACGATCGAACCTTCGATACCTGCGTTTTCGCAGATCTGACGCAGCGGCTCTTCGATAGCGCGACGGATGATCTGGATACCCGTGTTTTCGTCTTCGTTATCACCTTTCAAATTAGCTAAAGCGCTAACCGCGCGAATGAAAGCAACGCCACCACCGGCAACAATACCTTCTTCAACCGCTGCACGGGTTGCATGTAAAGCATCGTCAACCCGGTCTTTCTTTTCTTTCATCTCAACTTCTGATGCTGCACCGATGTATAATACAGCAACACCACCAGATAATTTAGCTAAACGCTCTTGCAGTTTTTCTTTATCATAATCAGATGTAGTAGATTCTATCTGAGCTTTGATCACGTTAACGCGGGCTTTGATATCTTCTGATGCACCAGAACCATTGATGATGGTCGTGTTGTCTTTATCGATAGTGATCTTTTCGGCAGTACCTAAGTAAGTCAGGTCGGCATTTTCTAATTTGTGGCCACGCTCTTCAGATATTACGGTACCACCGGTTAAAATGGCGATATCCTCTAACATTGCTTTACGACGATCGCCAAAACCAGGAGCCTTAACAGCAGCTACTTTTAACGAACCGCGGATCTTATTAACTACTAAAGTAGCCAACGCTTCGCCATCTAAGTCTTCAGCAATAATTAATAACGGTTTGCCTGTTTGTACTTGTTTTTCCAAAATAGGCAATAACTCTTTCATCGAAGAGATCTTTTTGTCGTAGATCAGGATATAAGGGCTATCCAGTTCTACTTCCATTTTATCGGCGTTGGTTACAAAGTAAGGTGATAAGTAACCACGGTCAAACTGCATGCCTTCAACAGTTTTAACTTCCGTTTCGGTACCTTTTGCTTCTTCAACAGTGATAACACCAGAAGTACCCACTTTTTTCATCGCGTCAGCGATCATCTCGCCAATTACCTCGTCGTTATTTGCCGAGATAGATGCTACTTGTTTTATTTTGCTGAAATCATCGCCAACATCTTGTTTTTGCGATTTCAGGTTTTCAACAACAGTTTTAACAGCTTTGTCGATACCGCGTTTCAAATCCATCGGGTTTGCACCGGCGGCTACATTTTTAATACCGGCCGTTATAATAGCTTGTGCCAATACGGTAGCAGTAGTTGTTCCGTCACCGGCAATATCAGCAGTTTTTGAGGCTACCTCTTTTACCATTTGTGCACCCATGTTTTCGATAGGGTCTTTCAATTCGATCTCTTTAGCTACCGATACACCATCTTTAGTGATCACAGGTGAGCCAAATTTTTTATCGATAATTACGTGACGGCCTTTAGGACCTAAGGTTACTTTAACTGCGTTAGCCAAAGTATCAACGCCGCGTTTTAAGGCGTCGCGAGCTTCAACATTGTATTTAACTAATTTTGCCATTTTCTTTTTAAGTTTTTTGTTTGTGTTGTAATGTTTGAACGTTGTAAAGTTGAAATGTTATCAGGTTTTAATAAGCCGGAAGTCCCAACTTTAAAACCTTGTAACCTTAAAACATTTAACCTAAATTAAACGATCGCGTAAACGTCAGATTCGCGCATAATTAAGTACTCTTTACCATCGTAGGTAATTTCGGTACCGGCATATTTACCATATAAGATCTGGTCGCCAACTTTAACGGTTAACGGCTCATCTTTTTTACCATCGCCAACAGCAACTATAGTTCCACGTTGGGGTTTTTCTTGTGCAGTATCAGGAATGTAGATACCTGATGCAGTAATTGTTTCAGCTGGAGCGGCTTCAACTACCACCCTGTCTCCAATAGGTTTAATGTTTAACGACATAGTTATATTATTTTAATTGTATTGATTAGAAATTGTAATGTGCATTCAACATCAATTATGCCAAGGCCGGTTAATGGTACATATTGACCGATGATTTGTCAAAATTTCATTAAGAATAAAAATAGCTTAACTTAATTTTAATGGTACCGTGCCAACGTGTCAGTAGGTTTAAAACAAAAAAGACCTAAGTTGTTATCTTAAGTCTTTTTTGTTTAACTATTATATACGCTTACGGCTTTTTAGCAGGGGCCGGAACTGGTTGTTGCGAACCAGGTAATGTTGTTGTATTAGTTGGAGTTGTAGTAGTTGTAGCAGGAGTTAACGATTTGTCAATCTGCTGTTGGTTCGTGTTTTCGGTTTTAGCGGTACCACCTTTACCAATTACATTTATTGCGAGCGATAGTACCATTAAAATGATTGCCAACACCCAGGTTCCTTTTTCTAATATATCGCCTGTTTTTTGTACGCCCAATAATTGCGACGAGCTTGAAAAGTTTGATGACAAGCCACCACCTTTAGGATTTTGTATTAAAACGATTGCGCCTAACAACACACATACAATAATGGCAAGGAATAATAAAAAATACATTTTTTGTTTTATTTAGTTGATTTTTTTTCTAATAATTCGATCTGGGCTACAAAGTAACTGCTTTTTTCCGGGAATTTCAATAATAATTTTTTGTAAGTAGATATGGCTTTGTGATATAGCATCTGGTCGATGTAAATATTCGCCAGTGTTTCTGTCACGAGGGCATCCTCGTCTTCGGCACTTTTTTTAGCCTTATTCTCGTTGTCGATTTTATCCAGGCTTGGCGGTTTCATCTGTGGCTCTTCCTGTATAAAGCGGTCGATGATGGCCCCTTCTTTATGTTTTACTTCTGGAGCAACAGCAGGTTTAATGGTGTTTTTATCCAGATCCTCAATCGTAGTGAGGTGGAAAATATTTTCGTAGTACTGTTGCTGCAATCTATCAGGCACATTAACCTTTGGCGTTTTAGGCATGGTTGGCACCTTATATGCCGCATAGGGTTGATAAGTGGCGGCATGTTCCTGACGGGTTTTATCAAGCCACCACATAAAGGTGTAAGGCATGCTCTCATCATTATACCTTGATACTGTACTGTTATCGTGTTCAACGACAGGTGGCTCCGGTATTACCGGCACTGCTGTTGCTATTGTTGCGGCAGCAGCAACAGGTGCTACCGGTGCCATTGTTTGAGGTATAGGTGTTTCCGCAACGGCATATACAGAAAAGTCTTCTGCCAGTGCGGCGGCCATGCTATCGCCAAAGTTATTATCAATCAAATAAACTGGCTCTTCTTCGGTATATAATGTCGGTTGCTCTTGCGTATACGATGCTTTTACTTCCCGGTATTCTAATTCTTCTGCTGCTTTGGCAGCTTCTTCACTCGCTACAGGTCCAACATGATCGGCTTCGGCAATTTCATCTTCATATACCTGCTCAGGCCCCTCTTTAACAGACTGGTCTTCTTGAGTACTATGTTCGCCTGCGACAACTAACTCACCAACCTCTTCTTCTTCGGCCGCAACGGCTTCGGCAACTTCGGCTCCAAAATCAAAGTGCATTAGAGGTTCAGCAACAACCGATTCGGGATTTTGTACAGGAGTTGCAATTTGTATATCATCAATGCCTGTAATTTCGTCAAATACCTCGTCGTCAATCTCTGCAGAGAATTTGTATTCGCCAACCGGTTCTTCTTCTTCAGTATCAACAATTGCTTCAGTAGTTTCCTGCGGAGAATGGAAGTAATTGATGGTATCTTCTTCCTCTTCTGCTGGCAGATATTCTTCTTCGTCGAAATTTTCCAGATCATCATCGGGCATATCCACCGGCAGGTGTACTGGTTCGGCGGCTTCATGATTGATAACTTTGTCCTGTACCTCTTCCTCTTTTTCTTCTACAGGAGCGGGTTCGCTTTCTATCAGATGGTCGTCTTCTTCAAAAGGGTGGATGGTATCGATACGCTCAACTTCTTCAGTTTTTTCGACTACGGCGCCTTCTGCAATAGGTTCGGCAGTAGTAGTAGCATCATCGGCCCAATCAAGGTCGTCCAAGCCTGCAAATGTGATTTGCTGTGATTTAGCCGGACTTAAATTCTCGGGTGTATTAACTATTTTGTAGAGTATACTGCGATCTGGCGCATAGGCTGCAGCCGATTTTAGCTTCAGTTCAAAGGTGTCGTGGTCGCTTTTGCACGCACGTGCAAGCATTGCCCGCAGTATAGCCATGTGTGGAAATATATCAATCAGGCTTTGCAGCTTTTCAACATCCTGTTCCCCAATACTATCTGGGTTTGCTATGATGCCAGAGAAAAAATCCTTTTGCCCGTTATTTAACATTGTTTCCACGTGGTTGAAAATACTGATTGCTTACCAATTTGCAAAGCACTTGTTAAATATATCTTCTGTTAGCTGTTTATTAATGTCGGCTATCAGGGTTTGCTCCTGGGGCCCTATATCGCCGGCATAATCTTTAAACCGTGCGAACGAGGTTTCGTAACTCTGGCTTTTAGCAGCAGGATCTTTTAAGTTAACCACGTATTTAACGCTTACGGTAATGGTTAAGCGCGTTAACGAGGCCACTGGTGCAGTATTGCCTACCGGTGCCTGCACAGCGGCCGGCGCAATGCTGTAACCTGTTATAATTCCGGATAATACCGCATCGGCTTCTTCTGTCCTCACTATTTTTAGCTTGGTTTCAGAGCGTACTTTATTTTTTAAAGCTTCGGTAAAAAGCTGGCTTAGGTTATTAACCACCAATGGTGCGTTATTTTCGAAAAACTCCACATCGATGGTTTTCATTTCGAGGGGTATGGACGAACCGGTCAGCTTTATGGAGCACGATTGGCTAAAAAGAACCAGGACAACTATCGACAAATAAAACAGACGCTTCATGTATTATAAATTTAGTTCCTTTATCTTACGATACAGGGTACGTTCGGATATCCCTAGCTCCTGCGCGGCAAGCTTGCGTTTGCCTTTGTGTTTTTTCAAAGCCTTGCGAATCAGGTCGGATTCCTTTTCGATCAGCGACAAAGACTCTTCAACTTCTTCAGCTTCGTGGGTAATATTGAAAGTATCGTTTTTACTGTGAACGGGTTGTTGCAAAGTAAATTGTTGCTCGGCATTATTTGGCAGCTCAATATCGCGGTAAAGCTGGTTTACCACCTGTTGGTTATTGGCACGATCGGGTATTGCGCCGCCGCCGTGTTCGATAATGTCGGCAACCAGTTTTTTCAGATCGACCATATCGCGCTTCATATCAAAAAGCACTTTATACAGAATATCCCGCTCCGAAAGGTCTTCCTTTCCCTGGTTCTCGATCCGCATCGGCAGGTTGCGGTTGCCTTGCTCGTGCGGGATATAGGTCAGTAAAGTTTGCGCAGTAATGGTACGGTCGCGCTCCAGCACAGCCAGTTGCTCAGCGATGTTTTTTAATTGCCTTACATTGCCCGGCCACGAGTAGTTGATCAATACCTGTTGAGCGGCATCATCCAACTGTATAGGCGGGCTGCGGTATTTGGCCGTAAAGTCAGAAGTGAATTTACGGAAGATCAAATAAATATCTTCTTTCCTATCACGCAAAGGCGGTATACGCAAAGGTACGGTGTTTAAACGATAGTAAAGATCCTCACGGAACTTACCGTTTTTAACGGCCTCGTATACATCAACATTAGTGGCGGCTATCACGCGTACGTTTGTTTTTTCCACCTTCGATGAGCCTACTTTGATGTATTGGCCAGATTCTAAAACACGTAACAAACGTGCCTGAGTGCCTAAAGGCATTTCGGCAATCTCATCTAAAAATATCGTACCGCCGTTAACGGTTTCAAAGTACCCTTTACGTTCGCCAACGGCGCCTGTATAAGCTCCTTTTTCGTGGCCGAATAATTCGGAATCAATAGTGCCTTCTGGGATGGCACCACAGTTTACCGCGATGAACGGCCCATGCTTGCGCGGGCTCATCTGGTGAATGATGTGCGAAAACACTTCTTTACCACTACCACTCTCGCCGGTTATCAGTACCGAAATATCGGTAGGCGCTACCTGGTTGGCTATATTTATGGCCCTGTTCAATAACGGTGAATTACCGATAATGCCAAAGCGTTGTTTAATTTCCTGAATTTCCATTTTATAGTATTGAGTATTTAGTACAGAGTATTTAGATATTCAATTTTTCTAAACCCGGTACATAAAAACTAATCAACAATCCGTCCCATCAAGGTGGCGGTCGTGCAGCGTTCGGCCAATACGTTTACATACTGACCTGGTTTATAACGATCATCTTTAGGGAACACCACCATCGCGTTCTGATCGCTGCGTCCGCAATAATCCTGATCTGATTTTTTTGAAGTTCCTTCGATCAATACCTTTTGTACTTTACCGATTTGCGCCTGTAAGCGTACCAGCGAATACTGTTGTTGTTTAGCAACTATCTCCTGTAAGCGTGTTTTCTTAACATCTTCTGGGATATCGTCGGCATAACGTTTGGCAGCTAAAGTACCCGGGCGTTCCGAATACATAAACATGTAAGCAAAATCGTATTTCACATAATCCATCATGCTTACGGTATCCTGGTGCTCTTCGTCGGTCTCTGTACAAAAGCCGGTGATCACATCGGTTGAGATAGCGCAATCTCCAATGATCCTGCGGATAGCATCGATACGATCGATATACCATTCGCGGGTGTAAGTACGGTTCATCATCTCCAGCACACGGCTATTGCCCGATTGTACCGGCAGGTGGATGTAATTGCAAATGTTATCGTACTTGGCAATCGTATACAAAACCTCGTCGGTAATATCTTTTGGGTGCGATGTTGAAAAGCGCACGCGCAAATCGGGATGGATCAAAGCCACCATCTCTAACAGACCTGCAAAATTCACAGTAGCCCCCTCTAAATCTCCCCCGGCAGGGGAGACTTTTTGATCGTCCTCTGTAAGCTCTTCATTCAAAGCCCTCCCTTCCGGGGAGGGTTTGGGAGGGGCTTGCCATTTATACGAATCGACATTTTGCCCCAGTAAGGTTACTTCGCGATAGCCCTGGTTAAACAGGTCGGTACATTCCTGTATGATAGAATGTGCATCGCGGCTGCGTTCGCGGCCACGGGTAAACGGCACCACGCAAAACGAGCACATGTTATCGCAACCACGCATAATAGATACAAATGCGTTAATGCCGTTGCTGTTTAAACGCACCGGATTAATATCAGCATAGGTTTCCTCGCGTGATAGCAGTACGTTTACTGCCCGCTGTCCGCCATCAACCTGTTCTATCAAATTAGGCAAGTCGCGGTAAGCATCGGGGCCAACTACTACGTCAACCAGTTTCTCTTCTTCTAAAAATTTTGATTTTAAGCGCTCGGCCATACAGCCCAAAACGCCAACCACCATACCGGGGTTTTTACCTTTGGCAACCTTAAACTCCTTTAAGCGGTTGCGTACACGTACTTCGGCATTCTCGCGAATGGAGCAGGTGTTGATGAATATGACATCGGCCGTTTTAAAATCGTTGGTGGTTTCAAAACCTTTCTCCAACAAAATAGAGGCTACTATTTCGCTGTCCGAAAAGTTCATGGCACAGCCATAGCTTTCAATATATAGTTTACGCCCGTTCTTGTTTTCGGGCTGTTGCGCTAACATTAAAGCCTCACCCTGCCTGCTCTCATCGTGCGTTTTAACCGGAATATCTAACTCTATCATGGTAAAATTTGAAGCGCAAAAATACAAATTTTATAATACCGGGTGACATATTGTCAGCATATAAATGTAATTTTTCGTATCGCCGCAGCAAAAACATTTGCAACAATTGCAAACTAATCTGCGTTTAGCCCGTAATAAATCCCAATTCAAATCGATATATTGCAGGTGCGTCTGCATACCATATGGCTATAAAATTTTTAAAGAAACGTTGGCAAAGGGTACTTTTTAATATCGCCGGGTCTGTATTGCTCCTGATTTGCATTATAGGCGTAGCCGTTAACTTTTATTTTTCGCCTAAATTGGATCAAAAGTTAAAGGCGACTATCTTAGCAAGTACCGATAGCTTGTATACGCTCAATTTTTCGAAAGCTAATTTGCATGCACTTCAGGGTAAAATTGTAATCAATAATCTGGTATTGCAACCCAATTTTGAAATATACAATCGCCTAAAGAAAGCAGGCCTTGCACCCAATAGTTTATACGAGGTTAAAATCAGGCGATTAGTAATAAACCACGTGCACCCGCTGATGTTGTATTTTAATAAGAAACTCGATATCGACCAGTTAGAAATAACCGAACCCGAGATCGTGGTTAGTTATGAGCAAAACCGGGATCAGGATACTGTAATAAGAGACAAAAAAACACCGTATCAGCTCATATCAAAGGCTTTAAGATCGATCCGTATTCAAAGTATTTTACTGAACGATGTAAAGTTGAAATACGTTAACCATAACGGTGCAAAGGCCGACTCGATGGCATTTAAGGAGTTAAACCTGGTTGCCACCGATTTTCTGCTCGATTCGGTATCGCAGTACAACAAAACCAGGTTTTTGTTTTGTGATGATATCAGCGCCGAGCTGAACAATTACGCGGGCACAAGTTATGATAAACGATATGCTTACCAGATAAAAAAGATAAAGTTTTCGACCAAGTCATCCGAATTAAATATTAGCGGGATGAGCTTTTTGCCGACAGAATCGGCAGGCAGGTTTTTTAAAAGTAGCCGTACCGACTATTATACCGTCAGGCTCGATTCGCTGAGGCTGGATAAATTTGATTTTAAGACCTACAGCAAATACCATAAGCTTTTCGCGAAAAATCTTACCCTTACCGATGGCAGTTTGCAGCTGTTTTCGAACCCGGTGCCCGGAGATTCGACCATAGATAACAGCATCAATTATCCGCAGATGCTGTTAAAAAAGTTGAATATCGACCTTAAGATAGATACCATACACGCCCAAAAAATATCGATATTTTATACCGAGTACAATCAAAAATCAAAGCAAAGCGGCACTGTGATTTTTGCCAACACCAGTGGCGACTTGTATAACATTACCAATAACAAAGCGGCATTGGCGCAGAACGATCTGGCCACCGCCAAATTAGCGTGTTATTTTATGAACCTGGCCAAACTGGACGTTGGGTTTAGCTTTAAACTTGGTGATGACAACATGCCTTTTAGCTATAAAGGCATGTTGAGCGCCATCGACCTGAAAAAGGTAAACCCGATAGCAATTCCGCTGGGCATGGTCAAGATCGCATCGGGCAAGGTAAACCGGTTGAGCTTCAGTTACCAGGCCGACCGGCAAAAAGCGCAGGGTAGGCTTTCGGTGTTGTATAACGACCTGCGCGTAACGCTGTTAAAACGGGATAGCAGCAGTAACAGCAACCATCTTAAAAAAATGAGCCTTATGTCGTTATTTGCTAATGCACTGGTGATCAAACGGGATAACCCTGCCGGTAACGACCCTGTACGTGTTGCGAGCGTGGGCTTGCCGAGATTACCCCGGTGGTCGATATTTACCTATATGTGGCGAAGCTTGTGGGCGGGGTTAAAAGACTGCGCCGGATACGACAAACAAACCGAGCAAAGCGTAAAACAAAGATTGGGTGAAATTAAGCAAAACAACGCTACCCGTGCCGTGCGTAAAGCCGCGCGCCAGCAACGCCGGGCCGAGCGCCGCGCCAAACGGGCGTTAAAAAAGCAGCAAAAGGAAGCGGAGAAAGCGGCGAAGGAAACGCAGGCGAACGACTCCGAATTATAAATGCTCAAATGGGTAAAGTGATCTCTTTATACCTTTCGACGATAGCTTTGTGCCTTACTTTTTTTATGGCCTGCTATATATTGGAGTTTTTAATGGGTTTTGGCAGTGGCAGTGCCAATACTTCACAATCGAATAAAATATATTGGCTATTTGTCTTAGTCCACCTTTGCTTACACACGATCGGTATCGTAAGGCCACAGAAATTTGCGTTGGTTCACCGGTTAATGAGTACGGTTTTGTTATTGGTAATCTATCTGCTCATTGCGGTGCTGTGCGGTATAATTTTTTAGCCGGATTTGCAGAAAAAATTTCGTATATTGGATAGGGTTCAGGCAAGCTGAATCATGAACTGCGATTGCAAAATTGATAATGAAGATTCACACCTGTCAAAAAATTGCTGACAATTACCCCCCTGTTTATCCGGAGTGGTTATGAAAATGATTAAAAAACGACATCAATCAGGAGAAACACTGAGAGAGGGTCGGGATAACGTTCTTTTTTTGAAGCATCAATAACTATTTGGCAGTTTGTTGCTGTTTGCAAATGCAAACGTATAAGATGCGCCCCATTTTTCATAGTCAACATCTTTGGCTTTGGTAGCTTCTACATTGATCAGGCGGAGCAGATAGTTGCCTTCGAGGCTCAACTTAAAAGTGATATTACCCGAGGCATCGCTCACTAAACGTTCGGGATGTATTTTGCCGGTTGCTGTTTTAACCACCAGGTCGACGTGGGCATTTGCCAGGGGCGCACCTTTAAATTTGATCAGTGCCGATACATCGTCGCCATAGCCTAACTTGTAGGGGTTTTCCAAAAGAATAATCTCCAAGGTTTGACCGAACTCTTTATTAAACACGGTACCATTAGGCTTGTCTACAGTAAAAAGTGTTTTAAGATAAGTAGTATATTTTTCCCTGATATCCTGTTGAAAAGTAGCGCTTACTTTTTCAGATAGCTTGGTCAGCTGTTCCTGCTCAAGTTCTTTCAAAAAGGCAGGGCGATCGAGCTCTACCACAGGGTAGGTTTGGTTCATCTCGATGAGTTGCAAACCGGTATTTTGCAATTTATAGGATAACAAGGTCGAATCGGATTCTTTAGCCATCGTTTTCAGGTCGATGCCGTTTTTTGAGCCTTCGTGCAAAACAAACTTATCAGTACTTGCAGCCTGGTATTTTGCATCTTTAACATTTTCAAAGTAGTCGCCAATGAGCAACCTTAAGTTCAGCGTTTCGCCTTTATGGAAAAAAAAGGTATTGGGTAATAAAAAATAATCGCTCGAGCGGGCTACTAAACCAATAACGAGCAACAGGCACAATATCAACAAGTATCGAAATTTCATTATTGTATGGAATAGATCTGGTCAAAAATAGAAAGTTTTTAAAACTTATGTAGCTTTACTTCATGATTTTTGACCGGAAACAATTAAACGATTACGCGCTCATCAGCTTTTATAAAAATCTGCTGTGGCCGCGCCTGGTTGAAGAGAAAATGCTCATTCTGCTGCGACAGGGCCGTATTGGCAAATGGTTTTCGGGGATAGGGCAAGAGGCTATAGCAGTTGGCAGTGCCCTTGCGATGCATACAGGCGAATATATTTTACCCATGCATCGCAACCTTGGTGTTTTTACAACGCGTAATATCCCGCTTTCGCGATTGATGGCGCAGTGGCAGGGTAAAGCGAGTGGCTTTACCAAGGGCCGCGACCGCTCGTTCCATTTTGGCACCCAGGAATATAAGATCATCGGTATGATATCGCACCTTGGCCCGCAGTTGGCTTTAGCCGATGGTATTGCTTTGGCCGATGTACTAAGCCAGAACCAGCACGCTACGTTGGTTTTTACCGGCGAAGGAGCCACCAGTGAAGGTGATTTTCATGAAGCGTTAAACGTTGCCGCGGTTTGGGATCTGCCGGTTATCTTCCTGATCGAAAATAATGGCTACGGCTTGTCGACCCCACTCAATGAACAATACCGCTGTAAAAACCTGGTCGACCGCGCCATAGGTTACGGCATGGAAGGCCGGCAGATAGATGGCAATAATATATTGGAAGTTTACCATGCGATTAGTGAGATAGCCGAAGACATCCGTGTAAAACCACGGCCTGTTTTGGTGGAGTGCATGACTTTTAGGATGCGTGGTCATGAGGAAGCATCAGGAACTAAATACGTGCCGCAACAACTAATGGATGACTGGGCCCTGAAAGACCCGATAGCAAATTACGAAGAGTACTTATTAGACGAGAATGTAATTACTCCGGCGGCAATCCAGCAAATCCGGGCCGAATTTAAGCAACAGATAGAGCACGAAATAGAAAAGGTTTTTACCGAAGCCGATATTGTTCCCGATCTGTTCCAGGAGTTAAAGGATATGTACAAACCCGCAGCATTGCATCACTCCAATCCCTCAGTCTTGCAACAATCAGCCAAAACCGAAGTCCGGTATCTTGATGCTATTAGCGATGGTTTGCGGCTAGGTATGCGCAAGTTTGATAACCTGGTGATCATGGGACAGGACATTGCAGAGTACGGCGGTGCTTTTAAGATAACGCAAGGTTTTGTAGAAGAATTTGGCCGTGCACGGGTGCGCAATACACCCATTTGCGAATCGGCAATTGTGGGTGCGGCGATGGGTTTATCCATTAATGGCTACAAAGCAGTTATGGAAATGCAGTTTGCCGATTTTGCTACCTGCGGTTTTAACCAGATCGTAAATAACCTGGCGAAAACTTACTACCGTTGGAATGAAGGTGTTGATGTAGTTATCCGGATGCCTACTGGCGCGGGTACTGGCGCGGGGCCTTTCCATTCGCAAAGTAACGAGGCCTGGTTTACCAAGACGCCCGGGTTGAAAATTGTTTACCCGGCCTTCCCCACAGATGCCAAAGGCTTACTGCTTGCCGCGATTGAAGACCCTAACCCGGTATTGTACTTTGAACATAAATACCTTTACCGCAGCCTGAGCGAACCTGTGCCGGATGATTATTATACTATCGAAATAGGCAAAGCGAAAATCATCCGCGAAGGAAAACAAGCCAGCATTATTACTTACGGCTTGGGTGTGCATTGGGCAATTGATTATGCAGAAAAGAATCCGGACTTATCTGTTGAGATCATCGACCTGCGTAGCCTGCAACCCTGGGACAAGGAAGCAGTGGAAGCCAGTGTTAAAAAAACCGGCCGGGTTTTGATATTGCACGAGGATACCTTAACCAGTGGTTTTGGTGGCGAAATTGCAGCTCACTTAGCCGAGCACAGCTTTAGTTACCTTGATGCGCCCATTATGCGCTGCGCCAGCCTGGATACTGCTATACCGATGAACAAGGACCTGGAAGACCAGTTTCTGGCAAAGGCACGGTTGGCGGAAATGATGAATAGGTTGTTACAATATTGACGAAGTTATCGCCTCAGTCAGAAAATCATATCATCTGAAATCTTCAGATACATAAAAGCGATATTCATCTTATTTCATCAAAATGTTTTTCTATTTTTAAGTTATATACTTTATCAGTCAATATGCCTAAACCTTTACATCCTAAATCAAAAGCATTATTCTTTCCTATTATAAATTTTAAGGTTAAGCTATGTTTTATAGCAGGCTTAATGTGTTTTATTTGGATAAATAGCATTGCTCAGCAAAAGAAAACATATAACTTATTATGGCGGATAAGTGGTAAGGGCATAACCAAACCATCGTATTTATTTGGTACAATGCATGTTAAAGATGCCAGGGCATTCAGGTTTAGTGATTCGGTAATGCTGGCACTTCAAAATTGCAGCGCTTTTGCGTTGGAGGTGCACCCGGATACCATGATGAGAGCGGTTTTTGATAACCTTGAAAAATACGATTCAACCAAAGCCGTTAAAAACCTGCTCACCAAAGAACAGTATGATGTTTTAGCTAAACGCTTTGAGGATAAGCATGGGTATTCGATAGAGCAGGTAAACCCGCTGTCGGTTGAAGCGATGCTTAAACCGGAAACAAAAAAACCGGGCGATAAAAAAACTTTTGTCGATGCCTACCTATATGGTATTGCCCGGACGTTTAACAAAAAGATATACGGACTCGAGAACGCCAACGACCAGATAAACGATGTCTACGGATCTACCAACGAACTAAAAGAAAAGCTGGAAGCATTGCTGGATAAAGACGGCAGCGCTGCGAAAGATAGCTATGAGGAAAGAATGGTCAATATTTATAATACCGGGAACCTTGAGGCCATACTCGAGTTTATAAATAATGATAATAGTGTAGATGACCTGATAACCCGGAACAGGGTAATGGTTAAAAGTATATTGAACATACTGGCCGATCAAAATGCCTTTATAGCTGTAGGCGCGGCTCATTTGCCCGGCGAAAAAGGATTGATCAGCTTGCTGAGAAAAGAAGGATATACCCTTACCCCGGTTGAGGCAAACTTTACAGGCGTAGCCGATAAATATACCATTGACTATTACCAGATGAAATGGGAAACTTACTCGGATGCAGAAAAAGGATTTTCTGTTGAGACCCCGGGCATAGCTATTAAAACAGATGCATTTGCGGGGTTAAATACCGTGATTTATCCTGATATGACCGATGACGTTTATTATGGCGTTTACGCTGTCCAAAAAGGTGCTGCCGATAAACAGCTAAACACAAACGAGATAATTAAAACGGTGCTTGGGAATTATAAAAGGAATCCGGTCAACAAAATAATCAGTCAAAAAAGTTTGATAGAAAATGGCCTCCCGGTAACCGATATTACCTTGCAAAACGGGTCGGGCTATTTGCGATTGCAATTCATCGTAAAAAATAGCTTTTTGTACTGCCTTTATCTGGGGCATAAACTTGAGGACCTGAATCAACCTTATGCCGACAGGTTTTTTAAATCGTTTAAAACCTTCGATCCCGGAATTAAAACTGCTTCAAAGTGGATCGATTTTGAAAACCCTGTTGCTGCATTTAAAATCCGTTTGCCGGCGCAGCCCGAACTGATAAACCGGGAGGTGCCGAACCCTTCAAAAAAAGATGCGCCACCTTTTATTATCAACATGTATACCGCTCAGGATAAATCTTCCTACACATCGTACCTTGTTCGTTATAACGACTATCCCCTGGGTAATTACGTAGCAGATAAAACCGAATTTTTGGAAGCACTTGCCAAAGATTTTTCGTCGAAAGGTAAGCTTATCGGTAGACCGGTAAAAATATGGAATAGCGGAATTGAAGGAAGGGAAATAACGATGCTTTTGGCAGATAAATACTATTGCAAAGCGCAGGTGTTTTTAAGGGGCAACCGTACGTATTTGTTGTTAAAACAAAACATGACCGAAAATTTAATGGAGTTAAGTAAGGATGATTTTTTTAGCTCGTTTGCCTTAACACCGTACAAGCAGCCTGAGTTTTATAATCTTGAACCCGAAAACAACAACTTTAAAATAAAATTGGTATCGACACCAGAAATTAAACCTGATACTATAGTGAACGATGAGTCCTATCTGAAAAACGGTGTTGTCGTTTTATCAACCAACCCCAATTCGGGCGGCTTATATACGTTTGATTATTACCAGATCAGTAAATACTACCGCACAACAAGTATCGATTCGTTATACACCAAAACCATAAAAAGACTTGTGAGTTATAAAGATTCTTTGTTGAAGATCGATACCATAAAACTTGACGGAAAAAATGCACGCGAATATTTTACCCAAAACAAGTCATCGCATGAGAAGATGCGAAAAAGAGTGCTGATAGATAATGGTTACATGTATTTTCTTTCCGCATACGTTGCTCCGGAGGAGCTAAATAACGAAGTGAGCGATACTTTTTTTAATTCGTTTACCACCACACACCCGCGACCGCCAATTGATATTTCATCATCAAAGGCTGCGGTAATTGCCCAGGATCTGCAATCTGCCGATACTACAGTTTTTAAATCGGCAAAAGGGGCACTTGATTATTATAATTTTACAAAAGAAGAATTACCTATTGTATACTCCGTGTTACAAAAAACCTATCCGGATGATAGTTTAAGCGAGGGGGCCAGGTATAAGCTGGTAACAAAACTAAAAAAAGTAAACGACGGACAAACTGTTAAAAATCTCGAGACCATTTTTGCCGACCCAGCCTCGAAAGATCAGCTTAAAGCAGTGGTTTTAAGTGCGATACCAGAGGTTGATAAAAAACAAGGATATGATATCTACCTCAAATTGTTAACCACAGGCAAGCCACTAAAATTAAAATACGACTATGAGGTTTTTAGCCCTTTGTACGATTCGTTAGCGTATACGTCCGCAAATTTTAAAAGCTTGCTGCCATTACTCAATGCACCGGAGTATCGAAGCAATGTGCTGTCGCTCGGATCTTCAATGCTTTATAACAAAGAGAAAAATTACGATGAGCTTATAAAGGCAAATTTTGCTGCACTTACCCAATATGCACAAGCGGATTTAGATAAATACCTGGTAAATAAAGATAGTGTTGATAATGAATGGAGTTCGCCGATGTATAGTTATCTGAGCCTGATGAAAACGGTAAAGGGACAAGGGTTAACGGATAGTTTTACCGCAAAATTAATGAAGGAGGACGCGAAGGGCAGTAAAGTTTCTGACGCATGCATTGCGCGTATAAAAAATCATTTACCGGTTAGCCAGGTGGTTTTAAATAAGCTAATGGATAGTATCGGCATTCGGAATGAAATTATGAAGGCGTTATACGAAGAAAAAATGACCGGCAGGATATTGCCTAAATACAAAAAGCAGGACGAGTTTGCCAAACTGTGCCTGTATGAATACGCCGAAGATGACGACGACCATCCGGATAAAATAACGCTTTTAGGTACGGTTGCAGATAAGGTTTCTATATATTATACTTTTAAATTTACCCTGCCAAACCGCGACGATAAGAAAAGCTATATTGGCATTGCCGGGCCTTTTAAACCAGGTTCGGACAAATTGTATTTCGATGGAAAACATGCTTATACCGATTGGGATACCAAAAAAGCAAATTGGCAGTTACAAGCTAAAAAGCTGATACCGAAATTTAAAAAAGAAGCGGCAAGCGACAGAACAACAGATTAACCCACGGCTTTCATCATACAAATACTATTTTCTACTCCAATATACTGGCCGTAATTTTCAATAATGCGGTAGCCATTGTTTTGATACAATCTGATGGCTGCGTCCTGTCCGCTACCGGTTTCTAAAATACAGTTGCTATAACCCAATTCGTTAGCCCAGGCTTCTACGTTTTGTAAAACGTTTAACCCTAACTTTTGCCCTCGGTATTGTTCTTTTACAAACATGCGCTTTACTTCCATGGTATCGGCATCGTAATGCTTCATGGCGCCACAGGCAACCGGTTCGGCACCCGCATAAAGCACAATAACATGCTTTATTGCATCGATTTTGTTAAACTGATCGAAAAACGACTGTTGTTCCCCGTAAATAGCCAAAAGATCCCGATCCAGCAGTTTAATCAATGCCTTAAAATCAGCATTGTCTGAGTTTGTTTTGATGATGTTGTACATTTTTTCCCTGGTTAAGTTTAACCTTCAAGCAACTCTACCTCGGCTACCGGGCTAAAAAGGTAAACGCGTTTGCTGCTTACCTCGATACACTTATAGCGTTTGCGCAGGCGCTCATGTTTACGGAATACCCGGCCATCTTTGATCTTAAACAAAGCATGCGCCGGCAGTTTCTCAACTGTCAAATGATCCGGCTTAGGGGCATCATATTGGCGCAGCGAACGGTATAGATTAAGGTCGGAACAACTGGACGCCGCAGGATTGTTCAGGTAACTTATAATGGCATGTTTTACTTCAGGCGGAAAAACATCCATCTCAAAAAATGGCTGCATCATGCGCTTAAAGTTGGCTTTCCATTCGGTGCCGTGCGGTTTAACTTTATGCTTATGTTCGTTCCAGGTGTGCAGGTGCGCAAACTCGTGTACAGTCGTCACCAAAAAAGCGTACGGGTTTAAATCGTAGTTTACAGATATGCGATGGCCCTGCCCGCCAAAGGGATGGCGATAATCGCCAAACTTGGAGTTGCGGTTACGCGATACTTTAAACTCACATACAAAATAATCAATCCATCGGCTTATTAGCGGGGCTGCTTTTGCCGGCAGATATGTTTCAAGAATTTTTACTTTATCCAATTTTACCTCTTAAGCAAATATCGGAGTTTATTCCTTTTAAATCAATTATGCGATTTACTTCGTGAAATATTTTCAAATACATCGTACAAGAAGAGCCAATAACATTCGCAAGTATTACAACATTACTTGCGAATGTTTGAATGCAGCAGAATAGGCACAACGAATGCCTCGCGGGTAATTGTTTGTTCTAGATGTCTAGTATCCGGGTGCTTAACCGCTTCACTATTTCCGGATCCCGGTGATCGAAAAACAGACTCTGATTGGTATCAAGGGATACGATCAAAGTCATATCTTCAGGGCTAAGTTCAAAATCGAAGATGTTGAAATTCTCTATAATTCTTTCCTTTTTTGCCGATTTTGGGATTACAATTACACGCCTTTGTGTAAGCCAGCGCAAAATTACCTGGGCAACAGATTTTTTATATTTCCCGGCGATAGAAAGCAGTAACTCATTTTGAAAAATGTTATTTTTCCCTTCAGCAAATGGTCCCCACGACTCAATCTGCACATTGTTTTCCTGCAAGAATTTTTGGGTATCAATTTGCTGATGAAAAGGATGGGTTTCGATTTGATTGATTGCAGGTGCTATCTTATTATGAACGATCAGGTCCATTATCCTATCTGGATTGAAATTAGCTACACCGATTGCTCGGATCTTTCCTTCCTCATATAATTCCTCCAGAGCACGCCATGCACCATATATATCGTTATACGGCTGATGGATGAGGTATAAATCCAGATAGTCTAATTGTAGCCTCTCCAACGAATGTTCGAAGGCTTTCTTAGCGCTTTCATATCCCACATCCTGAATCCAAAGCTTAGTGGTAATAAACAGTTCTTCTCTTGCCACACCACTTTTTTTAATCGCGTTACCTACTTCTACCTCGTTTCCATAAGAAGCAGCAGTGTCAATCAGGCGGTAGCCGGTTTGTATTGCCTCCAATACACTTGTTTCGCATTCTTCGGGATTAGTCATTTGAAAAACGCCAAACCCAAGTACGGGCATTTTAACGCCATTATTTAATCTAATCGTTTGCATAAATTCATCTTTTACCTTCTCTTATTGATGGACACCGCTATACTCCTCATCGGTTACCGGTTGCAGCCAATCCACTACGCCCAGTTGCGTATTGGTACCGATGGCTATATGCGTAAACTCGCTGTCGGGCGTTGCGCCATGCCAGTGCAGCACTTCCGGAAATATCTGTACTACATCTCCCGGTTGCAATAGTTGAATCGGCTTGCCTTTTTCCTGGTAATAACCAGTGCCGTGGGTGGCTATCAGTATTTGTCCGCCCGGATGTGTATGCCAGTTGTTGCGGCAGCCCGGTTCAAAAACCACATTAGCAACCGATGTATTTAAGCTGGTGCCGATTGGTGCCAACATTTTAACCCACGCCTGCCCGGTAAAGTATTCGGCTATTGCCGGGTCGCCTTTCGGGAAGATGGGTTTATTTTGCTCTGCTGTATTCATGGTGATTGTTTTGTTTTTATAATCCTGATCTTTTCTCCATTTCTTCCGGATAGCGGGCGCCTACGATATTGATGGCGTTGAGTGCCGAGTCTAATCCGTTCAAGTCATCGGCTGTAAGCTTAATATCTACCGCGCCAATGTTTTCTTCCAACCGGTGCAGCTTGGTGGTTCCGGGTATAGGTACCATCCATGGTTTTTGCGCCAATATCCAGGCGAGAGCGATTTGCGCAGGCGTGGCATTTTTTTGTGCCGCGATATCTTTTATCACATCCACTAAGGCCTGGTTTGCCGTCAACGCTTCGGTAGTAAACCGTGGTACGATGGCGCGAAAATCATTGTCGCCAAACTTGGTGTCTTTATTGATACTGCCTGTTAAAAACCCTTTGCCCAGCGGACTGAACGGCACAAAGCCAATGCCAAGTTCTTCTAACATCGGCAATAATTCATCCTCGGGCTTTCTCCACCAAAGCGAGTACTCGTTTTGTATTGCTGCAACAGGTTGTACGGCGTGTGCGCGACGAATTGTGTTAACCCCTGCTTCCGACATCCCGAAGTGTTTTATTTTACCTTCCTGTATCAGCTCTTTTATCGTACCGGCAACATCCTCGATAGGCACTTTCGGGTCAACACGATGCTGATAGAACAGGTCGATGCGATCGGTTCTTAATCGCTTCAATGATGCATCTGCAACACTGCGGATGTTTGACGGGCGGCTATCGACACCGGCGCGGGCGTTGCCGTTCTCAAATCCAAACTTGGTGGCAATCACCACCTCGTCGCGAAAAGGTGCCAGTGCCTCGCCAAGCAGTTCTTCATTTGCGAAAGGGCCGTAAGCTTCGGCGGTATCAAAAAAAGTAATGCCACGTTCAAACGCCGTGCGAATCAATTTAATGGCTTCCTGTGTTTCGGTCGCCGGCCCGTAAGCAAAAGTTAAACCCATGCTACCTAGCCCCATCGCCGATACTTCGAGGCCGCTGTTTCCTAATTTTCTTTTTTCCATTTTGATAATATGTTTAATTGCCGATACAAAGTTGGAACCTAATCCGGATCGAACTGTTATACACATTACGGTATTACTTACCATTATTACTGATGGCCGGCTTATAGTAGGATAAAACAACTGTTGAAGCATTACCTTTGAATAACAAAAGCCGTCGTTGCCATGGATAAGATTATTAAATTTGATAGTGTAGGCCAGTATAACGCATTCAACAACAACGAAACCCTGCACCCGCTGGTCAGCGTTGTTGATCTGTCGAAGGCTGAGCCGCGGAAGCATTCGCGATTAAATGTTGGTTTCTACACCATATTTCTGAAAGAAATAAAGTGCGGCGACCTGCGGTATGGCTGTAATTACTACGATTACGAAGAAGGTACACTGGTTTTTATCGGGCCGGGGCAGGTAATTGGTATGGAGGCCGATGATTATTACCAGCCTAAAGGTTATGCGCTGGTTTTTCATCCCGATCTGATCCGCGGCACCGCGCTTGGAAAACATATTCACGATTACACCTTCTTTTCATACGAAGCACACGAGGCGCTGCATTTATCAGAACGTGAGCGGCAAATTGTATTGGATTGTTTTTCGAAGATCGAATTTGAGTTAAACCAGGCCATCGATAAACACAGCAAAACGTTGATCGCCTCAAACATCGAGCTGTTTTTAAATTACTGCGCCCGTTTTTACGACCGCCAGTTTGTAACCCGGGATACAGTACACAAGGGCATCTTAGCAAAATTTGAAGAGTTGCTTAACGCATATTTTCAATCGGATAGACCCCAAACCCTGGGCCTGCCATCAGTAGCCTATTGTGCCGAACAGATGAACTTATCTGCCAACTATTTCGGCGACCTAATCAAAAAAGAAACCGGCAACACAGCGCAGGAATATATTCAGTCGAAACTGATGGATGTGGCTAAAGAGCAAATATTTGATACCAGTAAATCGGTAAGCCAAATTGCTTACCAGTTAGGCTTTAAATATCCGCAGCACTTTACGCGTTTGTTTAAACAAAGAGTAGGACAATCCCCTAACGAGTACCGGATGCTTAATTAATATTTACGATAGCTACGGTAGTTGCTACTGTTGATCAAAAGTGCCCGTGAACCATATTGATGATGAGTACACCCGACAGGCCCAAAATGGAAATGATACATTCCATAGCTGTCCAGGTTTTAAAAGTTTCGCGGATAGTTAAACCAAAATACTCTTTAAACATCCAGAAACCGGTGTCGTTAACGTGCGAGAGCATCAGGCTCCCGGCACCGACCGACAGTACCATCAATTCGGGGGAGGTGCCGGAATGGATAAAAGGCGTAACCAGGCCAGCGGTAGTTAAAGCTGCTACTGTGGCCGAGCCCAGAATGATGCGGAGCAAAGCGGCGATCGTCCACCCCAATAGTAACGGTGGGATCAACCAGGATGCGGCCAGCCCCTTGACAATTTCTCCTACGCCGCTGTCAATCAGGATCTGTTTAAACGCCCCGCCCGCAGCAATGATCAGGATGATCATCGCGACACTTTTAACCCCTTCCCCGCAGGATTCCATGGCTTTTTTCATGTCGAAAGGAAGTAGCATCAGAACGGTGATCAGCGAAATGAGCAGGGCCAGGGTGGGGTCGGCCAGAAAACTAAAATAATATTTCAGGTCGGTTTTGAAAAGTAACATACCTGCATTGCCGATAGCGATCAAAAATATCGGCATGAGGGTAACGACCAGACTTTTAAAAGCCGACGGCAGGCTGTTGTCGGTAGCGATCATCTGTCGCTGGCGTGTAGCGGTGGTTATCGTCAATTTTACGATCAGCCTCGGAAAGACAATGCCGGCGATAACGGCAGCGGGCAGGCTGATAAGCATGCCATAAAAAAGGACTATACCAATGTCGGCATGAAAAATAGAGGCAAGCGCCACCGGCCCCGGATGCGGTGGTAAGAACCCGTGTGTAATAGATAAGGCCGAGATCATAGGCATACCCACATAGAGTTTTGGGAGCCCGGTTTCGGCAGCAATGGAAAATATTAACGGAATAAGCACAATGAACCCGGCATTGTAAAACAGCGGAATGCCTACCAGTATACCTGTCAATAACGTTGCCCATTGAATGTTTTTAACACCGAACAGAGAGATAAGCAACCGTACGATCTTTTTGGCCGCGCCGCTATCCTCGGCCAGCTTGCCGATCATCGCGCCAAGCGCAAGGATCATCAGGATGCCACCAAGGGTATTGCCAATGCCGGAACTGATGGAAGCCATAACCTTGGCAAATGGCATTTTTAGCAATAACCCTGTTATAACCGAAACGATAAGCAGGGCGATCATCGGGTTCATCTTTTTTAAGATCAACACCAATAAAATGATGATTCCGGCCAGCACGTAAAGTAAGGTCATGGTTTTTTGTTGATTTGGTTAAAGGCGTGCATCGAATCCTTCAGGTCGGTATAAAGTTTTTTAAACAGCGGAAAGTACCTGGCGTAAATCAGGTGGTTCTTTTCATCAGGCTGCATTATTGTTCCTTTGCCTGGAGCTGGCAATGGGGTATCTGGAAACAAGGCCGCTATCGCCAGATAGACGGCTCCCGTTGCCGAAGCATCTTCCGTCGGTAAAAGTAACAGGCGTTTCCCGGTCACATCCGCCAGTATCTGCATCCATACCGGGGAGGAAGTGAAGCCGCCACTTACATGGATCTGCTCAATGCTTCCCGAAGACTGTTCTAAACATTGAAGGACATTGTAAAGCGCGTAACAAACTCCCTCGAGCGCCGCCCTTAAAAAGTGCGATCGGTTATGTTCCGGCCGGATATTCAAATATGCTCCGCTGCTTTGTGCGTCCCAGATCGGGGCCCGTTCTCCATAAAGGTAGGGTAAAGAGATCAACCCATCGCTGCCTGCGGGAATAAGCGCGATCGTATCGAATAGCTTTTGATAGCCGCCGGGGTCACCCAGAAAATTTTTTAGCAACCAGTCTACGGCGATACCGCCATTGTTAATGGCGCCGCCACTCACGAATGTATCTTTATTGAGCAGGTAATTGAACGTCATCCCGGGATAGTTGTACACCGGCGTGGATCCTGTGACGCGCACGGCCCCACTGGTGCCAATGGTAATGGCAGCGGTACCAGGTGTTAGTACCCCGGTGCCCAAACTCGCGCAGCAACCATCGCTGGCGCCGATGACGAATACCGTATCGACAGGCAGTTTTAGTAGTCCGGCCGCCTGCTCCGTTAAGCGGTTCCGATTATAAATGGTGTCAACCGGAACCGAAAGTCGGCTGGCGTGTACCCCGGCTAACGCGCAAGCTTCGGCGCTCCAGCTTAATGTTTTGATATCAAATAACCCGGTACCCGAAGCGATGGAGTAGTCCACTTCGAAGCAGTTAAATAGTTTGTACCAGATGTATTCCTTGATCGATATAAACCTGTGCGCCTCTTTAAATAGGTCCTCCTGGTTTTTTTTCAGCCAGATCAACTTACATAGAGGCGACATCGGATGTATGGGCGTTCCGGTTACCCGGTAGATCTGCTCGCCTTCGGGCGATTCCATAATGCGACGTGCGATCTCTTCACTCCGCACATCGGCCCAGGTTATCATCGGATACAAAGGCGCTCCGTTTTCGTCAACAAGGATCAAACTATGCATCGCACTGCTCAAGCTAACGGCAATTGGCTTACCAGGTGTTTTTGCGGTGATCTGCTGTATGGATAAGAGGAAAGCCTGCCATATCACCTCAGGATCTTGTTCAAAAAAGCCTTGCTGAGGTTGATCCAGTGGATAGGCGCATCTAGCGATAGCAGAGGGTGTGCCATGGATATCGGAACTAATCGCTTTAATGCTTCCTGTACCGATATCGATACCGATCAGGAAGCCCTCATTCTTACCCATGGTTATCTCAAAAATCGTTTGTTAATGGATTTAGGCGCATGTTTAAAAGTAGGAAAAAATTGTGATAACAGGTGGTGTCATCCCCATGGTTTAGATTTCAGGTTACTATGTTTTTATATATGTTGCTGTTAACATCATCCTCACGTAAAAACAGGGCTCTCCCAAAAAACTCCGGCAAATGAAAGTTAGGTTGCTCCGATTCAATATTGTTCCACGCCATAAAATGCGGCTGGGGCAGGTCATCGCCACATTTATAAAAATTGAGCCCGCTCTCAAGCCCGTTTAAATTAATACCTTGATGATGAACAAAAACAGTTGCCGGTATGATCAACGTTAAATGCCAGCAGTAAGCAAAATCGCTATTTGAGTTCCACAATTTGCTTTGTGAACTGATGCCGGCTATAACATCAGCTGGGAGATCTTTTCTGTCAAATTTATTGCTCCCGTAACCTATAGCGCAGGTACCGTTAGCGTTAAATTCCAGGTTATAGTAGTTGGTATCATTGCCTATGCTCATAAAAAACTCTACACAGGTATCTTTATATACCGGATCGTTAATATTGCTATAGATCGTTTGTACATGATTTTCACGAACCATAAACTTTAAAAACACGCATGTTCCGGTATGGGCAATGCTAAAATAAACCAGCGGTTGGTACCCATCTTTACTCCATAACAAGTGAGCAATGCGTTGATGTGTTAATTGATCCAGTTGTTCATCAATCTCATCAAATGTGCTTCCGCTATTAAGCGATGAAACATAGGGGATTTCAAGCTCATTTGTTATCCTCATATCCGATTAGTTTATTAAAAACGTATCATTGGTTTTCTTCAACCATTCTTTTAGGCCTGGCAGTAACTTTTTTACAATGCTATCGTCAGCAGAATAGATATTATTTAATTCAAATGGGTCTTTTTTAAGATTGAACAAGTAGGGTTCAACCTGGCCTTTCTTCCGTACATAAGCCAGCTTATACTGTGTGGTACGCACCCCTCTGAACCCCGAGTTTACATTCGGCGGGTTGATGGTACCCAATATATATTGCTCATCATACCCTTTTCCTTTGCCCTTTATCATGTAAGATGCCAGGCTTCTACCGTCAATATCTGCCGGGATCTTTGCCTTCAGGCCTGCCATATCCAGCAAGGTTGGATAGATATCCGGGATGTTCATCAGCAGCGTTGTATCTGTTTTGGGTTTGATATGCCCTTTCCAATTAATGATAAAGGGGATACGTAGCGATTCCTCGTAAATATTATTCTTGCTTTCTTCATCGTGCTTACCCAGGCAATTACCATGGTCGGCCATAAACACCACGATGGTATTTTCATCAAGCCCGCTTTGTTTCAAATAACCTAAAATACGGCCAACCTGTGCATCAATGCCGGCAATACAGGCGTAGTAATATTTGATATTGTTGCGGTATTCATCACCCATAGGCGTCCCGGCAGGGGGGATGTTGGGGTCTTTAAGAAGTGAAGTCAACGGAACATCCTTGTACAGGTCTATATATTGTTGCGGTACATTTTTATAGTCGGAGTGCGGTGGATTCATAGAAACAACCAAAGCAAAGGGCTTAGTTTTATCGCGATAAGCATTGCCGGTATTGGCTAAATAATCGATGGCTTTGCCGGCTTCGTGTTGTGGCCCCCACTCGTTTACATAATGAAAACTATCGCGAACGGCCTTGGTATCCCAATACATAGGGTGCAGGTGCCGGTCGTAGGTTCCATAAGCATACCAGTAATCAAAGCCATGCCTTCTGTCGGGCGGTGTCCATTCGTTCCAGGCTACCGCGCCTATATTGTTGTAAGTTGGGATATAAGGCTTATGCGGCGAATCTAAATGCCATTTACCAATATAGCCGTTATTGTAACCATTGGCTTTCAAAACGTCCGACCAGCACACGATATCTTTGGATAGTTCTACACCGTGGGGTTCTGTTTGGGAGTTGACGTTACCATAAACATGGTTTTTTAACGGATATTTCCCCGTCATCAGCATTGCCCTTGAGGGCGAGCAAACCGGGTAATTGGCCACCATTTGCGAAACTACATAACCACTGCGGCCAAGTGCATCAAGGTTAGGCGTTATAACGTGCTCTTTACCTTGTAAGCCCAGCGCTTGCCCCCGGTACTGGTCCACAATAATGAGCAGTATATTTGGCGCCTTTTTTACGGGAGTTGTTATTTCTTTCTTCTCCGGGTATGTAAAAGCAACTATTACTGATATAATAATCGCGGTAAAAAAAGCTAAGACAACAATCTTGAGTTTCATGAGCGATTGATCTTGATGTCTATTTCGTTTAGTTGTTTGTTTTCATTTACCGATTGAAGTACAATGGCATAGATCTCATCGTAGTGCTCTTCCAGCTTTTTAACCAGTTGAAATTGTGCACGTGCGCGTTGCAGGTTATGCCCGGCAAATTTGATCTTGTAATAAACATCGCCGTTAAGGTAATCGGTTAAGAACCGAACGCCCATGATGTATGGCAGTAGAAACACGCCTTTTACCAGCGACCTGATTTCGTTAACGCCCATATAGCTAATGGTTTGACTTAAAAATCCTTCGGCAAAGGCTTTGAAAAGTGGCATATTCAACTGTATTTTCTCCAGGTCAGCCTCGTCTTCTGGCGCTGTATTAATGATCGTCCGCACAGCGTCGCCAAAATCGAACGCGGTGTAACCAGGCATAATAGTATCCAGATCGATTACGCATTGCGCCACATCATTTTCATCCAGCAGTACATTATTAAACTTGGTATCGTTATGCGTTACCCTTACGGGTAGTTTACCTGCTTTACCCATACGGTGTATATCGGCCATGTCGTATGCACGTTCATTCACAAATAATATCTCGTTGCTTACATCTTTTGCACGGTCAAAGCTATCGGCGCTTAGCGCCTCATCAAATTGCTTCAACCTGAAGATCACGTTGTGAAAATCCGGAATGACTTCGATAAGTTTTGAAACATCTAAATCTGCCAGCATAGTTTGAAAATTGCCAAATGCTTTGCCGCCTTCGAAGGCTTGTTTTTCGGTTTCTACCACATCATAGCATCTGGCGTCATTCATAAAAAGATACATGCGCCAGTAACTGCCATTTTGGTCTTTATAGTAAAAAAGGCCATCAGTAGTTTCAATCAGCGTGAGCGTTTGTTTATCCGGATCAGAGCCAGGTATCTCCTTTAGCTTGTTCCTGATATGTTCGGTTACGTAAATAATGTTATTGGTCAACGCGGGTACATTTTTAAAAATATGATGATTGATCCGCTGTAGCAGATAATCGGGTCGACCACGATCGGCATTAATAATGCGATAGGTATCATTGATATGTCCCGACCCAAAAGGTTTGATACCGGCCACACTACCTTTTATCAAAAATTGGGATACTACCGGCTCAATTCCCTCCGCTGTCTGTTTATTTTCCATTGCTCTATCCTCCGCCTGTATCGTTTTATAAGCTTTTACTTTTAACACTATGCCCTTTAACCGCGTAATACCAAATGAACAAGTAGGCCGGCACCATTACCCAATATCCTTGTTGCGGACTAAATGCATCGGCCATGCCACCATACAACAACGGCAAAATAGCACCTCCCGCTATCCCCATAATTAATAATGACGACCCTATCTTAGTAAACCTGCCCAAACCCGCTAAAGCCAATGGCCATAGCGCTGGCCACATTAATGAGTTTGACAATCCCATTAAGGCGATGAACAATACCGACAAATATCCATGTGTAAATATGGCGCATAAGGCAAACATCACACCCGATAGTGCGGAATATTTTAGCGCGTTGCTTTGTGATATAAAACGTGGAATACAAGCGATACCTGCGATATAACCAATGATCATACAGATCAAAGTAATCGTTGAGAAAAACTTAGCCGTGCTTAACGCGATGCCCTGCGATGCGCCGTAACTAATAATGGTATCGCCGGCCATTACCTCAACACCTACATATAAAAACATAGCGAGTACACCCAATAACAAATGTGGAAACTGGAACACACTAGTTTTGCTGCTATTAGCCAAAGCCAGTTCTTCATCCTCGTGTTCGGTGTCAATTTCGGGCAGGGTTGAGAACCAGATAAGCACCCCTAGTAGAATTAACACACACATCATAATCAGGTAAGGCACTATTACCTTCGAAGCCAGATCGTCTAAGGCAACTTTCTTGTCGCCGACGTTCATAGTGAGCAGCTTTACCTTTAACTCATCAATACCCTTTAAAGCAACAGCGCCTAAAGCTAAAGGCGCAATGGCGCCGGCCACTTTATTGCAGATGCCCATAAAACTCATGCGGGTGGCCGCGCTTTCGGGCGGACCAACAACCGTAATGTAAGGGTTAGATGCTGTTTGTAGTAATGCCAAACCACTGCCTTGAATAAACAGTCCTAATAAAAACAACGGGTAAGTTCGCGTAATTGCGGCCGGTACAAATATGAGCGCCCCAACGGCCATCACCATTAAACCTAATGCCATTCCCTTTTTAAAGCCGGTGTATTTTAAAACCTTGCCCGATGGTATGGCCATTACAAAATAGGAAATGTAAAACGCAGATGCCACTAAGTAAGAGGCAAAGTTATTGAGTTCGCAGGCTATACGCAGATAAGGTATCAGGATGGAGTTTAGCCAGGTTACAAATCCAAAAATGAAAAACAATATCCCGATGATAACAATTGGCGGAATAGCCGCTTTTTTTGCTTGAGTTATGGGTTGTGTTATACTGGTGATTTCTGACATAATGTGTTGGGGTAAATCAGTTAGAAACTGTATCGTTTAAAAGCTTCAATTGCTTCATAATTGGCCAGTCCCAGGCCATCATATGCTTTCGCGGTTTCGCTGGTGCGGTGTTCGGCTCGTACCCAAAATTCGCGTGCGTCGTCGCCCGGGAATACGGGAAGATCCTTTTGCGATTGATGTTTAAATATAGCCAAACGTTTGCGCTCCACCTCCTGAGGTGATAGCGGCACTGCCATTTCTATTTCGTGGATCGCAAACTCATGCCATGCGCCACGGTATAACCATAGCCAGCAATCTTTAACCCAATCTTCGGTTTTTTTCAGGCGGGTTAAGGCTTGCAGTATAATATCGAAACATACTTTGTGCGTACCATGCGGATCGGCAAAGTCGCCTGCTGCAAATACCTGGTGTGGTTTTACCTCATTTAACAATTGCATGGTTTGCTGGATATCATCTTCAAAGCTTACCTTTTTATCTGTTTTCATCCGGTCGTAAAAAGGCAGGTTTTGGAAATGGATATTACTATCGGGCAAACCGGCGAAACGTGCTCCGGCGATAGCCTCACCCTTGCGGATCAAGCCTTTAATGGTTTGTATCGGTTTGGTATCCGCCTGGTTGGGCAGTTTAGATTGGAAGAACAAGCGGGTTTCCTGGTAGAACGCTTCCTGTTCGGTTGTGTCGCGGCCCTCACTTTTGGCAAGGTCTATCGAAAACTCGATGTAACGCAAAGCATCGTCGTCCCAAACCGCCGTATTGCCCGATGTCTGGTAGGCTACGTGTACATCGTGCCCCTGGTCGGCCAAACGGATAAATGTTCCGCCCATGGAAATCACGTCATCATCCGGGTGTGGCGAGAACACGATCGAACTCTTTTTTGCCGGTATGGCACGCTCCGGCCTTTGGCTGTCATCGGCCTTTGGCTTGCCTCCGGGCCAACCGGTAATAGTATGCTGTATCTTGTTAAATATGTGGATGTTGATATTGTAAACCGGCCCTTGTTCGGTAGCCAGTTGTGCCATTCCATGATTATTGTAATCTTCTTCGGTAAGCTTTAAAATTGGCTTGTTGAGTGTTTGTGCCAACCATATCACAGCCTTCTTTTTCATGTCGTCGGTCCACTGGCAATCCTTAACCAGCCAGGGGGTATTAAAGCGTGTCAATTCAGAGGCGGCATCAACATCGAGTATAAACTCAACGTTATCTGATAATTGCAAATAAGTGGCAGGCACATCCGCCGATAGCTCACCCTCAACGGCCTTTTTTACGATAGAAGCCTTCTTCTCGTTCCAGGCCATCAGGATAATTTCGCGGGCTTTGAATATCGTACCTACACCCATGGTTATGGCTTTGGTTGGTACCTTTTCTTTGCCCCCAAAATCGCGGGAAGCATCGCGGCGTGTCAGGTCGTTCAGCGTTACCAGCCGGGTACCTGAGTTTGGCGCCGAGCCGGGTTCGTTAAAACCGATATGACCTGTACGGCCTATACCTAAAAGCTGTATATCCAAACCATTGTAAGCGGTTATCTTTTTCTCGTAGGCTAAGCAAAAGGCTTCAATTCTGTCACGACTGAGGGTGCCGTCGGGTATGTGGATGTTGTAGCGGTCGATATCGATATGATCGAACAGGTTCTCGTTCATGAAGCGAACATAGCTCTGAATCGCATCAGCATTCATCGGGTAATATTCATCCAGGTTAAAAGTTACCACGTTGTAAAAACTCAAACCTTCTTCCTTATGCAGCCTGATCAGTTCTTTATAGACGTTAATCGGCGTTACGCCCGTGGCTAATCCCAAAACAGCTTTTTGGTTGTTTTTTTGTTTGGCGATGATCACATCGGCAATACGGCGGGCAACCACTTTACTGGCTTGCAACTGATCGGGAAATACTTTTACTGGCAGTTTTTCAAAACGGGTTTCTTCGAGGAGGTTTAGTCGTGACATATTTATTGTTTTTGTATTTGGTCTTTGATCAGCGATAGTTCTTTTGCCGACAAAGGTTCGGGTGTTTGAGCAGGATTAAAAGGATCGTAAAAATATAAACCATCCTGTTGGTATAATCTCAATTGCAGTTTCAGGCGCTCTTTAAATTGAGGTAGGTTTTTTTGTTCGTCGGCAATCCAGGCGGTTTCGGCCAAAGCCGCTATACGGGGGAAAAGCATGTATTGCAATTTTTCTTTTGTTAAAATGCTCTCAGTCCATAATGCAGCTTGTACACCTAATATTTGTTTTTGCTGCTCGCTGCTGATTTTGAGACCAGCTATGCTAAAGCTATACAGTTTATCAAGGGGGACGTAATCATGCTGCCATTTACGCCCAAAGTGCTGTGTACTATCCTGCACAAAATCGAAATAAAATGGCAAACGAGGGCACATCACTACCTTGTAGCCTTTGTCGAGCGCCTTTTTAAACTGGGCAGGCTTATCATGCCGCCACCAAAAAATTATGGTTTTATCTTTGGGCAGGTCGGTATCGGCGGCCTCGTCCCAAAGCAAAACTTTATTATTGAGTTTAAATAAACTGTCGGCCATGCGTTTGGTGAAATAGTGTTCGACAGCCAGCAGATCGGGTAGTTTTTTATCCTGCATCAGTTTGCTGATACCCGCGTCTGTTTTCCATTTTTCGTTACCAAAGCTAACTTCATCGCCACCCAGGTGTACCATCTGTGTCGGGAAAAGCACATCGGTTTCTTTTAAAATATTGGTTAAGTAAGTATAGGTGCTATCCTTGCCGGGATTAAAGGTAAACTCAGGGTGCTGCGCCGAGCCTCCTCCACTAAACGCAGGATAAGCCTTGTTAGCCGCAGTGGCATGTCCCGGCATATCAACTTCGGGTATCACATCGATAAACCGTTCTTTAGCATAAGCAATGATCTCTTTAATATCTTCCTGGGTATAATATTGGGCCGGCGCCGATTTGTCGGTATAATTGCCAATGCCACCAGTTAGGGTTAATAGGGGATAAGCTTTGATCTCCATTCTCCATGCAGGTTCATCGGTAAGGTGCCAGTGAAATTTATTGAGTTTGTAAAAAGCCATCCAATCCAATAACTGGATAACGGTTTGCTTTCCCCAAAAATGGCGGGATTCGTCGAGCAATAGGCCCCGCCATGCGTAACGCGGCTGGTCGGTTATGGTAAAACAATTTATTGCAACGGTTCCGTTTTTCACTTCGCTGGTACGGGCTATTTGTAGTAAAGAGGTTATTCCGTAGAAAATACCCTTAGTCGTTGCCGCATTTATTTTTACACCGGTTGGTTTTATTTCGAGCGAATAGGCCTCTTCATCAGCATTGCTGCCTGGCTTGGTTAAATTAAGCTGAATGGATGATGCATTTGCTGATGGCTGCATGCTTAGAATAAGGCCGCTATATTTTAGCAATTGTTGTTGCAGATAACCGGCCTGATTTTGCAAAGCGGGACTGGTGCAAACAATGGAAGTAGCGTTATTGAGCATAAACCTGCCGCTAACCGTTTCAATATGGGCAGGTAATGGAATAATTGCGCATTGCTGCGCAATTATTCGGTTACTCAACATTATAAACAAAATCAAAACAAACTTTTTCATAGTATATCTAAAGCACCCCGCTATTGTGGCGTGCTGTTTTGCAAAATTAACATTTGGGCACCGGCCAATAAAAATGCGCCGACGCCATAAACTTCGGTATCATCGGCAGTAACCTTATCGGGCGATGCGCCTATAGGTTGCACATAACCCAGTTTGCCATCTTGATGAATCGACGCGGTTAAGGCCGCCCAGGCTTTATTGATTACAGGGTAATACTCGTTGTACGATAATATTTTTTGATTAACGCCCCATGCCAAAGCATAGCAAAACAAACCTGTGCCGCTTGTTTCTTTATTAGGGTAACTCTCCGGATCGAGCAAACTGGCGTGCCACGTACCATCGCTTTGTTGCAATATGGCTATTTTTTTGGCCATCTGTTTAAATTCTGTGATGAACTTTTCGCGATCCGGATAGTTTTTGGGCATTTTTGATAACATGTTAACCAAACCGCCCATTACCCAACCGTTGCCTCTGCTCCAAAAAACTTTCTTTCCATTTTTTTCCTTTTGGGTAAAATAGCGACTGTCCCTAAAAAAAAGGTGCTCATCATTATCATACAAGTACTCGCTTGTTTTCCACCATAGCTCGCAGGCTTCATCCAAATATTTCTGGTTGCCGGTTACCGCGCTTAAGTTAGCTAACGCCGCAGGGCCCATATACAATGCATCGCACCAGGCCCACTCGCGCAGATGGATCTTGTTAACCCACAATAAATTTTCGGTATGAGGCGCCGCAACCAGCGAATCTGCCATCTTTTTGAAGTCGGCGGTATACAGCGGGTTTTTATAAATCCCGTAGAGTTGTGTATATGTTTGCGCGATACAATAATCGTCGGCAAAGCTGCGGTTAGGGCCAATTTGCCAATTTAAACTTTTACCCACATCGAGCAGCTTATCAAAATAAACCGGGTTGTGGGCAACTTTGGCCCATGCCATCATCCCGGTGTACATTACACCATTTGTCCAGTCGGTTTTAGGATATTTCCAGCCCTTGGTTTCAAAGTCGTTCCATTGCCAATCGGCAACCTTTTTCATGATGTTGTATACACTATCTACGGGATAAACAGTAAGGTTAACGCATTTAGCGTTAACCTTTAAAGCTCCAGAAAATATAAATGTTATTAGTACGAATTTTGGAATGTTCTTCATTTAAATAATAAGTATTAAAAGGCAACTAATAGTTGCCCGAATTGTTGATGCCGCTCTTGAGCAGTAGATATCCCGCTGCTGTATCATTATTAAATACACCACCGCCAAGCGCGTTAAAATTGGTAGTGTTAATGTTCGACCCGTTAATTTGGATCGTACCATTTGGCAGGCTATTATCGGTTATATTGATAGAATACTCCGAATCTGTTGTGTTATCACGATAGTAACCTATGCCGTGATAGATATCGTTAGCCGGGCCGCTAACATTGATAGTATTGTTAGATACCACTACATAATTGAGATACGGAGCTTCGGGTGAACTCACATATTCGTATAATAAAATACCTGAGTCATTTAAAGTGTTACCGGTTATAGTAACATATTGACCGTTCCGTACTTTAAGGTCACCGCCGTTACCATTGGCAGGCCATCCGGAGGTGAAAGTATTATTTGATATAACCAAACCATTAAAACTGTGCGCATACAAACCATGATCTGTTAACGAATCGACTGTATTTAATACAGTATTGCGGGCAATGGTATTACTATCGATAATTGAATTACTTTGGCTGTTATCATTAAGGGCACAAACAAAGTACCCGGTCGAACCGCCATTACCAAAGGTGTTTTTACGCACAATATCATTGGTGGTACCACTACCTACCCATACACCTCTCCCTGGATCGGTTGAACGATGGGAGAAAACGCAGTTATATACCAGTGCGCTATCGGTACTGTTTAAGTTGATATAGGCATCGCTTAGGTTGTTGGTTTTATTAGTGTTTGCCTTGCGCTTGCCATAATCAAAAATGCAGTATTTAATTGCCGTTTTTACAGAACCGGTTATGGTCATTTTGATATTCCAAAAAGTAAGACCAGTGAATGTAGAATGGCTTACTTCTGTTGAATATGCTAAGTTTAATTGAGTGCTTAAAGCAGTGGCATCAAATATTGGGTTTGTGGAAGATAATTTAGCTAATGATACACCGGCTTTCATGACTATTTTCCCGGTGATATTGTACGTACCCGAGTGAACCAATACTGTTTGTCCGGCACTTGCACCGGCGATAACCGCGTTTATCTGGCTCAGGGTCATGCCGCTATCAATAATATGATTAGCAACGGTGAATGTTTGTAATTTAGGTGCGGTGGCTGCTGCAATCTGCTCGCTTGAGGTAACCTCCTGTTTTTTACAGGATACGGCTAATACTGTTACGCCCATCATTAACAATACAAAAAGCTTGTTTTTCTTCTTCATAATTGGTTTTTTTTAAGTGGTTTATATAACAATTGGTTTATTATCAAACTGTATTAATGGGTTGCCATAAAATCCCTCACCGCCTTTAACCATCCGCTGTTCACATCAATATATATCCTGTTGCCATTTTCATCGCGCATGCCACTGCTTGTCCATATCAGGCAGCCTTGCGCTCCCAGATTGTATATGGTTTGCAAATGGTTCATCATTTCATCGTAAGTAAGCATGGTTTTTACACCTTTTATGTTTATCTCCGGAGTTATATAGGGTAATATGGGTTTAGCAGGAAAATTGTACTTTTTGCAGGCCTTCATATTGTATACCGCTGCTTTATTCCAGGCGACTGTATCCGTACCGCTGTAGTTATAAAAGGATGGACTGAAATAATCAACCGCCGCAGCTACCGAGGTATAGGCTTTATTCCATTTATCGTAACGGTTGATGTTTTCGGCGTAAGCATAAGTATTTTGCGGTACGGTGGCGTACAGGCCCAGCTGCGATATTTTGTTCACTTTTTTAAACTCGTTAATTACCTCAAGCATCCTTTTTGGGGTTTTGATGGTATCGAATCTTTGCCAGCCTTCCAGATCTAACGATACGGGAGTGCTGGTGAAAGCCAGTGCTTCGCGCCCGAGCGAATCGATACGGCTGACGTTAGGTACCCCGTTTTCTTTTTTGCCATCGGGGTAATCAATCATCTTTTGTTCGTAGATCAGATCATAACCTTTGATGCCGTAGTTTAAAAGATACTGCCCTAATTGTTTGTATGATGCTTTTACTTCAGTTCCGTTTTGCAGGTATCCGGCGTATACTATAAAAGCATATACCTTAAACGGGTGCTTATCCGTTTTTGCGTTTTGAGCACGGCCATGATAGCTTATCGATGCGAGTAACACAAATGCCAAAACTTTGAGATGAACCTTCATTATTTAGTAGATTTAATAGGTTTGAAAGTAACCGTTACCGTTCCAGCTTGGGAAGCAGGCAGAACCAGGCCGATCCGGGTAAATGCGGGAGCGTTTTCTTCTATTCTTTCCGATCTTACGGTAAAGCCACGCGGTGTTTTGATGGTAGCGATCATTTTTTCTTTCTGGCCGTCGAACTCTATTTGGTCGGGGGCAATTTGTTTCCAATTGGCACGGGTTATCAGCGCAAGCTCAAAACTTTCACTTGCCTTGAATCCGAAGTCATCCTTCACGGTCAGCGTGCCCAGGTCGTCCCTGTTATAGGTAAATGTGCGGATGAGTTTACCTAACGACGGCACCGGATAGGCAGAGGAGATATCCATAACAAATTGGTCTCGCTTATCGGTAAAATTGGTGCTCAAAATATCAGCTTTGGCATCGGCACCATCGTGCTGCTCTTGGCCTGCTACTAAGGGTACGGGATGCCCGTATGACGCGAGCAACTTATAAGTATACCGCTCCGGGCCGAAAGATTTTGCGGTGTAAAAATTCGGGCCGCCCGGATCGCCCAGGAGCATTTCATCGCCAACAACTACGCTAAAAGAACCCACATCGTTATGATTATGGCTTTCGTTGTTATTACCGCCTTGCAGGGCAGCACCCATAATTGCATTTGAACCCGGTGCCGGACGTTCTACTAATACACCGGCTTCTTTAAAGTATGAACGGATACCCGGCGCTAATACAGAAACATTGGTGCTGATCTTACTTTGCGATGCTGAATTAGGGAAAGCATGCATCACATCCTCGGTCAGATTACCCGTTCCGCCTGAAAAAGAAAGGTTATCATATTTTTTAAGCCCCAAACCTAAGGTCCGGCTGCAATACCATAATATATTGGCCGGCGCTTTAACACCGACATGGCAATCGGCAATATTGGGGTAAACATCGTTGATGATCTCGAGGTTCGGCACATAGGTTGCAATGCGTTTTACCTTAGGGTCGGCAAACAGATCAATAGCGCCATTGGTAGCTTGTAAAATATTTTCGCGTAATGAAACATAGCGGCTAAACCCGTAAGCATAGTAGCCTAAGCCTTCGGTACAATAGCCTTCATCGGTAAAGCCGGCAATGCTGTTCTTAGCATACCTTTCGGCGATAGTTACAAATTTTGCCCGTTCCAGTTTATCCGGGATAACGGCTAAAGCTGCCCCGGTAACGCCATCCAAACATACGGCGTTCCAGTTATTGGTTACCGTCAGCCAGTAGCTATCCCTATTGCCAGTTGCTACCGATCTTAAAACAGGGTCGAACACATGTTTATGCATTTGATCTAAAACTTCGGTACGCAATTCGGGAGATAACTTATCATCTAACAAATAAACGGCCTGAGCTATACTTTGAGCCATACCTGCTGCGCCCAGGTCAACAGTATAATTTCGCCCCTCGATATTTTGCCTGGCTTTATCATGCGCCGGCAGCGACCATGATCTTTGATGGATCAACTCATTTAAAACCAGCTGGATGGTGGGTAGAAAACGGCCTTTATTTTCCAAACACTCCGCCCAAACTAAAGGCGCCAGCCAAGCCTGCCTGGCTCCTATCATCTTCTCGCCCTCAGGCCTTGTTCCTTTGGTAAAATATAATAGGTATTGTTCATCGCTCCAAGCCGGGAAAGGCTTATTCAGATAGCCTTCGGCTGTTTTAATAGCTTTTAAATATTTAGGATTGTTACGCAGTTTATCCCATGCCACGCGGTTATGATAAGTGTCGCCAAATCCCTGCGGATGTTGAGGCAGCATAGCTGATACCTCGGCCACGCGTTGCATATCGAGGGGTAAAAGTGGAGACACCGGTTTGGTAACATCGGCACTATCCGGTCGCTTTATGATTGGCGCAGTTGTGATCCCGGCCGGTACATATCCGGCTTTAGCAGGCGGGAGGTGCCCGATAAAGGGCAATGAAAGTACTGCCAGATAAATTTTATATCGAGTTAACAACATTATATAGGTATGATGATGTGCGTTTATTGATGGTGGGTAATGAAATTTTTAAAACCATTACCCACCTGCTAATTTTTTATGGATTAATGGTCAAGGTTACTTTCTTTACTACAGCATTTGTTGCGCTTGCTGTATTGTTTGATGCGGTGAACACAGCGTTATAAGTGCCGGCGGTAGTATAGTTATATGGATAGGACGACAGTGTTGCCGAGATCGTTTTGATCGCTGTACCCACATCTGGCGTTACGCGTGTCAGGTCAACCGGCCCCATAACGGCCCAGGCTTCTGCTGGTGCGGTGGCCAGGGCAGCTGTAGTTGCACCGGTTATCACCAGCGATGTGCCCGCGGTGTACGTCCAGGCATACTTATTTGCATTTTTTGCCAGATCGTAAGATACTGCCCAGCCTGGCCCATAAGTAGCATTACCGTAATTGGTAATAGCCGTGGTAGGCGCATTTAAGTTAGCGATGGTATAACTGGTACCATCTGCAAGCATATTGTTTAACGATAGCGCGCTTACTGTCCATTTGTTTTGGATGGTTCCGGCTGTAGCGGTGTATTTAAATGCAATATAAACCGGTTTTCCCTGTGTTAAAAAATCAGATAGATCAATAACTCCCGAAGGTACGGCTGTGGTTGCCCCGGTTGAAAGCGTGGCGCGGCTGGTGATATCTGTCCATGTAGCTGCCGCTATATTGGCATTCGTAGTTGCGGTATCGCGGGTTAGTACACCGTAAATGGTATTGGTAGCTACACCTTTAAAATCCGTCGAAATAAGTAAGGATAAAGAATTGGATTGTGTTCCGGTTGCACGAATAGTACTAAACTGCAATTGCGGTGTACCTGCTGCGCTAACACGATTTCTGAAATCGTAATTTTTACCGGGCTCTCCCGAAAAATAAGTGATCATATCCGGATTACCGGTAAATAAAAACTGAACAGTGTCTTTGGTTGAAAAAATTGTAGTGGCAGTACCATTGTTTTTAGCGCTGGCAACATCAAAGGTTACCGGCCTTACAGCCATATCCTTATTACAGGCCGCGCATCCCAGTAAAAATGCTGCTATGATGAAATATCTGATTCGCATAATATTTTTGATTAAAGTATCTTTTTAATGATGAATTACCAGCCTGGGTTTTGTGTTGCTAAACTGTTAACCGAAAGTTCGGAAGCAGGTATCGGGAACAATAAATTCCTGGTTGTGATGTTGGATCCGGCTAAGGCTCCATACGAAAAAGTAGTTCCGGCATTGGCTTTCATATCTGCCGCTAAATTATTCATGGTGCTTACCCAAATGCCCCAACGGATCAGGTCGGGTTTGCGTAGCGCTTCGTAACATAGTTCCCTGGCGCGTTCATCTTGTACCGCCTGTTGAAACGTGGTGGCGTTTAAGCCTGTTAAATCAACAGGAGTAGTTGCAACTGCAGCAGTTGCGGTCGCCCGTAAACCTGCGTAGGTAAATACGGCGCCGGTAGTTGCAGCAACAGACGCACCCGAAGTTTGTGTTGGGGCGGTGGCCGTCGATGTGCCTGCAGTTGTAACGGTGTATAAATTACTGCCATTGTAAACCTGCTGGCCAACGGTATAGGCAGTACCAGTAACCCATGCCGTGCCGATATTTACTGTAGGTACGCTGGTATAGCCACTGCCTGGATTAAGAATGGCAATTGAAGTTATTTTACCGGTTGAGGCTACTGTAGCAACGCCTGTTGCGCCGGTACCGCCGCCACCTGTAAACGTTATCGGAATATTAGGAACAGTAGTGATATAGCCGGTATTGCCGGTGGTAGATAAAGTTAAGGCGCTAACCACAGAAATTGAAGCAACCGGTGTGTTTGGGTTGAGGCCAAAACCACGCCTTCTCACCTGGTTAATTGCATCATACGCTGTCGCGGTTGGGCCGTTTACCTGGTTCTCCGCTTCAGCGAGCATCAGCAAAACATCGGCGTAGCGCAGGATGGGGAAATTGATGGGAGTGATATTTTTACTTGGAACAGCCGATAGCTCATACTCCCTGCGGAATTTTCCGGCATTGCGGTTGTACACCTGTGCGGTAGTAAAGTAATTATTAGAAACGGGGGTAGTTGCCGTATTGTAAGCATACGGAGCTATGGCCCAATCCCGGCGAATATCACCGGCTGGATACAGGTTAAATAATTTGGCGGTTGTATTGATGAAACCATAACTGTAACCCGGGAGGTTATTGTTTAATGAGTAAGCTATCCCGTTGGTGTTGCCCAGCCTGTTGAAATTTCCCAGCCCGTCGGCTCCGGTGCCTTTATTTTCCACTTCCCACATGCTTTCCTTAATATCATAGATATCCTGGGTGAGATTGATGAAAATTTGCTTATAGCTCGGGTTGAGGCTATGGATACCAGATGCCTGCACTTTTTTGGCCCATGCCAAAGCGTCTGCATATTTTGATGCGTCGTTAAAAGGTGCGCCTGCCATAGTTAAACAAACCCGGGCAAGTATCCCATCAACGGTTGTGGTGGATACACGGCCACCATAGCCTAAAGTTGTAATAGAGCTAACTTTACCTTCGGCGGCGGTCATATCTGCCAAGATTTGAGCATATACTTGCTTAGCCGGCGTGCGGGCGATGTTAACCTCGGTTACCGACGGTGTAGGTGTTAATTTTAATGGTACATCGCCAAAATTGCTCACCAGTAAAAAGTAATAGTACCCTCTTAAAAATAGAGCTTCACCTAATATCGCCTGCCTTTGCGTAGCATCCATAGGTGCGATATTGATATTCTGAATCAGGATATTGGCCCTTTCGATACCTATATATAATTGCGACCAAAAGTTATTGAGGTTGGCATCACCATAGTTAAAGTTATAAACCATGGTACCCGTGGTTTGGGCCGACCGTGCATAAAATCCCTCATCGGTACCGGCGCCAAGCTCATCGAACATGTTATCGCCATATATCCCGGCAGAAGCCAGTGGTTGATAAACACCCGCTAAAGCTTCGATAACTTTTGGCTGGGTATTATAATATTCGGCTTGTACCAACGAATCTGTTGGAGTAGTATCTAAAAATTTCTTACAGGAAACCATGCTGAAACTAAGCAGAGCGATAGTTATATATAATGTCCTTTTCATAATGATCTTTTTATAGGGTTATAAAGTAAGGTTAACACCAAATGCAATTGTGCGGGCCCTTGGATAGGCGCTGTAATCAAAGCCGCCTGTTAATGCCGAATTATAAGTGCTCACTTCAGGATCGAGACCGGTGTATTTTGTCCAGGTCCATAAATTCTGACCGGAAGCGTAGATCCTGAGTGATGATACCTTGATGCGTTTCAATAAGTTCTGCGGAACATTATAGCCAAGCGACGCTGTTTTTAAGCGCAGATAAGAACCATCCTGAACAGTGTTGGATGAGTATCCGCCGCCAAAAAATCCGCCGGCGCGGTAATTGGCCGAACCTTGATTGGTTGGCGACCATCTGTCAATATAACTCGTGAATTGTTCAAGGTTAGTTTTATTCAAGCCGTTTCCGCTAAAAACCAATTGGTTGGCATCCTGGATGTTATTACCGTACGACCATTGGAAGAAAATATTGAGATCAAAGCCTTTATAGGTAAAGTTATTACTGAAGCCACCTGTATGGATGGGCAGAGAGCGGCCGATCACTGTATAATCGGAGGAGTTTACAACACCGTCGCCATTCAGATCCTTATATTTAATATCGCCGGGTTGTATGCTGGTACGGGCATTGCCATTTGTAGGCACATTATCTTTTAAAACATAAGTACCCGTAGAAGTTTGGTTAAAATCACTGTATTGATATACACCATTGCCAATGTAGCCATACATCTGCCCCAGGGGCTGGCCTATTTTAGCGATGTAACCCGGGATCGATGTCCAACCGTTATCCCAGGCCAAACCTGTTGTTAAGGATTCCTGATTGTTTGCGAGTGCAAGCACTTTGTTTTGATTAAACGAGATGTTAAAGCTGCTTGTCCATTTAAATTGCTTTGCATCAATATTAACGGTGTTTAAAGTCAACTCAAGGCCCTGGTTCTGTACGCTGCCGATATTCTCAAAGGCTGAAGTATAACCTGTTGAGGTTGGCAAGGTTGCGTTAAGTAGTAGGTTTTTGGTTATTTTACGATAGATATCGGCTGTGAAGTTGATGCGGCTGTTTAAAAAGGCTAAATCAAAACCCCCATCATACTGATCGGTGGTTTCCCATTTCAGATCAGGGTTGGCAATGGTTAACGGGATAATGCTGGAAACATAGGCATTGTTAAATGCATAGCTGCTGGCAGGCGATACGGCCGAACTTGACAGGTATGGAAAATCGCTCACCCGGTTGTTACCTGTTTTGCCGTAGCTTATCCTTAATTTACCGTCGGAAAGCCATTTGCTGTTTTTTAGCGGAGCAATCTGCGTAAAGCGCCATGCCAGCGCTCCGGATGGGAAATAACTCCAATGGTTTTGCTCGCTGAATTTAGATGACCCATCTGCGCGGTAAGAGACAGTGGCATAATAAATTGAATTGTAATTGTAAGTGATCCGGCTTAAAAAGGACGCGGCATTCCATAACGAACTGACAGCTTTTGTGGCCGATGTGTTTAATACACCTTCGTCCAAACCACTAATCCCCAACGATTCGTTAGGTAAAAAATTAGCTCCAAAACCATAAGTATTGGAGGTATTACCTTGTTCTGTAAAACCAACCAATACATTTAAGTTATGCGCACTATTAAATACGTGGTTATATGTCAACGTATTTTCGTTGGCCCAGTTGTTTACTTTTGATGTTGATACCGAACCGTTTACGCCATTGGCCTGGCCGCCGTTGGTTAACGGACTACCATAAATGGTATTCGAATTGTTAAAGTTTTCGTTGTTAGCTACGCTGTTATTTAACACACCAGTTACCTTCAAAGTAAGATCGGGAATGATGTTATAAGTTAAATAGGTATTAACATTCAGATTGTTGGTTTTAACATTGCGCACCAGGTTTTCCTGATTTAATATCGGGTTAAACTTATAATCGTTCGCGGTTGCTGTTGTAGCATCGATAGGGTCGGTAAGTGTAAGTGTCGAAAGCGGATTATATCCCCATACACTATATAAGATATTGGTAGTGCCGCTATTTGTTGATGCGCTTACCGCATTACCTGCCTGCGACAGGTATGAATAATTTGCGTTAACACCGACCTTTAATTTATTATTTATGGTTTGATCGAGGGTTATTCTACCCTGGTAACGGGCATAGCTGGTAGCCAGGATAGTTCCATCCAGGTTATCAATGGAGCCTGATACAGAATAAAGTGTCTGACTGGTGCCACCGCGTACAGCAAGCGAATAATTCCTTAAGCTACCTGTTTTAAAAAATGGAGATTGCCAGTCGGTTGTTGGATAGTTCTTATAATCATCCAAAGTTTTTCCAGGGGTAGTTAAATAGGTATAGGTTGGTGTCGGAGCCAAAGCGGTACCCAAACCCGGTGTAAGTTCTAACTGATACTTTAAAAAATCGTATGAGTCCATCAGCTGCATGGTTTTAACATTTTTGCTGAAGCTTTGGGTGGTAGTGAAAGTGGTTACCGGGCTGCCGATTTTTCCCTTTTTTGTGGTGATGATAATAACCCCGTTGGCACCCCTTGCTCCGTAAAGGGCAGTTGATGAGGCGTCTTTCAGCACATCGATAGATTCGATATCCTGCGGGTTGAAAGTATTTAAATTGAAGCCTTCTATCGGGAAGCCATCCACCACATACAAAGGTGAATTATCCTGTGTAATGGAGTTTGCCCCACGGATAACAATATTAACAGCCGATCCGGGCTGACCATCGGATGAGCTAACCTGTACACCTGCCACGCGCCCTGCAAGCGCCTGATCGATCGAAATAACAGGGGCCTTAGTCATATCGGTCATGCTAACCTGTCCAACTGAACCGGTCAAATCTTTCTTTTTTGATGTTCCATAGGCTACCACTATAACTTCATTCAAACCGGTTGATTTTTCAACCAGTGTAACATTCAACGTATTTTGCCCCTTCACCACCTGTTCCTGTGATACAAAGCCAACATAGCCAAATACCAATATTGCAGAATTGTCGGGAACGGTGATGGTATACTTACCGTCGATATCGGTGCTTGTGCCTGCCTGGCCATATTTTACTTTGACGGTAACGCCCACGAGTGCCTGTTTGTGGGTATCGGTCACTACGCCGGTGATTTTGATTCCTTTTGTTTGGCTAAAGGCGTTAAAGGAAAGCAAAGTCAGGATCATAGCTATTAGCAGCGGCTTCGCTTGCCGCAACACCCGAAGGTATCTCTCATAATTAGTGTGTAACATTTTTAGTTTCATTACAATGTTTTTTTTGGTTGGGGAAATGATATTAATAAGTAATTCCATAATGTCCGGCTGATGTGGTTGGTGCAGACAAGAATGTGCTTAAATGGTTACTGTACTTTTTTGGGTGTAAACGTCTCTTCATATTTTAATAGTTAAATTAGTGTAAGGCTAATGTGAAATTATTTGTCATTTTATTAGGGTGAAATATTGGTCTAAATAGGGGTAAAATGCGGTCGGATGCTATTTATTCTCTCTTTTTGCCGTTTTTACTTTTTTATTTAACATTTTTTTTCAAATCCTATTCTGTTTCCTGCAATTACAGTTCAATAGCCACAACATCAACAGATTGATCGCGTAATTTGCCCGGTACATTGATAGTGATGGTGCCATTATTTACCGTGTAATTCAGTTTAGTCCCAGCCGACAACATTTTAACACTTTTTGGGATACCGCTTGTTTTAAATGTTAGGGTTTCGTCTTTATGTTCCGCACTTTTTGGAGCTGCGCCTTGCGAAAGAAAAAGGTATCGGTAATTATTCCTGGCGGTTGCCGGTACCGACGCTGACTCGGTTTTATCCAGAGCGACAGCGCCCTGAACAGATTGCCCGTTCACTTTCATCCAGTTCGCGATCTCGTCAAACTTCTGATACTCTTCTGATGTATATATACCGTCTTTAGTGGGGCCAAAATTTAATAGCAAATTAGTATTCATGGCCCGGCAGTTCACCAGTTTATCTATCATATAAGCGCTTGTTTTTAACGGGGCTTTGGTATATCCCCAGCCCGGGTTGGCGGCTGTCATACAAAGTTCGGCCCAGCCATTCTGTTTAGTAGTTGGCACGCTTTTATCCCCTTCGAATGTTTTATAATCGCCATAGCCGAAAAAGCGTGGGCTTACGATGATGCCGGGCTGAAACTGGTGGATCTGATCCATGGTGATGCAGTCTTTCCACGCGGCATTGCCTTTAGGGATATCCGGCGAACCGTCAAACCATATATAATCTATTTTGCCATAGTTGGTAAGCAATTCTGTTACCTGCCCTTTGATGTATTTTGCCACCTCTTCGTAATGTACCTGTTTTTCGGCGTCAGTTCTCTTAGTTGTACGCGGGTGCAGGTCGGCATCCAGTTCGGGGATATTATTATAGTGTTTACCTACACCGTAGTACATAAAGCTCTGGTAATCTTTGTTAAAATACCAATCCGGGCCCGAATAATATAAACATACCTTCAGTCCGTATTTACGGCAGGCGGCTACAAACTCTTTTACCAGATCGCGGCCCCCCCATATAGTTTTTGGTGCTAAAGTTGCCGTATTGGCTTGGCCACATGGCAAAGCCATCATGATGGCGGCAGGTGAGCACCGCGTAGGTCATCCCGGCTGCTTTAGCCGCTTTTAGCCATTTATCCGGGTCATAACTCTGTGGATTAAACTGTTTTGCCTGCTCCCAGTATTGGTTGGGTGTTAGGCAGGAATTATCGAGCTCACAACGATGACCGGCAAAATAATCACCGTCTTTTATAAATTTAGCTACCGTTGCCGAATCGGGCAATGGATTTTTCCAGCCGATCTGCGTGCCGGCCATCATTGGCCAGGATAAGTCGACCTCTTTTATAGATGCAATACTCCAGTGAACGAACAAGCCAAAGCCGGCCTGCGGAAACCATTGCGCGCCGGGGTTTTCGGTATGCTTATAGGTTGATTTTGCATCGTCCATTATGCCGATCTGTGCATGCTCCATCTTTACACGGTCGGCCTCTTGTTGTTGGGATGTAGTCTTTTGCGCTTTCGTCGCTCGTATCATCAGAAGGCTGCATAAAAATATCAGGCCAACTCTGGTGAAACTGTTCTTTACTTTTCTCGTCATATTATTACTGCTGTTGCTGCTTTTTATTATTTATTTCGAAACATTATTACCGATAGCCGAGCTGTTTTTTATCATCTCAAATTTACCCGTCAGTTTGATGTCATCTGACGAGGAGCCTACCATTACTTTAAACTCTCCGGGTTCAACTACATGCTGCATCTGGCGGTTATACAGTTTTAAATCATCGGGCACCAGCGTAAACGACACCGTTTTTGTTTCGCCGGGGTTGAGGTTTACGCGATCAAAACCCCGCAGGTTTTTTTCGTAAGTGGTAACAGAGCTCAGCACATCGCGGAAATACAACTGAACAACCTCGTCGCCGGCTATTTTACCGGTGTTAGTTACTTTAAACGTTACGGTAACGTTATGATCAATGTCCTGAACGGCCGGGCTTATCTTTAGATCGCTGTAAGCAAAAGTGGTGTAGCTTAAACCGAACCCAAACGGATACAATAGGCCTTTTATTTTTGCCAGCTCGCCTTCGTCCGTTTCGGAGTTGGGTTTGGTTGGAAAATTGAAAGGTAATTGCCCAACCGATTTTGGGAAGGTTAAGGTTAGCTTGCCGCCTGGATTATAATCGCCAAACAGAACATCGGCCACGGCGGTACCGCCCTGCATTCCCGGGTAACCGGCGTAGATGATGCCATCAACATTTTTATCTACCCAGTTAATAGTCATGGGTTGCGAACCGATCAATACAACAACCACGGGTTTGCCAGTGGCTTTAATAGCTTTAATGAGGTTTAATTGATAACCCGGCAGATCAAGGCTGGTACGACTTTTATTTTCGCCGGCAGTTTGGGTGTTTCCTCCCAATACCACGATAGCCATATCAGCCCGCTGCGCTGTAGCCGCTGCGCTGTCTATCATGGCCAGTTCGGTTTTGTCCGGATCCTGCGGCAATATTTCGCTCTCGGGCCAGCGCTTATCAACCAGGCTGCAACCTAACGAATACAGTACTCTTTGCTGTCCTATTTTAGCCTGGATGCCTTGTAACACATTTACGCTTTTTGAACCCAACGGGCCATAGTGTGAATGCGCATACTTATCGTCGACAGCGTTAGGACCAATTACAGCTATGGTTTGCAGTTTTGATAAGGGTAAAATATTGGCTTTGTTTTTCAGCAATACGATGCTCTCTTTTGATGCCTTCAAGGCCACCGCCTGATGTGCAGCGCTGTTTACAATTTTTACACTGTTCTCAACATCCTCAACGTAAGGATGATCAAACAAACCAATTTTAAATTTAACCCGCAGCACATCGCGCACGCGGCTATTAACAGTATCGATAGGTAACTTACCTTCTTTGACCAATTGCCTGGCATAAATGATGATGCTATCCGGCGACCTGAAAGTGGTGCGCACGTTCATGCCGGCCATAAAAGCCTGCAATACGGCATCCTTTAAATTAGCCGCTACGTGGTGCTTATTGTACAAGTATTCTAACGCGTCGCTATCGCTCACCACATAACCTTTAAAGCCAAATTCGACGCGCAGGCGTTGTATTAGCCAGTAGTCGCTGCCTGATATGGGTATGCCGTCATAATCATTATACGAGCTCATTACGCCCATGATGTTGGCTTCTTGTATCACCTTTTTAAACGGGTATAGCAGGATATTCTCCACCTCGCGTGGTGCAACCTGCGGGTCGGTACGGGCAAGGCCTTCTCGGGCGCCTTTGTTGGCGCTGTATACTGCGAAGTGCTTGGCTGTGGCCGCTATCTGGTTGTTTTGCTGCATGCCTTTAGCCATTTCGACACCTAAGCGGGCTACAAGGTATGGGTCCTCGCCGTAAACTTCTTCGAGCCTGCCCCAGCGCTGATCGCGGGCTACATCTAAAATTGGCGCATAAACATTGGTATAGCCTAAGGCGCGGCCTTCCTGACCGGTAATAAACCCTTCCTGATGTACCAGGTCTTTGTCCCAGGTCATGCCCATATTTAGTTCCGTTGGGAAACCTGTCGACTGGAACGCTTCGACACCACGAATACCTTCGTTTGTAAAATCGGCAGGAATACCTAAGCGGGTTTGTTCGATAAAAAAGCGCTGGGTTTCGTTCATGGCCCAAACATGCTTGCGTGTATCGGTAACCAGGGGCGAATTGGAGATGACATCCCAATTAACAAAACCGTTTAAGTGTTCATCAATATTGGCGATGCCATCTTTCCAAATCTCGTTTTTCCAGTTTGGAGTGGGCACGCTATCTTTTAAGATCCTTTTGTAGCCATATAAAGTAGCTAGTTGGCACGTTTTTTCTTCCAGGGTCATCTGGCTGAGCAGATCATTGATGCGTGCATCAATCGGTTGGGTGCTGTCTTCATAAATATCTTTCTTGCCGTTTTTATTCAGATCGATCCAACCTTTTTTGTAGATAGGCGACTGAGATTTAAACGACGGGCAAACAAGTAAGATTAACAAAGCCGGCATACAAAATAGTATACACCTGGTGCGGGTAGCAAATTTCATTTTTAGTAAATAAAGTATATAATCGTAAAAAGCAATAACCGGATAGGTGCCCCCACCGGAAGATGAGATAACGGCCATCGCAAAAGCGAATATGGATGTATATAGTCTATTTTACAGGGTAAAATATGGTTTATTGGGGGGCAAAATATGGTCGGTTAAGCAAGAAGCAGCGTTTTAGACCAATATTACTTACTAAAACAGGTGTGGGTTATGTTAGGTGCTCATTTGTTCTGTGTATTCGGATGGTGATTTACCGAATTGTTTTTTGAACTCTTTACTAAAGTATTTGCGATCGTTAAAACCGACGGCATAGGCTACATCGGCAATGCTTAGTTTATTCTGAGCCAATAACAGAGCCGCCTGTTTTAACCGTGTTGATTTGATGAAATCAACAATATTAAGGCCTGTTAACGCTTTGATCTTTCGGTATAAAATGGATTGACTCATTCCGATCTCATTGACCAATTTGATAACGTCGAATTCGGAATCTTCAATATTATTTTCAACGATGGTCATTAATTTATTGAGGAATTTCTCATCAGGCGAGTCGATAACTCTGTTTTTAGGCATTAAAGTTAATTGCTGCGCAAACTTTTTACGCATGGATTGTCGGGCCATCAACAGGTTGCGAACAGTGAGCTCCAGCATCTGCATCCTGAAGGGTTTGGTTATATAGGCATCGGCACCTGTTTCCATGCCGCTTACCTGGTGTGTATAAGCGGCTTTGGCTGTTAGAAGGATTACAGGGATATGATCTGTTCTTTCATCGGTCTTTATTTTTGCGCAAAACTCCAACCCATCCATAACAGGCATAGTTACATCGCTGATGATCAGATCGGGAATAAGTGCACAAGCCATATCCCAACCTTCGGCACCGTTTGTACTTTCGTGTACGTTATACAGGGTTGATAGTGATTCTCTTATCACTCCTCTTACTTCGCTATTATCCTCAACCAACAGAATAGTTTGCTTTTCTGGATTTGCGGATACAACCGCCGCGTTGAATGCAACCGGGATACTGATCTTTTGCTGCATGGCGTAATGCTGTGCAGTATCATCGGTAAACTCGGTAGGGTCAAAATGATCTTTACCCTTTAATAATGAAACGGTAAAGGTGGTTTTTCCCGGGTTCCCATCAGTGGCTCGCTCGCTCTCAACAGTTATTTTGCCTTTATGTAGTTCGACTATATTTTTTACCAGCGCCAGCCCGATGCCCCAGCCCTGTGATGAGGCGCTGTTTTGTGCCTGGTAAAAGTTATCGAAAATATGTGGTTGCACATCTTTGGGGATCCCGACACCATTATCGGTAATGATAATTTGCACCCACTCATCATCAGAATTTATCGCGACTTTGATAGTGCCTTCATCGGGAGTAAATTTGAAAGCATTAGAAAGTATATTGAACAGTACTTTTTCAAATTGGGCAAAGTCCAAATACACAAACACCTGTTCATCTGTTGTTATAAACTGATAGCTGATGTTTTTAAGTATACTTAAGCGCTCAAATGAAAAGAAGATATCCTGGCAGAACTTAACTATATCATGTTCGGCTACATGCAGCTTCATGAAACCGGTTTCTATTTTCCTGAAATCAAGCAGTTCATTCACCAGCCGGAGCAACCGGTCGGCATTTTGTTTAATATAGGTCAATTGCCTGCTTATTGGTGTATTGTCAAGGGTTGCATCAATTAATTTTTCGACTGGAGCAAGGATGAGTGTCAACGGAGTCCGTATCTCGTGCGAAACTTTGGTGAAAAAATCAAACTTCATTTGATACACTTCCTGCTGGCGTTCATGGTTCAAATGCTCGTAATACAAATCGCGTTCGAGGCGGGCTTGTCTTCTGAAAAAACGAATAACCAAAAACAGTATTCCCGAAAAACATAAGCCATAAAGCAGGTATGCCCACCATGTTCTCCATAAAGGTGGCAAGATGACAATGTGCATGCTTGTGGCCGTATTGTTCCACAGTCCATCATCATTGCTCCCTTTTACCAAAAAATCGTATTCGCCGGGGGTTAAATTGGTATATGTGGCTGTAGGCACGTTAACATAATTCCAATTTTTTTCGAAACCTTGTAGTTTGTACATATACCTGTTACGGTCGGGCCTTTCAAAATTCAACGCAGTAAAATCAATACTAAACACGTTTTGATCGGCCTTAAACGTAATCTGTTTGGTAAGGCTGATATCTTTTTGCAATAAGTTAGTTTCGTCGGATATCCCTACCGGCTGGTTAAATAATTTGAGGCTGGTGAATAACACGGTGGGCACCTTGCTATTGTCACCGATCTGTTTTGGGCTAAAAATTATTAGGCCATTATACGTGCCGAAATATAAGTTTCCCTTGTCATCTTTAAACGATGAATTATAATTAAACTCGTTTGTGGGCAAGCCATCTTTTACGGAATAGGTTTCAAACTTTTTTGTGACGGTGTTAAAACAGGCCAGGCCCCTATCGGTACTGATCCATAAAAAATGATCTTCGACGGGTTGGATAGCCAATACATTATCGCTTGGCAAGCCCTGTTGGGTTTTATAGCTTGTAAAAGTATGTGTGCGTTGATCATACCTGCTTAATCCGCCATGAAAAGAACCTACCCAAATATTTCCCTCGTTATCTTCTCTAACGCAATTGATATATCCATTATTTAAACTTTTGTCATCGCGTTCATCTACTTTAAACCATTTAAATTTATCAGAACCCGCCTCGAGCAGATTAAGCCCACCGGCTGTACCAACCCAAATGTTATGATGAGTATCTTCATAAATACACCTGATCCATAGGCTGGTTAAATGAAGTGGTACATGGGGGGTGGTTAAATAATTACGGAATTGCTGCTGCTTTTTGTCGAAAATATTGAGCCCCCCTGATGTCCCTATCCAAAAACGGTTAAAGCTGTCTTCCAATATGGAAGATACCACATCACTGCTGATAGAATGCGGATCTGCCATATTGTGGCGATGATGGGTAAACGTACCCGACCGTGGGTCAAATAAATCTAAACCGCCCTGGTGCAAACCTATCCAAAGGTTATTGTCCTTATCGTTGTATACCGCTTTTACAAAGTTAGTGCTTAAACTGCCTGCATCTGTGAGGCTGCTGTTGTAGTGTTTAAAAACCCCATGTAATTTATCGTAACAATTTAAACCGTCTCCTTCCGTTCCTATCCATAAATTCTTGTTTTTATCTTCGCCCAATGCACTCACCACGTCTCCGCTAATGCTATTTTTGTATTTACTTGCCTGATACGTGGTAAAAGAGATGGTATTAGGAAGTAGAATGTTTACGCCACCAAACATGGTACCTATCCAAACGGTACCACTTTGATCAAAGTAGATATCCTTGATCGAATTATCACTCAGGCTATTGCGATTTTCAATATCGTGCTGATAAAGTTTAAACTCCTTTTTATCTGCATCCAATAGGTTTAAGCCATTCATGGTAGCTATCCAAAGCACGCCGTGCTTATCAACAACGATCTTTCTGATATCGTTATTAATTAAGCTGTTACTATTTGTCGGATCATGTTTAAAATGGGTAAACGCGAAAGTCTTCGGATTTAACAAGTTTAAACCTCCTGTTTGCGTTCCAATACAGATATTTCCCCGCAGGTCTTCAGTAATTGTCTGCACGAAATTACCTGCAAGCCCATTTGGATCCGACTTAGAGCTAACGAAGTTTTTGTAAAGGTATTTACCATTTTTTAGGCTCATGCAGGTTAGTCCCTCGTCCGTTCCGATCCAGAGATTTCCTCCGCGGTCTTCGTAAATAACCTGTACCGAGTTACCGGCCAGCCCCGGGCGATTATAAGAAGCCTTAAAAAAATGGACGAATTTTCTTGACCCCGAAGAGCTTAACATGTCGATGCCTTTATCGCCCCCAAACCAAAGCCTTCCGCTGTGATCCTGATGGGTACAATAAATTTTTGTGCTAATTAAACTGCCGGCATCCGTATTTTTATGAAAAATGCGCTCGAAGTGGTCATTCTCAGGTATGTATCTGTTTAGTCCTTTTGATGTACCGATCCAAATATTTTTTTCCCGATCTTCAGAAACAAAATAAACATAATCGTTACAACTGATAGTGGTTGAGTCCTTTGGATCGTAATTGTAGATCTTAATGTTCCGGGCGTCGTACCTGTTCAACCTGTCGCGGGTGCCAAACCACATGTACCCCCTGTCGTCTTTAAAAGTGGACAGAACGGTACTTTGGCTTAAACCGTTACTAACAGAAATATGATCAAAAGAAAGTTGGCTATACGATGGACTTAGTAAAATTAATTGTAAAACAACCAGTATCAGCAACTTTTTCATCTACCATCGGCAACTAAAATAAACAATTGCCATTTTTAAAGTTAGCAATTATTTATAGTTAATGACGTATAATGATGATTCGAAAATTACACTCCGTTTATTACCTGTTTGATACGCAATAGTTATCCATCTATCTGTTAAAGGTGTTTTTTGTTGCACTTGTAGTTTTTGTAATGGTTTATTAGAATGGCAGCTATCAAATCTTTAAGTGATTTGGATGATGATTAGGATGGATAAGCATAGTGTAATATGATGAATTTGAGGATATTTAGAATGAAAAAACCCCACTAATTGTTGATTTAGTGGGGTTTGATGATGCTTATAAGGTTGTGAGCACCATGTAAGGAGCCGCCTTTTTTTCGGTTAAATTTGCCCGTTATAACTGGGGTCAAAATCCACGATCCATTCGATACCATATTTATCCCTGAACATCCCCGCATAGGTGCCCCACGGACTGTCACCAATGGGCCCCTCTACCTCTCCGCCTGCCGATAATCCGTTAAATATTTTGTCAGCCTCTTCGCGGCTTTCGGCGGTGACTACTATTTTCGACCTGTTCTCGCTTTCGTTTACCCGCCCCATAAATTCGGGAACATCGTTGGCCATCAACATATTGTGTTTACCAAGTGGCAAGGCAATGGTCATTATTTTGTTTGCTTCCTTTTCTGGTACCTGAAATTCGGCGCTTGCCAGGTCCTTAAAACGAGTGATCTTTGCGAATTCGCCACCAAAAACCGATCTGTAAAAAGTGAATGCTTCTTCTGCATTTCCGTTGAAGTTGATCCAGGGGTTAATTGTTCTCATGATTGTTAATTTAAATATGCTGATAATTTTCCTTTTATTGTTTTTCCGATAAGGTAGATAGCAGGTTTTCCAGGTTTGTTAACGTCATGGTAAAGCCTATCCTGAAGCCCTCTAATAATTTCTCCAGTCGTTCAAAGGATTCATTATAAATGGTGATACTTACTTTTGTTATACCATTTTCTTCGCTGAAATTGTAGTCCCAGTCCGAACCTGGCAGTTCGCGGTTTTCGTCTTTATCAGCAAAGGCATTATACATCTTAAAATTGGTTTTTGGGGTAATAAAAGTAAACTCCTGCACCGCCCAACGCTCTTGTCCGTCGGGGCTTATCATGGCATAAAACCGCCGCCCGCCAACTTTAAAATCCATATACTTGGTTTTGGCACGCATAGGCGCAGGCGCCATCCATTGATCCAGTAATTCAGCTTTGGTAAAGGCATCCCATACCAAAGACTGCGCGGCATTAAATTCCCTGGTGATATATACTGTTTTCGCTGCCTTGTCAACGTTAAAATCAAATAGCAAATCGTTGTTCATTGGTTCTGTTTTTTTATTGTTGTTAATAATTGGTCGAGCTGGTTAAATTGAGTTTCCCAGTTTTGCCTGAATTGGGCTAACCAATGGTCAAACTCCTGCATTTTTTTCGCGTTAAAGTGATAGTAAATTTCCCGGCCACTCTGCTCGGATTTAATCAATTCGCATTCGTACAATACTTTAATATGTTTTGATACTGCCTGGCGGGTCATATCAAATTTTTCGGCCATGGCATTTGGCGTCAAAGCCTGGATAGCGAGTAAGGTTAAAATAGCCCTGCGTGTAGGGTCTGCAATGGCCTGAAATATATCTTGTTTCATTTTGCTCCTGTTTAATTGGCAACCTTCAGGTTGCAAATATATACGCAACTTTTGAGTTGCACAAATATATTTTCATTTTTATGAGGCATGATGATGGGTGGTGGTATCGGAGCGGATAATTTAAAAAGAAATAGCCTGCTAAAATCAATGCTTTAGCAGGCTATTGATATGATAATGCGGGGTGAATGGGAGCCTGTTGGAACACTTAGAAGGAATTTTAGATGTTATTAAGGAAATTGACGTCTGAAATAAAATACCTATTTAAAGAAATTGCAATCAAGAGTAATAGTCGATTTATATATTTAACCTATACTAAGTTGATCAAAAATAAACTCATGGAAAAAATCAGGCATGTTTCAACATCGTTTCAAGGGAGCATTATTGCAGTTGCCGAATTTGAAAAGAAAGTTCAAATAGTTGACGTTCTGAAGAAGACAGTCATTTCAGAATTTGAAACTGTGCTTGATTTTGGCGGGGAAAGATTAGCAATAACAGAAAGTGGGGGGATTTGTATTTGTGGTTGCTGGGAGAGGTTTGGTATTTGCGGTTATGATACGTCTACCGGAAACATGATCTGGCAAAGAAAAGATCTGAAAAAAGTTCAGAAGATTGAAATTATACGCTCAAATAATAATGCTGTATTCGCTCAATTTGCAAATGGTGTTAGTAGGTTCTTAGATATAAAAACCGGAAATGATATACTTGAATTGAGAGGAGTGAAGAATTATTATGAAAGTAGATTTCAACCTGTGACTGTTTACAATAGGTCAGGAAAGATTGAAATTACCGAGAGAGAAAAACATACAATACTTGCAAAAATACAACATCAGTCGTTTGCTTTATTAGATGTTGCCTTTTCAACAAATAGTGTTTTGGTTTCAGAGGCAGGCGGACCAATAAGTTGTTATGATACTGAAAAAGGAGAATTGAAATGGCGTCTGACCCGAAATGCGAGTGAACACTATGTACGTGTAGGCTTTGTTGAAGACATTGATGCATACATTTGTTTAAGCCACCCATTTGAACATATGAACAAAAAACTCATCTATATAAATTACAATACAGGGAAAATTGAAAATCAACTGGATATAAATCAACCGATAGTTGCCGAATTTTTATTTGACGATGAATTTATTGTCACATCTGACAGAGAACTTATTGATGTGAAAACAGGAAAGACAACTAAATGGTAGTCTTGATAAATAACATCACTGATAAAAACACCAAAGACCATAACTAAACGCTATAGGCTTCGGTGTTCTAAATTTACGTCTGGCGGAGAGGGAGGGATTCGAACCCTCGATACACTTTTGGCGTATACACACTTTCCAGGCGTGCTCTTTCGACCACTCAGACACCTCTCCGTATTTTTTAAGGACTGCAAAAATAGCATAATCCGGCGTTATATTGTACAAAAACCAATGGCGTTTTAATTATTATGTCAAATAAGCCGCCGTTGGATACTATTATTGATTTTTAACTTATGTTTGCGAGTAGTTAGCCCTTATGTGCGGCTGGCTTTTAAGTATAAAGCTGTTTTTAATGCTGAGTATCGACGAAATAAAAAAACCTATCGCGGCCGAGATTGATGTTTTTGAGGAAAAGTTTAAAACCTCGATGCAAAGTTCGGTACCCCTGCTGGATCGGATCACGCATTACATCGTAAAACGCAAAGGCAAGCAAATACGACCCATGTTTGTGTTTTTATCGGCCAGCGTATGCGGCGGCATTAACGAGTCGACCCACCGCGGCGCTGCTTTGGTTGAACTTTTACATACCGCTACCCTTGTGCACGACGATGTGGTTGACAACTCGTACCAGCGCCGTGGCTTTTTCTCGATCAACGCTTTATGGAAAAATAAGATCGCCGTTTTGGTTGGCGATTTTTTGCTTTCAAAAGGCTTGTTATTATCTATCGAAAACGGCGATTTTAAGTTGTTGAAGATCGTATCGGAAGCGGTAAGACAGATGAGCGAGGGGGAACTGCTACAGATAGAAAAGGTACGCCGTATGGACATTGACGAGCCTGTTTATTATGATGTGATCCGTCAGAAAACGGCGTCGCTTATTGCCTCGTGCTGCGCATGCGGGGCGGCATCATCGGGTGCTGATGAGGCTACGGTTGAAAAGATGCGCCTTTTTGGCGAAAAGATCGGCATCGCTTTCCAGATTAAAGACGATATGTTTGATTTTGGCACGGATGATGTAGGTAAACCGCTTGGGATAGACATCAAGGAAAAGAAAATTACGTTGCCGCTGATATACGCTTTAAGCCAGGCTAAGCCGGGTGATAAAAAGCGTATCATCAACCTGGTGAAAAACCATAACGAAGAAGCTGATAAAATAGCCGAGATCATCAGATTTGTAAACAATACAGGTGGCCTGCAATACGCCGAAAGCCAGATGAAGATTTACCAGGACGAGGCTTTTGAAATTTTAAATACTTTTCCGGAGAGCGAATCCCGCCGCTCGCTGGAGCAATTGGTGCGTTTTACAACCGAAAGGAACAAATAAAAATATGTCGGGTGAGGCTATTTTCATAGCAGGTTTCCTGGTTTTTATTGTGGTGATGCTGGGTGTCGATCTGGGATTGTTTTCCAATTCGGATAAACCAGTGACGACCAAACATGCACTTGTTATGAGTTGCGTTTGGATTGCATTCGCATTGATATTTTACGCACTTATTTTTATCTACGGCGATAAGTTGCACGGCATTACCAATTTTGCAGATCTGCAAGCCATCAATACCCGTCATCTTCATCATCTAACGTTAAACCCGGCCGATTTTCAGGGAAGCCTCGGTTTATACCGTCAAAATCTCTCGCTTGAATTTATAACCGGCTATCTGGTTGAATATGCGCTTTCGGTAGATAATATCTTCGTTATCGTACTTTTGTTTACCGCGTTTAAGGTCGATCCAAAACATTATCAAAAAGTGCTGGTTTGGGGTATAATCGGCGCTATTGTCATGCGGTTTATATTTATTTTCATCGGTGCGGCAGCCATAGCCCGTGCCGAATGGGTACTGTACCTTTTTGGCGGGTTTTTAGTTTACACCGGCATTATGATGTTTGTAAACCGGAACAAAGAAGAGCATATTGACACCGAAAACCATAAGATGGTAAAACTGGCTTCAAAGTTTTTCGCGGTACACCCTAAGTTTGAGGGCGACAAATTTTTTGTAAAGATCAATGCCAAACGCATGATCACGCCTTTGTTTTTGGTGTTGCTGATCATTGAGTTTACCGACCTGGTTTTTGCTGTGGATTCTATCCCGGCAGTATTTTCGGTAACTAAAGATCCTTACATTGTTTTCTTCTCCAATATATTTGCCATACTTGGTCTGCGTTCCATGTTCTTTTTACTGGTTAATATTATCGATAAGTTTCATTACTTAAAGGTTGGGCTGGCAGTATTG
>Ga0209026_1000203_pt1 | contig 82196 bp, 76 predicted proteins | sample AraplaCL_Col_mCL_FD_184262 | JGI IMG/M metagenome (GOLD analysis project Ga0209026, IMG submission 184262) | Arabidopsis root microbial communities from the University of North Carolina, USA - plate scrape CL_Col_mCL (SPAdes) (version 2) | ecosystem: Host-associated > Plants > Roots >...
TGCGACCTGCTCGCGATCGGCGCGTGGCCGGCGGAGTTGTACGCGGACCAGCCCGAGGTGGCCGAGGTACTCGCCCTGCGCGCGCCACGCCGGCCGCTGCTGATCAGTCGCGAACGTTGGCGCGCGATCGGCTGGCTGCACGAGCGGCGCGAGGCGCCGGTCTACGTATGCGAGCCGCAGCCACGTGCGCTGCTGCGGATCCAACGCATGCTTCGGCTGGCGGGCGTGCCGACGGCGCACCGCGCCTACCTGGTCGACTTGCCGTTGCGCGAACGCGAACACTGGGTCGACCACCTGCTGCGTTTCGGCGACGGCACGCCGGCCGCGTTCCGTGGCCGTTGCGATGCGCTGGCGATCGATCCCGGCGCCGCACCGCAACTGCGGATCGACGCGGCAGCCCGGTTCGACTGCGAGCGCTGGCTGCACGCACGCGGCCTGCACGGCCATCCACTGGTGCTGCTGCAGCCGGCCAACAAGCGCACCCTGCGCTGGAACGGCGTGCGCGCGATCGTGGACGACGACAAGGCGTGGCCGGTGCAGCACTGGGCGGCGCTGGCCTGGACGATCCTGGAGACGCTGCCCTCGGCCCGGGTGCTGCTGTGCGGCAGTCCGCAGGAGGCCGATTACCTGGAAGGCATCCGCGCGATCGCGGCCAGCGAGGCGGTGACGTCGGTCGCCGAGGAGCTGCCGCTGACGCGGCTGAAGGCCTTGCTGGGCTGCGCGCACAGCATGGTGTCGGTGGACACGGGACCGGCGCATCTCGCCGCCGCGCTGGGTTGCTCGCTGGTGGTGATGTTCGGCGCCGCCGCGCCCGCGCACTGGGCGCCGCGCGCCGCGCCGGGCAGTGCGGTGACGGTGCTGGGCGGGGCGTCATGCAACTCGCGGGTGGATACCCTCACGGTGGCGCAGGTCGCCGACGCCTGGCGCGGCCTGCCGCCGCGCCAGGCGCGTTGGCGTGCGGTGGCCTGAGGATGCCCCGGCGCTGACCGGCGAATTCCCGTTCGATCCCGCTCACTCCGCCGGCTGGGCCGGTTGGCGCAGGGTCTGCCGCACGCTGGGGATCGCGCTGCTGCGTACCGCCAGTTCGTGGGCGATGTCCACGTAGCCGAGCTGACGCGCCACATCGGCGGCGGTGCGGCCGAACGCGTCGGCGGCGGCACGGTCGGCGCCACGCGACAGCAGCACGCGGGCCGGCGGCAGCAGCGCGTGCATCGCGCAGGCGTGCAGCGCGGTGACGCCGCGCTGGTCGGCATGCGCCACGTCGGCGCCGGCTTCCAGCAGCACCGGCACCAGTGCGCCGAGATGGGTGGCGTCGCAGTCGCTGCCGGGACGCAGCTGGGCGCCAAGCAGCAGCAGCAGCGCGGTCTTGCCTTCGCCATCGGCGTGGTTGACGTCGGCGCCATGCTTGAACAGCACGTCCAGCAGGCGGCGCGCGCGCAGGCTGTCGTTGTGCTCGAAACCGTATTGCGCGGCGGCGTGCAGCGCGCTGTGGCCGCGCGCGTCGACGGCGTTGACGTCGGCGCCGGCGGCGAGCAGGGCGTCGGCCAGTTCGGCGCGGCCCATCGCCGCAGCCACCATCAGCGCGGTGCTCTGGTTCGGCAGGCGCTGGTCGACCTCGGCCTTGCGTTCCAGCAGCAGCGCCACCGTGCTCTCGCGTCCACCGGCCACGGCGGCGGCCAGCGGGGTGATGCCGTTCGCCGTGGCCAGCGCGGGATCGGCGCCGGCATCGAGCAGGCAGGCGGCGAGTTCACGATGGCCGGCACCGCAGGCGTGCAGCAGCGCGCTGGCGCCGTGCGCGTCGACGGTGTCGACCGCGAAGCCCAGTTCCAGCAGGCGCTGCACCGCGACCAGCGCGCCGGCCTGCGCCGCGGCGGGCAGGTCGTCGGCGCGCAACGGTCGGCGCGGTCGCGTCCAGCCGCCCCAGTCCAGCCAGCGTTCGATCGCCGGATGTTCCAGCGCCAGGCCCAGCGGCGTCTCGCCGTTGGCGTCGGCGGCTTCCGCGTCGGCGCCATGGGCGATCAGTGCGCGCACCAGCGGCAATGCGGCTTCGCCGTGTTCCAGCGCGGCGAACAGCGGCGTGCGGCCGTCGCGGTCGCGGCTGTCCGGGTTGCAGCCGCGCGCGAGCAGGGCCTGCAGCAGCTCGCTCTGGCCGTTCGCCGCGGCGAGTTGCAGCGGCGTGCGTTCGCGCGCGTCGAGGCCGAACGGATCGGCGCCGCGTTCGAGCAGGGCCAGCGGCAACGCCGCGCCCTGCGCGGAGCCGCCGAGCCGCTGCAGCGCCTGCGCGAGCAGGCCGGCGCCGGCCGGCGTGGCGCCGGCCTGCAGCAGGTCGTCGATGGCTTCGGTGGAAGCGGGCAGTTGCAGCAGCAGGGCGTCGAACAGGCGGCGGCCCAGCGGCGGCAGCACGGTGCGCTCATCGTTGGCGACGACGGTTTCGTCGCCGTGCTCGTCGTCGGGCTGCTGCGCGGCAAGCCGCGCCTCGGCGGCCAGGCCGTGGTCCAGCAGCCAGCGCCGGGCCTGGCTCTGGCCGGGTTGGGCGAGGTCGAGGTAGAGCCGGGCCAGCTGCGCCTGCGGCCAGTCGCGCACGCGCGCGGCGAAGCCGGAGACGATCGCCCAGTGGCCGAAACGCAGCGCGTCGAGCAGGTGCGCCGGGGTGTCGGCGCCGGAGGAGAGCGCCGCGTCGCCGAGATTGGCCGGCAGCGGGGTTTCCGGATCGAGCAGGGCGACCAGATCCCAGCGCCCGGCGGCGGCGGCGTGGTCGAGCGCGCTGCGGCCGTCGCTGCCCGGCGCCTTCGGTTCGGCGCCCAGCGCGAGCAGGGCGCGCACGGTGTCGGCGTGGGCGCGCGGCGACTGGCAGGCGAGCGTGAGCGCGTCGCGGCCGTGGCTGTCGCGCGCGCGCGCGTCTGGTTGTGCTTCGGCGAGCCGCTGCACGATGCCCACCGCGCCGGCGCGCGCGGCTTCCATCAGCGCGGTGCTGCCGTGGCGGTCGGCCAGCGTGGCGTCGGCGCCGGCGGCGCACAGCGCACGGGCGATCTGCTCGTGGCCCTCGGCGGCGGCGGCGACCAGCGCGCTGCGGCGGCGCGCGTCCACCGCGTTCACCGCGGCGCGATGCTTGAGCAGCAGCTTCACGCCGGCGGGATCGTCGTCGGCGATGCCGGCGGCGGCGACCAGGGCGGGTTCGCCGTTCGCCGGCGCGGGCTTCGCGCCGCGTTCGAGCAGGAACTTCGCCAGCGGCCAGTTCGCGGCGCGGCAGGCCACCGAGAGCGGGCTGGCGCCGGCCTGGTCCAGCGCGTTGATAGTCGCGCCGGCGTCGAGCAGCATCGCCGCCACCATCGGTTCCTCGCTGAGCACCGCGCCGTGCAGGGCGGTGCGACCCTCGTTGTCGGCGGCGAGCGGATCGGCACCGTTCGCGAGCAGGGTCATCACCGCCTCGGAACGGCCGTGCCAGCTGTCGCGGGTGGCGGCGAGCAGCGGGGTGAGCCCGCCGCTGGCGCGGTTGACGTCGGCGCCCTTGGCAATCAGGGCACGCAACAGCCGGGTGTCGGGCAGCAGCGCGGCGAGCATCAGCACGGGGCGCTGGTCGCGGTCCGTGGCGAGCGGTGCGGTGGCCGGATCGGCGCCGGCCTCGACCAGGGCCAGCGCGCGTTCGATGTCGCCGTCGCGGGTGGCGGCGAGCAGGGCGGCGGCCTGTTCCGGCGTGCCGGCGATGCGCTCCTGTTCGCTCAGGGGTGCGGCGACCGGCGCAGCGGATTTGGCGGTGGCCGGCGCATCGGCCAGTTCGGCACGACGGCGATGGCGATCGTGCTGGACGCACAGCAGGGTGCGCAGCGTGCGATTGGCCACGATCAGGCAACCCAGCGGCAGCAGCAGCACGCCGTACAGTGCCAGCGCGGCGGTGCGGATTTCCGAGGGCAGCATGCCGTACAGGCCGCTCAGCGCGATCGCGCCCCAGGTCAGCATCAGCAGGGCCAGCGCGGCGGGCAGGAAGTGGCTGAAGAAGCGCTCCTCGCGCGCGAGGTGGCGGCCGAACATCAGGCTGCGCAGGGTGGCGGTGAAGATCCACGAGCCGTCGTGCCGCGCGGGGTAGGCGTCGTCCCACACGAATACCAGGCCGAACGCGGGCCACGGCCGCCACAGCACGGCCAGCGCCAGCACCAGGGTGGCGACCAGCGCCAGCGTGGCGGCGAGGCTGTGCGACTGCGAGAGCGACAGCATCGGCCACGCCACCAGCGCGAACACGATCACCGCGTAGCCGGTGAACATCACCAGGTGCGCGGCGCCCCGGCGCAGCACGGTGCGCGCGAAGCTGGGTTCGGGATCGAAGCCGATCGCATGGCAGACAGCAGCCATCGTCAGCGCGTTCGCCAGCAATAGCGGGATCAGGGTCAGCGGGTGGGCGACCAGGCCGGCCAGCGCCACGGCGAGCAGTCCGGGGACGAACCAGGCGAGGGCCTGCAGGAACGGAGGGCGGCGGCGCGATTTGGTCTGGGTCATCGCCACAGTATAGGAACCGTGATGGACACAGGCGGTAACCTCGCGTTAACGCGGCGACCGATGTGCGAGCCGGCTCAGTCCCGCTTCGCGTCGTGCAGCGTGGCGCCGTATGCGGGATGGTTGACGCCGGCCAACGCGCTCTCCGGCGGCAATTGCAGATGCCAGCCCCGTTCGCGCAGATGTGCCAGCACCTGCCGGGCATCCTCGCGCGGCAGGCGACGGGTTTCGTCCAGCTGCAGCTCCAGCGCGAAGCGCAGTACGCCCAGCATGTCGCGCAGCGGTTCGGGCAGACCACCGAAGCCGTCGCGCTCGGCCAGCCACAGGTAGGTATCGGGTTTGCGGCGGCTGGCGTAGACGAAACACTGCATGGGCTTGCCCTCGGTGCACGGGTGCAGGAACCGGACATTATCGCGGTGATGCGGCGATTGCTGCGCCAGCACTTGCAACACCCGGTGTGAGCGGGCACAGTGCCGCGAACGAATGTTAAACGCCCGTATGAATTCCGTGTGAATCTCGTCGGGCGGGCAAGCCATCCATCCCGATCCGCAGGAGCCCGCGATGCACAAGTCTTTCCGTCCCCTCTCGAACGCCACCCGTCCGCTGGCGCTCGCCGCGCTGAGCGTGGCCGTCGCGGGCGCCCTGATCGCGCCGGGCATGGCGCATGCCAGTGCCTTCCAGCTGAAGGAGAACAGCGCCAAGGGTCTGGGACGCGCCTATGCCGGTTCGGCCACGGCCGGCGGCGATGTGTCGGTGGTGGCGAACAACCCGGCCGCGATGAGCGACCTCGACGGCACTTACGTGCAGGCCGACATCACCGCGATCAACTTCAGCGCCAAGTTCAGCGGCAGCTCGCGCGACGCGCTGGGCCGCCCGATCAGCGGCGGCAACGGCGGCGACGCCGGTACCACCCTGCCGGTGCCGGCGCTGGCGATCTCCACCAAGGTCAGCGACCGCGTCAACCTCGGCCTCGCGCTTGACGTGCCGTTCGGCTTCCAGACCGAGTACGACCGCAACTGGATCGGCCGCTACGACGCGATCAAGACCAAGCTGCAGTCGTTCGACAGCACGCTGTCCGCCTCGTTCAAGATCAACGACCAGTGGAGCGTGGGCGCCAGCGCGATCGCCGAGCGCACCAACGCCGACCTGACCAACGCGATCAACTTCAACGGCGTGGGCAACGGCATCATCAACGGCATCAATGGTCAGCTCGCTGCCGGCGCCGCCCAGGCGGCGGCTGGGATCGCGCAGATCCAGGCCGGCATGGCGGCAGGGCAGATTCCCGCCGCCACCGGCGCGGCGATGATCCAGCAGATCATGCAACAGGCCCAGCAGGGTGCGGCCACTGCCGCCGCTGCAAAGGCTGGCGTGGCCGCTGCGACCCCGCCGGGCTCGGATGGCTTCGCCCAGGTCAAGGGCAACAGCTGGGCCTGGGGCTGGCAGGTCGGCGCGTACTGGAAGCCGACCGCGAACGATCGCGTGGCGCTGGACTACCGCTCGCGCATCAGCCACAACATCGACGGCACCGCGAACTTCACCACCACGCCGGGCTACGACCTGCTGCTGGCCAACCCGGCGCTGGCCTCCAGCATCCCGCCGTTCCAGCACACCACCGGCAAGGCCCGCCTCACCAACCCGGCCGTCGCCACCCTGAGCTACTGGCACCAGGAAGAGAAGTTCGGCCTGGGCTTCGATCTGGCCTGGACGCAGTGGAGCGTGATGCGCCAGCTCACGCTGAACTACGCCAACCCGCTGCAGCCCAACACCACGCTGCCGTTCAACTGGCGCAACACCTGGTACGCCTCGGTGGGCGGCGACTACTACGTCACCGACAAGCTGACCCTGCGCGCCGGCGTGGCGATCGACCAGGCGCCGATGAGCGCTTCCAACCGCGACCCGCGCGTGCCTGACGCGGCGCGCCGGATGGCCACCTTCGGCATCGGATACAAGGCCAGCGAGCACTTCGAGATCAACGCCTCGTACGCGCACATCTTCGTCAGCCATGCGGGCGTGAACGGCGCCACCAGCGCCACCGGCGACGTGCTCACCGGCAGCTTCGACGACTACGGCAACCTGCTGAGCGTGTCGGCGCAGTACAAGTTCTGATTGCTTTCAGGCCGTCGAAAGACGGCCTGAAAGCGCGATCCACGGATGGATCGCGCGCAGGTCGATCGCATTCGCGATCAACCTGCGGAGCCGAGGCCGGCGTGCCGGACTCGGCGAGTCGGGAAAGTGCACGAAGGCACTTTCCCGACATCAGACAAGCCCTTGGGTGTTTGCTCCGGAAAGGCCTCCCTGTTTGCAGGGAGGCCTTTTTCGTCAGCTTCAGCCGCGCTTGAGCAACAAGTCCAGCATGCGCCGGAAGCGCGCACCGTAGGGTGGATTGAGCAGGCCGGCGCCGTTCCAGCGCGCCTGGCGGAACACCGGCTTCAGGTGCGAGAACGTGCGGAAGCCGGCCTCGCCGTGGTAGCCGCCCATGCCCGAGGCGCCCACGCCACCGAACGGAAGTCCATGCTGGGCGATGTGGTAGAGCGTGTCGTTGACGCTGACGCCGCCGGCGTGGGTGCGCGCGAGCACGGCATCGATGCGCGCGGAGTCGGTCTCGAACAGGTACAGCGCCAGCGGATGCGCGCGGGCGGCGACGTAGGCGATCGCCTCGTCCAGCGTGTCGTAGGGCACCAGCGGCAGCAGCGGGCCGAAGATTTCCTCGCGCATCACCGGCATGGCGTCGTGGACGTTCGTCAGCAACACGGGTGGCAGCAGGCGGCGCGCGGGGTCGGGCGTGGTGTCGCTCAGCCGTTCGATGGTGGCGCCGGCCGCTTGCGCTTCGTCGCGCAGCGCCGACAGCCGCGCGTAGTGGCGGTCGTCGATGATGCTGGCGTACTGCGGGTTGTGCGTGAGGTCGGGATACTGCCGCGCGGTGGCCGCGCGCGCCGCGGCGACGAATTCGCCCATGCGTGTGCGCGGCAGCAGCACATAGTCGGGCGCGATGCAGGTCTGCCCGGCGTTGACGAGCTTGCCGAACACGATGCGTTCGACCGCCTGCTCCAGCCGCGCGCCGGGGCCGACGATCGCGGGCGACTTGCCGCCCAGCTCCAGTGTCACGGGGGTGAGGTTGGCCGCGGCCGCGCGCATCACGTGATGGCCCACCGCAGTGGAACCGGTGAACAGCAGATGGTCGAACGGCAGCGCGGCAAAGGCCTGGCCCACCGCGGCATCGCCGTTCACCACCCACACTTCGTCGGGCGCGAAATGCCGGCCGATCAGCTCGGCGAACAACGCGGAGAAGCGTGGCGTGTACTCGCTCATCTTCAGCATCACGCGGTTGCCGGCGGCCAGTGCGTCGACCAGCGGCCCCACCGCGAGGTAGAGCGGGTAGTTCCACGGCACGATGATGCCGACTACGCCCAACGGTTGCGGACGCAGCTCGGTGCGCGCGGGCAGGAACAGCAGGTCGGCGAGCCGTCGCCGTGGCCGCATCCAGCGCCGGCCGTGGCGCAGTGCGTGGCGCACGGCGGACAGGCTGGGGAAGACCTCCAGCAGATCGGTTTCCTCGGCCGGGCGGTTGCCGAAGTCGGCGTGGATCGCGGCGGCGATGGCGGTCCGCTGGTCTTGCAGCAGGCTTTTCAGCTTGCGCAGCCGGGCCGCGCGCACCGGCCAGTCCGGCAGCGGGTCGCGCGCCTGCGTATCGCGCATGCGCTGCAGGCTGGCGTGGATTTCGGGCAGTTCGTCGGCAGGAGGCATGGTCAGAACTTCGCGTGCAATTCCACGCCCCAGGTGCGCGGCGGCATGATGTTGGCGTAGGGCGTGCCGAACACCTGCCCGGCGGTATTGTCCACGCCGTACACGTAGCGGTGGTTGAACAGGTTGCTGGCGAACACGGCCACGCCCCAGCGGTCGTGCGCCGCGTCCCAGCCCAGCCGCACGTCGGTGCGGTTCTGCGCGGTGCCGACGGAGAAGCTGGGGCTCATCTGGCAGGTGCCCTGCGATTGCGAGCCGGCGTTGCAGCGCGTCTTAGAGCGGTAGCCGTAGGTCCAGTTGAAGCTCACGTCGCCGTTGGCCACGTCGTGCCACGCATAGCTGGCGTGGGCGGCGAAGGAATACTTCGGCACGCCGGTGGGCTGGCCGCTGACGTCGATGCCGTTCTGCACGGTGTTGAGATAGGTCTGGTCGATGTAGGCGGCGTTGAAACCGATCTGCAGCGCATCGATCGGTTGCCACTGCAGTTCCAGCTCCGCGCCGGTGGCCTGCTCGTTGCTGCTGCTGATGCCGTAGTGCGGGATGGTGGTGTCGGTGAACAGGATCAGGCTCTGCTGATTGAGGTACCGGTAGTGGTAGATCGAGCCGTTGAGCAGCAGGTTCAGCTCCGGGAACAGCGTCTTCACCCCCGCCTCGTAGTTCCACACCGTCTCCGGCGCATAGGTCGAATTGAACTGCTGGAAGCCGAAGCCGCCGGCCTGGTAGCCCTTGGCCACCGAGACATAGCCCATGATGTTGGGCGTGAACTTGTAGTCGAGCACCGCGCGCGGGCTGACGTCGGTCCAGCTGCGGTCGGCGTTCACCAGCACGCCCACCGGCGAGCCGGTGCCCTGGGTGAAGATGACGTTCTGGCCGAACATGGCCAGCGCGTACTGCGCCTCGGGCGGCAGCATCGCGGTGATGCCGGCGTTGTTCAGCGCCAGCACGGTGTCGTCGAACTGCGGTGCCTCGCGCGGCGGGTTGTACCAGCTGAAATTCTTCTGGTCGTGGGTGAAGCGCACGCCGGTGGTGAGGTTGAGGCGGTCGGTGAGGTGCCAGATCACGTCGCCGTACACCGCCCACGACTTGTAGTTCTCGACGTTCAGGATGTGCTCGCGCCACATGTCGCCGAGCAAGGTGTAGGGCACGCCCATCGCGGCCAGCCCGTTGCTGATGTCGGTGAGCGGGGTGCCGGCACCCAGCACGTTCTGCGCCAGGGTGTCGAGGCTGTCGGTGGTGACGCCGGCCTCGCTGGTCTGGCGCCCCTGCTCGCTGTACCAGCTGGTGCCGGCCACCCAGTCGATCAGGCTGGTGTTGCCGCTCAGCTTGAACTCCTGGTACCAGCTGTTGTTGTGCTCGTAGTTGCCGGTTTCGAGGTAGTCGACGATGTGGTTGGTGCCGTCGTAGTCGCCCAGGTTCGCCGTGTCGAAGTTGCGCCACGCGGTGGTGGAGGTGAGGCTGCCCCAGCCGAAGTTGTGGTCGACCGTGAGCGTGCTGCCGTCGAAACGCCGCTTCTCGATCGGGTTCACCGTGTCGTTGTACAGCGGCGCATGCAGCGGATTCAGGAACGTGGCCGGGTCGGCCGGAAAGGGTGCGCGCTGGTTGGTGTCGCCGGTCAGCGGAATCAGGCCGAACGCCGGGTGAGGCGGCTGCTTGAGCTGCTCGTGGTCCCAGGACAGCAGCACGCGGGTATCCGGCGTGAGGTTCCAGCGGTACACCACGCGCGTGCCCCAGTCGTCGTTGACGCCGTAGTGCTTGCCGGTGGCGGCATCCTTCACCCAGCCGTCGCTCTGGTTGTCCATCACGCTGACGCGCACCGCCGCGTCCTGGCTGAGCGGGATGTTGACCAGCGCGTCGCCGTAGCGCTCGCCGTAGTTGCCGAAGCGCAGCCGGCCCTTGGCCTCGAAATGGTCACTGGGCTCGTTGGTGACGACGGAAATGGCGCCACCCGCCGCATTGCGGCCGAACAAGGTGCCCTGCGGGCCTTTCAGCACTTCGATGCGCTTGATGTCATTGAAGGCCAGCAGCGCGCCGCCGGTGCTGCCGGCGTAGACGCCGTCGATGTACACGCCTACCGGCTGGTCGACGCCCATGCCGAAGTTGCCGGAGGACTGCACGCCGCGCAGTTCGAACGAAGGCTGGGTGGGCTGGGTGGAGCCCACCACCAGGCCGGGCACGAAGATGTCGATCTTGCTGATATCGGTGGCGGCCAGCGTGTCGACCTGCTTCGCGGTGACGATCTGCAGCGCGATCGGCACGTCCTGCACTTCCTGGGTGCGGCTCTGCGCGGTGACGGTGACGGCGCCGAGCTGCTTGGCCTTGGCCTCGTCGGTTTTCGCGGCCGGCTTGGCCGGCGCGTTCGATGGCCTCGCAGCCGGCTTGGCCGGCGCGCTCGACGGCGTGGCGTCCTGCGCGGCCAGCGCGGGCAGCGGCGCGCACAGCAGCAGGAGGGCGCCGCCGTGCAGTACTTGGCGCAGGCAGGCGGACAGTGGTCGTTGGCGCATCGTCATCCCGGTTCTCCCCTTGCATCGTCACGCGTGGCGCGGTCACCGCGCCGAAAGGATCGTTTCCTGACTCGGTGTGGCGGTGTTCAATGCACGATGTCGCAGTTGCCCTTCAGCGAGAGGATCCAGGCGCGGATCAGCGCCTCGCCTTCGCGGTCCACCGTGCTGCGGCCGATCTCCGGCATCATCACGCCGGGCCGGGTGGAGGCCATGCGGTACATCAGGATCGACTCGTCGGGCTTGCCGGGCACGATGTCGAACAGGCGGCCGCCGGTGGCGGGGCCGGCTGCTTCGGGCGACTTGCACAGGCCGAGGCGGTGGTCTTCCGGCGTGTCGGGGCCGAGCGAGAAACCGGTGACGCTGGCCACGCCGTTCGGGTTGTGGCACATCGCGCAGTTGATATCGAGGTACGCCCGCGCCCGCGCGTCGAGCGAGGCGGAAGGGTCGCGCCAATTGGCGTCGCGCGGCACGTCCTTCAGCGCGGGCAGGCCCATCAGGTAGCCCATCGCGACCAGGTGCTCCAGCTGGTTCTGCCGGCCGCTGCCGTAGTCGTATTCCCGGTTCAGGTGGCGCGCCTTGGGGCCGATCGGCTGGATGTGCCGGCTCAGCATGTTTGCCTCATGGCAGGTGACGCACTGGCCCTCGTCCGGCACCACGTAGTTGAAGTCTTCGCGTCCGCCCTGGGCGTCGACCAGGGTCAGCGCCTGCACGTCGCCGGTGCGCGCCAGGCTGGCTTCGGTCTGCGCCTCGTTCCACACGTAGGTGAACGGCGCCCAGCCTTCCTTGCGGCGCACCAGCAGGCGCGTCTCGACCATATGCACGCTGGCGAGATCCAGACCCTGGCCGGCGAAGTCGCCGCTGTAGTCCAGCGTGCGCGCCACGTCGTTGAACTTGCCGTCGGCGGCGCTGCTCTTATCAACTCTGGGGTAATAGAAGGTCTTGCTGATGATGGTGCCGACCGGGAAATCGAGCGGTCCGTTCGCCGTGTATTTCGCCGATGCGCCCTTCGGCATCCAGATCGTGCGCAGCTTGTGCACGTAGTCGGTGAACAGGTGCGAGTTGAGGCTGTACGGCACCACGCCGGCGTTGAGCTCCAGCTTGCCGTCGCGCGCCTCGACCACGTGCCAGTCGCTGAGCATAGTCGGGCGGCCGTCGGCGTGGAACGCCACCGCCGACATCGCGCGGTGGCAGCCGGCCAGCAGCAACAGCGCGGCCGGCAGCAGGTAGCGGAAAAACTTCACCGGCATGCGCTCAGACCTTCGGCTCGGGGTTCAGCACCACCGCCGGCAGCTTCGGCAGCGTGCACTGGAACGGCTTCATGTCGGTGTCGGGATGCTTGTAGCCGTTCGGGCCGTCGGCATTCACCACGCCGCTGACGTCCTGGATGCAGATGCGGTCGTCCGGCGGCAGTTCCTTGCCCTTGAACTTGGGATCGCTGTAGCCGTCCCACAGCACGTCGGGGAAGTGGCCGGAGAGGCCGAACAGTGCGGTCTTCAGCGCCTTGAATTCCAGCCCGCTGGGCGAGTCGCCGCCGCCCTTCAAACGATTGCCGTAGACGAAGATGCCCTTCGGATACGGGTCGTAGTTGGGTGCCACGCCGGTCTTGCTAGCGTAGTTGGTGGAATAGAAGCTGGAGATGATGATGTTCGCCGTCTTGTTGTCGGCGATGTCGTTGTCGAAGATCTCCACCTTCGGGTTGGAGTTCACCACGATGCCTGAGCCGGCCGGCACGCTGGCCACGGCCGAGCCGTTCGCGGCGAAGTTGTCGTGGTTGTTGGCGGTCACCGTGTTCCTGAACACGCGGGTGGAATGGCCGTCCATCAGCAGGTCGGGCATGTTGAAGATCAGGATGCCGCCGGAGTTGTCGGTGGCGGTGTTGCCGTAGACGTCGGCATCCACCGTGTTCTCGATCTCGATGCCGGCCACGTTGCCGTGCACCTTGTTGTTGCGCACGATCACGTTGGTGGACTGGCCCACGTAGATGCCGGAGTCGGAGGCGCCGATCGCCTCGGAATCCTCGATCAGCGTGTTCTGCGTCTTCACCGGGTAGATGCCGTAGGGGCCGTTGCTGGTCTTCGAACCGTCGGTCCACTGCGTGCGCACGCCGTGGATGGTGATGTTCTTGCCGTGGTTGATCTTCAGCGCATCGCCCTTGGTGTCCTCGATGGTGAGGTTCTCGATGGTGAAGTCGTTCGCGTTCACCAGCAGGCCCTCGGGGCCGACCACCTGGCCCTTGAACGAGAGCACGGTCTGGTCCTTGCCGGCACCCCTGATGGTGACGCCGTCGGTGCGCAGGCTGAGGCCGCGCTTCAAGTGGTAATGGCCGGCGGGAATCTCGATCACGCTGCCGGGCTTGGCGTCCAGCAACTGTTCCTGCAGCTTCGCCTCGAAGCTGGCGTCGGTCTGATTCTGCGGCGCGGGGGCCTGCTGGCCACTGCAGCCGGCGAGAGCGGTGGCGAATGCCACGGCAATGAGCGTCTTGCGCATGATCGTTGAACTCCCCATTCGAACGGCGGTGCGGATGGCACCACTGTCGCCCAAGGCGACGCCGCGGGGGAGGGCAAAACGGTCAGTCGGTGGGGGGCAAAGCGGCCAGTATGCGGGGCGCAGGTGCGCCCTCTGCATGAAAGCTCGTCATCCCGGCGCAGGCCGGGATCCAGTGGCGATTACGCTTGGCCAAGCCATGCGGTTACTGGATTCCGGCCTGCGCCGGAATGACGAGCAAAAACCTCAGGCGGCGGCGCGGCGCGCCTCTTGAGGCGCCATGCCGGTCCAGCGCTTGAATGCGCGACGGAACTCGCGCGGGTCGCTGTAGCCGACCTCGCCGCCGATCTCGGCCACGCTCAGCGCGCCGGCCTGCAGCAGCTGCAGCGCGCGCTCGGCGCGCACGCGGTCGTGGATCTCGCGGAACACGCGGCCGCTCTCGGTGAGCCGCCGGCGCAACGAGCGCTCGCTGAGGTTGAGCGTGCGCGCCACGTCGGTGAGCGTGGGCTGCTGGCGCAGCCGGCTGCGCAGCAGGCGTTCCACCGCCGCGACGATTTCCTGGTGCGGCTCGCCGCCGTCCGCAGTGCGCTGCTGCGCGCACAGCGCCAGCGCCTGTTGCGCGGTGAGCGGGTTGTAGCCGGGCAGCGGCTGGGCCAGCCACTGCGTGCCGATCAGCAGCCGGCAGCGCGGCGCGTCGAAACGCAGTTCGCAACCGAACAGCTGCGCATACTCGGCGGCGTGGTGCGGGCGCGGATAGGCCAGTTCCACCCGCAGCGGGCATAGTCCGGGGCCGACCAGTTCGCGCGCGATCATCGTCGAGCTGGCGAACAGCTCCTCGCAGAAGAACGGCAGCAGGCTGGCGTCGTCGAACAGCGGCAGCGCGACCATCGCCACGGCGTGTTCGTCGACCGCCTCGAAGGAGAGATCGAGCAGGCAGCCGCAGATCTTGTGGTGGGCGATGCCGGCGAGCATCGCCTCGCCGAACGTGCGCGAGGTCATCATCGCCAGCCCGAGCAGGCCGAAGCCGCCGACACTGCCCTCGCGGCCGATGCGCAGGCCCGCGTCGGTCACGTCTGCCGCCGCCAGCGCGGCCAGCGCGCGCTGCACGAACAGGCTGGCTTGGCGGTAGGAGACGCGCAACGCCGGGTCGGCGATCTGCGCGCGGTTGAGGGCCAGTCCGGCGAACCACGACCGGCTGTCCACGCCGCAGCCATCCGCCAGCTGCACCAGGTAGAGCAGCTTGTTGGTGGGAAATTCCGCCGCGGTATAACGCGGGTCGTCCGTGGCCACGGTGAGCGCGCTGGCGGAATGGAAGCCGATCATGCCGGCGGGTCGTGCCATGGTGCTGATGCTCCGACGCAGGCAGGCCGGAAGCGGCCTGCGGTCCGGACTTTCTAGCACGCCCGCGCCGCCGACCGCTTGCGCAATGCACAAGCGGTCGGGGCGAATGCGGCGTTTATTTCGCTATTCGCCGATCGTCAGCAGCGACGCGTTGCCACCCGCCGCCGTGGTGTTGATGGTGAGCGTGCGCTCGCCGGCGAAGCGCAGCAGGTAGTGCGGGCCGCCGGCCTTGGGGCCGGTGCCGGAGAGGGATTCGCCGCCGAACGGCTGCACGCCGACGACCGCGCCGATCTGGTTGCGGTTGACGTAGCAGTTGCCGACGCGGGCGTGGCTGCGGATGTATTCCACGGTGTCGTCGATGCGGCTGTGCACGCCCAGCGTGAGGCCGTAGCCGGTGGCGTTGATCTGCTCGACTACCTGCTTCAGCTCGCTGCCCTTCCAGCGCAGCACGTGCAGCACCGGGCCGAACACTTCGCGGGTGAGCGTGGACAGCGCGGGGATCTCGTAGGCGCGCGGCGCGAAGAAGGTGCCGTGGGCGGCGACGTCGGCATCGAGCTTCGCCTCGGCGATCTTCTTCGCCTCCTTGTCCATGCGCGCGGCGTGGTCGACGAGGATCTTCTTCGCGTCCTCGTCGATCACCGGGCCCACGTCGGTGGAGAGCTGGCCGGGGTCGCCCACCTTCAGCTCGGCCATCGCGCCGGCGAGCATGCCCACCACCTTGTCGGCGATGTCCTCCTGCACGAACAGCACGCGCGCGGCGGAGCAGCGCTGGCCGGCGGATTGGAACGCGGAGGCGATCACGTCCTTGACGATCTGCTCGGGCAGCGCGGAGGAGTCGGCGATCATCGCGTTCTGGCCGCCGGTCTCGGCGATCAGCGCGGCGATCGGCGCATTGCGCGCGGCCAGCGCGCGGTTGATCGCCCAGGCGGTCTCGGTGGAGCCGGTGAAGGCCACGCCGGCCACGCGCGGGTCGCGGGTCAGTGCGGCGCCCACGGTGGCGCCGTCGCCGGGCAGGTATTGCAGCACGGCCCCGGGCACGCCGGCTTCGTGCAGCAGCTTCACGGCGGCATGGCCGATCAGGCTGGTCTGTTCGGCGGGCTTGGCGATCACGCTGTTGCCGGCGGCGAGCGCGGCGCTGACCTGCCCCAGGAAGATCGCCAGCGGGAAGTTCCACGGGCTGATGCAGACGAACACGCCGCGGCCGTTCAAGTACAACTGGTTGGTTTCGCCGGTGGGACCGGGCAGCTGCTCGGGCTGGCCGAACAGGCGGCGCGCCATGGTGGCGTAGTAGCGCAGGAAGTCGGCAGCCTCGCGCACTTCCGCGATGGCGTCGGGCAGGCTCTTGCCGGCCTCGCGCACGCACAGGGCGAGGAACTCGGCGCGGCGCGCTTCAAGCTGGTCGGCCGCGTGTTCGAGGATCGCGGCGCGGCTGGCGGCGGGCAGGCGGTCCCAGTCGGGCTGGGCGGCCACGGCGTTGGCCAGGGCCTGGTCCACCAGGGCGGCGTCGGCGCTGACGTAGCTGCCCACGACCTGGCGGCGGTCGGCCGGGTTGGTGACGGTGACGGTCGCGGCTGAAGCCGCTCCTGCCGCGCCGGGCACCAGCGGTGCGGCAGTCCATGGACCAGCTTTGGCGTTCACCGCCTCGGCGACGGCCTTCAGTTCGTTGTCGTTGGAGAAGTTGATGCCCATGGAATTCTTCCGGAGTTCGCCGAACAGGTTGACCGGCAGGGGAATGCGGGGGTGGGGGATGGAGGCGAAGCGGCGCACCGTCTCGCAGGGATCGGCCACCAGCTCGCGCACCGGCAGGGTCTCGTCCACCACGCGGTTGACGAAGCTGGTGTTGGCGCCGTTTTCCAGCAGGCGGCGCACCAGGTAGGGCAGCAGGTCTTCGTGCGTGCCCACCGGCGCGTAGACGCGGCAGGGCACGTTGAGGTTCTGCGGGCCGATCACTTCGGCGTAGAGGTCGGTGCCCATGCCGTGCAGGCGCTGGAACTCGAATGGGCGGCCGCGCGCGATGTGATGCACGGCGGCGATCGAGTGCGCATTGTGGGTGGCGAATTGCGGGTAGATCAGCTCGCTGCCGGCGTCGAACAGCTTGCGCGCGCAGGCGAGGTAGGAGACGTCGGTGTTCGGCTTGCGCGTGTACAGCGGGTAGCCGGCCAGGCCCTGTTCCTGGGCGCGCTTGATCTCGGCGTCCCAGTAGGCGCCCTTCACCAGGCGCACGTACCAGCGACGATTTGCCGCACGTGCGGTCTCGATCAGCCAGTCGATCACGAACGGGGTGCGCTTGGAGTAGGCCTGCACCACGATGCCGAGGCCGTTCCAGCCGGCCAGCGAGGGGTGCGCGAAGACGTCGCCGATGATGTCCAGCGAGAGTTCGAGACGGTCGGCTTCCTCGGCGTCGACGGACAGCGCGATGCCCTGCTTCATCGCCAGCTGGGACAGTTCCAGCAGCTTGGCGGTGAGGTCGCGGCGGGCGATTTCGCGCTTGGCCACCTCGTAGCGCGGGTGCAGCGCCGACAGCTTCACCGAGATCGACGGCGCGTCGGTGTGGTTCGCGAACGGGCCGCGCGCGCCGATGCGGGCGATCGCGCGGCGGTAGTCCTCCTGGTAGCGCTCGGCGGTTTCGCTGGTGAGCGCGGATTCGCCCAGCATGTCGTAGGAATAGCGGAACACCGCGTATTCCTTCTTCGCGCAGCGGTCCAGCGCCTCGTCGATGGTCTGCCCCATCACGAACTGGTGGCCCATGATGCGCATGGCCTGGCGTACGGCGAGGCGGATCGCCGGCTCGCCGGCGCGGCCGGCCAGGCGCTTCAGCGCGCCGGTGAAGTCGCGGCGGGTCTCTTCAGCGAGATTGACAAGATGCCCGGTGAGCATCAGGCCCCAGGTGCTGGCGTTGACGAACAGCGACTCGCTCTGGCCCAGGTGCTTCTTCCAGTCCGCGTCGCCCAGCTTGTCGCGGATCAGCTTGTCGGCGGTGGCCTTGTCGGGAATACGCAGCAGCGCTTCGGCCACGCACATCAGCAGCACGCCTTCCTCGGAGGAAAGGTCGTACTGGCGCATGAAGGACTCCACCGCGCTCTGGTCCTTGGCGCGCGCGCGTACGCGCGTGACCAGGCCGGCGGCGACGTCGATCACCTGCTCGCGCTCGGCGGGCGGCAAGGTGGCCTGGGCGAGCAGGTCGTTGACCGCTTCGGTCTCGTCGCGCAGCCAGGCGGCGGTGATGCGCGCGCGGGCAGGCTCGGCGCCGGCGGGGAGTTCGGGGCTGAGGATGGCTTGGGTCACGGCGGGTCGATGTGATGGGGAAGGCAAACGGAAACGCGCGATTGTACGCCCAGCGCCGCCGCGCCGCCGCAATCTGCCGCCCTGGCGCAAGGTACGCGGAGGTATGTCGCGCATGCCCGGCACAGTGACTTGGCTCAAGTCCCTGCGGCATTCTTGCCCCTTGCGCACTTGCGACCTATCATCGAAGCGCTCTTGGCACGCCGGATCTCCATGATCGTGCTACGACCAGCCGCCGCCGGCTTGCCTCGCGTGACGATATGGCTCAGGCCGAATCGCACGCTCAGTCGGCGCGGCCTGCGTCGGCTCATCATGCTTCTGGTGGCGCTGGCGCTGACGACCGCCGTCCTGGGTGCGTGGCAGGGGAATGTGTTCGCTCCGCTGTTCGCCCTGGTCGAGTCGTCTGCCGTGGCTGTCGCCTTGTGCGTGGCCTGGCGGGCCGGCGACCGCAGCGAGCGCATCACCCTCGACGACACGTCGCTGGAGGTGCAATCGTTGCCGGGCCGGCACCGCGTGCGTTTCCAGCCTTACTGGGTGCGCGTGCGGATGGACGAGGGGGAAAGCGGATGTCGCCGCCTGCTGCTGTCATCGCACGGGCGCGAGCTGGAAATCGGCGGGTTCCTGGCCGAACAGGAACGTGTCGAGCTGTTGCGGAAACTCAAGGTGCTGCTGGAAGAGGTCAACGACCAGTCGCGCGGATAGGTTCAACAAAGGGCGAGAGCATGACAGCTGGCAGCATCAGGACTGACGGGACCGGGCCGGACGGACATCGAATCCGCGACGGCCGATCCAGCCGCGGCAGGATGGCCGGCATCAGGCGCGCCATCGCGGCGTCGACGGCCATCGTGCTGGCGCTGTGCGCCGGGCTTGCGCAGGCCGACCCGCATCCGTGGCAGCTCAACATGCAGCGTGGTGTGACCACCTGGTCGGGCGAGCCGTACTTCCTCAACAACCTCGCGCTCGGCGTGTGCGTGGTGATCGGCGTGCTGGTGTTCGGCGCGATGTTCATCGCCATGTTCCGCTTCCGCAAGTCGCGCGGTGCGGTGGCGGAGAAGTGGTCGCACAACACCACGGTCGAGATCATCTGGACCACGATCCCGGTGATCATCCTGGTGGTGCTGGCGTGGATGTCCACCGGCGGCCTGGTCTCGTTCGCGAACACCACCGGCTCGCAGATGACGGTGAAGGTCACCGGCTACCAGTGGAAATGGCGCTACGACTATGTCGACTACCTCGGCAAGCCGGTCAGCAAGGTCGGCTACATGTCCAAGCTCGACGCGCTCTCCGACAAGACCCGCCAGCTGGATTCGGGCATGGACCCGTACGCGGTGAAGACCGGCGACGAGAACACCTACCTGCTGAACGTGGACAAGCCGCTGGTGCTGCCGATCCACACCAAGATCCGCTTCGTGATCACCAGCGACGACGTGATCCACTCCTGGTGGGTGCCGTCGTTCGGCTGGAAGATCGACGCGATCCCCGGCATCGTCAACACCGCCTGGACCAACATCAACGTGGCCGGCACCTACCGCGGCCAGTGCGCCGAACTGTGCGGCCAGGACCACGGCTTCATGCCGATCGTGGTGAAGGCGGTCTCGCAGGAGGACTTCGCGAAGTGGCTGGCCGCGCAGGAGCAGGCGAATGCGCCCGCCGCGCCGGCGGCTGCCGCGAGCGCCGCTGCGCCGGCCACCGCGCAGGCCGCCGCCCCCGCCGCCCCCGCCGCCGGCGGGCACGGCTGACGCCACGCAGCGAGCGGCCCGTCGCGGCCGCCAGGAATCCGGATCGCAGCCGTTCGCGGCTGCGCCCACGACAGAACATCAGGTAGAGGTGCAAGGCCATGGCCCACGAAGCCGCCCACGATCACCACGACGACCACCACCACGCACCGCAGGGCTTCTTCCAGCGCTGGGTGATGTCCACCAACCACAAGGACATCGGCACGCTGTACCTGATCTTCTCGCTGACGATGTTCTTCATCGGCGGCAGCTTCGCAATGGTGATACGCGCCGAGCTGTTCAAGCCGGGTCTGCAGCTGGTGCAGCCGTATTTCTTCAATGAAATGACCACCATGCACGCGCTGGTGATGATCTTCGGCGCGATCATGCCGGCCTTCGTGGGTCTCGGCAACTGGATGATCCCGATGATGATCGGCGCGCCGGACATGGCGCTGCCGCGCATGAACAACCTCTCGTTCTGGATCCTGCCGTTCGCGTTCCTGCTGATGCTGTCCACGCTGTTCCTGCCCGGCGGCGGCCCGGCCGGCGGCTGGACGATGTATCCGCCGCTGTCGCTGCAGAGCGGTTCGCTGGCCTACGTGGTGTTCGCGATCCACCTGATGGGCATCAGCTCGATCATGGGCGCGATCAACATCATCGCCACCATTCTCAACATGCGCGCGCCGGGCATGGATCTCTTGAAGATGCCGGTGTTCGTGTGGAGCTGGCTGATCACGGCGTTCCTGCTGATCGCGGTGATGCCGGTGCTGGCGGGCGCGGTGACCATGCTGCTCACCGACAAATACTTCGGCACCAGCTTCTTCAACCCGCACGGCGGCGGCGACCCCGTCCTGTACCAGCACGTGTTCTGGTTCTTCGGTCATCCCGAGGTCTACATCATGATCCTGCCCGCGTTCGGGATCGTCTCGGAGGTGATCCCCACGTTCGCGCGCAAGCCGATCTTCGGCTATCGCGCGATGGTGTACGCGATCGCCTGCATCGCCTTCCTGTCGTTCATCGTGTGGGCGCACCACATGTTCGCGGTGGGCCTGCCGCTGGGCGCGGACATCTTCTTCATGTACGCGACGATGCTGATCGCGGTGCCGACCGGCGTGAAGGTGTTCAACTGGGTCGCCACGATGTGGGGCGGCTCGATGACGTTCGAGACGCCGATGCTGTTCGCGATCGCGTTCGTGATCCTGTTCACCATCGGCGGCTTCTCCGGCCTGATGCTGGCGCTGGTGCCGGCCGACTTCCAGTACCACGACACCTACTTCGTGGTGGCGCACTTCCACTACGTGCTGGTGACCGGTGCGGCATTCGCGATCATGGCGGCCACCTACTACTGGCTGCCGAAGTGGACCGGCCACATGTACAACGAGTTCTGGGGCAAGGTGCACTTCTGGTGCAGCGTGGTGTTCGTGAACGTGCTGTTCTTCCCGCAGCACTTCCTCGGCCTCGCCGGCATGCCGCGCCGCATCCCGGACTACAACGTGGCGTTCGCCAACTTCAACATGATCAGCTCGATCGGCGGCTTCCTGTTCGGCGCTTCGCAGCTGATCTTCCTGGGCGTGATCGTGCACTGCGCGTTCTTCTCGAAGAAGAAGGCCACCGACCGCGTGTGGGAAGGCGCGCGCGGCCTGGAGTGGACGCTGTCCTCGCCGCCGCCGCACCACAGCTTCACGGTGCCGCCGGTGGTGCACGACGAGGAACTGGCGCACGGCCACGTGAACGACTGACCGGCGCGGAGAACGCGGCACATGGCCAACCACATCGCGGATGGACAGTTTGAGCGGAAGCGCCGCCATGGTGTGCGTCGCACCGTGACGGTGCTGGCCATCGTGGTCGGCGCGTTCTATCTGTTGTCGTTCGCGCAAATTCTGTTGATGAAATAGTCGAGGCGGTTCGCCGCCTCACCGGGGAAACTCCACGGAGTGTCAGCATGGCCCAGCAGCACGATATCTACTACGTACCGAGCAAGAGCCAGTGGCCGATCGTCGCCGCGGTGGTCATGTTCCTCACCGTGTTCGGCGCCGCGCACTGGCTGAATGCTGAGCCCGGTGAGGCCGGCTTCGGCAAGACGGTGATCACGATCGGTGCGATCGGCGTCCTCGGCATGTTCTTCGGCTGGTTCCATTCGGTGATCAAGGAATCGCTGGCCGGCTTGTACAACCCCCAGGTGGACACCTCGTTCCGCATGGGCATGATGTGGTTCATCTTCTCCGAGGTGATGTTCTTCGGCGCGTTCTTCGGCGCGCTGTTCTACATCCGCACGTTCTCGGTGCCGTGGCTGGGCGGCGAAGGCCACGGCGTGCTCACCCACCAGTTCCTCTACGACGCCTACAGCGGCGCGTGGGGTGCGGCCGGCGGCAACGGCCCGATGCACGTCGGCGGCGCCTTCGGCGTCGTGGCGCCGTGGGGGTTGCCGCTGCTGAACACCCTGATCCTGCTCACCTCCAGCGTCACCGTGACGATCGCGCACCATGCGTTGCGCGGTGGCCATCGCGGCCGCATCCTGCTGTTCCTCGGCCTTACCGTGCTGCTGGGTGCGAGCTTCCTGTTCTTCCAGGCGCACGAGTACATGGAGGCGTACAAGGAGCTGAACCTCACGCTGCACAGCGGCGTCTACGGTTCCACCTTCTTCATGCTGACCGGCTTCCACGGCCTGCACGTGACCCTGGGCACGATCATGCTGGCGGTGATCTGGCTGCGCGTGCTGAAGGGGCACTTCAGCAAGGATCACCACTTCGGCTTCGAGGCGGTGGCGTGGTACTGGCACTTCGTCGACGTGGTCTGGCTGTGCCTGTTCCTGTTCGTTTATATCCTGTGACTTAACGCGACATCCTGTCGCGGAGAGCGAAAGTCAAAAGCCGGCCATCCATGGCCGGCCTTTTCAGAGAAGCGCTGCTTCGCATCGAGTTCTCGAATACAAGAAGCCCGCCAATTGGCGGGCTTCTTCGTATTGCTGGGAAACAACCAGTGCCGCGGCGGTTACAATCACTGGCCGACGTCGTGCGGCTGGAGCCAGCCCATCCAGATGCCGAACACGACCATGCCGATCAGCAGCAGGGACAGTGCGATGCGGCGGGTCAGCGCCCAGGCCATGCGCTTGTCGTTGTCCTTGTCGGTCATCATGTAGTACAGCGCCTGGGCGAGGCTGAAAATCACCACCAGCAGCAACACCACCACCGCGTATTTGTAGATGGGGCCCACGTGATTGATCCGGTCGAATGGGGTGCAGGCAGTATAGCCACGGCAGGTAGCGCATCGTGCTAGGCGGTTTCCGCCGCCCGCCATGGTGGGCGATCCTGCTGACCGCTGCCGCAGCCGTGCTTTTCGTGCGTCTGGGCTTCTGGCAACTGCACCGTGCCGACTACAAGGACGAGTTGCTGCGACGCTATGCCGCGGCGGCTGTGGCGTCGCCGCAGGACTTCGCCGCGGTGGCCGCGCGACCGCCAGCGGACGCCTATCCGCGGGTGCGGGTGCAGGGCCGCTACCTGGCCGACCGCGTCTACCTGCTGGACAACCCGAAGCACGACGATCGCGGCGGCGTGGAGGTCTACGTGCCGCTGCGCGTGCCGGGTGCCGACCGCCTGCTGCTGGCGGACCTGGGTTTCCTGCCCGGCAACGGCACCGACCAGACGCCGCAGCTGCCGGCCCTGCCGGAAGGCGTGCAGGACTTGCACGGCCTCTACGTGCCGCCGCCGGGCCACGGCTTCGAGATGGGCGGCAACGCGCTCACGCGGCAGACACGCTGGCCGAAGAAGACGATCTACTTCGACCCGCAGCAGATCGCCGCCGACCTCGGCGCGAAACTGTATCCGCGCGTGCTGAGCCTGGATGCCGACCCGGCCTCGATCTACGTGCGCGTGCACACGCTGGACTTCGGCGACATGCCGCCGGCGCGGCATCGCGCCTACGCGTTCCAGTGGTTCTCCTTCGCGATCGCCGTGGTGGTGATCCTGCTGGTGCTGAATCGCAAGCGCGGTTCGCGCAAATCACTATCGACGGACTCCCGATGAATGCCCTTGATCCCGCCGCGCTCCGCAAGAGCCGCCTGAAGCTGCTGCTGGTCGCCTCGATCTTCGCCGCGCCGTTCGTGCTGGCGCTGGTGCTCACGCTGAGCGGCTGGCAGCCCGGTGCGCAGGGCAACGGCCTGCCGATCCTGCCGCAGCGCAACTTCGCGCAGGAACAGCTGCCGGTGCGCCTCGCCGACGGCAAGGACTGGGCGTGGCGCGACAGCGAGCCGCGGCTGACCCTGGTGGCGCTGCCCGGGCCGGACTGCGCGGCGCGCTGCTATGCGACGTTGACCGCGCTGGCGAAGGCGCGCGTGATGCTCAACCGCAACCAGTCGCGGCTGCGCCTGCTCTATGTGGGCACGCCGCCCGCGGACGCGCCACGCGACGGCATGGCGAACTTCTGGCAGCTTGGCCAGGACGTGGACGGCAAGCTGGCGCAGTGGCGACCGCAGCAACCGGACACGGTGAGCGCCGTACTGGTGGAATCCGATGGCACGGCGCTGGCGCGCTATCCTGCTGGTTTCGATCCCTCCGGCCTGTTCCGGGATCTGCGCAAGGTCATCAAGTAATGTCGTCGCGTGTCGTGCAAATCCTGCGCTGGCTGTCGTTGCTGGCGGCGGTGTTCGCGTTCGGGCTGGTGATGTTCGGCGCCTTCGTGCGGCTGTCCAACGCGGGCCTGTCGTGCCCGGACTGGCCCACCTGCTACGGCGAGGCGACCTGGCCCAGTCACGCGCAGGCGGTGGCCAAGGCCGATGCCGCGTTCCCGGATCGCCCGTATGAGGCGCACAAGGCCTGGCGCGAACAGGTGCACCGCATGCTGGCCGGCACGCTGGGCGTGCTGGTGCTGGCGCTGGCGCTGCTGGCCGCATGGCGACGGCGCTGGACCGTGCTGACGCTGGCGGGCAGTGCCGTGCTCGCCGCGGTGGGCGTGGTGATGTACATGCGTGGCGAACATCATTGGTCGTCACTGCTGGCGGTGTGCGCGATCGCGCTGCCGCTGGCCGCCGCGTTGGCGCTGCAACGGCCGGCGGCGTGGCGCATCTGCCTGGTGGCGCTGGGCGTGATCATCTTCCAGGCGATGCTCGGCATGTGGACGGTGACCCTGCTGCTGAAACCCGTCGTGGTGACCGGGCACCTGCTGGGCGGCATGACCACGTTCGCGCTGCTGGGCTATGTGGCGGTGCGCTTCGCCGGCGTGGGTGCGGCGGACGATGCGCTGGCGGGGCTGCGCCGGCTGGTGATCCTCGGCATCGTGCTGCTGGCCTGCCAGATCGCGCTGGGCGGCTGGACCTCGTCGAACTACGCGGCGCTGGCCTGCGGCTTCGGCGACGCGGCGTTCCCGAAGTGCCTCGGCCAGTGGTGGCCGCCGGGCGACTATCACCAGGGCTTCATCGTGTGGCGCGGCATCGGCGTGGATTACGAAGGCGGCATCCTCGACCAGGGCGCGCGCACTGCGATCCAGATGGTGCATCGGATCGGCGCGCTGGTGGTGTTCTGCTACCTCGGCTGGCTGTCGCATCGGCTGACCCGGCGCGGGCTGCGCTGGTGCGGCATCGCCATCGGCGCCGCGCTGGTCTGCCAGGTGCTGCTGGGCATCAGCAACGTGCACTTCGGCCTGCCGCTGCCGGTGGCGACCGCGCACAACGGCATGGCGGCGCTGCTGCTGTTCGCCCTCGTGGCGACGCTGGCGCGCACCCAGCGCAGACAAGGCTGTGAGCCGTGAGGTCCGTCGGACGATTGCAGCAGGCCCGGCATGCGAACATGGCGGCAGCGAATACGGGGGTGGCTGTGGGCAAGGATACGAGGGTCCTCGCGATGCTGGCCGGCTTGTCGTCGCTTTCCGCCGCATGGAGCGGAACGGCGAACGCCCAGGAACGGCCGCAGGCGGGGCGGGACGCCGGAAGGCTGGAAATGCGGCAGCAAGTACAGAATGAAAACCGCACTTCGCTCGAAACGAAGGCCGCCGAGTCGTTGCGGCACGCGCGGAAGCAACCCTTGATGACCCCGCAGGAGTCGACGGACGCTTTCCTGGCGCTGGATCGCAACCGCGACGGCTTTTTGAGCCGTTCCGAATTGCCGCCGGAGATGGTCATACTGCGCTCGCAGTTCGACAAGTACGACACGGACCACGATCATCGCCTGTCGTATTCGGAATTCGCCAACTACACCGATGTCGTGCCGGACGAGCGTGGTTCCGCTGCCCGCGCCGGGCGCGAATGAAGACCGCATCCATTGCCGAGTGTCGCCGTGCCTTCTGTTTTCTCTGAATATCTGCAGTTGACCAAACCGCGCGTGGTGGCGCTGCTGGTGTTCTGCGCGGTGATCGGCATGTTCCTCGCCGTGCCTGGCATCCCGCCGTGGCGGGCGCTGGTGTTCGGCACGCTGGGCATCTGGCTGGCCTCCGGTTCGGCGGCGGCGTTCAACCACCTGATCGACCAGCGCATCGACAAGCTGATGGCGCGCACCGCACGGCGGCCGCTGGCCACTGGCCACCTCAAGCCGTGGCAGGTGCTGGTGTTCGCGATCGCGATCGGCATCGTCTCGATGCTGGTGCTGGCGCTGCTGGTGAACGGCCTCACCGCGTGGCTCACCTTCGCGGGCCTGATCGGCTACGCGCTGGTCTACACCGCCTACCTCAAGCGCGCCACGCCGCAGAACATCGTGATCGGCGGCCTCGCCGGCGCGATCCCGCCGGTGCTGGGCTGGACCGCGGTGACCGGATCGCTGCATCCGTTCGCGCTGCAGCTGTGCCTGATCATCTTCGTGTGGACGCCGCCGCACTTCTGGGCGCTGGCGATCTTCCGCCGCGAGGACTACGCGCGCGCCGGCGTGCCGATGCTGCCGGTGACCCACGGCGTGGCCTACACGCGCTGGCAGGTGCTGTTCTACACCGTGCTGCTGGTGCTGGTGACCCTGCTGCCGGCGATCACCGGCTACAGCGGCTGGCTCTACCTCGGCGGTGCGCTGGTGCTGGGCGCGGGCTTCCTGTACTACGCGATCCGCCTGTTGAACCCGCCGGACGAGTTTTTCGCGATGCGCGTGTTCAAGTACTCGATCGTGTACCTGATGGTGCTGTTCGCGTTCCTGCTGGCCGATCATTGGCTGGCCGAGCCGCTGCTGCACCAGGGCCTGGCGTTCCAGAAGCTGGGCTAGCCCGATATTTCTCCGCCGATTCACGTTTCATGCGTTGACTCGATCGCTGCCGCACCGCAAAATACGCGGGTCGCGCGATGTGTCATTTTCGCCGGCATCCTGTCCTGACTAACCAAGGCATATGGACGTTTACCCTAGTCGCAACGTCGACATCCGCTCGCATCGGGTGCCGGCAATGCATAACAAGCTGAACGCCTGCGGCAGCCGCCAGCGGTCGGCCGGTCCTTTCCTCGACTAGGAAACGCCGGCCCATCCCCCGACGGCGCCGTGCGCCGTAACCGAGGAGATGGGCCCATGAAGCTCCTTCGCGATTTTCTCCGCCTGCGGACTCCCCGCCGCAGCCTGTTCGCCGTACGCCGCGATGCGCGGCGGCGTGTCTTCGTCGTGACCGTGCCGGCACCGCTGGCCGCCCCGTCCGTCGAGCCGCCGCGCCACGTCGAGGCGCGCGCCGTCGCGCCGTTGTCGTCGCCGCGTCATCTGCAACTGGCATCCAGTCACTGATGCACGCCTGTGCGCCCCGCAGGTGCTGGCCTCCGCCAGTGCGGCGGAGGCGCGGTTCGTGTCCGGCGGTCCGCGTGACCGCCGCCAGCAGCACAGCGGACGTTCCGCCCAGTTAGACCGGCTGCGCGCCGGCACGCTGCCGCGGCGCGGATCCAGACAAGGAACGGTAGCGACCCATGAGCAAGTCCTTCTCCCGCCCGACCGTCAAGGCCGCGGCCCCCGTCCCGACGCAGGTGCTCGCGGCGCAGGAGGCGTTTCGCGACAACGAGGCCTTGCTGGCCGTGCTCGAGACTTCCGTCCATGGCCTGGACGAGGAGCGCATCACCGAGCGCCTGCATCGCGATGGTCCGAACGAGGTGTCGCACGAGAAGCCGCCGCACTGGTCGCTGCAGCTGCTGCGCGCGTTCAAGAACCCGTTCATCATCGTGTTGCTGGTGCTGGCCGGCGTGCAGCTGTTCACCGACGACAGCGACCTCACCGGGCCGATCATCATCGCGGTGATGGTGGGCATCAGCGTGCTCTTGAGCTTCACCCAGGAATACCGTTCCTCGCGCGCCGCCGAGAAGCTCAAGGCGATGGTGCGCAACACCGCCACGGTGACGCGACAGGCCTCCGACGGCCACAGCGAGCAGATCGAGGTGCCGGTGGGCGAACTGGTCGTCGGCGACATCGTGCACCTGGGCGCGGGCGACATGGTGCCCGCTGACCTGCGCCTGCTCTCGGCGAAGGACCTGTTCATCAGCCAGGCGATCCTCACCGGTGAGTCGCTGCCGGTGGAGAAGGTCGCGCCCGCGCACGCGCACGGCGAGGGTGCGGCCGGCAATCCGCTGGATCTGCCCACGATCGGCTACATGGGCACCAACGTGATCTCCGGCACCGCCAGCGCGGTGGTGGTGGCCACCGGTGCGCGCAGCTACCTCGGCTCGCTGGCGCACAGCATGACCGGCCAGCGCGTGCAGACCAGCTTCGACCGCGGCGTGAACTCGGTGAGCTGGCTGCTGATCCGCTTCATGGCGGTGATGGTGCCGATCGTGTTCCTCATCAACGGCCTCGACAAGCACAACTGGACCGAGGCGTTCCTGTTCGCGCTGTCGGTGGCGGTGGGCCTCACCCCGGAGATGCTGCCGCTGATCGTCACCGCGAACCTCGCCAAGGGCGCGCTGGCGATGTCCAAGCGCAAGGTGGTGGTGAAGCGGCTCAACGCGATCCAGAACTTCGGCGCGATGGACGTGCTGTGCACCGACAAGACCGGCACGCTCACGCTGGACAAGATCGTGCTGGAGCGCCACCTCGACCTCGACGGCGAGGAGAGCGACGAGGCGCTGGAATACGGCTACCTCAACAGCCGCTTCCAGACCGGGCTGAAGAACCTGATGGACAAGGCGGTGCTGGCGCATCGCGACCTGGAGCCGACCGCGGCGCGCTACCGCGTAGTGGACGAGATCCCGTTCGACTTCCAGCGCCGGCGCATGTCGGTGGTGGTGGCGAACGGCGGCAACGAGCACCTCTTGATCTGCAAGGGCGCGGTGGAGGAGATGCTGGCGATCTGTGCGTACGCGCAGGTCGGCGGCACGGTCGAGGCCATGACCGACGAGCGCCGCCGCGAGATCAAGGCGATGACGCACCGGCTCAACGAGGACGGTCTGCGCGTGCTGGTGGTGGCGGTGCGCCGCGAGCCGGCCGCCGAACGTGCTTGGAGCGTGGCCGACGAGAGCGGGCTCACCGCGGTGGGCTGCCTCGCCTTCCTCGATCCGCCGAAGGATTCGGCCGCCACCGCGATCGCCGCGCTGCACGCGCACGGCGTCGAGGTGAAGGTGATCACCGGCGACAATGAGGCGGTGACGCGCAAGATCTGCCGCGAGGTGGGGCTGGACGTCACTCATTCGGTGCAGGGCCGCGACATCGAGTCGCTGGACGAGGCCGCATTGGACGAGCTGGTGAAGCGCACCACGGTATTCGCGAAGATGTCGCCGCTGCAGAAGGCCAGCGTGGTGCGCTCGCTGCAGCGCCAGGGCCACACCGTCGGCTTCCTCGGCGACGGCATCAACGATGCGCCGGCGCTGCACGACGCCGACGTGGGCATCTCGGTGGACACCGCCACCGACATCGCCAAGGAGTCGGCCGACATCATCCTCTTGGAGAAGAACCTGATGGTGCTGGAGGAGGGCGTGCTGGAAGGCCGCGTCACCTTCGGCAACATCATCAAGTACATCAAGATGACCGCCAGCTCGAACTTCGGCAACATGTTCAGCGTGCTGGTGGCGAGCGCGTTCCTGCCGTTCCTGCCGATGCTGCCGCTGCAGATCCTGGTGCTGAACCTGCTGTACGACATCTCGCAGCTGTCGATCCCGTTCGACCGCATGGACGAGGAATACCTCAGCCGGCCGCGCAAGTGGGACGCCAGCGATATCGGCCGCTTCATGGTGTGGATCGGCCCGGTCAGCTCGATCTTCGACATGACCACGTTCTGGCTGATGTGGCACGTGTTCGGCGCGAACGGGCCGGAGCACCAGGCGCTGTTCCAGTCCGGCTGGTTCATCGAGAGCCTGCTCACCCAGACCCTGATCGTGCACATGATCCGCACCCGGCGCATCCCGTTCCTGCAGAGTGCGGCGGCGGCGCCGGTGCTGGGACTCACCACCGCGATCATCATCATCGGCATGGTGATTCCGTACACCAGCCTCGGCGCGAAGATCGGCATGCTGCCGCTGCCGGGCGTGTACTTCGCGTGGGTGGCGGCCACGGTACTTACTTACTGCGCGCTGACGCAGCTGGTGAAGCTGATCTACATCCGCCGCTACGGGCGCTGGCTATAACGCTGGTTTGTACCCCTTGCCGCGCGTGCGGGACTCGACGTTCTCCCTCTCCCCCAACGGTTTCATCGTTGGGGGAGAGGGTTGGGGTGAGGGGGCTTTTGCTTCTGCGCTTGCACGCGCGTCAAAGCGGTTTCGTGCGCCTGTTGGCGCCCGAGCTACTTTCTCTTTGCTTGCCCAAAGAGAAAGTAGCCAAAGAGAAACGGCACCCCGCGGCGGCGCTTTCCGTCCATCCCTGGACGGCAAGTCCGTGAGCCGTGGCCGGGCTTTTCGAGCGGGCTCCTGCCCGCGCGAAAAGGCGTTGCCCTCCATGGCAACGCCCGCTGCGCGGCCTGATCGTCCACGTCTCACCGCCGCCGAGGGGACCCCGGAAAAGCGGGCGCGCATCGTGCGCGCCAGAAGCAACAGCAAAAGCAGAGCGCCGCCCGTTGCGGGGGCTCTTGCTCTTCTAAAAAGTGCGCGCTGGGAGCGCGCTGCTCTACCCGGGGCCCCTATGGCGCGGCGGGCGGGTGGAGGAAAGTCCGCAGGATGGCTCGCAGGGATGCGAGCCAGTTTTCCGCCGGTACATGGATGTGCCGTCGGAAAACCCCGTAACCCGCCCGCGTACCCGCAGGGCAGGATGCCCGGAGGGCGCGCCATCGGGGTGGCCTCTCTTTGGGTTACTTTTCTCTGGCCACGCAGAGAGAAAGTAACTCGGGCCGCGACAGCGGCTCGAAACTAACTTGAACCATGCGTAAGCATCAAAGAACCCGGAGCACGTCATGAAAGGAACCCTGGTCCTGCTGGACATCGCGGGCTATGTGGCCCTGCTGTTGTGGGGAACCCACATGGTCACCAGTGGCGTATTGCGTGGCTTCGGCAGTGCGCTGCGCCGCTGGCTGGGCCGTTACCTCGGCCATCGCGCCGCTGCATTCTGTTTCGGTCTGGGCATGACCGCGCTGCTGCAGAGCAGTACCGCCACCGGCATGATGGCCACCTCGTTCGCGGCGAACGGTTTCCTCGGCCTGGTGCCGGGGCTGGTGGTGATGCTGGGCGCGAACGTGGGCAGCACCCTGGTGGTGCAGCTGCTGTCGTTCGACATCGCACTGGTGGCGCCGGTGCTGGTGCTGCTCGGCTTCGTGGTGTACCGGCGCAGCGACGACGCGCGCTTCGAGAATCTGGGCCGCTGCGCGATCGGCCTGGGCCTGATGCTGCTGGCGCTGCACATGCTGGTGGTGTCGATGGCGCCGGTGGAGGACACGGCGCTGCTGCGCACCGCGCTGCACAGCCTCGCAGGTGAGCCGGTGCTGGCCCTGCTGGTGGCGGCGCTGCTCACCTGGGCCTGCTATTCCAGCGTGGCGGTGGTGCTGCTGATCGCCTCGCTGGCCACCGCGCACGTGATCGATGCGCAGGGCGCGCTGGCGCTGGTGCTGGGCGCGAACCTCGGTGGCACCTTGCCGGCGCTGTTCGACGCGAATACGCCGGTGGCGCGCCGCCTGCCGCTGGGCAATCTGCTGGTGCGCAGCCTCGGCTGCGTGATCTGCCTGCCGCTGCTGCATCCGCTGAGCGGATGGCTGGCGCATCTGGGCGACTCGCCGGCGCGCATCGCGGTGAATTTCCACACCGGCTTCAACCTCGCGCTGGCGCTGCTGTTCATCCTGCCGGTGCAGCGGCTGGCGCGGTTGCTGGTGCGCCTGTTGCCCGAGCCGCCGCAGCCGGCCGATGCCGGCGTGCCGCAGTACCTGGACGAGGGCGCGCTGGACGCCGCCAACGTGGCGCTGGCGAACGCCGCACGCGAGGCCATGCGCATGGCCGACATGGTGGAGAAGATGCTGAAGGGCCTGGTCGAGGTGTTCGGCAAGGACGATCGCGCCCGCGCCGCCGCGATCAGCGGCAGGGACGCGATCCTCGACCGGCTCGGCGTGGCGATCCGCGAATACCTCGCCGAGCTGGGCAACGAGGCGCTGAACGCCGAGGATGGCGAGCGCAGCCAGGAGATTCTCGGCTTTGTGATCAACGTCGAGCACATCGGCGACATCGCCGCGAACAACCTGATGGACTTCGCCGCGAAGAAGGCTGAGCGCGGCCAGGACTTCAGCGCCGATGACATCCAGGATCTCGCGCGCATGCACGCGCAGGTGATGGAGAGCCTGCAGCTGGCATGGGCGGTGTTCCTGCGCAGCGACCGGCGCGCGGCGCAGCAGCTGGTGGCGCGCAAGGAAGTGCTGTGGCGGCTGGAGAACGAGATCTCCGAGCGGCATATCCGCGCGCTGCGCGAGCGCCGCGACGATGGCGGCGCGGGCGACGTCTACCTGCGCATCCTGCGCGACTTGAAGCGCATCCACTCGCACCTGGCTGCGCTGGCCTATCCGGTGCTGGAGCGTGCCGGCCTGCTGCAGGACCGGCTGCGCGCGCCTGCGCAGGCCGGCGCAGGCGATGGGACGGGCTGAGCGCTCAGCCCGCGGGGCGCACGTCCAGCGCCATCGCGTGGAAGTCCAGCGTCACCACTGCTGTGCGCGAAGATCGGGTTGCCCACGGTGGCCTCGAACAGGCCGTCGGGCTGGTGCACGGGGTTCTTGGCGTGTCCCGGGAAGTAGATCGTGGGGTCGTCGCCCAGCAGGCGGTGGCTGTCGAAGCCCAGGCTGCGGGCCGTCGAGGCCAGCATCTCGACGCCGCCATCGGTGAAGTCGAACAGCTTGGGCGTGCCCTGCTTGTGCAGACCCAACTTGGCCAGCGCGGCGTCGTAGACCACCATCGTGACGGTGTACATGGTGTCGATCTGCGCGTGCACCGGGTGACCGTCCACGTCGAACGGCCCTCCCACCACGATGGGCGGCCCATAGTGCCCGAAGTGGATCAGCTGCAGCGTGCCGGGAGCGTGCCCCGCCGGAGCATCGGATGCTATCGGCGCGGAGATCTGCAGCAGATGGTGCGGGTAGTCGATCTGCAGGATGCGGTCTTTCAGTGCGGTATAAGCCAGCGTGCCGTCGGCCGGCAGGCGGGCGGGGCCGAAACTCGCGGGGCCGACCACGGCGAAATGGACCGGGAGCTGCGTCGCGCCCAGTGTGAGCACGTGATGGCCGCCGTCCTCGAAGCCGGGGACGGGTTTGCCGTTGCTCAGCACGGGCTTGGGCTGCCACTGCATCGTCTTCGCGGCGTCGGCCAGCATCATCGAGTCGATGTCGCCGGTATCCAGCGCCAGCGTATGCGGCGAGCCACCGTCGATGCCGGCCTGGAAACAGATCATGCCGTCGCAATCGTGGAACGGCACCGTGGCGGCAAAGCGTGGCGATTCGTCGGCGGCCGCGGCCTGGGCCGGCATGGCCGGCAGCAGGGCGACGAGGCAGGCAAGGGCGAGCAGAGCCTTTCCGGACATGGGCGGAACTCCTGCGTGGGGACGCATGCAGTTCAACCTGCAGGCCATGCAGTCACCAGTGCGGGAAGTCATCGGCCGGGATGTGTCCGCGATGCCGCGGCGTTCAGTTGTCCCGGCTGATGCGTTGACGGCGGTAGCGCCACCATAGCCACCCCAGGCACAGCAGTGCGAGGCTGAACAGCGCCCACATGCTGTTCTGGCCGCGCTGCATCCACTTCATCAGCCAAACGTGGTTGTCGGCGCCGAAATAGCCCAGGTACACCCACACCGGCACGCTGATCAGCGCGGCGATGGCGTCGATCAGCAGGAAGCGCAGCAGCGACACCCGCCGCGTGGCGCCGGCGGAGAGGTAGATGGTGGTGCGCATGCCGGGCAGGAAACGGGCGACGAACAGCACGCGGTTGCCGTAGCGCGCGAACTTGTGCTGCACCACCTCGAAGCGCTCCGGCGGTAGCGCGCGGGCGATCCAGCGCCATTTCAGCATGGCCTCGCCGTAACGGCGGCCGAGCAGGAACACGGTGGCGTCGCCCAGCAGCACGCCGACCATGCACAGCGCGAACATCAGGTGCACGTTCGCGTAGCCCAGCCCGGCGATCACGCCGCCGGCGACCAAGGTGACGTCTTCCGGCAGCGGCAGGCCGAGGCCGCAGATCGTCAGCGCGATCCACACCGCGGCGTAGCCGTTCTCGGCGAAGATCGTGATCAGTCGTTCAAGCAGATCCATCGGCGTCCCTGCGGCGCGTGTGCGGGGATGATCCCACATTAGATATGACGGACGGCATCACTCAGTCCGGTGTGGCCGCGGGCCGCACGCGCGCGGCCAGCAGTTCGCGCAGCTCGGCCTTCTCGGCGTCGGCCAGCGGGCCGCTGCGCATCTTCGCGTGCAGTGTCTCGCGGCGCAGCGCCACGGCCTGCTCGTCCATGCGCCGCAGGGCGTCCATGAATTCGGTGCGTTGTGCCTCCGGTTCGCCCACCACCGCGGCGGCCATCAGCTTCTGCAGCGCGGGGTATTCCGGGCGTTCGGCGAAGTGCTCCACCAGCGTCGCCGGATTGATGCCGGGGCGGCTGCGCGCCAGGTCCAGCAACTCGGCGAGCAGGCCCACGCCGGGCTTGTCCAGGTTGAGGAAGCGGTAGGGCCTCTCCACCTGGTCGGCCACGCCGGGCTGGGCCAGCAGCAGCGCGATGGCACTGCGCACCAGCGAGCGCTGCGCGGCCGTCGGCCGCTGCACGGCGTGATGTGCGGCGGGATTGGCCGCGAGGCGCGCGCTGGCGCCGCTGCGCTTTTCCAGTTCCTGCGCCATCAGGTCGCGGAACGCGCCGTCGGGCAGCCGGGCGATCAGCGGACGGGCGCGTTCGGCGAGCCGCGCGCGGCCGTCGAGGCTGACCATGTCCACGTCGCGCGCCAGTTCGTCGAAGAAATAGTCGGACAGCGGCGTGGCGTTTTTCAGGCGCTGCTCGAACCCGGCCTTGCCTTCCTTGCGCACCAGCGTATCCGGATCCTCGCCCTCGGGCAGGAACAGGAAGTAGGCCTGGCGCCCGTCGCGCAGCCGCGGCAGCGCGGCATCCAGCGCCTTCCACGCCGCCGCGCGGCCGGCGCGGTCACCGTCGAAGCAGAACACCACGTCCGGCGCGGCACGGAACAGCAGCTCGGTGTGCTCGGGCGTGGTGGCGGTGCCCAGCGTGGCCACCGCGATCGGCAGGCCCGCCTGGTGCAGCGCGATCACGTCCATGTAGCCCTCCACCACCACGATGCGCTGCAGGTTCGCGTTGGCCTGCTTCACCTGCCACAGGGCGAACAGCTCGCGGCCCTTGTGGAACAGTGGGGTCTCGGGCGAGTTGAGATATTTCGGCGATTGCTCCGAACTTAGTACCCGGCCGCCAAAGGCGATCACCCGCCCGCGCCGGTCGAGGATCGGAAACATCAGCCGCTCGCGGAAGCGGTCGTACTTGCTGCCGCGCTCGCCGGTGGAAATCATGCCCGCTTCGGTGAGCAGTTCCATCCGCCGCGGCGTGTTGCCCAGCGCCTTGATCACGCCGTCGTAGCCGGCCGGCGCCCAGCCGAGGCGGAAACGCGCGATGGTGTCGGCGTCCAGCCCCCGCTTCTTGCAATACGCCTGCGCCTCGGCGTTCTTCGGCAGCTGTTCCTGGTACCAGCCGGCGCTGGCGTCGAGCAGGGCGTAGAGGTCGGTCTTGTCCTCGCGCGGGCGCTCGTCGCGGCCGCCCTCGCGCGGCACGGTGAGGCCCACCGACTGTGCCAGCTCCTCCACCGCGTCGGGAAACTCCAGCCGCTCGTAGTCCATCAGGAACTTGATCGCGCTGCCGTGCGCGCCGCAGCCGAAGCAGTGGAAGAACTGCTTGGCGGGGCTGACGTAGAACGAGGGCGTGCGTTCGTCGTGGAACGGGCAGCAGGCGGTGTGTTCGCGGCCGGCCTTCTTCAGCGGCACGCGCCGTTCGATCACGTCGACGATGTCGACGCGGGCAAGCAGTTCGTCGATGAAGCTGTCGGGAATCAGGCCGCGCATGGTCCCCGTAGTTTAGAGGGTCGATCCTTCACGGGGGCGAATCGGCCAGCAGGGGTGGCAGGCCGGCCAATCCGCCGGTCGACGGCCGATGGCGGCCGAGCCGCTGGTTAGCATGCATGGGGCTACGGCAGGGGTGACAACGATGACGGATGGTTCGGGAGTGTGCTTTCGCACGGCCACGGCGCAGGACGCGGCGGCCGTGGTGCCGCTGATCCACAGCTCCGGCCCCGCCGCGTTCGACTACGTGTTCGCGCTGCCGGGGCACGGCGACGCCCAGGCTTTCCTGCGCCGCGCCTTCGCTGATGGCGCCGGCGAATTCGGCTGGCGCAACCACGTGGTGGGCGAGCTGGAGGGCGTGGTGGTGGCGGTAGGCGCGGGGTTCGGCGGCGAGACGGCGCTCAAGTTCACGCTGGCGGCGGCGCGGCAGATCCTCGCACATTACGGGCTGCGCCACGCGCCGGGGGTGATCGCGCGCGGGCTGCGCGTGGAGCGGGTGATCCCGCCGCCCGCGCACGGCATGCATTACCTCGCCCACCTCGGCGTATCGCCGGCCCTGCGCGGGCAGGGCATCGGCCGGGCGCTGATCGAGGAACTGGTCCGGCGCGGCACGCAGGCGGGTCACCGGCGCATGGTGCTGGACGTGGCCGCGAGCAATCCGCGGGCGCAGGCGCTGTACGAGCGGCTGGGTTTTGCGGTGACGGGCGAGCGACCCTCCGCGCTGGCCAATGCGCAGGGCGCGGTGCCGGATCACCGGCGGATGGAGCGGATGGCGACCGAGGAGGCATGAGGCTGCCGCTTGCGGCACGTCGGCATCCCCGGCAAGCTGCGGCGGCGGCAGACTCGGGGGAGCAGGCGATGCTGTTGACGGTGATGCGGATGCAGCGGCAGCGTGTGATCGTGCGCGCGTTCGAGCAGGCCGGCGCGGTCACGGCGGAGGACGCACGCAGCGCGGAGCAGCTGGGCCTGTCGGTGAGTTTCGCGTGGCAGCAACTGGCCAGCCTCGCCGTGCTGCGCAGCCCCGCGTCAGGGCGCTGGTTTCTGGATCGTGCGAACTGGCGGAGGCTGTGCCGACGCAGATGTGCGCTGGCCGCGGCCGTGGTGGCCGGCCTGCTGCTGGTGCTGGTGTTCGCGTACTCGATGAGCTGGCGCTAGCCCGCCAGCTTCGCCTTGATGCGTGCCGAGACCTGGGCCATGTCGGCACGGCCGGCGGCCTGTTCCTTCACGGCGGCCATCACCTTGCCCATGTCGCGCGGCGAGCTGGCACCGGTGGCAGCGATGGCCTGGGCGATCAGCGCATCCAGTTCGGCCGAATCGAGCTGGGCGGGCAGGTAGGCCTCGATCACGACCATCTCGGCGCGCTCCACGTCGGCCAGGTCCTCGCGGCCGGCGGCGGCGTACTGGCTCACCGAATCGCGGCGCTGCTTGAGCATCTTCTCCAGCACGGCCAGGGTCTGGGCGTCGTCCAGCTCGATGCGCTCGTCCACCTCGCGCTGCTTGATCGCCGCCAGCACCAGCCGGATCACGCCGAGGCGTTGCTTGTCGCCGCCGCGCATGGCGGCCTTCATGTCGTCGGTGAGCTGCTGCTTGAGCGTCATGGCGGGCGTTCCGGGTGGCGGTAAAGGGATTTTACGGAAACGACAAAGCCGGCGTTGCCTTGCGGCAACACCGGCTTTCGAATCCGGATGCGGGCGGTGGCTGCGAGAGATCGCGCCAGCCGCGTTTCCTGCATGCGCGGCGTGAAGACGCCGCTGTCCGCCGCCGGGCGACGGAGCGGAAACTCAGTACAGCCGGGTCTTGCGCGAGACGTCGCGCGACAGGCGGCGCAGGTGGCGCTTCACCGCGGCGGCACGCTTGCGCTTGCGCTCCTGGGTGGGCTTTTCGTAGAACTCGCGCTTGCGAGTCTCGGCCAGGACACCGGCCTTCTCGCAGGTACGCTTGAAACGACGCAGCGCGATTTCGAACGGCTCGTTCTCGCGGACTTTGACGTTGGGCATGGATACTCCGGGTGGTAATCTGTCCCGCTTCCGGGACTGTTGAATACGGCGAGCCGCGAAGTATACCGTGCCTGACGAGCAATTTTCAAAGCCGACCCCCACCCCCCGCCTGCCCGTGATCGGCAAGCCGGTGCTGGGCATCGAGTCCTCCTGCGACGAGACCGGCGTGGCGATCCTGCGCTGGCAGCCGGAGGCGCCGGGCCGGGGCCTGCTGGCCCACGCCCTGTACAGCCAAGTCAAGCTGCATGCCGATTACGGCGGCGTGGTGCCGGAACTGGCCAGCCGCGACCATGTGCGCAAGCTGTTGCCGCTGGTGCGCGAGGCGCTGAAGCAGGCCGGGATGACCCCGGCCGATCTGGGCGGCGTGGCCTATACCGCGGGCCCCGGCTTGGTCGGGGCGCTGCTGGTGGGGGCGGCGGCCGGGCGGGCGCTGGCCTGGGCGCTGGGCGTGCCGGCCATTGGGGTACACCACATGGAAGGCCACCTGCTGGCGCCGCTGCTGGAGGACGACCCGCCGAAGCCGCCGTTCGTGGCCTTGCTGGTCTCCGGCGGGCATTCCATGCTGGTCGAGGTGAAGGCGATCGGGCAGTACCGCATCCTGGGCGACACCCTGGACGACGCCGCCGGCGAGGCCTTCGACAAGACCGCCAAGCTGATGGGCCTGCCGTACCCCGGCGGCCCGGCGCTGGCCAAGCTGGCCGAGCAGGGCCGGGCGGGCGGGTTCCGCTTCTCGCGGCCGATGACCGACCGGCCCGGGCTGGATTTCAGCTTCTCCGGGCTCAAGACGCAGGTGCTGCTGGCCTGGCAGCACTCCGACCAAGGCGAGCAGACCCGCGCCGACATCGCCCGCGGCTTCGAGGAGGCGATCGTCGACACCTTGCTGATCAAGTGCCGCCGCGCGCTGCAAGCCACCGGCACCCATAGCCTGGTGATCGCCGGCGGCGTGGGCGCGAACCGCCGCCTGCGCGCGGAACTGGCCGCGGCGGGCGAAAAGGACGGCTTCCGCACTTATTTCCCACGGCTGGCGTTCTGCACCGACAACGGCGCGATGATCGCGCTGGCCGGCGCGATCCGGCTGGCCAGCGGCCAACATCAGGGCGAAGCGGTCGAGGTGCGGCCGCGCTGGAATCTGGAAGAACTGCCAGCGGCGTGATTGGCGTGGAGTCTCAATGATCCGCCACCGTTCGCCCTGAGCGTAGGCCCGAAGGGCCGAAGTCGAAGGGTGATCGCCGCGGCGCTTCGACTCCGCTTGCCGTCGCAAGCTACGCTCAGCGCGAACGGATCGGATCTGGTCGGGCTTCGACGCCGATTGGCGGGCTCACCACTGCGTGCGGCCGGGCAGCAGGCCCTTCAGTTCCGCGTCGGTGAGGTTGCGCCACTGGCCCGGCTTCAGATGCCCGAGCTTCACGTTGTCGATGCGCACGCGGCGCAGCTGGGTGACGCGGTAGCCGAACGCGGCCGCCATCAGGCGGATCTGCCGGTTCAGACCCTGGGTGAGCACGATGCCGAAGCCGAACTTCGCGATCTTGCGCGTGCGGCAGGGCTTGGTCATCTGGCCGTGGATGCGCACGCCCTTGGCCATGCCGGCGAGGAATTCGTCGGTGACGGTCTTGTTCACGCCGACCAGGTATTCCTTCTCGTGGTGGTTCTCCGCGCGCAGGATCTCGTTGACGATGTCGCCGTTGCTGGTGAGCAGGATCAATCCCTCGGAGTCCTTGTCGAGTCTCCCGATCGGGAAGATGCGCTGCGCGTGGTCGACGAAGTCCACGATGTTGCCGGCCACGGTCTGGTCGGTGGTGCAGGTGATGCCCACCGGCTTGTTCAGCGCGATGTAGACCGCCTTCTTCGCCGCCGGCGTGGCGGCGAGGATGCGCGCCTTGACCAGCTCGCCGTCCACGCGCACCGCGTCGCCTTCCAGTGCCTTGGCGCCGGTGCCGACGACTTCGCCGTTGATGGTGACGCGGCCGGCGATCAGCCATTCGTCCGCTTCGCGGCGCGAGCACAGGCCGGCTTCGCTGATGTACTTGTTGACGCGCATGGGTCGGACCTGAACCGGTAGGAGCGGCTTCAGCCGCGATGGCGTGGCGGTGGGATCGCGGCTGAAGCCGCTCCTACGACCGCAGCCCCACGCCGCGCTTCAGCAGCTGCAGCGCGAATGCGGTGAGCGCCGCCACGAAGCCCAGCATCACCACGAACGCCACGCCCACGTGCACGTCGCTGATGCCGAGCACGCCGTAGCGGAACGCATTGACCATGTACAGGATGGGGTTGATCCGCGAGATCGCCTGCCATGGCTCGCCCAGCATCTGGATCGAATAGAACACGCCGCCGAGGTAGGTGAGCGGGGTGAGGATGAAGGTGGGCACCAGCGCGATGTCGTCGAACTTCTTCGCGTACACCGCGTTGACGAAGCCGGCCAGCGAGAAGATCACCGCGCCCAGCAGCACCGAGGCGAAGGTGATGATCGGGTGCGCGATGTGCAGCGAGGTGAAGAACAGCGCGATGCCCAGCACCAGCACGCCCACCGCGAGGCCGCGCGCCACCGCGCCGGTCACGTAGCCGGTGAGGATCACCCAGTTCGGCATCGGCGACACCAGCATCTCCTCCACCGCACGGCTGAACTTGGCGCCGAAGAACGAGCTGGAGATGTTGCCGTAGCTGTTCGTGATGATGCTCATCATCACCAGCCCCGGCACGATGTACTGCATGTAAGTGTAGCCGCCCTGGATCGTGCCGATGCGGCTGCCGATCAGCTTGCCGAAGATCACGAAGTACAGCGTCATGGTGATCGCGGGCGGGATCAGCGTCTGCGTCCAGATGCGCAGGATGCGCACGATCTCGCGGCGCACGATGGTGTTGAGGGCGACCAGGTTGGCCGATGCGTTGCTCATGCGGCCAGCTCCTTGGTCGGCGCATGCCTGCCGTTTTCCACCAGCCGCACGAACAGTTCCTCCAGCCGGTTGGTCTTGTTGCGCATCGAGGTCACCATGACGCCGTGCGCGGTGAGCGCCGCGAACAGCGAGTTGAGGTCGTGGGTGCGCGCCATCTCCGCCTCCAGCGTGTGCTCGTCCACGCGGCGCAGCGCCACGCCGGGCAGCGTGGGCAGGCCGTCCGGCATATGGGCCACGTCGAGCACGAAGGCCTCCACGTCCAGCGTGGCGAGCAGGCGCTTCATGCTGGTGTTCTCGATGATCGTGCCGTGGTCGATGATCGCGATGTTGCGGCACAGCTGCTCGGCTTCCTCCAGGTAATGCGTGGTGAGGATCACCGTGGTGCCGGCCGCGTTGATGCCGCTGATGAAATGCCACATCGAGCGGCGGATCTCGATGTCCACGCCGGCGGTGGGTTCGTCGAGGATCAGTAGCTTCGGCTCGTTCATCATCGCGCGGGCGATCATCAGGCGTCGCTTCATGCCGCCGGAGAGCATGCGCGCCTGGTGCTGCGCCTTGTCCCACAGGCGCAGTTCCTTCAGGTATTTCTCCGCGCGCTCGGCGGCGATCTTCCGCGGAATGCCGTAGAAGCCCGCCTCGTTGACGCAAATGTCGAACGGCTTCTCGAACTGGTTGAAGTTGATCTCCTGCGGCACCAGGCCGATCAGCTTCATCGCCTCGTTGCGCTGCCGGTTCACCGACACGCCGAACACCTGCGCGTCGCCGCCGCTGGAGTTCACCAGCGAGGAGAGGATGCCGATCAGGGTGGACTTGCCGGCGCCGTTGGGGCCGAGCAGGGCGAAGAAGTCGCCGGGCTGCACGGTCAGCGAGATGCCCTTGAGGGCCTCCACGCCGTTGCCGTAGGTCTTGCGCAGATTGTCGACGACGAGCGCGGGAACGGGGCTCATGGGCTGCATCGGAAGGGGCGAGCCTCTTATTATAGCGGGCCAACCTACGCCGCCCGGCACCGCCGGACGCACGCACTGTTTCCGGAATCCGCTCCATGGCCGACCATTTCCAGCTACGCCTCGTCGACAGCCGCATGCTGGCGCCCACCGTGCGCCACCTCGCGTTCGAACGCGTTGACGGCCAGCCGCTGGCCTTCGTGCCGGGGCAGTTCCTGCAGATCCACTTCCATTACGACGACGGCACGCCGACCAAGCGCAGCTACTCGGTGGGCACCGTGGGAGACGGTGCCTCGCCGGTGCAACGCGTCGAGATCGCGGTGAGCTACGTGGACGGCGGCGCGGCGACGAAGCTGCTGGGCGAGCTGCCGATCGGCGGAATCATCGACGCCAGCGGCCCCTACGGCCGTTTCTGCCTGCAGGCCGGCGACGTGCACCCGCGCTACCTGCTGCTCGCCACCGGCACCGGCGTCACCCCGTACCGCGCGATGCTGCCGCAGATCGAGCAGCTGCTGGCCAAGGGTGGCCGCGAGGTGGTGCTGCTGTACGGCGCCCGCAACGAGACCGAGCTGCTCTACGGCGAGGAATTCGAGGCCTTCGCCCGGAGCCACCCCGGCTTCACCTTCCACGGCTGCCTCAGCCGCCAGCCGCGCGCGGTGCCGCGCGCCTCCGACCGCAGCGGCCACGTGCAGGCCGTGCTGGCGGAACTCGCGCCGCACGAAGGCCGCGACATCGCCTACCTCTGCGGCAACCCCAACATGGTCGACGCCGCCTTCACCGCGCTGAAGGAATGCGGCCTGCCGGTGCCGCAGATACGGCGGGAGAAGTATGTCTCGTCGCGGTAGGCATGGTCGTGTCGGGGTGCCGAGCGTTTCCTGATGGCCGGACTCGTGCATGGCCTGCGTGACCTTCAGGTTTGTTGCCCCGGCGTCGATAAGTCGCTGGCAGACGCAGACAGTGCTTTCACCGCCAATTCGCTAAACAGGGTGGCCGCGAATCGGTCGCCGTCAAAAGTGTGATGTTCCTCACATTTCCCGAGGTGGGGCCGACGAACGCCATCAAGTCCAAGGAGGAGGCGCCGATGGGCCTCCCAAGGCACGCAATTTCTCGCGTGCCAGGCGAGGTGGATCATGCGCGCTCGGTTTCGCTGGATGGTCGGTTCGCTCATGGCGCTGGCGATGTCGAGCGCATGGGCGGACGGCGGGCGCATCATGTTCTCGGGCGCCGTCGTCACGCCCACTTGCGTGTCGGACCGCGAGTCATCGGTTTTCGCATCCACTCCGCACCAAAGGTTCGCTTGCGATGGTGCAGCCACTGCTGCATCGCGCAATCCATCGGCTTACGAGTTTTCGGTTGCCCGGCTTGAGCAAGAGCGGATCACGGGCGATCCATTGCTGGCCTACTTCGCCGGTTACCTGCCGCCCGTTGCGCGCGGCACGGCCCGGCTGGTCACGCGCACATACCAGTGAGCGGTCTCACTGGTAGCTGAGGGTGAAGGTAGCGGCAGCTTTGACGCTGCCTGCGCCCACCGTCGCGGCAGTGGCGTGGTAGCGGGCAAAGTAAGGAAGCGTCCAGCCGCCGGCAGGCGAGGTTCCCACAGACGTCTTGGAGGTGAAGACGATCGGGGTCGTGGCGTCCTTGTCGAGCAGCTCCACACCGAGTCCCGACGCGTTGCCCGTGTTCTTCAACAGCTTCTTGCGGTATCCCGGCGGGTAGCCATTCTGGGCATCAAACGTGATCGACACCGTGGCAGTGGAACCGCTCGGGCAGGTGAGCTGGATGCTGAAGGGCGTCGTGCCTGCCGTGGTGTCCGTGCCTTGGAAGGCGGTGGTAGAGACGGTGGGCAACGTGACGGCGATGCTCGTCGTGTTGACCACGCAGGCCTGGGCAACGAAGCGGACGGGATTGGTCAGCACGAAGTACTCGGGAACGATGCCGCCCCACTGCCAGTTGGACAGCGTGCCGGCCGGCAACACGCTGCCGTTGACGATGGGACCGGTCTGCACCAGTTGCAACGTGGTGCCGACGCTGTAGGTCGAGTCTCCGCCCGGTGCCGAGTTGCCGGGATAGGGACCCATGAACTGGGGTGCATTGTCATGGATCAGCTGGTAGCCCACACCCGGCACGCTGGTCGGATAGATGAAATTCGATCCGCCGGTCGGTGCCCCGCCGACGAGGTTCTGCACGCCGTACGGCGTATTGGCATCACAGGTGACGTTGGGTGGATTGGACGGCGTGGCGTCGACGGGACTGCCGAGCACCGCTCCGGGCGACAGGTCGAACGGTATCGTGATCGTTGTCGGCAGCGTGTAGTTGACCGGCGAGCTGGCGTCAAACGGGGGATTGTCAAACGAGCACGCTGCCTTGGCGCCGGTCGGCATGAGGACGAGCAGCAGAGCCAGCAGCAGGCCGGCCATGCGTTGAAATACTGCCTGACAGGGGGCGGCAACGGGCATGATCGATGGGCGCTCCGTGTTTGCGCGCTCGGTTGTCGGTGAGATGGCCGTTTGCCTGCGGGTGTCGGTGCTGACGCAATGTCCGGATGTGCCGAGATGTCTGGATATCATCACCCTCTCCCCGCGGGCGCGCTGGTTGATAGGCAAGTCGCGTCGATTTCATCGTACGCCTTCGCTTGCCGATCCTTGGAACGAGGCGCGAGCCGGTACGGGAATGAGCACGACTGCATGGCGCCGTCATCGGTCTGCCAACGCCCGGTCAGCACGCCGGCCTGGTTCACGCCACGCGCCAGGAGCTTGCCGGCCTGACCGACCACACCCAGCGAGACGTTCTTCTCGTTGAATACTTCCGTGCCGAAAGGCAACACGTCGCCATTGCTGAGACGGACCCGCAAGATCGCGACACGACCGCTCTCGGTCTTGAACTTCAGCATCACCACGGCACCGGCATGCGGTGCTATCTGTGCGCTGGTGGCGTCGAGCTGCACGTCCAGCGGCAGGCCCTTGGGGTCGAGCTGGATCGTGTTGAGGGTGTAGGGCGTGAGGTAGGGCACCAGCGCGTAGCCGAAGCGGTCGATGTGCACGCCGGCGGCGTTGCCCACCCGTGCACCGGCGGCGCCAGGCACCTGCACGATGGCGATGGTGTCGCCGGTGGACTGGCCGAACGTGACGCCGCCCGGATGCGCGACCACGGCGCCGCTCACGCTCAACGAAGCCTGCGAGTAGCCGTCACCCTTGCCGTAGCTGGCATTGAGCAGCGCGTACGAGCTGCGATAGCCCGCGTTGACCGAGCCGGACTCGCCGGTGCCGCCGCTGCTGTGCGCGGCGGTGGCGCCATAGTTGAACTGGTTGTCCGCGCCGGCGGAGCCGTTGAGCATGGCCTGCTCTTGCGTGCCGCCGTTCTGGTCGTGCGTGAGGTTGAGGTTGAAGCTGGGCGCGTGCGCGCTGTCGCCCAGCGGCAAGCTGAAGCTGACGAAGTACTGGTTGTCGTAGCGGCCGAGCGGGTCGCGCGTGCGCGTGGCCGAGGCGCTGTAGCTCACGCGATGGAATGTGTTGTTGTAGCCCAGCTGGAATTGTGTGTCGGTGCCCGTGTGGTTCCAGTAGTCGCTCGCCGAGGCGTTGGCGTAGAACGAGCCGCCGTGGTCGCCGAGACGCTGGCTCAACGTGAGCGTGAAACGGTTGCGCTGACGTTGCAGGCCGGTGGCGAGAATCGGGTTGTAGATCTTGCCGTTCAGCGCGGCTTGCTGGGCGGGCGTGAGCAGGCTGCGCACCGGCACGCCGTCGATCATCGGAACATTGGCCGGCAGGGCGGTATTGAACGCGTCAAGGCCGCGACGCGCGTAGTCGCGCGCCAGCGCCGCGTCGGTCAGGCTGAGGTAGCCGCTGGTCGAGTAGCGGTAGGCCGCCACCGACAGTGAGGTATTCGTGTCCGGCAGGATCTTGCTGTAGCTCAGGCGCATGCTCTGGCCAGTGTGCGTGGCGAGGCCGGGTATCTGTGTGCGCGCCTCGGTGACGTCGAAGGCCAGCGCGCCGTAACGGGTGTTGATCGCGCTGCCGACCAGCACGGCCGCGTAACCCGGTGAGCCGACGGCGCCCGCATATCCGGTGAGCAGGTTGTTGAAGCCGTGCTGCACGGTGGCCTGCACCACGTTGGGCTTGTGCACCAGCGACAGATTGCGCAGCTGGCCGGCGGCGAGGTCGAAACGGGTGGTGCCGGGACGCAGCAGCTGCGCCACCGAGGCGTAGGGCACGGCGAAGGTGCGCTCGCGGCCGTCCGCTTCCGTCACCGTCACGTCGAGATTGCCGCCGTAGCCGGTGGGGTAGAGGTCATTGATGGTGAACGGGCCGGGCGCCACCGTGGTCTGGTAGATCAACACGCCGTTCTGTCGCACGGTGACCTTGGCGTTGCTTTCAGCCACGCCACGCACCACCGGCGCGTAGCCGCGCAAGGAGTCGGGCAGCATGCGATCGTCGGTGGCCAGCTGCACGCCACGCAGGCCGAAGCTGTCGAACACCGCGCCGTCCGTATAGCTGTCGCCCAAGGTCAATTGCGAGTGCAGCGTCGGCAGGTCGCGCTGCACGTAGGTGGCGATGTTCTGCCAGTGCTTGCGCGCGGAGACGCCCGCCGTTGCCGACTGCCAGCTCAAGGTGGAATCGTGACGCAGATGCCACGGGCCGAGATTGAGGCCTGCGTTGAGGCCCAAATAAGCCGAGGTCTGGCTGCGCCCCAGGCTGCTGGTGTGATAGCTGTTGAAGTTGTAGTTGAGCAGGGCGGCCGGCACGCCGGCGTCCCAGTATTCCGGGCTCACGTAGCCACGCGGCATCCGGCCCAGGTAGGCCTGCGGCACGCTGGTGTCCAGCCGCAGGTTGCCCATGTCGAAGACCATCGTGGCATCGGGGATCAGGTTGCCGATGTTCACGCACGCGGTCGGGTCGGTCAGTTGCGCCTGCAGCTCGGCGGACAGCTTGGCCGGGCGCAGGCCGAGCTGGTCGAGCAGGCGACGATCCACGCAGGGTGTGGCGCTGGCCTTGGTCGAGGCCGCGGCGAAACGCACATCGGCGCGGCCCACCCAACCGCCGTTGAGGTAGACGTCCGCGTTGTAGATGCCCGGCAGCACCGGGTTGCCGTGTTCGAAGCGCGAGAGATCCACGGTGTTCTGCCCGGCGCCGGACAGCAGGCTGCGATCGAAGTCGGCATAGCCACCGCTGGTGTTGGCGTCCGAGCCACTGGCGCCTGGCGCGGCGGCCGCAACATCGGCGCCGATGGCAGGGGCCGCTGTGGCGGCACCGATCCAGCCGGTCAGTGCGGCGGCGATGCCCACGCACAGCATCACCCTGCGGCACGCCACATGCCTGCGCGAACGCGGCAGATCGGTGGCGTGCCGATGGATCATGGCGTGACGGTGCCCTTGAAGGAGGCCGAGGCGCCGTAGTCGTTCACGATGTCATAGGCCACCGGCGTGCCGGTGGCTGGCGCCTGCGTCAGCCCCTTCAGTGCCAGGCGCAGCGTGCCGAACGGATCGACCATGCCGGTATCCGCCGTATACGGCTTGCCGCTGACGTCCACGGAAAGGCGGATGAAGGTGATGTGGTACGGCGTGGAGTTGTGCGCTTCCAGCGCGTAACCCTGCCCGTCGGCCACGATCTTCCAGGTCACCAGTCCGGGGGCTTTGGTTGGATCGCCCGATAGCTTGGCCGGACGGTAGAAAAGCTTGAGCCGCGAACGAATCGCGAACTGCAGGAGGTTCTTGCCTTCCGATTCCGTCGCATTGGGCTTGGGCGGAATCTCCAGCACGTTGAGCCAGAACAGCGACTCGCGGTCGGCCGGCAGGTTCGACGGCGTGGCGATGATGCGCAGGCTCTGGTCCTTGTGGGCCTCCATGCGGAACAGCGGCGGCGTGATCAGAAACGGCACGTCCACCTTGTCCGGCGTGGACTGCGGATTGCCGCGATCGATCCAGGCCTCGACCAGCGCGGGACGATCCCCCTCGTTGCTCAGGCGCACGGTGACTTCGCCGGCTTGGGCGGGGAACACCACGCGGGTGCCGCCGATCACCACGCTGGCCTGTACGCCGGTGGCGCCCAGGCACAACGCGAGCAGGCCCGCGCGAAAGGCGCAGAGAAGGTTTTTCATCGCAGGGTGTTCCAGGGAAAGAGAGAGATCGACAGGCATCGAAGTCGCCGCGGCCGGAGCGTCCGGCCGCGGCGACGTGCGGGCTTACTGATACTGCATCGTGAACTGCACGCTGGTGCTCACCGCGCCGGCCGTGGCGGCCGCAGGGGCGTAGTAGGCCGCCCAGTAGTTCAGGGTGCCGGCGCCACTGCCGTTGGTGGTGACGGTCTGGGACTGCTGCGCACCCGCGGCCGCATTCAGCAGGATCTGGGTGGCCTGATCGCTGTTGAACAGCCGGACTTCGGCGTTGCTGCCGCCGACAGCGGTGTTCTTCAGGTTGCCATCGGCCAGCGTGTTCTGGCCTTGCTCGAAATACGTGGTGGCCTTGGTGCCGGCGGCACACTTGGTTACGGAGATATTGAATGACTGGTAGCCGGCCAACTGACCGCTGGCGCTCAGCGCCGTGGTGCTCACCGTCGGCAGGGCGACCGCGATGCTGACCGGGCTGCCTGCGCCCACCTGGCAGGTGGTGGCGTTGACTTGGCCGGTGAAGGTGATGGTGCCGTCGACTGCATGCGCGGCCTGCGGGGCGAAAGCCACCGCGCCGAGGACGGCGACGAGGGCGGTGGAAAGTAGCGTCTTGGTCATGGTGTTTCCTTGGGTTTGCGAGTTGTGTTGGTCGGTTTGCAACAGCTTGTCGGTGTTCCATGGCGGACTTGCGGTGCCACTCTTCCAACAGGCGGTGAGGCAAGCTGTCGTGGAGGGGCAGAGCAAAGACTGGGCCAAAGTGTGATGCACTTCCCATTTTACGGTCCCGGCAAGCCATTTTTGGTGGAGGTCGTGAGCGTCATACGCCAGCAAGTAATTGCGATTTGCCGTACGTTTGCGCCAAATGCGTGTATTTGGTCGACAATCGATGATTTTCCACGTTCCAAACGCGCGACTGGCCCATTTGCCGCAGCTGGAGGCGGTTGGGCATCGAGACTGCTGACTGGTGTCGCTGGCTGAACCGTGGCTTTCCCGATGGCGTGAGGTCCAATCGCGATCGAGCTCCAGACGCCTGCTTCGGAGGGAGTGGTAGCCCGGTTTCTGTGCCCCTTGACGTCAATAAATGACACAGCGCCCTTGGATCGCCGAGTCCGTAGAAGCGGCTGGGCCCGTCTGGTGCCTCCCTAACCATGAAAGATGTAAAGCACGCTTGACAGGCTGCGGAGGGCCACTTACGCTGCGCATGTAAAGGTCGCTTTACAAATACTGAAGGGGATTCCATGCGCAATACGGTCAAGACGGTGTTCCACGTCCTGCTGGCGTCTTCGCTGCTTGTTGCCGGCAGCGCCTGGACGGCCTCGGCGGTGGCCGCCACCAGCGGCCAGGTCGGCACGCTGAAGTTCGAGGTGCACGGCACGCAGGGCCGGCCGGTGATCCTGATCCCGGGCCTGGAGGGTGGTCCGTGGGTGTGGAAAGACACCATCGCGCGGCTGGAAAAGAACCACGTGGTCTACGCAGTGACGCTGGCCGGCTTCGACGGCATGCCGGCACCGGCGCGCAAGACCGGGCTGATCGACCAGGCGGATGCCTCGCTGTTGCAGCTGATCGAGCAGCGCCACATCGACCGGCCGGTGCTGGTCGGCCACAGCTTGGGCGGCACGCTGGCGCTGCGCTTCGCTGGCGAGCATGCGGCACTGATCTCGGGCGCGGTGGCGGTGGATGGCCTGCCGATCTTCCCGGGCATGGATCGGGTGGATGTCGCGCAGCGCCAGGCGATCGCCGAACGCTCGCGCACGCAGATGGCGGCAATGAGGCCGGCGCAATTCCAGGCAGCGGCGCTGGCCTACATGCAACACGTCGGCGTGATCGATCCGAAGCTGGCAGAGCAATACGCGCCGATGAACGCGCGCAGCGACATCGCGGCCACGGCCGGTTACGCGGCAGAGGACATGGCGGCCGACTATCGCCCGCTGCTGAAGCAGGCGGACGTGCCGATCCTGGAAATCTCGCCGTACCACGCGCCGGATTTTGCCAAGCCGCCGCTGCAGCTCAGCGAGGCGCAGAAGACTGCGTACTACCAGAGCCTGCTGGCGGATGCGCCGCACGCGAAGGTGGTGTCGATCGCGCCTTCCCGGCATTTCGTGATGTTCGACCAGCCGGCGAAATTCCAGCAGGCGCTGGACGATTTCCTGAAGACACTCTGAGGCTCCGGCATGTCGCGCATGAACAACAAGCGGTACGAACGGCAGGTGATGCTGAGCATGGCGATCTACATGGTCGTGCTGTTCGCGGCCAACCCGCTGCTGCACGCCACCCGCAGCCTGCCGTTGAAGGCCTTGCTGGCGCTGGTGCCGGTGCTGCCGGTGCTCTACGTGATCGCCTTGATGTGGCGGCGCATCCGCGACAGCGACGAGCTGGAGCAGCGCACGAACCTGGTGGCGCTGGGCGTGGCTGCGGCGCTGGTGTCCGCGCTCAGCCTGGTCGGCGGTTTCCTGTCCGCGGGCGGCGTGGTGCAGTTGAAGGGCGACGTGCTGATCTGGGTGTTTCCGGTGCTGATGATGGGCTATGGCGTCGCGTACAAGTGGGTATCGCGCCGCTACGGCGTGGACTCGGTGTGCGCCGAGGACGGCAGCGCCTGGGTGCCGTGGTACTTCGCGGGGATCGGCGTGGCGATGCTGGTCTTCGGGTTGTACCTGTGGCACCAGAACCGTCCGGGCTCGGCGGTGACGATGTTCGCCGCGGCGCTGTTCTTCATCGCGATGGGCACCTGGGTGTGGCGCCGGCGCGTGCGTGCGCGCCGGTTGGCCGAGCACGGCGGCGCATGAACAACCACGTGCGCGAACTGCGCGGCGAACAGGGCTGGTCGCAGGCGGATCTCGCCGAGCGGCTGGAAGTGTCGCGGCAGACGGTCAATGCGATCGAAACGGGCAAATACGACCCCAGCCTGCCGCTGGCGTTCAAGATCGCGAAGCTGTTTGGACGTCCGATCGAGGCGATCTTCGAGCCGGGCGAATAAGTGAATCGGCGGGAGACGGACATGGCAAGGGGAAATCGCACATGAGAGTGAGTGGACGCACGGCCTTGCGCATCGCCATCGTGGCGGCGGGACTGGCCTTCCTGGGCTGGAACCAGTGGCGCGCGCATCACGCGGCGGAAACCGGGCGCGCGCCGACGACGGAGGCCGCCGCGATGACGAGCGCCGCCGCGGTGACACCCGCGCCGCCGCGCACCTGGGAGCTCGGTTCGCTCACGCTGACCGCCTGCAGCCTGGGCCAGCCGAACAGTGGCCTGAGCACCGCGGCCTGGTGCGGCACGCTGGCGGTGCCGGAGAACCGTGCCGAGCCGCAGGGCCGCAAGATCGACCTGAAGCTGGCGGTGCTGCGTTCCAGCGCGCAGGTCGCGAGCCCGGACATGCTGGCCTTCCTCGCCGGCGGCCCCGGGCAGGCGGCCACCGATTACGCCGGGCCGATCGCCGCCATGCTGGAACCGCTGCGCGCGCATCGCGACATCCTGCTGCTGGACCAGCGCGGCACCGGCGGCTCGAACGCGCTGGACTGCAAGAGCGACGACAAGGGTGCGGCGAGCGACGACTCCGGCTTCGATCCCGCCAAGCTGCGCGCCGAGGCGGCGGCCTGCCTGAAACAGGTGGAGACGCATGCCGATCCGCGCTACTACACCACCAGCGACGCGGTGCAGGACCTGGACGACGTGCGCCGCGCTCTGGGCGTGCCGGAGTTCGACCTGGTCGGCGTTTCCTACGGCACGCGGGTGGCGCAACAGTACGCCGGGCGCCATCCCGATGCGGTGCGCAGCATGGTGCTGGACAGCACGGTGCCGAACAGCGTGGTGCTGGGCGAGGATTTCGCGCAGAACCTCGACGACGCGCTGAAGGCGCAGTTCGCGCGCTGCGACGCCGATGCCGCCTGCAGGCAGCGTTTCGGCCATCCGTACCAGACGCTGGTGCAGCTGCGCGACGCCTTGCGCGCGAACCCGCACCCGGTCAGCTTCCGTGACCCGCAGACTTACCAGACCGTGCAGCGCGTGCTGAGCGAGGATGCGCTGGTCAGCGTGGTGCGCATGTTCGCCTACACGCCGCCCACCGCCGCGCTGCTGCCGCTGTCGATCGATGCCGCCGCGCACGGCGATGTGGGCCCGCTGCTGGGCCAGGCCAAGCTGCTGACCGTGGACATGGCCGACCTCGCCGGCAGCGGCATGTCGTACTCGGTGATCTGCAGCGAGGATGCTGACCTGCTCACCGCGCGCCCGCAGGATGCAGACACCTTGCTCGGCAACCACATGGTCGATGCCTACCGGGCGATCTGCTCGGTCTGGCCCAAGGGTGCGCGACCGACGGACTTCCACCAGCCGCTCAAGACCGCCAAACCGGTGCTGCTGCTGGCCGGCCAGTACGACCCGGTGACGCCGCCGCGTTATGCCGAGGAAGTGGCGAAGTCGCTGTCGAATGCGCGCGTGCTGCTGTTCAAGGGCCAGGGCCACAGCGTGCTGGCGACCGGTTGCGGGCCGCAGCTGGTGCAGCATTTCATCGAGAAGCTCGACCCGAAAACGCTGGACGCGAGCTGCCTCGACCGCCTGCAACCCGTGCCGTTCTTCATCGACTTCAATGGAGCCACGCCATGAGCAAGCCCCAAGTGCCGGCGAGCGCCGTGCTGTTGGCCGCGGCCTTCATCGCCGCCGCCGTGCTGGATGCGCCGCAGGTCATCACCCAGGTCCTGCTGCCCTTGCTGGTCGCGTTTTCCGTGCTGACCGGCAGGCGGGGCACCTGTTTCAAGCGGGGGGAGCAGCCGTGATCGAAGTCAGGGATCTGCACAAGGCCTTCGGCAGCGTCAAGGCGGTCGATGGCGTCGGCTTCACCGCCCGCGACGGCGAGATCACCGGCCTGCTGGGCCCGAACGGCGCCGGCAAGACCACCACGTTGCGCATGCTCTACACGCTGATGACGCCGGACCGCGGCCAGGTGCTGGTGGACGGCATCGACGCCGTCGCCGACCCGCTGGCGGTGCGCCGCACGCTGGGCGTGCTGCCCGACGCGCGCGGACTGTACAAGCGGCTTACCGCGCGCGAGAACATCGAATACTTCGCGCGCCTGCAGGGCCTGGACGAAGCCGTGCTGCGCACGCGGCAGGAAGCGCTGGTAAACGCGCTGGAAATGCGCGACATCCTCGATCGCCGCACCGAGGGCTTCTCGCAGGGCCAGCGGGTGAAGACCGCGATCGCTCGCGCGCTGATCCACGACCCGCGCAACGTGATCCTCGACGAGCCCACCAACGGCCTCGACGTGATGGCCACGCGCGGCCTGCGCCGCTTCATGCAGCAGCTCAAGGGCGAAGGGCGCTGCGTGCTGTTCTCCAGCCACATCATGCAGGAGGTGGCGGCGCTGTGCGATCGCATCGTGGTGATCGCGCACGGTCGCGTGGTGGCCGACGAGACGCCAGATGCCATCAGGGCACAGACCGGCGAAACCAACCTGGAGGATGCCTTCGTGAAGATCATCGGCAGCGAGGAGGGCCTCGCCGCATGAGTACCGTGATGGCTTCGAAAGCGCGCCGCGCTGGCACTGCGTTCACCGTGTTCCTGAAGGAGGTGCGCGAGAATCTGCGCGACCGTCGCACGCTGACCAGCGCCTTCCTCACCGGCCCGCTGCTCGGCCCGCTGATCTTCGTGATGCTGATCAGCATGCAGGTCAACCGCGAGCTCAACAAGGCCGACCAGCCGCTGCACGTGCCGGTGATCGGCGCGCAGTACGCGCCGAACCTGGTCGACGCGCTGAAGGAGGGCGGCATCGTGCCGGACGCGCCGGTGGCCGACCCTGGCCTGGCCGTGCACAGGCAGGATGCCGACGTGGCGCTGCGCATCGCCGCCGACTACGGCAAGGCCTGGCGCAAGGGCGAGCCGGTGCAGGTGGAGCTGTTCTACGACTCCTCGCGGCGCGACACCGCCGGCGCGGTGGAACGGGTAAGCAGGCTGGTGGAAACCTACGCCCGCCAGCAGGGCGCGATGCGGCTGGTGGCGCGTGGCCTGTCGCCGGGCACGGCATGGCCGGTGCAGGTGGCCCGACGCGACCAGGCCACGCCGCAGTCGCGCGCGGTGCTGATGTTCGCGATGCTGCCGTACTTCTTCATCATCACGCTGTTCATGGGCGGCATGTACCTGGCGATCGACCTTACCGCCGGCGAGCGCGAGCGGCAGTCGCTGGAACCGCTGTTCGCGAACCCGGTGGCGCGCTGGAAGATCCTCGTCGGCAAGCTCGCGGCGATCTGCGCGTTCTCGCTGGCCAGCCTGGCGATCACCCTGCTCGCGTTCGCGGTGGTGGGCCGCTTCATCCCCGCCGAAAAGCTGGGCATGGAGCTGGACCTGGGCTGGCATTTCGCCGGTACCGTGCTGCTGCTGATGCTGCCGCTGGTGCTGCTGCTCGCCGCGCTGCAGACCCTGGTGGCCGCGTTCGCGAAGAGCTACCGCGAGGCGCAGACCTATATCTCGCTGCTGCTGATGGTGCCGTTGATCCCCAGCGCGCTGCTGGCCTTCCTGCCGATCAAGGCGCAGGCGTGGATGTACGCGGTGCCACTGCTGGGCCAGAACCTTGGCATCATGCAGCAGCTGCGCGGCGACGGCGTCAGCGGCGAACAATTCGCGCTGTGCCTCGCCGGCACCTTGGCGGCGGCACTGGTGGCGGTGGGCATCACCGCGCAGCTGTACCGCTCGGAGAAACTGGCGATTTCGGGCTGATTTCCGAAGCGTGTAGGAGCGCACCCTGTGCGCGATTGCCTCGGCGCTGATCGAGGCCAAAGCCATCGCGCACAGGGTGCGCTCCTACAGCAATCAGGCGCGGTGTTGGCCTGAATCAGCGGCGTAACGCAGTAGCCACTGCGCCACCGCCTGCGGCTGCTCGAGCTGCAGGTGGTGGCCGCCGGCCAGATGCTCCACTGCGATGTGCGGCACGCAAGCGGCGCGCGCGGCCATCATCGCCGCAGGCAGGTAGGGCGTGGCGGGTTGCGCCAGCAGCAGGCTGGTGGGTGCTTCGATGCCGGCGAGCAGGGCATGCAGTTGCGACTCGGCCAGCCTGACCGCGGTGGGGCGCGTGAGGCGCGGATCGCTGCGCCATTGCCAGCCACCTTCGGCCTCGCGCAGGCCGCGTTCCACGATGGGACGCGCGAGTTGCGCATCCATGCCACTGGCCATGGAGCGGGCACGGGCGGCCTGCTCGGCGTCGCGGAACACGCGCAGCGCCTTGCCGTTCGCGGGCGGCGCAGCCAGCGCGTCGCGATAGCGTTGCAGCGTGTGCGAGCCGTCGTCGCCCAGCGGCCCCAGCCCCTCGATCAGCCACAAGTGATCGATCCGCCCCGGTGCCGCGGCGGCCACCAGCGAGGCGATGCCGGCGCCCAGCGAATGGCCGAGCAGGCTGCAGCGCGGCAGCGCCAGTGCATCGAGCGCGGTCAGCACGGCGCGCACGTGGTCGAGGAAGTGGTAACCGGCACCTGCAGGCAGATGATCCGAGTGGCCGTGGCCAGGCAGTTCCAGCGCGATCACGCAGCAGTGCGAGGCGAGCAGTGGCGCAAGCAGGGCGAAGCTGTCGGCATTGTCCAGCCAGCCGTGCAGGGCGACGAGCGGCGGTGCCTCGGGTTCACCCCATTCCAGTGCGGCGAGCGTGAGGTGGGGCAGGACGATGCGGCGTTCGCGCGGGGCGTTCACACCGGCCAGCCGGCGAGGTGGCGGCGTACCAGCGCGGCCAGGCTGTGCGCCTGCTCCGCGCCGTCGTTGAGCGCAGGGATGTAGCGCAGCTTCTCGCCGCCGGCGGCGGTGAAGAAATCGCGGTTCTGCATCGCGATCTCCTCCAGCGTCTCCAGGCAGTCCACCGCGAAGCCGGGGCAGGCCACGTCGAGCCGTTGCACGCCTTCGGCGGCCAGCTGGCGCACGGTGGCGTCGGTATAGGGTTCCAGCCAGCGCTCGCGGCCCACCCGCGACTGGAAGCTCAGCAGCAGCTGCGATTCGTCGAGCTTCAGCCGTTCGCGCAGCAGGCGCGTGGTGGCGCGGCACTGTTCGGCGTAGGGATCGCCGAGGCGCACGTAGCGCTCGGGGATGCCATGGAAGGAAAGCAGCAGCTTGTCGCCCCGTCCGTGTTCGCTCCACCAGCGCTCGATGCTCGCGGCCAGTGCCTCGATGTGGCCGGGATCGGCGTGGTAATCGTTGATGAAGCGCAGCTCCGGTGGCCAGCGCAGCGCCTTCATCGCGTCGGCCACCGCGTCGATCACCGAGCCGGTGGAGGTGGCTGAGTACTGCGGGTACAGCGGCAGCACCAGCAGGCGGCGCACGCCTTCCTTTTGCAAGGTCTCGATGGTCTTCGCCACCGCCGGCTCGCCGTAGCGCATCGCCAGCGCCACGCGCACGCCTCCGCCCAGTTCGGCCTGCAGCGCGCGTGCCAGCGCCTCGCTGTGCCAGCGCAGCGGGGAACCTCGTTCGTCCCAGATGCGTCCATAGGCATGCGCGGAGCGCCGCGGGCGCAGGCGCAGGATCACTCCGTGCAGGATCGGCCACCATTTCCAGCGCGGGTAATCGATCACCCGGCGATCGGACAGGAATTCGGCGAGATAAGGCCTGAGCGCCTTGGCGGTGGGCGCCGTGGGCGTGCCCAGGTTGACCAGCAGCACCGCTGTCTGAACGGATGTCGCCGCGGCAGGGATGGAAAGGCCGGCGGGGCCGGTATAGTGATTGTGGCTGGGCATCGTGATGCTGGCGGCAAAGCTGCCGCGAGTCTGCCACAACCGCCCCATCCCCACTCCATGGCCCACCCCACGACGGAGCTGCCCATGTTCAAGAAGACATCTCTGTATCGCTTCATGCTGCTCGGCGCGGCCCTGCTGTTGCCGGCGATGGCCGCGCATGCCGACGACGTTACGCCGCCGCAGCGCGCGCAGAACGCGGTGCGCGTGTTGAACGAGATCGAGCAGGCGCCGGACAAGGCGATCCCGAGCGATCTGCTCAAGGACGCGAAGGCGATCGCGGTGATCCCCGACGTGTTGAAGGTGAGCTTCGTGTTCGGCGGCCGCCGCGGCGAGGGGCTGATCTCGGTGAAGAGCCCGGACGGCACCTGGTCGAACCCCAGCTTCATCTCCTTTGGCGGCGGCAGCGTGGGTTTCCAGATCGGCGTGTCGTCCACCGACGTGATCCTGGTGTTCCGCACCCAGCGCGGCGTGGACTCGATCGTCAACGGCAAGTTCACCATCGGTGCCGACGCCTCGGCCGCGGCCGGCCCGGTCGGCCGCACCGCTTCGGCCGCCACCGACCAGCAGCTGAAGGCGGAGATCTATTCCTACTCGCGCGCGCGCGGCCTGTTCGCCGGCGTGGCGCTGGACGGCTCGGTGCTGAAGATCGACCAGGACGCCAATGCGGCGGTGTACGGCCCCGGCATCACCCCGCGGCGGATCTTCGAGGGCGGCGTGAGCAACGTGCCGCCGGCGGTGGTGAAGTTCCGCGATACGCTGGAAGAGTACACTTCCAAGTGACCGCCTTGTGCGAAGATCGGCAGTTCGCGGGCGGAGCCGTTTCCGCCCGGGATCGCCTCGAGGAACATCATGGGTTTTGACAGCATCTGGCATTGGCTCCTGCTCCTGGTCATCGTGCTGCTGATCTTCGGCACCAAGAAGATCGGCAACATCGGCTCGGACCTCGGCAATGCCGTGCGCGGCTTCAAGAAGGCCATGCATGGCGACGAGGACGAGAAGGCGAAGGAGTCGCAGCAGACGAAGGAACAGCTGCGCGCCGATCCGCCGCCGGCCTCGTCGGCGAACGCCACGCAGGACCAGCGCGACTCGCACGAGTCGAAGTAAGCGCGGTCTGGAGTTCGCGCGATGATCGAGATCAGCTTCGGCAAGCTGGTGCTGCTCGCGCTCGTCGCGCTGATCGTGCTCGGCCCCGAGAAACTGCCCGGCGCGGCGCGCACCGCGGGCGCGCTGCTGCGCCGCGTGCGCAACGGCTGGGACAGCGTGCGCGCCGAGGTGGAGCGCGAACTGGAAGTGGAAGAGATCAAGCGCGCCGCCCGCGAGGCCGCCGCGCAGGCCGAGGCCGCGCAGGCCGGGTTCAAGGACAGCGTGCAGCAGGTGCGCCAGCCGGTCGACGAAGCGGTTTCGACACTCAAGACCGCGGCGACGCCGGAGCCGGCTGTCGCGGAGAGCGTGCCCGAGGCGCAGCAGGAATTGCCGCTGGGCGAACCGGTCGCCGCGCCGGCCGCGAAGGAGACCGCGCATGGCGGCCACTGATCCCGGCGAGCTCGGCGACGACCTGCAGCAAGGCCTGTTCTCGCACCTGATCGAGCTGCGCACGCGCCTGCTCAAGGCGATCGCCTGCGTGCTGCTCGTGCTGGTGGCGCTGGTGCCGTTCGCGAACCGGCTGTACTCGGAACTCGCCGCGCCGCTGGTGGCGCGCCTGCCGCAGGGCGCGCACCTGATCGCCACCGAGGTGGCCAGCCCGTTCATCACGCCGCTGAAGCTGGCGTTCTACACCGCGCTGTTCATCAGCATGCCGGTGATCCTGTACCAGCTGTGGGCCTTCGTCAGCCCCGGCCTGTACAAGCACGAGAAGCGCCTTGCGCGGCCACTGCTGGTCGCCGCGCTGGCGCTGTTCTACTGCGGCTGCACATTCGCGTATTTCCTGGTGCTGCCGGCGGCGTTCCGCTTCCTCACCGCGGTGACCCCCGCGGGCGTGGAGATGATGACCGACATTACGCACTACCTCGATTTCGTGATGCTGATGTTCTTCGCCTTCGGCCTGTGTTTCGAGGTGCCGGTGGCGGTGGTGATCCTCGCCGCGGTGGGCATCGTGGATCTCGCCAAGCTGCGCAACGCGCGGCGCTACGCCATCGTGGGCGCGTTCGCGGTGGCCGCGATCATCACGCCGCCGGACATCACCTCGATGATCATGCTGGGCATCCCGATGTGCCTGCTCTACGAGCTGGGCATCCTCGCGGTGCGCTGGTTGTTGCCGGGCAAGGCGGCGGGCTGAGCGCCAGCCGTTTGCGCGGGAGCGGTTGTGTAGGAGCGGCTTCAGCCGCGACACGACGTCATGCCGTCGCGGCTGAAGCCGCTCCTACACCTCGTTCCTATGGTGTCGCGGGCGCCGGTGCAGCCGTCGTGGCTGCTGGTGCGGGCACCGAGCTGGCCGGTGCCGGCAATGGTTCCACCTTGGTGCTGTCACTGGGTCGCAGTGCCAGCCCGCCGTGCTTGTACAGGTCGCTGGCCACCTGGTAGTAGGCGATCGCGGTGTCCACCAGATCCTGCTTCACCGGCACCACGGGCGTGGCGTCGCCGGTGGCGAAGTCCGGCTTCAGCTGTTCCAGCCGCTTGCGTGGTTCGAGGATGGTGAGCGTGTCGCCGCGCACGTAGCCCAGTTTCTCGTAGGTGCCGGGGAACGCGTGGCCCTCAGCAGGCGTGCGCTGGAACACGTCCTGGCCGAAGAAGCGCGAACGGTAGCTGAAATCGAGCAGGCCGAGCAGGGTGGGTGGGATGTCGAGCTGGCCCATCAGCGCATTCACGCGCTCGGGCTTGAACTGCTTCGGCGCGTAGATCCACAGCGGGATGTGGTAGCGGTTGATCGGGATGCTGGTCTTGCCCGCGCTGGAGGCGCAGTGGTCGGCGGTGATCACGAACACCGTGTCGTCGAAGTACGGCTTCTCGCGCGCCCGCTTGATGAAATCCTCGATCGACCAGTCGGTGTAGGCCACCGCGCCCTGGCGCGACGGCGCCTGGAACTTCACCCGGTCGGCCGGATAGGTGTAGGGCCGGTGGTTCGAGGTGGTCATGATGTGCAGGAAGAACGGCTTGCCCTCGGCGTGGACCTGGTCCATCTGGCTCAGCGCCAGCGTGTACAAGTCCTCGTCGGACACACCCCACACGTTCTGGCTGTGGATGGGCATGTCCTTCGGGATCGCGCCGCGATCCACCGTCTTGTAGCCGTTGTGGCTGAAGAAGTAGTTCATGTTGTCGAAGTAGCCGTAGCCGCCGTAGACGAACTCCGACACGTAGCCGCGATCGTTGAAGATGCTGGCCAGCGAGAACAGGTTCTCGTTGTCGTGCTCGCGCACCAGCGAATCTCCCGGCGTGGGCGGCACCGACAGCGACAGCGCCTCCAGCCCGCGAACCGTGCGCGTGCCGTTCGCGTAGAGGTTGTCGAAGAAGATGCTCTTGTCGACCAGCGAGTCGAGGAAGGGCGTGAGGCCTTCCTTGTTGCCGAAGGTGCCGAGGTAGTCGCCGGACAGGCTCTCCACGCTGATCAGCACCACGTTGAGGTGCTTCTCCGGCCCGCTGGCACGGATCGCGCGGGTGAGGTCGCGCGGGTCGTCGCTGACGAAGCTCGCGTTCGGCGCCTTGAGGTCCGCGCGGATCAGCTTGAACGCCTCCTCGTCGGGCAGGCTGCGGTAGAACTTCTTGTAGTCGAGGTGGCTGGAGCGGAACGCCGCGAAGAACTGGTAGATGCCGTTGCCGGCCAGCTCATTGACGTAGTTGTTCGCGGTGCGGTCCTTCATCTCGCCGTTGACCGCGGCCACCGAGATCGCGGTGAGCACCAGCCACACCAACGGCACGCGGGCGCGCTGCATCAGCGTGCTGCCGTCGTCGCGCGCGCGCAGGCCCCGGCGGGAGAGCACGAACACCACCAGCGCCAGCACCACCAGCAGAGTCAGCCAGGTGCCGATCGGGTAGGACTCGCGGATGTTGCCGATCACCTCGGTGGTGTAGACGAGGTAGTCCACCGCGATGAAGTTGAAGCGCGAGCTGAACTCGTTCCAGAACACCAGCTCCGACGCCGCCACGAACAGCAGGCCGTACAGCAGCGCCAGGCCCAGGATGTACAGCCCCCACTGCCCGCTGGCCCGGCTGTAGGCCAGTGCGGGCAGCGGCAGGAAGAACAGGAACACCGGGATCAGCGGCCGCACGTCCTTCAGGTGCGCGTGCCACATGAGGTGCAGCACGCCGAAGCAGGCGGCGAACAGCAGCACCAGGATGGCGAGCCAGGCCAGCCAGCGCGCCAGCCCCGCCACCGTCGCACGGCGGGTCGGCACCAGCCACAGGAACAGCACCATCGGCCACGCCAGGTACAGGAAGGTGACCAGGTCGTAGCCCAGGCCCACGCCGAACGCGTACAGCCAGTGCAGCGGATTCGGCGCCACGTTGCTGCCGGACATCACCAGCAGCACGATGCGGGTGACGAACGAGATCGCGAGGTAGGTGATGCCCAGCCACCACAGGGGCCGGAACCGCTGGCGCAGCGGCGAGGGAGAGAACAGGGCGCGCGACACGGGCAGCTCCAGGCGACAAGGGAAGCGAAGAAGGGCCGGCGGGGCCGGCGTCCATGCAGGCGTTATACCCGCATGGGCTTAGATGTTACATAGTATCATTTCGGCAGTTCGGCAATCGCGGCGATGCGGGCGCGTTCCATCGCCGTGCCGATCGCCGGTCCGGCGAGCCCCTGCGCCACGAACGGCGTCGCGCTCACCGCCGCGGCGGCGGCGCGGGCGCGGCGCAGCCAGTCGGCCTGCGGGTAGTCGTCGTGCGCGTGGCCCAGCCGGCCGCGCTTGTCGGCGAGGCAGGCGGCGAGGAAAGTCTCCAGCCGCTCGGGCCGGCGCAGCGCGTCGAGTGCCGTGAGCAGCTTCAGCACCGTGGCCGGCTTCAGCTCCAGCGCGCGATGCGCGTTGAGGTGTTCGCGGCAGACCAGCTCGGCCAGCGCGGCGTGTTCGGTCGGCACCTTCAACCGCGTCGCCAGCGCGCGCAGCGGCGCCACGCCGCGTTGCTCGTGCATCACGTGCCGCGGCAGTTCGGCGGCGGGCGTCAGCGCCTTGCCGAGGTCGTGGGTGAGCGCGCAGAAACCCACGAGGTCGTCGCCCGGCGCGATGGCCGCCGCGGCATCCAGCACCAGTTCCATGTGCACGCCGGCATCGATCTCGGGGTGGAACTCCGCGCGCTGTGGCACGCCGTACAGCGCATCGACCTCGGGGAACAACACGCGCAGCGCGCCGGCCTCGCGCAGCACGCGCAGGAAGGCGGACGGCTGCGCCTCGGCCAGCGCCTTGCGCGTCTCCGCCCACACCCGCTCGGGTACCAGGTGATCCACCTCGCCCTCGACCACCATCTGCCGCAGCAAGGCCATGGTCTCGTCCGCCACCGTGAAGCCCAGCGGCGCGAAGCGCGCGGCGAAGCGCGCCACCCGCAGCAGGCGCACGGGATCTTCCGCGAAGGCCGGCGAGACATGGCGAAGCACGCGCGCCTCGAGGTCGCGCACACCGCCGTAGGGGTCGATCAATGCGCCGTGCTCGTCCTCGGCGATCGCGTTGATCGTGAGGTCGCGCCGCGCCAGATCCTGCTCCAGCGTCACCGCCGGATCGGCGTGGAACTCGAAGCCGTGGTAGCCGCGCCCGCTCTTGCGCTCGGTGCGCGCCAGCGCATGTTCCTCGCCGGTTTGCGGGTGCAGGAATACCGGGAAATCCTTGCCCACCGGCTTGTAGCCCAGCGCCAGCAGGTCTTCCGGGCACGCGCCGGTCACCACGTAATCGCGGTCGCCCTCCGGCCGTCCCAGCAGCTTGTCGCGGACCGCGCCGCCGACGAGATAAATGCGCATGGGCGCGATTGTGGCATGACAGGGCGCGGTCACATCCTGGTGCGGCGGACTGGAGACGGAGTTGCTACTGGGCGTCTCGTTCGGTCGGAAGGCGTTGGGTGATTTCGTGCACCAACGCATGCAGCGCAGGAAGCTCGCTGGAAATCGTCTTCCAGACAATCTCGAGATCCACTTTGAAGTAACCATGCGCGATGGCGTTGCGCATGCCGTAGGCGAAAGCCAATGGCAATTCAGGGTGGCTGGCGGCGAATTCAGGATAGCGCTTGGCGATGTTGTTGCTGGCCTCGCCGATGATCTCGAAGTTGCGGATCACGGCGTCCTGGGCCATCGGGTTGCCGAGGAATCCGACTTCATCCATGTCTTCGGTGTAACGCTCGATACGTTCGATCGCCTCGAGGATGTGCGCGAGGTAGTCGGGCAGGCGCTGCGGATCGGACTTCATACCGGCCGGGCTTCGGCCAGCACCTTGGCGCGGAAATTGTCCGGCAGTGCGTTGGGCGTCAGCACGTCCACCGGTACACCGAGCAGCTTTTCCAGCTTGTAGCTGATCGCGCCGATGTCGAACAGCGTGGTCTCCGGCGTCGGGTCGATGAGCAGGTCGAGGTCGCTGCCTTCGGCATCGGAGCCATGCAGCACCGAGCCGAACACACGTGCATTGCGGGCACGGTGAGACTCCACGATGCGGCGGATTGCGGCGCGATGATCCAGCAGGGCGGCGGATGGCTTCACAGACTCTCTCGTGCCGATTTCGGATTGAAGACTTGAGGCAGGGTGCACTTTCTTGCCGACTCGGGCAAGGGTTACTGGTTGGCTCTGCTTGCTGCCGTTGTTGCTGCTGCCGGCACCTGCACCGAACCGGCGGGAGCCGGCGGCGGTGCCGGGCAATCCACCGTCTTGCGCGGCGTCATGCTGTTCGGTAGCGCGTAGGGCTGCCCGATCGGGGTGAGCCGGTCGGACATCGGCAGCACCTTGCCGTGCAGGCGCCAGTCGTACATCACGCTGTAGTCCATCACGCGGGCCACGTATTCGCGGGTTTCCTTGTACGGGATGGTGGCGATGAACAGGTCGGGCGGCAGCGTGCTGCGCGCGGCCAGCCACTGATCGACGCGGTTGGGGCCGGCGTTGTAGGCGGCGCTGGCGAGCCAGGGCGCGCCGTTGAAGCGCGCCGCCACCTGCGCCAGGTAGCGCGTGCCCAGCGCGATGTTCGTCGCGGGGTCGTACAGACTGTCGCCACCGGCCCAGGCGAGGCCGTTGCGCTTGGCCACCAGGGCAGCGGTGGCGGGCACCAGTTGCATCAGGCCGCGGGCGTCGGCGCCGGAGCGCGCGTCGCTCACCCACGCGCTTTCCGCGCGCAGGATGCCGTAGGCCCAGGCGGGATCGATGCCGGCCTGTTCGGCCTGCGGCACCAGGCCGTCCTGGCTGGCCAGCGGGAAGCGCAGCGTGTAGTAGCGCATCGCCTCGCCGCGGTTGAGGGTGAACGCCGCGCGGTCGTACCAGCCGCGGGCGTCCGCCAGTTCGACGGCCAGCACCTGGGTGCGTTCGTCGGCGCCGTCCAGTGCGCGCGACCATTCGCGCCGCGCCAGCTTCGGCAGGTCCACCGCGAACAGTTCGAACGCACGCAGCAGGCCGGGCTGCGCGAGCAGCGCCTGTTCCTGCTGCGGGTCGTCGACGTGGGTACGCGGGCAGATCGCGTAGGGCTGCTTGAGCTGGTCAGCGGCGAGGAAGCCGAAGAACGTAGTCGCGCCGGCGAGGTTGGCGTAGATCGTCTGCGCCTGTTCGCTCTGGCCGGTGGCGGCCAGCGCGCGGGCGCGGAACCAGCGCCATTCGGCGTCCTGCTGCTGCGCCGCCGGCATCGCCGCGATCGCCGCCAGCACGGCGGGCCAGTCCTGAGCGGCCAGCGCCACGCGCACGCGCCACTCGCGGGTGGCGTCGGTCTGCGCGGCGGCGGGCAGGGCGATCAGGCGCTGCAGCGCGTTCGTATCGAAGTCGGTGGCGTGGAACAGCGCCAGCGCGCGCATGACCGCGTTGCGTTGCGTGGTGCTGAACTGGAAGCGCGTTTGCAGCTGCTGCCAGGCCGTGTCGGTGGCGGGCGTGTCGCGGCGTGCCTGGCGCTCCAGCGCCAGCGTGGCGGCCTGGCGCGCACGGGCGGTGTCGGGCCAGCTCGCGGCGGCGGCCACGGCGGAAGCGGGATCGCGCAAGGCTTGCGCCAGCCACTGCGCTTCCTGGTTCTGCGGCGCCGGCAGCCAGTTGGCCAGCGCGGCGATGGTGCCGCCCTTGCCAGCGTCGGCGGCGCGGTCGATGCGCGCCCACAGGCGCGGCGTGGTCAGCAGGCCCTGGTCGTGCGCGGCCTGCAGCACGGGGTCGCAGGCGCCGGGCAGCTCGGGCCGGGTCCACAGATCGGCGAGGTCGCGGTCGAAGTCCAGCGTGGCGCCGCCCGCCATGCGCGCCTGCAGCGCGTCGCAGGCGAGCGCGTCGCCCATGCCGGGCTGGTACAGCGCGAGGAAGCCGTTCCAGTCCTGGCGCCGCGCGAGCTCCAGCAGGAAGTCGCGGCGCAGATCCTGCGCTGGGATCAGGTCCGGATATTTCGCGAGGTACGCCTGCACCGTGGCCAGGTCGGTCTGGCGGAGGTCGTGCTCCAGCGCGGCAGCGGGCAGGTAGGGATAGAGCGGGTAATTGCGCAGCTTCGCGGCGTACGCGCGCCAGCCGTCGCCACCCTGCTGGGCTGCGGCCCAGGCCTGCTTGAACGCGGCGCGCTGCGCCGCGGTCGGTGTGGCCGCGTGCGCGCCGACGGCGGCGAGCAGGGCGCCACAGCCGAGCAGCAGGGCCGACAGGCGGGTGGGGGAATGGCGCCGCGGCGCTGCCTTCGCAAACATGCAAACTCCTTGGTGATCCCCTGCAGCGGATTGTAGTGGATGCGTCTGAATGCTTCGGCGTGGGGAGCGGGAGAAATGAGGGCAAGTGAATGGAGAAGGCGCGGCACGTCCCGTTCTTCTCTCGTTGCCCACAGTCGCGCACGAGGTCGCTCCACATTTCGTGCCGTGTACGCCTGATAAGCTGGCGCACCTCGCTCCCGTTCGCGCAGGCTCGGCATGTCGTTTTCTCCTACCTCCCGCGGCCGTCGCCTCGTCGCCTGGCTGGCGCTGGTGTCGTTCGCCCTGGCCGGCGCAGCGTGGTGGTGGTGCAAGGGCCGCCCGGTGGATTTGCCGGACGCGCCTTCTGCGCGCATCGCCTGCGTTTCCTACGCGCCGTTCCGCGAAGCGGGCGAAACGCCGCTGGATCCGCATGCCTTCGTCAGCCCCGCGCGCATCGACGCCGATCTGCGCGCGCTGTCCGAGCGCTTCGATTGCGTGCGCACGTACTCGCAGGGGCAGGGCCTGTCCGCGGTGCCGGGCATCGCGGCGCGCTATCACATGCAGGTGCTGATGGGCATCTGGCTGGGCCGCGATCCCAAGGCGAACGCCGAGCAGGTCGCGCTGGGCATCGCCACCGCACGCGCGCATCCCGATGTGCTGCGCGGCGTGATCGTGGGCAACGAGGTGCTGCTGCGCGGCGAGTTGTCGAGCAAGGAAATCGCCGGCTACCTGCGCGAGGTACGCGCGGCGCTGCCGGCGGACATTCCGGTGAGCTATGCCGACGTGTGGGAATACTGGCTGCGCCATCCGGAACTCGCCGGCGCGGTGGACTTCGTCACCATCCACATCCTGCCGTACTGGGAGGACCAGCCGGTGCCGCCGGAGCGCGCGATCCGGCATGTCGAGAACGTCTACGCGAAGGTCGAGCAGGCGTTTCCCGGCAAGCGCGTGATGATCGGCGAGACCGGCTGGCCCAGCGCGGGGCGGCCGCGCCGCGATGCCGTGGCCAGCCGGGTGAACGAGGCGCGCTATCTGCGCGAATTCCTTCGCTACGCGGCCAGCGTGCAGATGCCGTACAACGTGATCGAGGCCTTCGACCAGCCGTGGAAGCGTGCGCAGGAAGGCACGGTGGGCGGCTACTGGGGCATCTTCGATGCGCAGGCGCGGCCGAAATTCGCGATGCAGGGGCCGGTGGTGGAGATCCCGCGCTGGTGGCTGGGCTGGCTGGCCGGCGCGACCGGCGCGGCGCTGTTCGTGCTGGTCGGCCTGCGTCGCCGGCGCTGGGAGCGACGGCGTGGCTGGACGGCGCTGGGCCTGGCCGGTTTCGCCAGCGGCTGCGCGCTGGCTTGGCAATGGCGGCAGATGGTCTACGCCTGTCGCGACGACTGGGAATGGACCGTTTCCATCGTCGCCTGCTTCGCCGCGCTATTGACTGCGCTGCGGCTGGTCATCTGGCTGGCCGGGCGAGTGGCAGGTGCGCCGTACAAACCGGCGCCGGCGGGGCGGCTGCGTTTCGCCTGGCTGTTCCTGCTGGCGCTGTACGGCCTGCTGCTGGTGTTCGACGGCCGCTACCGAGACTTCCCGCTGGGACTGTTCGCGCTGCCTTGCGTGGGTTATGCGCTGACGGCGTGGCTGGACGAGCGCGTGCGAACGCCCTCGCGCGAGGCGCTGTTCCTCGCCGCATGGCTGCCGTTGCTGGCCGCCGTGGTGGTGGCGCTGGAGCTGGGTGAAAACCCGTCGACCTGGCTGTGGCTGGTGCTCAACCTCGCCATCGCCGTGCCGGTGCTGCAGGCCGCATGGCAGGCGCGCGCCACGCGGGCGCGCACAGGCGATATGCTCGGCTGATTCCATGGCGAGGATCGACAACATGCAACTGGACAAGCGACGCATCGTGGTGACCGGTGCCTTCGGCACCTTGGGGGCGGCGGTGGTGCGCGCCGCGCTGGACGCAGGCGCCGCGGTGGCGGCGATCGATCGCGCGCCGGTGCCGGCGAACCTGGGTGCGGCGCACGGCTTCGGCGGCGTGGACCTGGCCGACACCGCCGCGGCGAAGCACGCGATCGACGCCGCCGCCGAGGCATTGGGCGGGCTCGATGCGCTGGTGAACATCGCCGGCGCGTTCCGCTGGGAGACGCTGGCCGACGGCGACCCGGAAACCTGGGATCTGCTCTACCGGATCAACCTGCGCACTGCGGTGGCGGCGAGCAAGGCCGCGCTGCCGCATCTGCCCGACGAGCGCGGGCGCATCGTCAACATCGGCGCGAACTCGGCGTTGAAAGCCGGCGCCGGCGTGGGCGCCTATACCGCGTCGAAGTCAGGCGTGATGCGCTTCACCGAGTCGCTGGCCGACGAGCTGAAGCCGCGCGGCATCACCGTCAATGCGCTGCTGCCCAGCATCATCGACACCCCGCCGAATCGTGCCGACATGCCCGATGCGGATTTCAGCCGCTGGGTGCGGCCGGGGCAGTTGGCAGACGTGATCGTGTTCCTGCTGTCCGACGCGGCGTCGGCGGTCACCGGTGCGTTGATTCCGGTGACGGGGCGGGTGTAGTCGCCACATCGTTGCCTGCGCCCTGCAAATGCACGAGGCGCAGGCAGCCGACCAGCAGCGCCAGTGCACCCGGCTCGTAGTTGTAGAGTTGCAACGCGACCGCACCCAGCGCAGCGGCCAGCCACGCCAGCGCGCGCGAGCGGCGCAGCAGCGCCAGCACCGCGGCGATGAGCGCGATCACGCCATAGACGTCATGCAGGAAGCCCAGCACCAGCGCCTGGCGCAATGCGCACCAGGCGGGCGCCTGCGCCGCCGTGCACAGCTGCGCCATCGCGGGCGGCTCGATCAGGCCGTAGCGCAACCCCGCCGCGACCAGGCCGGCCAGCACCGGCAGCAGCCATGGTGTCAGCGTGCGCAGCCAGCGGGCGCTCATCGACGATCCCCGCGTGCGGGTGGCGCCGCGGGCAGGCGGATCTCGGCTGCCAGCGCGAGATGGTCGGAAAACGCTTGCGGCAGTGTCCATACCTTCTCCAGCGCCACCGAGGGCGAGACGAGGATGTGGTCCAGTGCGCGTTTCGGCTTCCAGCTGGGGAAGGTAGGCGTGGGCTGCACGGGTGGCTGCAGCCGCGTACGGGCGAACAGCTGACGCATCTCGGCGCTCCCGAGCTCGGTGTTGAGGTCGCCCATCAGCACTACGTGCGGGTGGTCCTGCAGGATCTCGGCGATGAAGCCCAGCTGGCGCGCGCGCGTGGGTGCACGCAGCGAGAGGTGGGCGATCACCACGGCGAGCGCGTCCTCGCCTTCGCCGAAGCGCACCAGCAAGGCGCCACGGCCGTGGCCGGGCAACGGATAGTCGATCACCGCGCTGGGCTCGATGCGGCTGATCAGCCCGTTCGCGGTGTGCGACAGCTTCGCCACCGGCCGGTTCGGCTGGTGGCTCCAGTACGGCATGCCGGCGGTTTCGGCGAGGTAGCGGGTCTGGTTGAGGAAGCCCGAGCGCAGGCTGCCGGCGTCGGCTTCCTGCAGGCCGATCACGTCGAACTCCGGCAGCAGCGCGGCGAGGCGGTCGAGGTTGTCGATCTTGCTGCGCCCCGGCAATACCGCATTGAGGCTGCGGGTGACGTATTCGCTGTAGCGCTGTACGCTGGCGCCGGCGAGGATGTTGCAGCTCAGCAGGCGCAGGCGGTGTTCGGCAGCGGCGGGGACGGAAGGGGCGCGATTCATCAGGCTGCGTACGGTACACGCGGAAGACCGCAACGGACGTGAACGCCCTCAGACGATCACTTGCCGCCCTTGTCCGCCTCGGCGAGTTCGCGCCTGGCCAGCCACTGCGCCACCGCGGACAGCTCGTCCAGCGTGTGCACGTTGGTGACCCGGTACTTGCCGTTGACCACGATGCTGGGCGTGCCATCCACGCCCCACTTCTGGATCAGAGCCAGGTCCGCCTTCAGCTTCGTGGTGGCGGCGTCGGAGGTGGCGAGACGCATGAACTCGGCGCGATCCACGCCTTCGCGGGCGTAGTAGTCGGCCAGTTCGTCCATCGTGTTGATCGGATAGTGCTGGGCGAACTTGGCCACGAACAGCTGCAGGTGGGTGCGATCCGCCACGCCCAGCTGCTTGGCCGCGTAGTAGGCGCGCGCGAACGGCAGCCACTCGGCGCTGAACGGCGCCGGCACCAGCTCGAACTTGACGCCCTTGGGCAGCGATTCCTTCAGCTTCTCGGCGATCGGCGCGAACTCGGCGCAATGGATGCAGCCGTAGGAGAACACCTCGGCCACCTCGACCTTGCCCTCGCTGCTGTAGCGCTGGTGCGGGCCGGGCAGGGTCACGTACTGGTCGCCCTCGGTGTACGGGGCGGGCGTGCCGGATTGCGCGGTGCAGGCACTGGCCAGCGCGAGGCCGGCAAGCAGGGTGACGGTGCGCAGACGGGCGAGGTGCTTCATCGGGGGATGCTCGTGGACGGTTTCAGGAAGAGGGGCGTCGCGGCTGAAGCCGCTCCTACTTGCCGGCGGCTTCCTTGGCCACCAGCCACTGGGTCAGCTCGATCGCGCGCTGCACGGTGCCCACGTCGGAGGGCGAGAAACGGTACTTGCCGTCCACCACGATGGTGGGGGTGCCGGGCACGCCGTAGGCCTTGATGAGGTCATCGGCCTGCTTCATCTTGGTGTTGACCGAGAAGGAGTTGGCCACCGCCACGAATTCCTTGGGGTCCACGCCGTACTTCGCGTAGAACTTCGCGATGTCCTCGATCGTGGGCCAGGCGCCCTTGGGCTTGGGGCGGCCGGTGTTGAGGTCGTAGGTGGCGGTCTCGCCGGTCTTCCAGGTGGCGTCGAACATCGCGTCCTGGGTCTTGGCGCGCACGCCCAGCGCCTCGGCGGCGTAGAACGCGCGCTGGTATACCGGCCAGTTCTCGTCGGGGCGGAACGCGGCGGGCAGGTAATGCACCACGGCATCCGCCGGCAGGCTCTTCTCGATCTGGTCCATCGCGATGTGGAAGCTGTTGCAGGCTGGGCAGGCGTAGGAGAACACCTCCACCACCTCGATCTTGTCGGTGGCGACGGCCTTGGGCTGGGCCGGGTCGATGCGGAAGTAGTCCTTGCCCTCGACCCACTTGCCGTCGTCGACGAAGGGCGCGGCGGCGGGCGGGGTCGCGGCTGCCGTCGTTGCTGCGGTCGCGGGCGCGGCCGTGCTTGCCGCGGCGGTGGTGGCCGCGGCGGTCGGTGCGGCAGTGGCTGCCGCTGCCGGTGCGTTGGCGGTCGCGGGCGCAGCCGGCGCCGTCGCGGCGGTGCTGGCGGCCGCGGGCGTGGCCGGCGCGGCCGTGCCGTTGTCGCTGGAATGGCCGCAGGCGGTCAGCGCCAGCAGGGCGGCGCACAGGATAGCCAGACGCTTCAACATGGGTTACCTCGGTGGTGCGGGTACGCGGGACGCGGATGCGCAGGCCTGTCGCCGGCGCATCCGGCGGAGGATCAAGGCGTGGCTGCGGCCGGCTTCTGCAGGTCTTCGGCGGTGGCCGGATGCAGGCCCTCGACGTAGCTGGCCAGCGCGGCGATGTCGTCCGTACTCAGTTTCTGGGCAATCGCCGGCATAATCTGCGAGTGCGCATCCGTGCCCCAGCTGGTGCCGTCATGCCAGGCCTTCAGCGTGGCCTGGACGTACTGCGCGTGCTGGCTCTCCAGCTGCGGGTACATCGCGCCGGGATTGCCGCGGCCGTCGATGCTGTGGCAAGCCATGCAGGCGGGGATGCCGCGCTTGGCGTCGCCCTCGCGGAACAGCTGCTGGCCGTGCTCGACCAGCGCCTGGTCGGCCACGCCGGGCAGCGCGGTCTTGCTGGCGAAGTAGGCGCCGATGTCGTGCATGTCCTGCTCGGACAGCGGCGTGGCCATGCCCAGCATGATCGGGTTCTGGCGCTTGCCGCTCTTGAAGTTCTCCAGCTGGTGGACGATGTACTGCTCGCTCTGTCCGGCCAGCTTGGGGTATTGCGGATCGGTGGAGTTGCCGTCCATGCCGTGGCAGGCGCCGCAGGCGGCGGCCTTGGCCTGGCCCGCGGTGGCGTCGCCCGGCTTCGCCGCAGCGGTTTCGGCGGCCGGCGCGGCTTCAGCGGGCGCCGCCGCCGTGTTGGCCGTTGCCGGCGCGGTCGTCGACTTGGCGGCGTCCTGCGCCATCGCCGTGCCCGCTGCCATGGCGAAGATCAGGACTGCGGCGGAGCCCAGCACGACGGGTCGAAAACCTGCGAACCGAAAACTCATACACTTCCCCTCCCAGAAACTGTCGAAGGCTGCCACCGCTTGCCGGTATCGGCGCCACGGGCAGAAACCATCGGATTATCCCCGTGCCTTCGCGCTCCGGTCAAACCATGCCCAACCTTCTGCAAGGCGCGCACTTCGTGCTCGCCGCCCACCGCATCAGCCAGCTGCCCGCCGATACGGGCGCCGAGGTGGCGTTCGCCGGCCGCTCCAACGCGGGCAAGTCCAGTGCGCTCAACGCGCTCACCAACCACAAGGGCCTGGCGCGCACCTCCAAGACGCCCGGCCGCACCCAGCAGATGGTGGCGTTCGCGCTGCCGCCGCTGGCGCAGGGCGAGGGCGAGCCGCCGCTCGTGGCGCGCCTGATCGACCTGCCCGGCTACGGCTACGCCAAGGTGCCGGAGGACTTGCGCGCGCACTGGAAGCAGGAGATCGACGCCTATCTGCATCGCCGGCAGAGTCTGCGCGGCGTGGTGCTGATCGCCGACATCCGCCATCCGCTCAAGGAGTTCGACCGGATGATGCTGGACTTCTGCTTCGCCACCGGCCTGCCTTGCCACCTGCTGCTGACCAAGGCCGACAAGCTCTCGCGCAACCAGGCTGCGCAGGCGCTGGCGGCGATGCGCAAGAGCTTCCCCGACGGCCTGCACGCCACCGCCCAGGTGTTTTCCTCGCCCGCCGGCACCGGCGTGGACGAGGCGCGCGAACGGGTGGTGGAACTGCTGCGTACGCCGCGGTTGTAGGAGCGCACCCTGTGCGCGAATGCTTTTGCCCTGATCCAGGCACAAGGCCGTCGCGCGCAGGGCGCGCCCCTACGTACGTGCGACATGTGCCGCGCATGCGCGGCAGATCGTCGCAGTCGGCGGGAAAGGCGCGATCTACCCCGCGAGGGCTTCCATGAACACCGCGCACAGCGCTTCCATGCCCGCGCGGTCCTCCGCGTCGAAGCGGGCCACGTGCGGGCTGTCCACGTCCCACACGCCGAGCAGGCTGCCGTCGGCACGCACCAGCGGCACCACGATCTCCGACTGCGAGGCGGCGTCGCAGGCGATGTGGCCGTCGAACGCGTTGACGTCGCGCACCAGCTGGGTCTGCCGCGTCTGCGCCGCGGCGCCGCATACGCCCTTGCCCAGCGCGATGCGGATGCAGGCCGGCTTGCCCTGAAACGGGCCGACCACGAGTTCCGTGCCGTCGTACAGGTAGAAGCCGCACCAATTGAGCCCGGGCAGGCTGTGGAACACCAGCGCGGAGAAGTTCGCCGCGTTCGCGATCAGACTGGGCTCGCCGTGCAGGAGGCCCCGCGCCTGCTGCGCGAGGTCGGCGTAGTGCTCGCGCTTGTCTGCGTAGGCCTGCGTTTTCAGTTCGAACATGGTGCGCTCGCAAGGGATGGTGTTGACCGGCTGCTGTGAGCCGAGGGAAGGGATTTTTGCCGCTGACTGCCCGAACGCAGTCCGGTCGAACGGCAAGAACGAAGCCCGAACCCGTATTATGCGCGGGTCGCACGGATGAGGATGGGACATGAGCCTGGTCGAGCATCGCGAAGGCATCGAGGCGGGACGGCTGGACATGTTCGTGGATGCCGCGTTCGCGTTCACGCTGACCTTGCTGGTGATCGGGCGCGACGCGGTTCCCGCCAGCGTGGACGAATTGCTGCACATGCTGGGCGGCATCCCCGCGTTCGCCGCCAGCTTCGCGATCATGACGTTGTTCTGGCATGGCCACGTGCGCTGGCGTCGGCACCAGCTGCGTGCCGATGGCCGCGGCTTGCTGCTGTCGCTGCTGCTGGTGTTCTTCGCGCTGATCTTCGTGTACCCGCTGCACATGATGTTCGCCGGCCTGTTCAATGCCTTCAGCCAAGGGGCGACGCCCAGCGAGTTCGTGGTGAACGATACCGGCAAGCTGCGTGCGCTGTACGTCTGTTACGGCGTGGCGTTCACCTGCATGGCGGGCACGCTGGTGCTGCTGTTCCGGCATGCTGCCTGGTGCGCACGGCGCGACGGCGCTTCGTCCTTGCCGGCGCAGTTGGGGCAGATTGGCTGGATGGTGCCCGCCGTGCTGGGTCTGTTGTCGGCGCTGCTCGCGCTGCTGCTGCCGCTTTCGGCACCGGCGCTGCTGTGGTCGCTGCCCGGTTGGCTGTACTTCCTGATGTTCCTGATCGGGCCGCTGACCACGCGCTTCCGGCGGCGGCACGGGATGGGCGCGGTATCCTGAGCCGATGACGCGCGCTTATTTCGTTGCCGGCACCGACACCGGCATCGGCAAGACCCACGCCAGTTGCACCTTGCTGCACGCGCTGCGCGCAGCCGGCCTGCGCAGCACCGGCATGAAGCCGGTGGCCAGCGGTTGCATCGAGACCACGCACGGCCTGCAGAACGAGGATGCGCTGGCGCTGCGCGCGGCCAGCAGTGCGCCGCTGCCGCCGTATGCGCGCAGCAATCCGGTGGCATTGCGCGAACCCTTGTCGCCGCATCTGGCCGCCGCGCACGAGGGCGTGACGATCGCCTTGCCGCCCTTGCGCGCCGCGTTCGACGCGCTGTGCGCCGAACACGACGCCGTGGTGGTGGAGGGCGTGGGCGGTTGGCGCGTGCCGCTGGCGCCGGGGCTGTTCGCCGCCGACATCGCGAAGGCGTGGGAGTTGCCGGTGATCTTCGTGGTGGGCCTGCGGCTGGGTTGCCTCAGCCACAGCCTGCTCAGCGCCGAGGCGATCCGCGCCGACGGCTGCCGCCTTGCCGGCTGGATCGCCAACCGCATCGATCCGGCGATGGACGCGGTGGAGGAAAACCTCGCCACCTTGCGCGAGCTGCTGCCCGCACCCTGCCTCGGCGTGCTGCCGCACGGCGTGGCACCGGCGCAGGCGGTCGCCGCGCTGGACCTGGCCGCGCTCACCGCCTGAATTCACATCCGGCATGCCGCCCCCTGCGCATGCTGGCGAAGACGCCCAGGGGATATCCATGAGCAATCGCAACCACTACTACCTCTCCATCGCGGATCTCGCCCACGCGCGCGGCAGCGATCCCGCGCTGAGCTGGGACGGCGCCGGCCCGGCCGACTTCGCCGCCGCGCTGGAGGAGGCCTTGCACAGTCCGGCGCTGTTCGAGCGCTGGCGCGCGCAGCAGCCGGAACCGGACAAGGTGGACCCCGCGCTGGGCGCCACCGATGCGCAGGCGCAGGTGCATGCCAAGGTCGCCGACCTGCATGTCGAGGTGGACGTGCAGACCAGCCTGCCGATGAGCCTGTTGCGCCAGCGCCTGAACTGGCTGATCGGCGCGACGTGGCAGTTGCGCGACGTGCGCCCGGGCTGAGTCGCACACCGGTACGCGCGAAGTTTCGCTGCGCTGCGGCTGGCAAAATCCGGTCCGGTATCGCTACAGTCGGCGGCTGTCGTTTCATTCCGCCGTCTCGCGACGCACCGACCGGGAATACCGCATGTTCCGTCCACGCATGATCGTCATCGCCACCAGCATTGCCCTCGCGGCCTGTTCGCAGGGCCCGCACGAGGCCGGCAAATCCGCACCGGCCTCGGCTTCCACCGCGCCGGCCAGTACGGCCAGCGCCGCCGCGCCGGTGGTTGACGCGAATGCCGCCAATCCGTTCTTCACCGCCAGCACGCTGCCGTTCCAGGCGCCGCCGTTCGACAAGATCAAGGACAGCGACTACCAGCCGGCGATCGAGGAGGGCATCAAGCAACAGGTCGCGGACATCCAGAAGATCGCCGACAACCCCGAACCGCCCACGTTTGAAAACACCTACGTGGCGCTGGAGAAGAGCGGCGCGCTGCTCAATCGGGTGATGGCCGTGTTCAACGGCGTCACCAGTGCCAACACCGACGCCACGTTGCAGAAGGTGCAGCAGGAGGAGGCGCCGAAATTGGCGGCCAATCCCGACCCGTTCTATCTCAATGACGAGATCTATCTCAACGACAAACTGTTCGCGCGCATCCAGAAGGTGTACGACGAGCGCGCCACGCTGAAGCTCGATCCGGAGTCGCAACGCCTGGTCGAGGTGCTCTACGGCAAGTTCGTGCAGCACGGCGCCAAGCTGTCCGACGCCGACAAGACCAGGCTGAAGGCGCTCAACCAGCAGGACTCCACGCTGCAGGCGCAGTTCAACAACAAGCTGCTCGCTGCCGCCAAGGACAGTGCGCTGGTGATCGACGACAAGGCCAGGCTGGACGGCCTGGCCGACGAGGACATCGCCGCCGCCGCGCAGGCCGCCAAGGATCGCGGGCTCACCGGCAAGTGGGTGATCACGCTGCAGAACACCACCCAGCAGCCCGCGCTGCAGAGCCTCAAGGATCGCACCACCCGCAAGGCGTTGTACGAGGCATCGTGGAACCGCGCCGAGCTGGGCAACGCCGACGACACCCGCGACATCATCGAGCAGCTGGCGCAGATCCGCGCGCAGGAAGCGAAGCTGCTGGGCTTCCCGAACTACGCCGCGTGGACGCTGCAGGACCAGATGGCGAAGACGCCCGAAGCGGTGATGGGCTTCATGGACAAGCTGGCGCCCGCCGCCGTGGCCCGCGCCAAGCAGGAAGCCGCCGAGATCCAGGCGCAGATCGACAAGGACCAGAAGGCGCTCAACCAGCCCACCTTCAAGCTGGAGCCGTGGGACTGGCAGTACTACGCCGAGCAGGTGCGCAAGGCGAAGTACGACCTGGACGAGAGCCAGATCAAGCCCTACTTCGAGCTGGACAACGTGCTGCAGAACGGCGTGTTCTACGCCGCCAACCAGCTCTACGGGCTGACCTTCAAGGAGCGCCACGACATCCCGGTGTACAACCCGGACGTGCGCGTGTTCGAGGTATTCGACAAGGACGGCAAGTCGCTGGCGCTGTTCTACTGCGACTACTTCAAGCGCGACAACAAGAACGGCGGCGCCTGGATGGACAACTTCGTCCAGCAGTCGAAGCTGCTCGGCACCAAGCCGGTGATCTACAACGTCGCCAATTTCACCAAGCCCGCGGCGGGCCAGCCCGCGCTGCTGTCGATGGACGACGTGGTCACCATGTTCCACGAGTTCGGCCATGGCCTGCACGGCATCTTCGCCGACGGGGAATACCCGAGCCTGTCCGGTGCGCAGACCGCGCGCGACTTCGTGGAATTCCCCTCGCAGTTCAACGAGCACTGGGCGACCAACCCCAAGGTGTTCGCGAACTACGCGAAGCACTACCAGACCGGCGCGCCGATGCCGCAGGCGCTGGTCGACAAGATGAAGAAGGCCGGCATGTTCAACAAGGGCTACGACATGACCGAGCTGGTGGCCGCCGCCATGCTCGACATGAACTGGCACATGCTGGGCGCCGACGCGCCGAAGCAGGATGCCGACAAGTTCGAGGCCGCCGCGCTGAAGAAGGATGGCGTTGATCTTTCCGACGTACCGCCGCGTTACCGCTCCAGCTACTTCCTGCACATCTGGAGCAACGGCTATTCGGCCGGCTACTACGCCTACCTGTGGACGCAGATGCTCGCCGACGACGCGTTCGAGTGGTTCAAGGAACACGGTGAGCTGACCCGCGCCAACGGCCAGCGCTTCCGCGACATGGTGCTCTCGCGCGGCAACAGCGAGGAACTGTCCAAGCTGTACAAGGACTGGCGCGGCCAGGATCCCAGCATCGAGCCGATGCTGGAGGATCGCGGCTTGAAGGAAACGCCGAAGAAATAAGGCGCCGCGTCATGCTCCCGAAAAAGGCCGGCATTGCCGGCCTTTTTCGGGAGAGGGACTTCCAGAACATGCAGTATCAAGGTTGGAGGTGCCGTGCCAGGTCCATGCTGTCGTGCAGGATGCGCAGCACGTCGATGCATGGCTTGCCATTCGTCCGGAAAGCCACGAAATGGCGGCCATGCCGACCCTGTCGTGCCACATGCAGCATGCATATGCCGGGCGCCAAGTCGTCGCGTTGTTTCACTCCGGCGATGTCGGGGCCATCGGTCAGCGCCCGCACGGCCAATGCCAAAGTGGTGGCATAGATACGTTCCTGCTCCGCGCCGAAATGAAGGCGTATCCAGACGCGGATGGCAGACAGATCCTGCTTTGCGGCGTGGGTGACGCGGACGCTCCAGGCGCCCATCAATTCGATTCGCCAAGCGCCATGACCCAGGATTCCAGTGCCGCCGGGTCGTCGAAGGTTTCGTAGCGACCGGCCTCGATGTCGGCCACGCCAACGGCTACCGCATCGCGCAGCGCTTCAAGGCGCGCGGTGTAGGTTCGTTCGCGTTGCTGCACCAGGCGCAGCCCCTCACGGAGTACTTCGCTGGCGTTCTGGTAACGGCCTGATTCCACCAGTTGCTCCACGAATCGGGCTTGCGGGTCGGTCAGCACTACGTTGCGTGTCGGCATGATCATCTCCGCGAATTGTGATTGGCGTAATCTGCCAATATCGGAGCGAATGCAATTTCGGGTTGCCGCCCCACCATTCATGCCGGGTGGATCGGAGCAGTGGTTCAGTACGCGAATTCCTTGAACACCGGATCCACGCTGCCGCCCCACGCGCCATGGAACAGCTCCAGCTTGCGCTCGGCGGGGGTCTGGTTCGCCTCGACGATCTCGATCAGCGGTTCGAGGTAGATGCGCTCGTCGGCACCGTTGCGGTTGAGCCTGGCGCGACGTTGCAGGCCGTGGGCGGCGATCTTCAGCGCCTCGCCGGCGAGGTCGCGCACGGTGCCGTGGCGGAACGGCAGGTGCAGCGCCTGCTTCGGCACGCCGTCGCGCAGGGCGTGGCGCTCGATCATGGTGAAGTCCTTGACCAGGTTCCAGGCCGCGTCCAGCGCCTCGTCGTCGTAGAGCAGGCCGACCCAGAACGCGGGCAGGGCGCACAGCCGGTTCCACGGGCCGCCGTCGGCGCCGCGCATTTCCAGGTACTGCTTGAGGCGCACCTCGGGGAAGGCGGTGGTGAGGTGGTCGGCCCAGTCCTTCATGGTGGCCTTGGTGCCGGGCAATGCGGCGAGTTCGCCGGCCATGAAACGCTTGAAGTCCTGGCCGGCGAGGTCGATGTACTTGCCGTCCTGGTAGCTGAAGTACATCGGCACGTCGAGGATGTAGTCGACGTAGCGCTCGTAGCCGAAGCCGTCGGCGAACACGAAGTCCAGCATGCCGGTGCGGTCGGCGTCGGTGTCGGTCCAGATCTGCGAGCGGTAGGACAGATAGCCGTTTGGACGTCCTTCCGTGAACGGCGAGTCGGCGAACAGCGCGGTGGCGATCGGCTGCAGCGCGAGGCTGGTGCGGAACTTCTTCACCATGTCCGCTTCGGACGAGAAATCGAGGTTCACCTGCACGGTGCAGGTGCGCGTCATCATGTCCAGGCCGAGTTGGCCGACCTTGGGCATGTACTCGCGCATGATCTTGTAGCGGCCCTTGGGCATCCACGGCATCTCGTCGCGGCGCCACTTCGGCTGGAAGCCCATGCCCAGGAAACCCAAGCCCATCGCGTCGGCGATCGAGCGCACTTCTTCCAGATGCGAGTTCACCTCGCAGCAGGTCTGGTGGATCGTCTCCAGCGGCGCGCCGGACAACTCCAGCTGGCCGGCGGGTTCCAGCGTGATATTCGCCTTGTCGCGGGTGAGCGCGACCGGGATCTCGCCTTCGCGGGCGATCTCCCAGCCGTAGCGCGCGGCGATGCCTTCGAGCAGCGCGCGGATGCCGCGCTCACCCTCGAACGGCGGCGGCTTCAGGTCATCGGTGCGGAAGCCGAATTTCTCGTGTTCGGTGCCGATGCGCCAGGCTTCGCGCGGCTTCTCGCCGGCGGCGAGGTAGTCGACCAGTTGCTGGCGACCCGTGATCGGGATGCTCTTGACGGCACTGGGTATGGACACGGGCGCGACCTCGCAGGGTGAGCACCGACTATGGAGGCGGCGTGCGGTCGCGAAAAGGGGTTGACGGAAAATAATTGTACGAAACGGTACAGATGGCTTCTGCCGCTATGTCACGCAAGCTCGTCAGTGGACGGTGGCAGTGGTCGAAGCGTGGCAGGTTAGGCGCTGCACCAGTGCGCCGGGCAGGTGGCTGTGTTGGCCGATGCTGGCCAGCGTGGTGCCGGGTTTGCGGATGCGGCGGTCATCCGCGCAGGCGTCGGCGCCATGGTCGAGCAGGCGGCTCACGATGGGGGTGTCGCCGTTGACCACAGCCGTGGTCAAGGCATCCGCCACGTTCGGTGCCGCGCGTGCCATGACGTTGGCATGGTGGTGCAGCAACACGTCGAGCGTGGCGGTGTCGCCGCACTTGACGGCGAACGGCAGGGCGGGGCCGGCCAGGTTCCCGTGGTTGTTCATGACGCCGGCCGACTGGAGCCCTTTCGCCACGCCGGGGCCGAAGCGCGGGTCGTGCGCCATGTCGCTGACAGTCTGCTGGTAGAAGCCGCTTCTGAGAGGCGGCAGCCGCGCCGGTTCGTTCACCGCCGCGCCGTCGTCCAGCAGGCCATCGACCACGACCGGCTGGTAGGCGTTGGCCGCGGTGAGCATGGCGACCTGGCGCCAATGCGCCTGCTCGGCCGCGGGCAACGCGGCGAGACCCTGGCGCACTTGCGGCAGCTTGCCGTCGATGGCATCGACCATCACTGCGGCCACGGTGGGCGGAGCATCGTAGAGATCGTGCTGCCAGAGTCCGCGGATCGTGGGCAATGCCTGCCGGCAGATGTTGACGCTACTGGCGGAGGTCGGTTCCGCGGCGATGGCGGGTTGCAGCGCGCAGAGCGCGCAGGCGATCAGGGCGAGACGAGCAAGCATTCCGTGTTTCCTCGTGGGGCGGCTTTGGCTGGCCGCGCGCGACGAGTCTGGAGCGGGATGCTGAGGGATGGCAAGCGCTACACGTGGGGCGTGGTGTCAGGGCTGGAGCCAGAGCTGTTACCGAATGGTCGGGAAAGTGCATCCTGCACTTTCCCGGCTCGCCGAGTCCGCAGGAGCACCGGACTCGGCTCCGCCGGCCGATCGCAGATGCGATCGGCCGGCGAGCGAGCCGTCCGTGGCTCGGGAAGCGCTGACCGACTGGCAGCGCCAGTCGGTCAGCGCTTCATCGAATTGAAGAACTCGTCGTTGGACTTGGTGTTCTTCATCTTGTCGAGCATGAACTCCATCGCGGCCAGCTCGTCCATCGGGTGCAGCAGCTTCCGCAGGATCCAGATCTTGGCCAGCATGTCCGGCTCGATCAGCAGGTCTTCGCGGCGGGTGCCGGAGCGGTTGATGTCGATGGCGGGGTACACGCGCTTCTCGGAGATACGGCGGGACAGGTGCACTTCCATGTTGCCGGTGCCCTTGAACTCCTCGTAGATCACCTCGTCCATCTTGCTGCCGGTGTCGGTCAGCGCGGTGCCGATGATGGTGAGGCTGCCGCCTTCCTCCACGTTGCGCGCGGCGCCGAAGAAGCGCTTCGGGCGCTGCAGCGCGTTCGCGTCCACGCCGCCGGTGAGCACCTTGCCGGAGCTGGGCACCACGGTGTTGTAGGCGCGGGCGAGGCGGGTGATGGAGTCGAGCAGGATCACCACGTCGCGCTTGTGTTCCACCAGGCGCTTGGCGCGCTCGATCACCATCTCGGCCACCTGCACGTGCCGGACTGCGGGTTCATCGAACGTCGAGCTGATCACCTCGGCGCGCACGGTGCGGGCGATCTCGGTGACTTCCTCCGGGCGCTCGTCCACCAGCAGGATGATGACGTGCGCGTCGGGGTGGTTGTACTGGATCGCCTGCGCGATGTTCTGCAGCATCATCGTCTTGCCGGACTTCGGCTGCGACACGATCAGCGCGCGCTGGCCCTTGCCGATCGGGGCGATGAGGTCGAGGATGCGGCCGGTGATGTCCTCGGAAGAACCGTTGCCGCGCTCCAGCTTGAAGGCCTTGCGCGGGAACAGCGGGGTGAGGTTCTCGAACAGCATCTTGTTCTTGGACGCTTCCGGCGGATCGCCGTTGATGTCGTCCACGCGCAGCATCGCGAAGTAGCGCTCGCCTTCCTTGGGGTGGCGCACGCGCCCGGTGATGTAGTCGCCGGTGCGCAGGTTGAAGCGGCGGATCTGGCTGGGGCTGACGTAGATGTCGTCGGGGCCGGCCAGGTAGGACTCGTCGGCCGAGCGCATGAAGCCGAAGCCGTCCTGCAGGATCTCCAGCACGCCTTCGGCCCAGATGCCGCCGCCGGAGCGGGCGTGCGCCTTCAGGATGGAGAAGACCACGTCCTGGCGGCGGGCGCGCGCCACGCCTTCCTGGATGCCCAGCGATTCGGCGAACGCGATCAGCTGCGGCGCCTTCATGCGCTTCAGCTCGGTGAGGTTGATCAGGCGGTCGTCCGCACCCGGATCGGCGTTGTCGTCGTCCATCGGCAGACCGTGCGGGTTGTTGTAGCGCGGGTTGTTGTTGCCGCCGCCGCCGCCCTGCGGGCGCTGTTGCTGGTTGCGCTCGTGGCGGCGGCGCCGGCCGCGGCCCTCGCGCTGCTCGTTGTTGCGGTTGTTGCCGTTGTTCTGGCCTTGCCCCTGCGGGTTCTGCGGCTGGCCCGGCGCACGTGCTTCCGGCGCGGCGGCGGCTTCGCCGGCGGGCGCGGCCGGTGCAGTGGCGGGTGGCGGCACCGGTGCGGGCTGCTCGAACAGCGGCGCGGTCGTCGCTGCCGGCGCTTGCGCTTCGCCGGCGGCCGGCTTGGCGCCGCGCGACTGGCGCCGCGGTGCGCGCGGACGCGACTCGGACGGGTTCTCGGCGCCGCCGGCGTCGTTCGGGGT
>Ga0209026_1000206_pt1 | contig 81686 bp, 74 predicted proteins | sample AraplaCL_Col_mCL_FD_184262 | JGI IMG/M metagenome (GOLD analysis project Ga0209026, IMG submission 184262) | Arabidopsis root microbial communities from the University of North Carolina, USA - plate scrape CL_Col_mCL (SPAdes) (version 2) | ecosystem: Host-associated > Plants > Roots >...
GGGTGGCCGGCACGGATGCCGGCCAGTTTGGCGTCAGCACAGGATGTGCTGTCGACAAACCCCGCCACCCACCCGCGGACTTGCCGGGCAGGAAGCCCGGCAAGCGCGTAAGCGGGGGGTCGTTTTCTCTTGGTTACTTCTCTTTTGGACAAGCAAAAGAGAAGTGACTCGCCCTCCGCAGGAGGACGAAAGCTCTTTGCTTCAAGTGCAAAAAAGAGCATCGCCCGCGAGCGGGCTCCTACGTACAGTTGAGGAATCGCCGAGCGGTCAGCTGCGCACGGATTCCATGAACACCGTGCACAGCGCCTGCATGCCGGTGCGGTCGTCCTCGTCGAAGCGATCGATCACCGGGCTGTCGACATCCCACACGCCGAGCAGGCTGCCGTCGGCCTTGATCAGCGGTACCACGATTTCCGACTGCGAGGCGGCATCGCAGGCGATATGCCCGTCGAACGCATTGACGTCGCGCACCAGCTGGGTCTCGCGCGTCTGCGCGGCGGTACCGCAGACGCCGCGGCCGAGCGCGATGCGGATGCACGCCGGCTTGCCCTGGAAGGGACCGACCACCAGCTCATTGCCGTCGTACAGATAGAAACCGGCCCAGTTGAGGTCGGGCAGGCTGTGGTAGATCAGTGCGCCGAAATTCGCCGCGTTCGCGATCAGGTCGCGCTCGCCGGCGAGCAGGCCGCGCGCCTGCTGCGCCAGGTCTTCGTAGTGTTCGCGCTTGCTGGCATACGCGTGGGGCTTCAGTTCGAACATGCGGTGTGTCCGGCGGCAAAGCCCGTATTATGCGCCGAGCGATCATGACGGGGATGCAGCATGAGCTTGAACGAACAGCGCGAAGGCATCGAAGCGGGGCGGCTGGACATGTTTGTGGATGGCGCGTTCGCGTTCATCCTGACCTTGCTGCTGATCGGCGGCGAGTCCATTCCCGACAGCACCGATAAGTTGCTGCTGACGCTCGGTGGCATTCCGGCGTTTGCCATGAGCTTTTTCCAGATCGCGTTTTTCTGGCATGGCCATGTGCGCTGGCGCAAGCGTTGCCATAGCGCCACCCCGGCCGGCCGCTGGCTGTCGCTGCTGCTGGTGTTCTTCGCGATGATTTTCGTCTATCCGCTGCACATGGTGTTTTCCGGGGTATTCGACTGGCTCAGCGGTGGCCTGCTGCCCAGCGATTTTCACCTGGTGGGTGGCCCGGCGGACATGCGCACGCTGTTCGCCTGTTATGGCTTGTCGTATGCCTGCATGGCCGGCACGCTGACCCTGCTGTTCATGCACGCCGCGAAGACGGCAGCGAAGCATGGGTTCAACAACGTGGATTCGCGCCGCGAGATGCGCATATGGAGCGTGCCGGCCGCGATCGGGCTGGTCTCGACGCTGACCGCTTTGTTGCTGCCGTTGTCGGCACCGGGGTGGACCTGGTCGATTCCCGGGTTCATGTATTCGCTACTGTTCCTGATCGGGCCGGTGGTGAGCCGCTTCAACCGCCGCTACGCATCGGCGTGACGCCAGCTGTCTTCATCGCCGGCACCGATACCGGCATCGGCAAGACGCATGCGGCGTGCACATTGCTGCATGCTTTGCGCGCCGCCGGATACAGCGCCTGTGGCATGAAACCGGTCGCCAGCGGTTGCTTCGAAACGCCTGAGGGCCTGCGCAACGACGATGCGCTGGCGTTGCAGGCGGCGAGCAGCACGGTGGCACCGTATGCCTTGACCAACCCGATCGCGTTGCGCGATCCGCTGTCGCCACACCTGGCCGCTGCGCATGCCGGCGTGGAAATCTCGCTGGCGCCGCTGCGTGCGGCATTCGATCAACTGAGCGGCACCCATCAAAAGGTAGTGGTCGAAGGCGTAGGTGGCTGGCTGGTGCCGCTGGCGCCGGGATTGCTGGCGGCGGACATCGCGAAGCAGTGGCGGCTGCCGGTGATCCTGGTGGTCGGTTTGCGGCTGGGCTGTCTCAGCCACGCGCTGCTCACGGCGCGGACGATCGAAGCCGATGGCTGCCGCCTGCTCGGATGGATCGGCAATGGCGTCGATCCGGCGATGGACGCGCTGGACGAGAACCTGGCGACGCTGCGCGAACTGCTGCCCGCACCGTGTCTGGGCGTGCTGCCACATGGCCTGGCGTCGGTGCGGGCGGCGAGCCGATTGGCGGCGGCGGTCACCGCCATGGACTGAGCTTCACATCCACTGTGCTGGGATAGGCACTTATCTCGTCGCCGGAGGCAACATGGCCCGCAATCACTATTACCTTTCGATCGCCGACCTGGCCCATGCGCGGGGCGATGACCCGCGGTTTGCCTGGGATGGGGCCGGTCCGGACGGCTTTGCCGCCGCGCTGCAGCAGGCTTTGCGCGATGACGGCCTGTTCCAGCGCTGGCGCGCGGTGCAGCCCGATCCGGATGCGGTGAACAGCAGTCTTGGCGTCTGCGATCCGGCGGCGCAGGTGACCGCCCAGGTCGCCGACCTGCGCACCGACGTCGATCTGCTCACCGACCTGCCCATGAGCGTGGTGCGCCATCGGCTTTATCTGCTGATCGGTTCGGCGTGGCAGCTGCGCGACATGCGCGCGGCCTGAGCTGGCGTCATGCCACTGGCGGCATGACGTATGGGTTTGGAGAAACCGCAGGGGAATGGGTACAGTCGGCAGCTCCGACTTAACTGTGTCCGGTCACGGACGCGCCACCTTGGGAAGCCCGATGTTCCGTCTCCGCTTGATTGTGATCGCCACAGCGATGGCCCTGGCCGCCTGCTCGCAGCAGCCCAACGGTGCCGCCACCTCCCCCGCGACAACCACGTCGAGTACCCCACCGGCCGCCACTGCCATGACCAGCAACCCGTTCTTCAGCGCCAGCACCTTGCCGTTCCAGGCGCCACCGTTCGACAAGATCAAGGACACCGATTATCAGCCCGCGATCGATGAGGGCATGAAGCAGCAGCTGGCCGAGATCGAGAAGATCGCGAATAACCCGGAAGCGCCCACGTTCGAGAACACCTACGTGGCGATGGAGAAGTCCGGTGTCATGCTCAATCGCGTGATGAGCGTGTTCAGTGCGATCACCGGTGCCAACACCAACGATGCCTTGCAGAAGGTGCAGGAAACCGAGGCGCCTAAGCTGGCCGCGCATCATGATGCGATCTACCTGGACAGCAAGCTGTTTCAGCGTGTCGAGGCGATCTACAACCAGCGCGACACGCTCAAGCTCGATCCGGAATCGGCGCGCCTGGTCGAGGTGGTCTACAAGAACTTCCTGCACGCCGGCGCCAAGTTGTCGGATGCCGACAAGGCTCGGTTGAAAGATCTCAACAAGGAAGAATCCACGCTCAGCACGGCGTTCACCAACAAGTTGCTGGCGGCGACCAAGGACGCCGCGCCCGTGCTCGACGACAAGGCGAAGCTGGCCGGCCTGTCCGACGCCGAACTGGCCGCGGCCGCACAGGCCGCCAAGGATCGCAAGCTGGACGGCAAGTACGTGCTGTCCCTGCAGAACACCACCCAGCAGCCCGAGTTGCGGGACCTGAGCGACCGCGCCACGCGCCAGGCATTGTTCGACGCCTCGTGGAGCCGCGCCGAGAAGGGCGACGCCAACGACACCCGCAAGACGATCGAGCGGCTGGCGCAGATCCGCGCCGAGCAGGCCAAGCTGATCGGTTTCCCGAACTACGCGGCGTGGAAGCTGGATGACCAGATGGCGAAGACGCCGGAGACGGCGATGTCGTTCATGGGCAAACTGGCGCCGGCCGCGGTGGCGCGTGCGAAGCGCGAAGCGGCCGATATCCAGGCGCAGATCGACAAGGACCAGGCCGCGCTGAAACAGCCCGGCTTCAAACTGGCGCCGTGGGACTGGAACCGTTACGCCGAGGAAGTGCGCAAGGCCAAGTACGACCTCGACGAAAGCCAGATCAAGCCGTATTTCGAACTCGACAACGTGCTGCAGAACGGCGTGTTCTACGCCGCCAACCAGCTGTACGGGCTGACCTTCAAGGAGCGGCACGACATTCCGGTCTATCAGCCCGATGTGCGCGTGTTCGAAGTGTTCGACAAGGACGGCACCTCGATGGCGCTGTTCTACTGCGATTACTTCAAGCGCGACAACAAGAACGGCGGCGCCTGGATGGACAACCTGGTCGGCCAGTCGAAGCTGCTGGGCACCAAGCCGGTGATCTACAACGTCGCCAATTTCAGCAAACCGGCCGCCGGGCAGCCGGCGCTGCTGTCGTTCGATGACGTGGTCACGATGTTCCACGAGTTCGGCCACGGGCTGCATGGCCTGTTCGCCGACGGGCAGTATCCGACCCTGTCCGGCACCAACACCGCGCGCGACTTCGTCGAGTTCCCCTCGCAGTTCAACGAGCACTGGGCGACCGATCCGAAAGTGTTCGCCAACTATGCCAAGAACTACAAGAGCGGCGAACCGATGCCGCAGGCGCTGGTCGACAAGATCAACAAGGCCAACAAGTTCAACTCCGGCTACGGCATGACCGAACTGGTCGCTGCCGCGTTGCTCGACATGAACTGGCACACGCTGGGCGCCGATGCGCCGCTGCAGGATGCCGACCAGTTCGAAGCCGCTGCCCTGAAGAAGGACAAGATCGACCTGGGCTATGTGCCGCCGCGTTACCGTTCCAGCTACTTCCAGCACATCTGGGGCAACGGCTATGCAGCCGGCTACTACGCTTACCTGTGGACTCAGATGCTGGCCGATGACGCCTTCGTGGGCTTCAAGGACCACGGCGGCCTGACCCGCGAGAACGGCGATCGTTTCCGCGCGATGATCCTGTCGCGCGGCAACAGCGAAGAACTGGCGAAGCTGTACAAGGACTGGCGCGGCCAGGATCCGGGCATCGAGCCGATGTTGATCAACCGCGGCCTGAAGGACGCTCCGAAGAAATAATCGGCGCACCGCTCTTGTGGCACGATAAGGCCCGCCGCGCGCGGGCCTTATCGTGCGGGCCCGACCGTTTCCGGCAGCCGCCGAAGAATGCCGTGCGCGCATCGTGCACGTGGAATAATCGAGGCTTCCCGACCGGAGTGGCCTGCACGTGGACAGCCATCATTTCCTGCGGACCGCGGTGGTGTTCCTGCTCGCCACCGTCATCGCGGTACCGCTGACCAAGCGCTTCCGGCTCGGCGCGGTGCTCGGCTACCTGCTGGCCGGCGTGGCGATCGGACCGCAGCTGCTTGGCCTGATCAAGGACACCGAAGGGGTTGCCACGATCTCCGAGTTCGGCGTGGTGCTGATGCTGTTCGTGATCGGCCTGGAACTGTCGCCGCAGCGGCTATGGGTGATGCGCCGCTCGGTATTCGGTACCGGCCTGCTCCAGGTGCTGGCCAGCAGCGTGGCCATCGGCGCGGCGGGGTATGTCCTGTTCGGTCTCAGCGGCAAGGCGGCGGTGATCGTCGGCGGCAGCCTGGCGCTGTCGTCCACCGCGTTCGGCCTGCAGATCCTGGCCGAGCGCAAGGAAGCCGGCGCGGCCTACGGCCGCCAGGTATTCGCGGTGCTGCTGTTTCAAGACCTGGCGGCGATTCCGCTGATCGCCGCGGTGCCGCTGCTGGCTTCATCGACCGCCCAGAATTTCGACCCGTTCGCGGTACTGCGCACGGTCGGCGTGATCCTGGCAGTGGTGGTCGGTGGCCGTTATCTGTTGCGGCCGGTGTTCCGTTTCGTGGCGCGCGCGGATTCGGTGGAAGTGTTCACCGCTACCGCGCTGCTGGTGGTCATGGGCGTCGCGCTGCTGATGGACCTGGCCGGAGTTTCCGCCACGCTGGGCGCGTTCCTCGCCGGCATGTTGCTGGCCGACTCGGAATACCGGCACGAGATGGAATCGAACATCGAGCCGTTCAAAGGCTTGCTGCTGGGCCTGTTCTTCATCAGCGTCGGCATGTCGATGGATATCTCGCTGCTGCTGCGCCGGCCGGGGCTGATCTTCGGCCTGTTGGGGGCGTTGCTGCTGCTGAAGAGCGTGCTGCTGTGGCCGCTGGGACGGTTGCTGGGCGGCCTCAACCGTTCCGACACTTTGCGCATGCTGGTGCTGCTGGCTTGCGGCGGCGAGTTTGCCTTCGTACTGCTGCGGCAGGCGGCCGAGCAGCGGTTGATCGACGCCGGCCAGCGCGACGCGCTGGTGCTGACCATCACCTTGACGATGGCGCTGACTCCTTTGCTGGTGGTGCTGGCGGCGAAGGCGCTGAACGTGATGCCGAAGAAACCGGTGCGCGAGTTCGACACCATCGACACCGCGCCGCCGCGGGTGATCATCGCCGGCTTCGGCCGAGTCGGGCAGATCATCGCCCGCGTGCTGCGCGCGCAAGGCATCCCGTTCGTGGCGCTGGAGCATTCGGCCGAGCAGGTCGATTTCTCGCGCCGCTTCGGCACCGTCAACCTGTTCTTCGGCGATCCGGCGCGGCCGGAGTTGCTGCGCGCGGCGCAGGCCGACAAGGCCGAGGTGTTCGTGCTGGCCACCGACGACCCGGAGGCGAACCTGCACACCGCGCGGCTGGTAAGGCGGCAGTATCCGCATCTGAAAATCATCGCGCGCGCACGCAATCGCCAACACGTGTTCCGCCTGATGGACCTCGGTGTCGAGGAGCCGGTGCGCGAGACGTTCCACTCCGGCCTCAAGATGACGCGCAAGACGCTGGAGGCGCTGGGTCTGTCGCATGAACTGGCGGTCGATCGGGTCGAGCGGTTCCGCCGCCACGACGAGGAGCTGCTGAAGAAGCAGGCACTGGTCTACGACGACGAGACCAAGCTGATGCAAAGCACACGCGATGCGCTGGTCGACCTGCAGCGCCTGTTCGAGGCGGATGCCGAGCCGAGTGCAGAGCGCGAGCGAGGGCGCGATCCGGGGGTGCCGCTGGTCGGCGAGGAGTGACCCAGGTCACTACACGGCAGGTTTACGCGGGAATGGAGTAGGTTGCGTCAACCAGCTGTCGATTCCGGCGTTGCCTAGAAACATGCCTACGACTCAACTCCCAGCCTTGCCCGGACCTGTCGTGATCCGCTTTGGCAGGCTCGGCGACACCATTTTGCTGCAGCCGCTGCTGCACAAGCTGCATATGCGCTATGGCAGGCCTTGCCAGTTGCTGGCGCTGGGGGATTGGTCGCCATCGCTCTATTCAGCGCAGCCGGAGGTAGCCGGATGCATTCCCCTGCACTCGCAGTACGGTCCGATGTGGATGCATCCGCAGCGTTGGCGCGCGGCGCTGGCGTTACGGCGCCTGCGCGGGTCGCCGTTCTATATCTGCGAGCCCGAGTACCGCACACGGACCAAGGTACGCCCGATGCTGGCGCTGGCCGGGGTGCCGGCCGAGCATTGCACATTCATCGAAGACATCCCGTCGATCGAAGACGAGCACTGGGTGGACTGGCTGCTGCGTTTCGGCGACACCACGCCCACTGCATTTCGCGCAGATGGCGGGTCGGCGGCACCTCCCGCTCAAGCGGCTGCACCGCAGTTGCGCGTCAGTGAGGTCGAGCGCGCCGACCGCGATGCATGGCTGCGCATGCAAGGCATGAGCGGGCGCCCGCTGGTGCTGTTGCAGCCGGCCAACAAGCGCACCATGCGGTGGAACGGAGTGCGCGCCGCCGAGGATGACGACAAGTCCTGGCCGGCGGAGCGCTGGGCCGCGCTGGCGCGCGCCATCAGCTATCGGCAGCCGCAGGCACAAGTGCTGTTTTGCGGCTCACCCGCCGAGGCCGGCTATCTCGATACCTTGCTGGCGGTCACCGGAGCGGTGTCGTCGCGCATCAACGCCGCGGTATTGCCGCTAGCCCGCCTCAAGGCGCTGCTGGAGATCGCTCACAGCATGGTCTCGGTAGACACCGGGCCGGCCCATCTTGCCGCAGCCATGGGCTGTCCGCTGGTGGTGCTGATGGGCTCCCGCTCGCCGCGGATGTGGACCCCGCGCAGCGGGTCTGGAAGCGAGGTAGTGGTCCTTGGCGGCTTGCCGGCGATTCGACGGGTCGACGAGATCGAAACCGCCCAGGTGGTGAGCGCATGGCGCGCGTTGCGCTGGCGCAACGCGGAGGCGATCGCCGATGCCGATGCCGAGAGCAGCGCTAGGACGACCGCTTATTCGGCCGGCTGCGCCGGTTGACGTAGCGTTTGTCGCACGCTCGGGATCGCGCTGCTGCGGGCGGCCAGCTCTAGCGCGATATCGACATAGCCGAGCTGCCGCGCCACGTCCGCCGCAGTGCGGCCGAACGCATCGGCCGCACTGCGGTCGGCACCGCGCGACAGCAGCACGCGCGCCGGCGGCAGCAGCGCATGCATGGCGCAGGCGTGCAGTGCGGTGACGCCACGCTGATCGGCATGTTCGACCTTGGCGCCGGCCTCCAGCAGCAGCGGAACCAGCGCACCGATATGGGTCGCATCGCATTCGCTGCCGGGGCGCAGTTGGGCGCCGAGCAGCAATAGCAGCGGGGTCTTGCCTTCGCTGTCCGCCCGGTTGATGTCGGCGCCGTGCTTGAGCAGGCCATCGAACAGGCGGCGTGCGCGCAAGCTGTCGTTGTGTTCGAAGCCGAACTGCGCAGCGGCATGCAATGCGCTGCGGCCGCCCGCGTCGACCGCGTTGACGTCGGCGCCGGCGACCAGCAATTGATCGACGATCTCCGGATAGCCCATCGCGGCGGCGACCATCAGCGCAGTGGCATCGTTCGGCAGGCGCTGGTCGGTGCCGACCTCATGTTGCAGCAGCAGGGCGACCAAGGCCTCGCGGCGAGCGGCGACTGCGGCGGCCAGCGGGGTCACGCCGCTGCGCGCGGCCAGCGTGGGGTCGGCGCCGGCGTCGAGCAGACAGGCGGCGATCTCGCGATGGCCGGCGCCGCAGGCGCGCAGCAGGGCCGAAGCACCCTGGTCGTCCTGGGTGTCGACGGCGAAACCCAGTTCCAGCAGACGCTGCACGGTGGCCAGCGCACCGGCCGCCGCCGCGGCTGGCAGGTCGGTCGGTTGCAGTGGGCGATTCGGCCGCGCCCAATCGCGCCAGTCCAGCCAGCGTTCCACTGCCGGGTGTTCCAGCGCCAGTCCCAGTGGCGTCTCGCCGTTCGCATCGGCAGCTTCGGGATTCGCGCCGTAGGCGATCAGCGCACGCACCAGCGGCAGTGCCTGCGCGCCATGTTCGAGCGCGGCAAACAATGGTGTGCGGCCATCGCGATCGCGCGTGTTCGGATCGCAGCCGCGTGCCAGCAGAACCTGCAGCAATTCGGGTTGCGCATTGACCACGGCCAGATGCAGCGGCGTGCGCTCGCGCGCATCCGGGCCGAACGGATCGGCACCACGTTCGAGCAGACTGAGCGGCAGCGCGGCCGCTTGCGCCACACCGTTGAGGCGCGACAACGCCTGCGCCAGCAGGCCGGCGCCGGCCGGGCTGGCGCCGGCCTGCAGCAGGTCGTCCAGCGCTTCGGTCGAGTTCGGCAACTGCTGCAGCAGCGCGTCGAACAGACGCCGGCCCAGCGGCGGCAGGGCGGGAGCGTCGGCGGTTTCGGCATCGTCGATGCGCGGCGCTTCAAAGCGGGCTTCGGCGTCGAGGCCGTGATCGAGCAGCCAGCGGCGGGCCGCGGCAAGACCGGGCGTGGCCAGATCCAGATACAGCTGCGCCAGTTGCGGCTGCGGCCATTCGCGCACGCGCTCGGCAAAGCCCGACACGATCGCCCAGTGGCCGAAACGCAACGCGTCGAGCAGGTGCGCCGGCGTGTCGGCGCCTTCGGCCAGCACGTCCTGGCTGAGGCTGGCCGGCAGCGGTGTGTCCGGGTCAAGCAGGGCGACCAGGTCCCAGCGGCCCGCGGCCGCTGCGTGATCAAGCGCGCTGCGGCCGTCGCTGCCGGGCGTCTTCGGTTCGGCGCCCAACGCCAGCAATGCGCGCACGGTTTCGCCGTGCGCATGCGGCGATTGGCACGCCAGGGTCAGCGCATCACGCCCGTACTGGTCGCGTGCGCGCGCATCGGGCTGGGCTTCGGCCAGTCGCTGCACGATGCCGCAGGCACCGGCGCGGGCCGCTTCCATCAATGCGGTGCTGCCATGCTGGTCGGCCAGGTTGATATCGGCGCCGGCCGCGCACAGCGCGCGGGCGATTTGCTCGTGTCCTTCGGCGGCGGCACTCAGCAGCGCGTGCCGATGACGCGCATCGACCGCGTTGATCGCGGCGCGATGCTTGAGCAGCAGCTTGACTCCTTCGACATCGTCGTCGGCGATGCCGGCGGCGGCGACCAGCGCCGGCTCGCCGTCGGCCGGCGCCGGCTTGGCGCCATGTTCCAGCAGGAATTTCACCAGCGGCCAGTTGGCGGCGCGGCAGGCGGCGGCCAGCGGACTGATGCCGGCCTTGTTCAACGCATTGATAGGAGCGGCCGCGTCCAGCAGCATGGCCGCCACGCCTGGTTCGGCGCTGAGCACGGCACCGTGCAGGGCGGTATTGCCTTCGGCATCGGCAACCAGCGGGCTGGCGCCATTGGTGAGCAAGGTCAGCACCGCTTCGGCGCGACCGTGCCAGCTGTCGCGGGTGGCCGCCAGCAGCGGGGTGATGCCGCCGCTGGCGCGATTCACGTCGGCCCCCTTGCCGATCAGCGCGCGCAGCAGCCGGGTGTCCGGCAGCAAGGCAGCGAGCATCAGCACTGGGCGTTGGTCGCGGTCGTCGTTGGCCGGCGCGGTGTCGGGATCGGCGCCGGCCTCGACCAGCGCCAGGGCGCGCTCGATATCGCCGCCGCGGGTCGCGGCCAGCAGGGCTTCAGCCTGCTCGGGCGTGCCGGCGGTGCGTTCCTGTTCGCTCAGCACGGGGCGCGGAGCGACTGCGGCACCGGCCGACAGCGCGGCGTGGTCGCCGCGTCGGCGCGGCTGATGCCGTTCGCACAACAGCGCGCGCAGCGTGCGGTTGGCGATGATCAGGCAACCCAGCGGCAGCAGCACGACGCCGTAAATCGCCAAGGCGGCGATACGAGGTTCGGGCGGCAGCACGCCGTACAGTCCGGTCAGCGCGATCGCGCCGAAGGCCAGCACCAGCAGCGACAGCGCGGCCGGCAGGAAGTGACTGAAGAAACGTTCCTCGTGCGACAAGTGGCGACCGAACGCAATGCTGCGCAAGGTGGCGGTGAAGATCCACGAGCCATCGCGCTGGCGCGGATAGGCATCGTCCCAGACGAACACCAGCCCGAACGCTGGCCACAGCCGCCACAGCGCGGTCAGCGCCAGCACCAGCGCCGCGGCCAGGATCAGGGCCGCGCTGAGGCTGGGTGTCTGACTCAACTGCAGCATCGGCCATGCGACCAGCACGAACACCAGCGCGGCGTAGCCGGTGAACATCACCGTATGCGCGGCGCCGCGTCGCAAGACGGTGCGGCCGAAGTGCGGTTCGGGATCGAAGCCGATCGCGTGGCAGATCGCCGCCATGGTCAGCGCATTCGCCAGCAGCAGCGGAATCAGGGTCAGCGGATGAGTGGCCAGTCCGGCGGCGGCGACCGCGAGCAGGCCTGGAATGAACCAGGCGAGAGCGTGCATGAGAGGAGGGCGGCGGCGCGATTTGGGCTGGGTCATGGGGACAGTATAGAAATCGTTGGACGTGCAGACGGTAACCAAGTGTTAACGCCACCGACACAGTGACGCGATCACTCCTCCCGGTCATCCCGCGGGGCATGGGTATAGGCGAGATGGTTGGCGGTGGCCAGGGTTTCCTGCGGTGGCAGCTGCAGATGCCAGCCTTGCATGCGCAGGTTGGCGAGCACCTGCTCGGTGTTCTCCACAGGCAACTCGCGTTGCTCGTCCAGGTGCACTTCCATCACGAAGCGCAACTCACCCAGCAGCAGGACCAGCGACTCGGGGAGCACATCGAACGCATCGCGCTGCGCCAGCCACAGATAGCTGTCGGCTTTGCGCACGCTGGCATAGACAAAGCACTGCATGGCGCCACCTCCGGGGACGATGTAAGGACTGATCAGGGTAGCAGCGTGGCCGTCCGCTTGCCCGCTCCGCGACGCCGCTGGGAGGGTCGCCGGAGTTCGTGCGGAAAGCGCATGGCAGCCAAGTGATGTCTGCAGCACCCGCGTCCATTCGTTAGTTAAATGTTGCGGCTGCACTTGCAACGCCTTGGACGAGCGGGCAAAGTGCGCCGCGGGGGCTTCAAACGCGCGTATGAATTTCATCACGATCGCCGCCCCAGCTATCTACCCGAGCCGCATCACGATAAGCAGGAGCAAGCGATGTCTATGTCTTTCCGTTCCTTCACGGGCGTTGCCCGTCCGCTCGCGCTGGCCGCACTGAGCGTAGCCATTCTTGGCGCACTTGCGCCGGGGGCCGCCAATGCCAGCGCCTTCCAGCTCAAGGAAAACAGTGCCAAAGGCCTGGGCCGCGCCTATGCCGGTTCCGCCACCGCCGGCGGCGACGTCTCGGTAGTGGTGAACAATCCGGCGGCGATGACCGACCTCAAGGGTACCTACCTGCAGGCCGATGTCACCGCGATCAACTTCAGCACCAAGTTCACCGGCACGGCTCACGACGTGCTGGGCCGCCCGATCAGCGGCGGCAACGGCGGCGACGGCGGCACCACCATGCCGGTACCCGCCTTGTTCTTTGCCACCCAGGTCAACGACCGCGTGCACGTGGGCGCGGGCTTCTCGGTGCCGTTCGGCTTCCAGACCGAATACGACAAGAACTGGGTCGGCCGCTACAACGCGGTCAAGTCCAAATTCGAGTCGCTCGATGCCACGCTGTCGGCGTCGTTCGATGTCACCAGCACCTTCAGCGTCGGCGCCAGCGTCATCGCCCAGAAGACCAGCGCCGAGCTGAGCAGCGCGATCAACTACAACGCCGTGGGTCTGGGTATCCAGCAGGGCATCGGTGCAAAGACGGCGGCTGCCATCGCGCAGATTCAGGCCGCCGCTGCGGCGGGCCAGATCACGCCTCAGCAGGCCGCTGCGTTGGCACAGCAGGCCGCACTGCAGGGGCAGGCCGCCGCTGGCGGTGTCGCCGCTGCGACGCCGGTGGGCTCCGACGGCCTTGCCCGCATCAAGGGCGACGACTGGGGCTACGGCTGGCAGCTGGGCGGCTACTGGAAGCTGACCCCGAACGACAAGTTCGCGCTCAACTACCGTTCCAAGATCAGCCATCGTCTGGAAGGCACGGGCAATTTCACCACCACGCCGGGATACGACGCATTGCTGGCGAATCCCGCGCTGGCTGCCTCGATCCCTCCGTTCTCGCACACCACGGGTACGGCTGACTTCACCACGCCGGCCGTGATCAGCGCGAGCTACTGGCACCAGGCGGAGAAGTTCGGTCTGGGCATCGATCTGGCGTACACCAAGTGGGACGTGTTCAAGAACCTGACGGTGAACTACGGCAATACGCAGCCGTCGACCACGGAACCGTTCGACTGGCGCAACACCGTCTTTGCCTCCATCGGCGGCGATTACTACCTAAACGACAAGGTCACCTTGCGCGCAGGTATCTCGTTCGACACCACGCCGACCCATCTCTCCACGCGCGACGCGCGGGTGCCCGACTCGACCCGTCAGATGGCCTCGTTCGGCATCGGCTACAAGGCCAGCGAGCACTTCGAGATCAATGCGTCCTACGCGCATATCTTCGTCAACCAGGCCCATGTCAATTCGACCAGCGGTACCGGCGACGTGTTGACCGGCAACTTCGACGACTACGGCAACCTGCTGAGCTTTTCGGCGCAGTACAAGTTCTAACCGCTACAACACGGCTGCGCCCGTCGAACTGATGGACGTCCAAACAAAAACCTCCCCGCGCGAGCGGGGAGGTTTTTTTGTGCGGTCAGGCATGGCGGAGGGGCCAGTGCTCAACCGCGCCTGAGCAACAGCTCCAGCACGCGGCGGAAGCGTGCGCCGTACGGAGGGTTGAGCAGGCCGGCGCCGTTGAAGCGGGCCTGCCGGAACACCGGCTTCAGATGCGAGAACGTGCGGAAGCCGGCTTCGCCGTGATAGCCGCCCATGCCGGAAGCGCCTACGCCGCCGAACGGCAGATCGTGCTGGGCGATGTGGTACAGCGTGTCGTTGACACTGACGCCGCCAGCCTGGGTATGCGCCAGCACCTTGTCGATGCTGGCCTGATCCTGCTCGAACAGATACAGCGCCAGCGGATGAGCATGCGCACCGACATAGGCGATCGCCTCGTCCAGGGTGTCGTAGGGCAGCAGTGGCAGCAGCGGACCGAAGATCTCCTCGCGCATCACCGCCATCTCTTCGCCGACCTCGCTCAGCAGTTGCGGCGGCAGCAGGCGGCGTGTCGCGTCCTCGGCGGCATCGCCGAGCGGATGCACGCGGGCGCCGGCGGCCAGTGCGTCATCGCGCAGCGCGACGAGGCGCTGGTACTGGCGGTCGGACACGATGCTGGCGTATTGCGTGCTCTGCCCGAGCTGGGGGTACATCCGCGCCATCGCGCGACCGGCGATGGCAATGAACTCGGCCATGCGCGCGCGCGGCAGCAGCACGTAGTCGGGCGCGATGCAGGTTTGCCCGGCATTGACCAGCTTGCCGAACACGATGCGTTCCACCGCATGCTCGAAGCGCGCGCCGGGGCCGACGATGGCCGGCGACTTGCCACCCAGCTCCAGCGTCACCGGGGTCAGGTTTGCCGCCGCGGCGCGCATCACCCGATGGCCGACCGCCGTAGATCCGGTGAACAGCAGGTGGTCGAACGGCAGCGCGGAAAATGCCTGTGCCACGTCGGCGTCGCCGGTCACCACGACCACTTCGTCGGGCGCGAAATAGTTCGCCATCTGCTCGGCGAGCAGTGCCGAGAAGCGCGGCGTGAACTCGCTCATCTTCAGCATGGCACGGTTGCCCGCGACCAGCGCGTCGACCAACGGGCCGACTGCCAGGTACAGCGGGTAGTTCCACGGCACGATGATGCCGATCACACCGCGCGGCTGCGGCCGCACCTCGGTACGCGCGGGCAGGAACATCAGGTCCGCCAGGCGCCGCCGTGGTCTCATCCAGCGTCGTCCCTTGGACAACGCGTGCCGGATGGCCGACAGGCTGGGGAAAATTTCCAGCAGATCGGTTTCTTCGCGCGGACGGCAGCCGAAGTCGGCATGGATCGCCGCGGCGAAAGCCCTGCGCTGCTCGCGCAGCATCGTCTCCAGCTGGCGCAGGCGTTTTGCGCGCACCGGCCAGGCCGGCAACGGGTCACGCGCATGCGCATCGCGCAGGCGTTGCAAGGTGGCAGGGAGATCGTCGTGGTTGGTGGTCATGGCGTTCTCAGAATTTCGCGTGCAGTTCCACACCCCACATGCGTGGCGGCGTGATGTTCGCGTACGGTGTTCCAAACACGCTTTCGGTGATGTTGTCCACGCCGGTCACGTAGCGTTTGTTGGCGAGGTTGGTCACGTAGAATGCCACGCCCCAGCGATCACCGGCCGCGCGCCAGTCGAGCCGCGCATCCGCGCGATTCTGCGAGGTGCCGACGCTGAAGTTGGGACTGACCTGACAGGTGCCTTGCAGTTGCGAATCACGGTTGCAACGCGACTTGCCGCGGTATGCGTAACTGAGGTCGAACTCCAGCGCGCCGTTCGCCACGTTCTGCCAAGTGTAGGCCATGGTGGTGGCGAACGAGAACGTCGGTTCGCCGGTGGGTTGGTTGTTCAGGCTGACACCTGACGGTGCGACGGCATTGCGATAGGTGGCATCGATGTACGCGCCATTCACGCCCAGCCGCAAGGCGCTGACCGGCTGCCACTGCAGCTCCACTTCCGCGCCCGTGGCCTGCTGGTTGCTGCTGCTGACCAGATAGCGCGGTACGCCGGAGCCCGCGCTGTTGGGATCGAGCGTCAGCGCCTGCCGATTGTCGTAGCGGTAGTAGTAGGCCGATGCATTGAACAGCAGGTTCTGTTCCGGGAATACCGTCTTGATGCCGGCTTCGTAGTTCAGCACTTTCTCCGGCGCGAAGTGCGAGCCGATCTGCACGCTGTTGTAGCCACCGGCCTTGTAGCCCTTGGTGACCGACACGTAACCCATCGCCTCGGGCGTGAACTTGTAGTCCAGCACGGCACGTGGGCTCAGGTCGTTCCAGTTGTTCTTGCTTTTCACCAGCACGCCGACCGGGGCGCCACTGCCCGCGTTGAAGATCAGGTTCTGACCCAGCGCGTCCAGCGCGCCTTGCGCCTCCGGCGGCAGCAGATCGAAGATCGGCGTGCCGAACACCTGGTTGCTCTTGAGATCGGCGATGGTCTGGTCGAAGGCTGCGGCCTGGCGCGGCGGGTTGAACCAGGAGAACTCCTTCTGATCGCGCGTGAAGCGTATGCCGGTGGTCAGGTTGAGGCGGTCGTTCAAGTGCCAGATCACGTCCCCGAACGCAGCGTAGGCCTTGAAGTGGCCGACGTTGTTTATCTGTTCGCGCCAGGGGTCGCCCAGCAAGTTGTAGGGCAGGCCGAACGAAGCGAGCGCCTGGCTGATATCGGCCAGCGGCGTGCCGCCCCCCATCGCGTTCTGTATCAAGGTGTCGACACTGTCGGTGAACACGTTGGTCTGGCTGGTCTGACGCGCTTGTTCCTGGTAGTAGCTGACGCCGCCGACCCAGTCGATCAGGTCGGTGTTGCCGCTCAGCTTGAACTCCTGGTACCAGCTGTTGTTGTGTTCGATGTTGGTGGTGTCGAGGTAGTCGACGATGTGGTTGGTGCCGTCGTAGTCGCCGCGGTTGAAGGTGTTGAAATTGCGCCACGCCGTGGTGGAGGTGAGGCTCCCCCAGCTAAAGGAATGGTCGACGCTCAGCGTGGCGCCGTCGAACCGGCGCGTCTCGGCGCCACCGACGGCATCGTTGTAGAGCGGCGCGTGCAACGGATTCAGATAGGTCGACGGGTCGGCCGGAAACGGCGCGCGCTGCTGCGGGTCGTTCGACAGTGCGATCAGGCCGAAGGCCGGGTGCGGCGGCTGGTTGAGCTTCTCGTGATCCCATGACAGCAGGACGCGCGTATCGGGCGTGACATTCCAGCGCCACGCCGCACGCGTGCCCCAGTCGTTGTCCTTGCCGTAGGCCTTGCCCGTGGCGGCATCCTTTACCCACCCATCGCTCTGGTTGTCGAGCACGCTGACGCGCAGCGCCATGTCCTTGTTCAGCGGCATGTTGAGCAGCGCGTCGCCGTACTGCTTGCCGTAGTTGCCGAAGCGCACGCGCGCCTTCGCCTCGAACTGGTCGCCGGGTTCGTTGGTGATGATCGAGATCGCGCCCGCGGCCGCGTTGCGTCCGAACAGTGTGCCCTGCGGCCCTTTCAGTACTTCGATCCGCTTGATGTCGTTGAACGCCAGCAGGGCGCCGCCCGAACGCGCCGCATACACGCCATCGATGTACACGCCCACGGCCGATTCGGTGCCGACACCGAAATCGTCGGTGCTGATGCCGCGCAGTTCGTAGTTCGGCTGCGTCGGCTGGTCGGCGCTGACCACCAGGCCCGGCACGAACAGATTCATCTTGCTGAGGTCGGTGGCGGCCAGTGTATCGACCTGCTTGGCCGTGATGATCTGCAACGGGATCGGCACCGACTGCATTTCCTGGCTGCGGCTCTGCGCGGTGACGGTGATATTGCCGAGTTGGGTGGCCTTGACCGCCGCCGTCGACGGGCTGGATTTGTTTTGCGGCGGCGTGGCCGTCTGCGCCTGCAAAGAACCGCCGGACAGCAGAACTCCACCGCCGAGCAGCAGCGTGTGAAGTGCGATTGAAAGTGGACGTTGGCGCATGCTCATGCCGTGCTCCCCGTGCATGGAATGACCGCGGCATGCAGGCCGCGGCGATGTTGGTATGCGGTGTTCAGTGCAGCACCACGCAACTCCCCGGTTGCGCGGCGATCCAGGCCTTGATCAAGGCGACTCCTTGCCGGTGCACCGTGCTGCGGCCGATCTCCGGCATCATCGTGCCCGGCTCGGTGGACGACAGCCGATAAGCGATGATCGAGTCATCCGGTTTGCCCGGCACGATGTCGAAGAAGCGATCGCCCGTGCCCTGGCCGGCCGCGGTCGGTGGCTTGCAGATGCCGAGGTGACGATCCTCCGGCGTGTCGTTGGTCAGCGACAGGCCGGTAGTGTTGGCCGCGCCACGCGGGTTATGGCAATGCCCGCAGTTGATGTCGAGGTAGGCGCGCGCGCGTGCATCCAGCGGTGCGCGAGGATCTTCCCAGTTCGCGTCACGCGGTACTTCGGCCGGCGCCGGCAGGTCATCGAGATATCCGATTTTCACCAGGTGTTCGAGCTGGTTCTGCGTGCCGTCGGCGTAGCGGTAGTCCTTGTTGATGTGGCGCGCTTTCGGACCGATCGGATGGATCTTGCGGTCGACCCAGTCCTGCGCGTGGCAGCTGGCGCACTGGCTTTCGTCCGGCACCACGTAATTGAAATCCTCGCGGGCTGGCTGTCCAGCAGGCGGTTGTGCATCGACCAGGGTCAGCGGCAACACGGCGCCGGTGCGTACCAGCGTGGCTTCGGTCTGCGCGTCGTTCCACAGGTACGGGATCGCCGCCCAGCCCTCCTGGCGATGCACCAGGATGCGCGTCTCGATCAGGTGCACACGTGACATGTCCAGACCCTGGCCGGCGAAGTCGTGCGAGTAGTCGTCGGTGCGCGCCACGTCGGTGGGCTTGCCGTCGGCCGTGCGGCCTTTATCGGGTCGGGGGTAATAGAAGGTCTTGCTTATCACCGTGCCGACCGGGAAATCGAAGGTGTCGGTGGGGTGGTATTTCGCCGAGCTGCCCTTCGGCATCCAGATCGTGCGCAGTTTGTGCGCGTAGTCGGAGAACAGCGGCGTGTTGAGGTCGTACGGCACCACGCCGTCGTTGAGCTGCAACTTGCCGTCGTGTACCTCGACCACATGCCAGTCGCTGAGTTTCGGCGGCCGGCCGTCGGCATGGAACGTCACCGGCGGCATGCCGCGCTGGCAGCCTGCCAGCAGCATCAGCGCCAGCAGCACCGAGGCGTGTTTCGCGAATTTCACGACCGACATGTCAGACCTTCGGTTCGGGATTCAGTACGACCGGGGTCAGCTTCGGCAGCGTGCACTGGTAGGGCTTGGTATCGGTGCTCGGGCTCTTGTAGTCGTGCGCGCCGTCGGCATTGAGCACGCCGTTGATGTCCTGGATACAGATCCGGTCATTCGCCGGTGGCAGCCCGTTGACCAGATCCTTGGGATCGCTGTAGCCATCCCACAACACATCGGGGAAATGACCGCCGAGTCCGTATACCGCCGTCTTCAGAGTCTTCAGCTTGAGTCCGTCCGGCGAATCGCCGCCGCCCTTGAGCCGGTTGCCGTAGACGTAGATGCCCTTCGGATACGGGTTGTAGTCGGCGGCTACGCCGCGGGCGTTGTAGTAGTTGGTGGAGAAGTAGCTGGCGATGATGATGTTGCTGGTCTTGTTGTCGGCGATGTCGTTGTCGAAGATCTCGACCTTGTCATTGGAATTCACCACCACGCCCGAGCCGGCCGGCACACTGGCCACGGCGGCGCCCTTGGCGGCGAAGTTGTCGTTGTTGTTCTCGAACACCTTGTTCTTGAACACGCGCGTGGCGTGGCCGGCCTGCGACAGGTTGGGCATGTTGAACACCAGGATGCCGCCGGTGTTCTTCGTTGCGGTGTTCTCGTAGACATCGGCATTGACCGAGTTCTCGATCTCGATGCCGGCCACGTTGTGCTCGGCGCGGTTGCGCCGCACGATGATGTTGTTCGACTGGCCGACGTAGATGCCGGCATCGGAGGCACCGATCACCACCGAATCCTCGACCAGCACGTTCTGCGTCTTCACCGGATACAGGCCATAGGCGCCGTTGGTGGTCTTCGGGCCATCGGTCCACTCGATGCGCACGCCGTGGATGGTGATGTTCTTGCCCTGGTTGATCTTCAGCGCGTCGCCCTTGGTGTCCTCGATCGCCAGGTTCGCGATGGTGAAGTCATTGGCGTTGACCAGCAGGCCTTCGGGGCCGACCAGCTGGCCTTTGAACGACAGCACGGTCTTGTCCATGCCGGCGCCGCGGATGGTGATGCCGTCGGTGCGCAGGCTGAGGCCGCGCTTGAGCGCGTAATGGCCGGCCGGGATCTCGATCACGCTGCCGGGCTTGGCGTCCAGCAGTTGCTCCTGCAGCTTCGCCTCGAAGCTGGCGTCGGCGGCGTTCTGTGCTGGCGCCTCGTGCTTGCCGCAGCCGGCGAGCGCGGCGCCGAGCGCGACGGTGATGAACAGCTTGCGCATGATCGTGAACTCCCCATTCGAACGAAATCGGCGGATGCCGCGCCTGGCGCAGCCCGAACCCGACTGTCGCGCAATCCATCGGCAAGGGGGAGGGTAAAACGGCCACGCGAAGGGGGGTAAATCGGCCAGTCTGTGACGAAATGCCCCGCTCAGGCCGCGCCGCGCCGTGCTTCCTGGGGCGCCATGCCGGTCCAGCGCTTGAACGCGCGACGGAACTCGCGCGGATCGTCGAAGCCCACTTCGCCGCCGATCTCCGCCACGCTCAGCGTGCCGGCCTGCAGCAATTGCAGCGCGCGCTCGGCGCGCACGCGGTCGTGGATCTCGCGGAAGATGCGTCCGCTCTCGGCCAGCTTGCGGCGCAGCGAACGTTCGCTGAGGTTGAGTGTGCGCGCCACGTCGTTGAGCCTGGGCTGCTCGCGCAGCTGGCTGCGCAGCAGCCGTTCCACCGCGGCGACGATTTCCTGGTGCGGCTCTCCGCCGTCGGGCGTGCGTTGCTGCGCGCACAGCGCCAGCGCCTGTTTCGCGGTGAGCGGGTTGTAGCCGGGCAGCGGATGGGCCAGCCAGCGGGTGTCGATCAGCATGCGGTTCCGTGGCATGCCGAACTGCAGCTCGCACTGGAACAGTTCGCTGTAGGCGTCGGCATAGCCCGGACGTGGATAGCTCAGTTCCACTCGCAACGGCCTCAGTTCGGGGCCGACCAGTTCGCGCGAGATCATCACCGAACTGGCAAACAGTTCCTCACAGAAGAACGGCAGCAGCTCGATATCGCCGAACTGCGGCGTGGCGACCAGCGCCACCGCCTGTTCGCTGATCGCCTCGAAGGTCAGATCGAGCAGGCACCCGCAGATCTTGTGATAGTGGATGCCCGACTGCATCGCCTCACCGAAGGTGCGCGAGGTCATCATCGCCAGTCCGAGCAGGCCGAAGCCGCCGACAGTGCCCTCGCGGCCGATGCGCAGGCCGGCGTCAGGCACGCCCAGCGCCCGCAGCGCACGTCGCACGAAGGTGCTGGCCTGGCGGTATGACACGCGCAGCGCCGGGTCGGCGATCTGCGTGCGGGAAAGCGCCAGGCCGGCGAACCATGCGCGGCTGTCGACGCCATGGGCATCGGCCAGCTGCACCAGATAGAGCAGCTTGTTCGAAGGAAACTCGGCGGCGGTGTAGCGCGGATCGTCCGTTGCCAGCGCGGTTGGGTTGCCGTGGCTCAGGTCGATCAGGGCGGCAGGACGTGCCATCGTGCGATTGCTCCGGTGCAGCGGGCCGGTCATCGTGCCGGCGTCGCTCCCTGTTCTATCACGCGAGCACCGCCGACCGCTTGCGCATTGCACAAGCGGCCAGTACGCGGCGAAGCCTACTCGCCGATCGTCAGCAACGACGCATTGCCACCCGCCGCGGTGGTGTTGATGGTGAGCGTGCGCTCGCCGGCGAAGCGCAGCAGGTAGTGCGGGCCGCCGGCCTTGGGGCCGGTGCCGGACAGGTTCTCGCCGCCGAACGGCTGCACGCCGACCACCGCGCCGATCTGGTTGCGGTTGACGTAGCAGTTGCCGACGCGGGCGTGGCTGGCGATGTAGTCGACGGTGTCGTTGATGCGGCTGTGGATGCCGAGGGTGAGGCCGTAGCCGGTGGCGTTGATCTGGTCCACCACTTGCACCAGCTCGCTGCCCTTCCAGCGGATCACGTGCAGCACCGGGCCGAACACTTCGCGGGTCAGCGTGGCGAGTGAGGGAATCTCGTAGGCGCGCGGGGCAAAGAAGGTGCCGTTGGCGGTGGTGGCCGGATCGAGCTTCACTTCACCGATCTTTTTCGCTTCCTTGTCCATGCGTGCGGCGTGGTCGACCAGGATTTTCTTGGCGTCCTCGTCGATCACCGGACCGACGTCGGTGGACAGCTGGCCCGGGTCGCCCACCTTCAGCTCGCCCATCGCGCCGGCGAGCATCGCGCAGACCTTGTCGGCGATGTCTTCCTGCACGAACAGCACGCGCGCAGCCGAGCAGCGCTGGCCGGCGGACTGGAACGCGGAGGCGATCACGTCCTTGACGATCTGCTCGGGCAGCGCGGAGGAGTCGGCGATCATCGCGTTCTGGCCGCCGGTCTCGGCGATCAGCGCGGCGATCGGCGCGTTGCGCGCGGCCAAGGCGCGGTTGATTGCCCAGGCGGTGTCGGTGGAGCCGGTGAAAGCCACGCCGGACACGCGTGGATCCTTGGTCAGGGCGGCGCCGACGGTGGCGCCGTCGCCCGGCAGGTATTGCAGCACGTCGGCGGGCACGCCCGCGTCGTGCAGCAGCTTCACCGCGGCATGGCCGATCAGCGACGTCTGCTCGGCAGGCTTGGCGATCACGGCGTTGCCGGCGGCCAGCGCGGCGCTGACCTGGCCCAGGAAGATCGCCAGCGGGAAGTTCCACGGGCTGATGCACACGAACACGCCGCGGCCATTGAGGAACAACTGGTTGCTCTCGCCGGTCGGGCCCGGCAACTGCTCGGGCTGGCCGAACAGACGCCGTGCCATGGTGGCGTAATAGCGCAGGAAATCGGCTGCCTCGCGGATCTCGGCGATCGCATCGGGCAGGCTCTTGCCCGCTTCGCGCACGCAGAGCGCGATGAATTCGCCGCGGCGCGCTTCGAGCTGCTCGGCGGCGTGCTCGAGGATCGCGGCGCGGCTAGCTGCGGGCAGGCGATCCCAGCCGTGCTGCGCAGCGACCGCGTTGCTCAGTGCCTTGTCGACGGTGGCGCTGTCGGCGGCGATGTAGCTGCCGACAGTCTGGCGGCGATCGGCCGGGTTGGTGACGGCGATCGCGGCAGAAGCCGCTCCCACAACCGCGCCCGGTACCAGCGGAGCTGCTGTCCAGGGGCCGGGATTCGCGTTGACCGCGTCGGCCATCGCCTTCAGTTCGTTGTCGTTGGAGAAGTTGACGCCCATGGAATTCTTCCGGAGTTCTGCGTAGATGTTGACCGGCAGCGGAATGCGCGGATGAGGGATCGAAGCAAAGGAGCGCACCGTTTCGCACGGGTCGGCGACCAGCGTGCGCACCGGCACGCTCTCGTCGACGACGCGGTTGACAAAACTGGTGTTGGCGCCGTTCTCCAGCAGGCGGCGCACCAGGTACGGCAGCAGGTCTTCGTGCGTACCGACCGGCGCGTATACGCGGCAGGGCACGTTGAGCCCGCCCTTATTGGCGTCGGGCGGACCGATCACTTCGGCGTACAGGTCGGTGCCCATGCCGTGCAGGCGCTGGTACTCGTACGGCCGGCCTTGTGCGATGTGATGCACGGCGGCGATGGTGTGCGCATTGTGGGTGGCGAACTGCGGATAGATCAGCTCGGCGCCGGCATTGAACAGGCGCCTGGCGCAAGCCAGGTACGACACGTCGGTATTCGGCTTGCGCGTGAACACCGGGTAGCCGGCCAGGCCGTTTTCCTGCGCGCGCTTGATCTCGGCGTCCCAGTAGGCGCCCTTGACCAGGCGCACATACCAGCGGCGATTGGCGGCACGGGCGGTCTCGATCAGCCAGTCGATCACGAAGGGGGTGCGCTTGGCATACGCCTGCACCACGATGCCCAGGCCATTCCAGCCTTGCAGCGAAGGATGCGCGAAGACGTCGCCGATGATGTCCAGCGACAGCTCAAGGCGCTCGGCTTCTTCGGCATCGACCGACAACGCGATGCCGTACTTCATCGCCAGCTGCGAGAGCTCCAGCAGCTTCTCGCTGAGCTGGCGGTGGGCGAGCTCGCGCTTGGCCACTTCGTAGCGCGGATGCAGCGCGGACAGCTTCACCGAGATCGACGGTGCGTCGGTGTGATTGGCGAATGGACCGCGCGCGCCGATCGCGGCGATCGCGTTGCGGTAATCCTGCTGGTAGCGCTCGGCGGTTTCGCTGGTCAGCGCCGACTCGCCCAGCATGTCGTAGGAATAGCGGTAGACCGCGTATTCCTTCTTCGCGCAGCGGTCCAGTGCCTCGTTGATGGTCTGTCCCATCACGAACTGGTAGCCCATGATGCGCATGGCCTGACGCACGGCGAGGCGGATTGCCGGTTCGCCGGCGCGGCCGACCAGTCGCTTCAGAGCGCCGGTGAAATCGTGACGGGTGTCTTCAGCGAGGTTCACCAGATGCCCGGTGAGCATCAGACCCCAGGTGGAGGCGTTGACGAACAACGACTCGCTCTGGCCCAGATGCTTCTTCCAATCCGCATCGCCGAGCTTGTCGCGGATCAGCTTGTCGGCGGTGGCCTTGTCCGGGATGCGCAGCAGCGCCTCGGCCACGCACATCAGCAGCACGCCCTCCTCGGAGGAGAGATCGTACTGGCGCATGAAGGACTCGACCGCGCTCTGGTCCTTGGCGCGCAGGCGCACGCGGCTGACCAGGTCGGCGGCGAGGTCGATCACCTTCTCGCGTTCGACCGGCGGCAAGGTGGCCTGGGCGAGCAGGTCGTTGACCGCTTCGGTTTCGTCGCGCAGCCAGGCGGCGGTGATGCGTGCGCGCGCCGGCGTGCTGTCGAGGGGGAGTTCGGAACTGAGAATGGGCTGGGTCACGGGCTTGTCGAAGGATTCGCCGCGGCGAAGGGGAGCGCGGGATTGTACGCTGGACTCCGCGGATTTGGGGCGGCGCAGCCGCTGCGCAAGCCGTTTGCCGGCGGCCTTGCGGCGCCATTCGCCGGGCTTCCATGCAGGCCTGATCCGGATCAGTCGGGTGCGACATTCTTGCCCGCTGCCTCGCCGCGGCCTATCATTCCGATGTTCCAGGCACGCCGGATCCCCATGATCGTGCTTCGACCAGCTACCGCCGGCTTGCCGTGCGTGACGATGTGGCTCAAGCCCAATCGCGCGCTCAGCCGGCGCGGTCTGCGTCGATTGATCGTGGTTCTGGTGGCGCTGGTGCTGATAACGGCGGGACTGGGTGCGTGGCAGGGGAACGTGTTTGCTCCGCTGTTCGCCTTGGTCGAATCCGCCGCCGTGGCCGTCGCCTTGAGCGTGGCCTGGCGGGCCGGCGATCGCAGTGAGCGCATCACCCTCGACGCTTCGTCGCTGGAGGTGCGGTCGCTGCCGGGCCGGCGCCGCATGCGTTTCCAGGCGTACTGGGTGCGCGTGCTGCTGGAGCCGGGCGACGGGCGTCAGCGCCTGTTGCTGTCATCGCACGGGCGTGAAATGGAGATTGGCGCTTTTCTGGCGGAACAGGAACGCGTCGAGCTGTCGAGAAAACTCATGGTGCTGCTGGCCGATCTCAACGGCCCGTCGCGCAAGTAGGTTCAACAAAGGTGCAAGACATGACATCTGGCGGCATCAGGCGATCATTCACGGCAGCGGCGGCACTCGCCCTTGCATCGTTCGGCAGCGTGGTGCACGCCGCACCCGGTCCGTGGCAGCTGAACATGCAGCGCGGCGAGAGCACCTGGTCGCAGGTGCCGTACCACCTGAACAACATTTCGCTCGCCGTGTGCACGGTGATCGGCATCCTGGTGTTCGGCGCGATGTTCATCGCGATGTTCCGCTTCCGCAAATCGCGCGGTGCCGTGGCCGAGAAGTGGTCGCACAACACCATGGTGGAAGTCGTCTGGACCACCATCCCGGTGGTCATCCTGGTCGTGCTGGCCTACCTGGCCACCGGCGGCCTCACCTCCTGGGCCGACACCACCGGTTCGCAGATGACCGTCAAGGTCACCGGCTACCAGTGGAAGTGGCGCTACGACTATGTCGACTACCAGGGCAAGCCGATCGACAAGGTCGGCTTCATGTCCAAGCTCGATACGCAGAGCGACCGGACCCGCCAGCTCGGTTCGGGCATGGATCCGTTCGCGGTCAAGGTCGGTGACGAGAGCACGTATCTGCTGAACGTCGACAACCCGCTGGTCGTGCCGGTCGATACCAAGATCCGCTTCGTGATCACCAGCGGCGACGTGATCCATTCCTGGTGGGTGCCGGCGACCGGCTGGAAGCTCGACGCGATCCCCGGAATCATCAACGCCGCCTGGGCCAACTTCCAGACACCGGGTACGTATCGCGGCCAGTGCGCCGAGTTGTGCGGTCAGGATCACGGCTTCATGCCGATCGTGGTGGTGGTCAAGTCGAAGGCGGATTTCGCCGCGTGGCTGGCCGGGCAGCAGGCGAAGTCCGCCGCGCCCGCCGCTGCACCGGCGGCAGCTTCCAGCGCCGCCGCGCCGCAAACCAGCCAGGCCGCTCCGGTAGCGGATACGGCCAAGCAGGGCTGATCCGACCCGGTCGGGCCGTTCCCGGCACACGTTTTTTCACGCAGTCGCATTCAATATTTCAGGTTAGAGGTGCAAGGCCATGTCCTACGCAGCCACCCATGATCATCACGATGATCACCACGGCGCGCCGAAAGGTTTCTTCCAGCGTTGGTGCATGTCCACCAACCACAAGGACATCGGCACGCTGTATCTGGTTTTCGCGCTGACGATGTTCTTCATCGGCGGCAGCTTTGCGATGCTGATCCGTGCCGAGCTGTTCAAGCCCGGCATGCAGCTGATGCAGCCGTACTTCTTCAACCAGCTGACCACCATGCATGCGCTGGTGATGATCTTCGGCGCGATCATGCCGGCCTTCGTCGGCCTCGGTAACTGGATGATCCCGCTGATGGTGGGCGCGCCGGACATGGCGCTGCCGCGCATGAACAACCTGTCGTTCTGGATCCTGCCGTTCGCCTTCCTGTTGATGCTGTCCACGCTGTTCATGCCCGGCGGCGGCCCGGCCGGCGGCTGGACGCTGTATCCGCCGCTGTCGCTGCAGAGCGATTCGCTGGCCTACGTGGTGTTCGCGGTCCATCTGATGGGCATCAGCTCGATCATGGGCGCGATCAACATCATCGCGACCATCCTCAACATGCGCGCGCCTGGCATGGAACTGCTGAAGATGCCGGTGTTCGTATGGAGCTGGCTGATCACCGCGTTCCTGCTGATCGCAGTGATGCCGGTGCTGGCTGGCGCGGTGACGATGCTGCTCACCGACAAGTACTTCGGCACCAATTTCTTCAACCCGGGCGGCGGCGGTGACCCGGTGCTGTATCAGCACATCTTCTGGTTCTTCGGTCATCCCGAGGTCTACATCATGATCCTGCCCGCATTCGGGATCATCTCGGAAATCGTGCCGACCTTCGCGCGCAAGCCGATCTTCGGCTACAAGGCGATGGTGTTCGCGATCGCCTCGATCGCATTCCTGTCGTTCATCGTGTGGGCTCACCACATGTTCGCGGTGGGCCTGCCGCTGGGCGCCGAGATCTTCTTCATGTACGCCACGATGCTGATCGCGGTACCGACCGGCGTGAAGGTGTTCAACTGGGTCGCCACCATATGGGGCAGCTCGATGACGTTCGAGACGCCGATGCTGTTCGCGATCGCGTTCATCATCCTGTTCACCATCGGCGGCTTCTCCGGTCTGATGCTGGCGCTGGTGCCAGCGGACTTCCAGTACCACGACACCTACTTCGTGGTGGCGCATTTCCATTATGTGCTGGTGACCGGTGCGCTGTTCGCGATCATTGCGGCGAGCTATTACTGGCTGCCGAAGTGGACCGGCAACATGTACAGCGAGTTCTGGGGCAAGGTGCATTTCTGGAACAGCGTGATCTGGGTCAACGTGCTGTTCTTCCCGCAGCACTTCCTGGGTCTGGCCGGCATGCCGCGCCGCATTCCCGACTACAACGTGGCGTTCGCCAACTTCAACATGATCAGCTCGATCGGCGGCTTCCTGTTCGGCGCCACCCAGCTGATCTTCATCGGCGTGCTGATTCATTGCGCGTTCTTCTCGAAGAAGAAGGCCACCGACCGCGTGTGGGAAGGCGCCAGGGGTCTGGAATGGACCGTGCCGTCGCCGGCGCCGCACCACACCTTCGAAGTGCCGCCGGTGATCCACGACGACGAGCTGGCGCACGGCCACGTCAACGACTGATCATTCACCATGCCGCCCCAGCCCTTCCGGCCGGGGCGGCGCAAGAAGCCGATCTACATGAAACAGCAGACAATGAACACGGAAATCGCAGCACGCCGCAAAGGTGTACGACGCACCCTGGCGGTAACGGTTTCGATCGCGCTGGCGTTTTTCCTGGTGTCGTTTCTGCAGATCCTGCTGATGAAATAGCGGTACCGCGGTTGCTGTACGGGTTCCTTCAATTACGTCTCCTTCAACCGGTCGGGTATCGACGATCGGCATGCAGTTCCCCGGTCGGCGTGACGGGGCAAAAGTCATCAAGAGAAATCCACGGGGTCTCACCATGGGTCAGCAGCACGACGCTTACTTTGTTCCGGCCAAGAGCTATTGGCCGATCGTGGCCGCAGTGGTCATGTTCACCACCGTGTTCGGTGCCGCGCACTGGCTGAACGCGGAGCCCGGCGATGCCGGCTTCGGCAAGACCGTGCTGATCGTCGGCGTGGTCGGCGTGCTGGGCATGTTCTTCGGCTGGTTCCGTTCGGTCATCAACGAATCGCTGTCCGGCAGCTACAACCACCAGGTGGACGTCTCGTTCCGCATGGGCATGATGTGGTTCATCTTCTCCGAGGTGATGTTCTTCGGCGCGTTCTTCGGTGCGCTGTTCTACATCCGCATGTTCTCGGTGCCGTGGCTTGGTGGCACCGGCCATGGCACGTTGACCCATCAGTTCCTGTGGAGCGATTACGCTGCCGCATGGGGCGCCAATGGCGGCAACGGTCCGGAGCGTGTCGGCGGCAGCTTCAGCACCGTGCCGGCATGGGGCCTGCCATTGCTGAACACGCTGATCCTGCTCAGCTCCAGCGTCACCGTGACGATTGCGCACCATGCGCTGCGCGCCGGTCATCGGGGCAAGATCCTGGTGTTCCTGGGCCTGACCGTGCTGCTCGGTGCGTTGTTCCTGAATTTCCAGGCGCATGAGTACGTCGAGGCTTACAAGGAGCTGAACCTGACCCTGCACAGCGGCGTCTACGGTTCGACCTTCTTCCTGCTGACCGGCTTCCACGGCCTGCACGTGACGCTGGGCACGATCATGCTGGCGGTGATCTGGCTCCGCGTGCTGAAGGGCCACTTCAACAAGGATCACCACTTCGGTTTCGAGGCGGTGGCGTGGTACTGGCACTTCGTCGACGTGGTCTGGCTCGGCCTGTTCATGTTCGTCTACATTCTTTAAAGACGCGGCGTCGGTTCCGCGAGGAGCAAAACCGGCCATCGGGCGATTGCTCCGGCGTTGCCTCAACCTGGGCATCCACGCCCTCGCCATGGCCGGACTCTTCACAAGGACCATGACACGTCCGCAACAAAAAGCCCGCCATTGGCGGGCTTTTTGTTGCGGTGACACCGGGCGATTCAATCGTTACCGGAACTCGCGGCCATGGAGCGCGATTTGTCGCGGCCGGGGCGCGCGGCGGGCGCAGCCGCTACAATCACTGGCCGACATCGTGCGGATGCAGCCAACCCATCCAGATGCCGAGTGCGACCATGCCGATCAGCAACAGCGACAAGCCGATGCGGCGGGTCAGAGCCCACACCGTGCGCTTGTCGTCGTCCTTGTCGGTCATCATGAAGTACAGCGCCTGGCCGAGGCTGAAGATCACCACCAGCAGCACCACCACCAGCGCACCTTTGTAGACGGTTTCCACGTGATTGATCCGATCCATTACGACCTGGGCAGTATAGCGACCACCGGCGGGCTCGCCGCGTGAGCGGATTTCGCCGTCCGTCGTGGTGGGCGTTGCTGCTGACGGCGGCCGGAGCCTTGCTGTTCCTGCGTTTGGGCATCTGGCAGCTGCATCGCGCCGACTTCAAGGAAGCACTTCTGCGGCGGTATGCCGCATCGTCGACCGCGCCCCGGCAGGACTTCGCCAAGGTAGCCGCCGCGCCGCCGGCCGACAGCTTTCCGCGCGTTCAGGTGAGCGGCCGTTATCTTGCCGACCGGCTGTACCTGCTGGACAACCCGAACCACGACAGCCGCGGCGGCGTGGAAGTGTTCGCGCCGTTCGTGCTGCACGGCGTGCTGCACGATCAGTCGCCGTTGCTGCTGGTGGACCTGGGCTTCCTGCCGGGCAACGGCGATGGCAAGACGCCGCAACTGCCGCCGTTGCCGACCACCGAGATCAGCCTGCAGGGTTTGTACGTGCCGCCACCGCCGACCGGTTTCGAGATGGGCGGCAATGCACTGGCGCGACAGACTCGCTGGCCGAAGAACACCATTTTCCTGGACCCGGCGGAAATCGCCCGCGATCTCGGCCGCCCGCTGTATCCGCGGATGCTGGCGCTGGACGCCGATCCCGCCTCGATCTATGTGCGCGTGCACACTCTCGATTTCTCTTCCATGCCGCCGGCGCGGCACCGCGCCTATGCGTTCCAGTGGTTCACCTTCGCGCTTGCCGCGGTGGTGATCCTGCTGGTCGTGCATCGCAAGCGCAAACCGCGCAAATCCTGATATCACGAAGGTCACGAAGTCCGATGAAGCCAGTCGATCCCGTTGCGTTGCGCAAGAGCCGAATGTCTCTGCTGCTGATTGCGCTGGTGTTTGCGGCGCCGATGATCATTGCCGGCCTGCTCAGTTTTACCGGTTGGCAGCCGGGCGTGAAGGGCAATGGCCACGCGATCCTGCCGCAGCGCAATTTCGTCGATGAGAAGCTGCAGGTGAAACTGGACAACGGTCAGACGTGGCCGTGGCGCGACAGCGAGCCGCGGCTGACCCTGGTCACGCTGGCCGGGCCGGACTGCGCCGCGCGCTGCTTCGAGACGTTGACCGGGATCGCCAAGGCGCGCGTCATGCTCAACCGCAACCAGATGCGCCTGCGCCTGCTGTACGTCGGCGCGCCGCCGGCGGATGCGGGCCGACACGACGCCATACGCACCTATTGGTCGCTGGGCCGCGATGTCGACGGCAAGCTGGCCGCGTACGCACCGACCGCGCCCGACACTGTCAGCGCGGTGCTGGTGGAATCCAATGGCACGGCGCTGTCGCTGTATCCGGCCGGCTTCGATGTTCCCGGTTTGGCGCGGGATCTGCAGAAGGTGGTCAAGTGATGACGGCGCGCTCGCTGAAAATTCTGCGCGGCCTGTCCCTGCTCGCCGCGGTGTTCGCATTCGGGCTGGTGATGTTCGGCGCGTTCGTGCGGTTGTCCAATGCCGGGCTGTCGTGCCCGGACTGGCCTACCTGCTACGGCCAGGCGACCTGGCCGCACCACGCGCAGGCGGTGGCGCATGCCGATGCAGCATTCCCTGATCGCCCGTACGAGGCGCACAAGGCCTGGCGCGAACAGGTGCACCGCTTCCTTGCCGGCACCCTCGGTGTGATGGTGCTGCTGCTGGCGCTGATCGCCAGCGCGCGCAGACGCAGTGCGTTGCTGGCCGTCATTGCCGGCGCGGTGTTTGCGGTGGTTGGTGTGGCTCTGTACATGCGCGGCGAACACGTGTGGTCGTCGTTGCTGGCGGTATGCGCGATGGGTTTGCCGTTGTTCGCCGCGATCCAGCTGCCACAACCCGGCGCCTGGAAGATCAGCGTGCTGACGCTGGCGGTGATCATCTTCCAGGCGATGCTCGGCATGTGGACGGTGACCCTTCTGCTGAAGCCGATCGTGGTGATGGGGCATCTGCTCGGCGGCATGACCACGTTCGCGCTGCTGGCGTACGCCGCACTGCGTTTCGCCGGCATAGCTGCGCCGGACGAGCGCATGGCCGATCTGCGCCGGCTGGTGACGATCGGCCTGGTGCTGTTGTTTTGCCAGATCGCGTTAGGCGGCTGGACCTCGGCAAACTATGCGGCGCTGGCCTGCGGCTACGGCCCCGGTTCGTTCCCGCAGTGCCTCAATCAGTGGGCACCACCGACGGATTTTCACCAGGGCTTCGTGCTGTGGCGCGGGATCGGCGTCAACTACGAAGGCGGCGTACTGGACATGGCGGCGCGCAGTGCGATCCAGCTCGTGCATCGGTTCGGCGCGCTGGTGGTGTTCTGCTATCTCGGCTGGTTGTCGCACAAGCTGGCCCGGCGTGGCTTGCGCGTCTTTGGCATCGCGATCGCCGTGGCGTTGGTGAGCCAGGTATTGCTGGGCATCAGCAATGTGTACTTCGGTTTGCCGCTGGCGGTAGCGACCGCGCACAATGGTGTGGCCGCACTCTTGCTTTTCACCTTGCTGGCCGCACTGGCGCGTACCCAGCGTCGGCATGACGAGCCGATGTCCCTGTCGCTGGAGTCACGTTGAGATGGAGCTGTTCCGCGAATACCTGCAACTGACCAAGCCGCGCGTCGTCGCGCTGCTGGTGTTCTGTGCGGTGATCGGCATGTTCCTCGCCGTGCCGGGCATCCCGCCGTGGCGCGCGTTGGTGTTCGGCACGCTGGGCATCTGGATGGCCTCAGGTTCGGCGGCCGCGTTCAACCACCTGGTCGATGAGCGCATCGACAAGCTGATGGCGCGCACCGCACGGCGCCCACTCGCCACCGGCAAGCTCACGCCACGCCAGGTGCTGGTGTTCGCGGTGCTGCTTGGCATCGCCTCGATGCTGGTGCTGGCGCTGCTGGTCAACCCGCTCACCGCGCTGCTCACCTTCGGCGGCCTGATCGGCTACGCGCTGGTCTACACCGCGTACCTGAAGCGTGCGACGCCGCAGAACATCGTGATCGGCGGTCTCGCCGGTGCGATCCCGCCGGTACTGGGCTGGACCGCGGTGACCGATGCCTTGCATCCGTTCGCGCTGCAGTTGTGCCTGATTATCTTCGTGTGGACGCCGCCGCATTTCTGGGCGCTGGCGATCTTCCGCCGCGACGACTACGCGCGCGCGCAGGTGCCGATGCTGCCGGTCACCCACGGCGTGGTCTACACACGCTGGCAGGTGCTGTTCTACACCGTGCTGCTGGTGCTGGTGACGCTGCTGCCGGCGCTGACCGGGATGAGCGGTCTGATCTATCTGGGCGGCGCGATCGTGCTGGGCGTGGGCTTTCTGTACTACGCCGTGCGATTGCTGAATCCGCCGGACGAGCTGTTCCCGATGAAGGTGTTCAAGTACTCGATCATGTATCTGATGGCGCTGTTCGCCTTCCTGCTGGCTGACCACTGGCTGGTTGGGCCGATCGTGAAGCAGGGGCTGGCGCTGCAGCATGCGAGTTGAAACCTGGTCGGTTTACCTGGTCGGTTTCGGCCGAACCGGCATGGCGGTTTCCGACAGATTTCATCCATCCATTCAGCCCTCATGGGTTGACACTTCCGCAGCGCAGCACGACAATGCGCGCGCCTACCGGCGCATCGCGTCGGCTGGCTCCCAGTCCTGACAAACCAAGGCATATGGACGTTTACCCTAGTCGCAACGTCGACATCCGCAAGCATCGGATGCCGGCGACGCATAACAACAAGTTGAACGCCTGCGGCGACCGCGAGCGGTCGGCTGGTGCTTTCCTCGACTAGGGAAAGTCCGGCCCACCCCTGACGACGCCATAGGCGTCGTTACGAGGAGATGGGCCCATGAAGCTCCTTCGCGATTCCCTTCTGTTGCGCGCACTGCGCCGGCTGCTGGCTGGCCGTCGTGACGTCGTGCGCCGCCCCTACGCCGTCACCGTGCCCGCTCCGCTCGAACGCTCCCCATTGGAGCAGGCGGCCGGCAGCAACGTGGTCGAACTGCATCGCCGGAACCCGGGCCACGTGCCGGCACCGGCCCAGGACAATGCGCTGCCATCGTCCGTACATCGTGCTGTGGTATCCAGTCGCTGATGGTCGCCATCACGTCATGCAAGGGATGGCCTCCGCCAGTGGCGGTATGGTTCCGGCCGCGTATGCGGCCGTGCGCACCGGCGATGATGCGGTTCGCGGATTGATTCCGCAGGCTCGCACCGGCGACAGGTATCAGCGAATTCACGGAAGCGGGTCATGAACAAGCAATCCAATCAGACCGCCGCGGTCAAGGCGGCAGGCAAGGGTGCGGCAGCGGTGCATGCGGCCGTTGCGCAGGAGGCGTTCCGCGCAAACGACGAGCTGCTGGCGGCGCTGGATACCACCCCGGCCGGTCTCGACGAAGAACAGATCGAGGCACGGCTGCATCGCGACGGCCCCAACGAGGTATCGCACGAAAAGCCGCCGCACTGGTCGCGGCAGCTGCTGCGCGCTTTCAAGAACCCGTTCATCATCGTGCTGCTGGTGCTGGCGGTGGTGCAGATATTCGCCACGCCGGACGATCTGTCCGGGCCGATCATCATTGCGGTGATGGTGACCATCAGCGTGCTGCTGAATTTCAGCCAGGAATTCCGTTCGTCGCGCGCGGCCGAGAATCTCAAGGCGATGGTGCGCAATACGGCCACGGTGACGCGCAAGGCCTCCGATGGTCACAGCGAGCAGATCGAGGTGCCGGTGGCCGAGCTGGTGGCCGGCGACATCGTGCACCTTGGCGCGGGCGACATGGTGCCCGGCGACCTGCGCCTGCTCAGTGCGAAGGACTTGTTCATCAGCCAGGCGATTCTTACCGGCGAATCGCTGCCGGTGGAGAAGTCCGCACCGGCGCGCATGAGCGGTGACGGGGGCAGCCCGCAGCACTATGACAGCGCGCTGGAGCTGCCCACGGTCTGCTACATGGGCACCAACGTGATCAGCGGTACTGCCGCGGCGGTGGTGGTGGCGACCGGCGCGCGCAGCTATCTCGGCTCGCTGGCGCACAGCATGTCCGGTCAGCGCGTGCAGACCAGTTTCGACCGCGGCGTGAAAAGCGTCAGCTGGCTGCTGATCCGCTTCATGGCGGTGATGGTGCCGGTGGTATTCCTGATCAACGGGCTGGACAAGCACGACTGGACCGAGGCGTTTCTGTTCGCACTGTCCGTTGCGGTCGGCCTGACTCCGGAGATGCTGCCGCTGATCGTCACCGCGAACCTTTCGAAGGGTGCGCTGGCGATGTCCCGGCGCAAGGTGGTGGTGAAGCGGCTCAACGCGATCCAGAATTTCGGCGCGATGGATGTGCTGTGCACCGACAAGACCGGCACGCTGACGTTGGACAAGATCGTGCTGGAGCGCCATCTCGATCTGGACGGCGAGGAGTCCGACGAGGCGCTGGAATTCGGCTATCTCAACAGCCGCTTCCAGACCGGCCTGAAAAATCTGATGGACAAGGCGGTGCTGGAGCATCGCGATCTGGAGTCGGCCGCGACGCGCTATCGGGTGATCGACGAGATTCCGTTCGACTTCCAGCGTCGGCGCATGTCGGTGGTGGTGGCCAGGGACGATGGCGAACACCTGCTGATCTGCAAGGGCGCAGTCGAGGAGATGCTGTCGATCTGCACGTTCGCCAAGGTCGGTGACGTGACCGAGCCGATGACCGACGAGCGTCGCCGCGATATCAAGGCAATGACGCACAAGCTCAACGAGGACGGCCTGCGCGTGCTGGTGGTCGCGGTGCAGCGCGAGCCCAGCCACGACCGGCCGTACAGCGTGGCCGACGAAAGCGGGCTGATCGCGGTCGGCTGCCTGGCGTTTCTCGATCCGCCGAAGGATTCGGCTGCCACCGCGATCCGCGCGCTGCACCAGCACGGCGTCGAGGTGAAGGTGATCACCGGCGACAACGAGGCGGTGACCCGCAAGATCTGCCGAGAGGTCGGGCTTGACGTCACCCATTCGGTACAGGGCAAGGAAATCGAGGCGCTCGACGATGCCGCACTGGATGTGCTGGTGACGCGCGTCACGGTGTTTGCGAAGATGTCGCCGCTGCAGAAGGCGCGTGTGGTTCGCTCGCTGCAGCGATTGGGTCACACCGTGGGTTTTCTCGGCGATGGCATCAATGATGCGCCTGCGCTGCACGACGCCGATGTCGGCATCTCGGTGGATACCGCGACCGACATCGCGAAAGAATCGGCCGACATCATCTTGCTCGAGAAGAACCTGATGGTGCTGGAGGAGGGTGTGCTGGAAGGGCGCGTCACCTTCGGCAACATCATGAAGTACATCAAGATGACTGCCAGCTCGAACTTCGGCAACGTGCTCAGCATCTTGATCGCGAGCGCGTTCCTGCCGTTCATGCCGATGCTGCCGTTGCAGATCCTGGTGTTGAACCTGCTGTACGACATCTCGCAGCTGTCGATTCCATTCGACCGCATGGACGATGAATACCTGCGCAAGCCGCGCAAGTGGGATGCGGGCGATATCGGCCGCTTCATGGTGTGGGTGGGTCCGGCCAGCTCGGTGTTCGACATGACCACCTTCCTGCTGCTGTGGTACGTGTTCGGCGCAAACTCGTCGGCGCACCAGTCGCTGTTCCAGTCCGGCTGGTTCATCGAGAGCCTGCTGACGCAGACCCTGGTGGTGCACATGATCCGCACGCGCAAGATCCCGTTCCTGCAGAGCATCGCGGCGGCACCGGTGCTCGCACTGACCACGGCGATCATCGTGATCGGCATGCTGCTGCCTTATACCGCGGTCGGCGCGAAGATCGGCATGATGGAAATGCCGCCGGTGTATTTCGCGTGGCTGGCGCTGACCGTGGTGGCGTACTGCGCGCTGACCCAGCTGGTGAAGGTGATCTACACGCGTCGCTACGGGCGCTGGCTGTAATCCGTGCTGTTGCGTTCGCGCGCAGCGTCCACGGTCAGCGCGGCCAGCTGGCGCAAGCGGGTGCTGCCGGTATCGGCGAGCAGTTCCTTCAATCGGGCGCCGGCATCGAGCTGGTCGAGCGTGTGGCGTTCGGCCAGCGAGGCGGCGAGGGCGCGGCCCATCGAATCGAAGATCAGCGCGTAGGCGAAGGCGTGCAGCACGCCGCCGCCGAGGGTGCCGAGGCCGGGGAAGGCCTTCAATGCATTGCCGGCGACAGCCAGTACGATCGACGTGCCGGTGCGCAAGGTGAGCCTGGCCTGTTGCACGAAATCCTCGATCTGCACATCGCTGACTTTCACGCCGTATAGCTCGGCGAGTGCGCGGGTGAGGCCGGTGGCGAGAACGCCCTGGATCACCAGATCGCTGCCCGGCGCCACCGCGGCGAGCGCGCCGACGATCGCGCGGCGCGCATATTTGCGCACGATGCGCTCGGCCTCCTCGGCGCGGGTCCGCGTTTCCAGCGTGCCGGTGCGTTGGTGCAGTCCGGCCAGCACGGCGTTTTCGCGCAGGTTTTCCAGGCCTTCGGCACCGGGTGCGGTGAGCCGGGCCAGCGCTTGCAGCAGCGGTTCGATCGCGGGCTTGCGCTGGCGCTCGACCGATTCGGTGCTGCCGTCGGCGAGCAGGCGCTGATAGCGCTCGCTGCCGCCGGCGCTGATCGCCAGTACCGCACTGGCGATGCCGCGCGACTGCTGGCGCAGGCGGGCCAGCAGCTGTTCGCGTTCCACCGATGTCCACTGATCGACCTTGTTCAAGACCAGCAGCAGCGGCTTGCCGAAATCGGCGAGCCAGCGCAGCTCGTCGCCTTGGCCGCGGTTGAGATCGCCGGCGCATAGATAGATGACGGCATGCGCACGCAGTGCTTCCTCGCGCGCCATGGTTTCGTGGGTTTCACCGCCGGCTTCCCGGCTGCCGGGTACATCGGCCAGCACCAGTGTGCGACCGTCGGGAAGCTGGCTGTCGTAATGGCCGACTTCACGGGTAGTGCCGCCGCGCGCGTCGCTGGCGGCCTGGGCGTGCGGCGCCAGTGCGCGGATCAGGCTTGATTTGCCGGTGGAGATTTCGCCGAACAGCGCGACGTAGACGCGCGCGCTGGCGCGGCGTCGATCGAGTTCGCCCAGTTCGGCCGTCAGCACGCCGGTATCGGCACCGCGTTCGCGCAGCTGGTGGATGCGTTGTTCCAGACTGCCACGGTCGGGCGCCGGCATCGGCCGCCGTTTGCGTCGCGGCCGCAGCAGCCACCACAGCACACTCGATCCGGCCGCCGCAAAGATCGCCAGGATGCCGCCAAGCGTCCACTGCAACCACGTCGGCAACGCCAGAAAACGTTGTGCCAATGCCAGCGCACGTTCGGCGGCCGCGAACAGCAGCCATAGCAACGCAGCCATGGCCAGCGCGGAGAACAGCAATCGCAGGCGTCGGGACATGCACGCATTCTAGCGAGCTTCTTCGGGCTGACCCGCTCGCACCGGTGTCACGGTTTTGGCACTATCGTGAATTGGAGTGACACAGCTTCGACCGGAGCTGTGCAGGTTTCGCGACAGCGGTTCGTGGGGAAGCTGGATGGGGAGCGGTTTCAGGCGGTCGGCATGGCTGTTGGGCATGGCTCTGGTCGTGCTCGCGCTCGCGCCGGATACCCGGGCTGCGCCGGTGGCGCGCGGCGCACAGATGCCCGGTCCGCTGCCGACGCCGCAGTTCCGGCGCTACGAGACGACGGATGGCTTGCCCAGCGGGGCGATCTACGCCGTGGCACAGGACCACAACGGCTTGATGTGGTTCGGTTCGGCCGGTGGTCTGGTGCGTTTCGACGGGGTCGGCTTCAAGGTGTTCCGGCATGCGACGGATGATCCGAGCTCCTTGCCTGCCAACCCCACGTATTCGCTTCTGATCGATCGCGACAACCGGGTCTGGACCGGCGGCATTTCGACCGGCTTGATTGCCTATGACCAGAAGACCGGGCGCTTCCGGCAGTGGACCCATGACGACAAGCAGGCGGCCAGCCTTGCCAGCGACGAAGTCTGGGGCATGGCGCAGACGGCCGACGGCAGCTTGTGGGTGGCCACCGAAAGCGGCCTCGATCGCATGCGACCGGATGGAAGCGGGTTCGACCACGTGCCGCTGGATGCCGGTGGGAAACACGCCGCCTCGTTCGGCCAGACGCGGGCGCTGTTTGCCGGGGCCGACGGTCGCCTGTGGATCGGTGCGGAAAGTGGCTTGTACCTGCGCGAGCCCGACGGCGCTACGCATCAGGTGCCGGTGGATCCTTCGTTTCGCGGCGACCTGAGCAAGACCTGGCGTATCGACGGTGGGTACGGCGAGATCAGGGTGTCGCTGACCGGCGGTCTGCTGATCATCGGCGCCGATGGTGTGGCGCGGCCGCTGGCGAGCCGGCCGCTCTCATCGCAACGGATCATGAGCAGTACCCGTGACGCGTCGGGGCGGTTGTGGATCGGGACGGCCGATGGCGTGCTGCTGGGCCGCGCCGATGTGGATCAAGGCGATGGACAGCTGCAGCGGATCACCGGTCAACCGTTGCTGTCGGGTGGATTGCCGGCCAACAAGACATGGCAGACCGCGCTCGATGGCGAAGGCGGACTATGGATTACCTTCGAGCAGTCCAGCATCGCCTACCTGCCGCCGGGATGGAGCGGGTTCTCCCGCTTCACCCACATTCCGGACGATCCCGGCAGCCTGACCGGTATTGCGGCGTCGACGATTCTCATGAGCCGCAACGGCAAGTTGTGGCTGGGTGGCAACGATGGCTGGATCGACGAGCTGGATGCGGCCACCGGCCGGGTGCAGCATGTCGTGCAGGGCATACAAGGGCAGGTCGTGTCACTGGCGGAGGATTCGCGGGGTCGCCTGTGGATCGACAATCCGCCGCAACTCAACTTGTTTGATCAGAGCCGGTTTGATCAGAGCCGGCTTGATCAGAGCCCGGTTGATCAGGGCGTGCTCAATCGGGGCAAGCTCACTTCGATCGATCTCGGCCATGCTCGGGTGACGCGGCCGGTGCTGCTCTGTGCCGGTGACGATGGACGGATATATATCGCTTCATGGAACGAAGGTGTATTTGTCGTCGACCCTGACAGCCTGGCAATTGCGCCGGTGGCGATGGAGCAGGGCGGCGACGGCATCCTGCGTCCCGATCAACTCACCTTCCATGCGGGCGGCCTCTGGTATGCGAGCGAGGGCGGCTTGCTGCACCGGGACGACAAGGACGGGAAGCTGCTTTTCGTACAAGGCGTGCCGCGACAGGAGATCGTTGCTTTCGCCTTCGATGCGACGGGCTTCTGGCTGGCCACCAATGGCTCGGCGCTCGAACACTATCGGTATGCCGACGGGCGTGCGGTGCGTGATGACAGCATCGACCTCAGTCACGAGCAGCTCAAATCCGATCTGCGCGACTTGCGGGTGGATAGTCGGGGCCGGTTATGGGTGTTTGCCAATCCGGGCCTGTGGCAGTTCGATCAGCACACGCGCCGCTTCCAGTCGTTTGGTCCTGCGCACGGCCTGTCGAATGCAAATTTCGATGGAGCCGCGACCGCCATGGCGCCCAGCGGAATGATGTTTGCCACCAGCAGCGGCGGCGTCGTGGCGTTCCAGCCCGAACGGTTGCTGCAAACCGAGAAGGCCGGCTCGTTACCGGCGTTGTCGCTGGCGTATCTCAGCGTGCAGCGTGCCGGCGAAGTGCGCGCCATCGCCCTCGACAGCAAGGTAGTGCAGCTGGGCTGGCGCGATCGTGATCTGCGCGTGGGTGTACGGCTCGCTTCGTTCATCAATCCCGCGGTCAACCGCTACCGCTTTCGATTGAACGGGTTCGACAGCGGCTGGGTCGATGCGGGCAACCGCGGTGAGCGGGATTTTGCGGGACTTGCCGCGGGCGACTATGCGCTGGAAGTCCAGGCAGCCGGCGCAGATGATCGCTGGGTCGGGCTGGCCACACCGATCAGCATCCATGTGCAGGCCCCGCCTTGGGTACGCTGGTGGGCGTGGATCATCTATGCGCTGTTGCTTGCTGCCGTGGTGGGTCTGATCCTGCGCCATTGGCGCCGACGCCTGGCGCAGCGGCATCACATGCAAATGGTCGAACAGCAGCGCCAGATGGCCGAGGCGGCGAGTGCGGCGAAGACGCAGTTCCTGGCCACGCTGAGCCACGAGATCCGCACGCCGATGACCGGCGTGATGGGCATGGCCGAGCTGTTGCTGAGCACGCCGCTGAGTCCGTTGCAGCACGACTACACCCAGGCCATGCAGCGCTCCGGCGGCATGCTGCTGAAGCTGCTCAACGACGCGCTGGACCTGGCCCGCATCGAGGCCGGCAAGCTGGAGCTGGAGCCGGCCGTGTTCGATCCGCGCCAGCTGCTCGACGACGTGACGCAGCTGGAGCAAGGCCTGGCCCACGCCAAGGGCATCCGCTTCGTGCTGGACGTGGCGGACGACCTACCCCGACACCTGCTGGGCGATGCGTTGCGGATCAAGCAGGTGTTGTTGAATCTGGCGAACAACGCCTTGAAGTTCACCGAGCACGGGCACGTCACCTTGCGCGCGCAGCGCACCCCCGACGGCTTGCTGTTCAGCGTGAGCGATACCGGTCCGGGCATTCCCGAGGCCAGCCAGGCGCGGCTGTTCGAACGCTTCGAGCAGGCGGACGGTCCGCAGCGTCGCGCCGGCAGCGGGCTGGGTCTGGCGATCTGCCGCGAGCTGGTCGACATGATGGGCGGCAGCATCGAGCTGGAATCGCGTCTCGCGCACGGCAGCACGTTCCGGGTGCGGCTGCCGCTGGCCGAACCGGCGACGGTCGTGCCTTCGTCGTCGACGGACGCCGCCACGGACCGGCGCTACCGGCTGCTGCTGGTGGAGGACGACACCATCGTGGCGGCGGTGATCCGCGGCCTACTCGAACGCGAAGGCCACGGCGTGGTGCATGTCACCAACGGGCTGGCGGCGCTGGCCGAACTGGCGCAGGCGAGCTTCGAGGCGGTGCTGCTGGATCTGGACCTACCCGGTGTCGATGGCTTCCAGATCGCGCGGCTGATCCGGCAGCGCGAACCAGCCGGCACGCACCTGCCGATCATCGCGGTGACCGCGCGCTCGGGGAGCGAGGACGAGACCCGCGCCCGGGCCGCGGGGATGGACGACTTCCTGCGCAAGCCGCTCAGTGGCGAGCAGCTGAGCGCGGCACTGGCGCGACTGCAGTCGGCTGCCTCGTCGCCGGTAGCCGATCCTGTCTGAATTACATGTCGTTCTTGTGCAGCTCGAAACCGAGCCGCTGGTACTCGCGCCAGCGCAGGCGTGAGCCGTCGCGTTCGGCCGGGTCGGCCGCCACCACTTCCAGCACGCGCTGATAGCGACCGCCGGGGCAGGTCTCGCGCAGGTTGATCAGCAGCGGGCGGTCGGCCGTATCGATGCCCGGCGGCACGATCAGCACGGCGGTCGTCGCATCGTCGTCGTCACCGGCCAGCTGGTGCGGAATCATCACGTCTTCGTCGAACGCCCACAGCAGCTCGTCGATCGCTTCGGCCTGGGCATAGTCGCGGGTCAGGATCAGGGTCGGCTGCTGCGCCGCGAACGCCTTCTTCGTCAGCTCGCAGACCAGCAGCAGCGGCTGCTCGCGGAAGCGTGGCTTGTCGATCAGGTAGAAGTCGGCTCGGGGCATAGGGCAAGGAGCGAGTGGAGAGGAGTGAGAGACGAGTGTAGCGGCTCGGTGCTTACTCGTTTCTCACTCCTCTCGACTCACTGCTGATTGATAAGCCACTGCGCCAGCAACGCGACCGGTCGGCCGGTGGCCAGGCCCTTGCGGCCTTCATCCCAGGCGGTGCCTGCGATGTCCAGATGCGCCCAGCGCTGGCCTTCGGTGAAGCGCGACAGGAAGCAGCCGGCAGTGATCGCGCCGGCGCTCTTGCCGCCGATGTTGGCGACGTCGGCGAAACCGGATTCGAGTTGCGCCTGGTAGTCGTCCCACAACGGCAAGCGCCAGGCGCGATCGAGCGTCTCTTCGCCGGCGGCGAGCAGTTCGGCGGCGAGGTCGTCGTGCTTGCTCATCAGGGCGGTGGCATGTTTGCCCAGCGCGATCACGCAGGCGCCGGTGAGCGTGGCGGCGTCGATCAGCGCCCGCGGCTGGAAAGTCTGCGCGGTCCAGGTCAGCGCGTCGCACAGGATCAGCCGGCCTTCGGCATCGGTGTTGAGCACCTCGATGGTGAGGCCCGAAAGGCTGGTCAGCACGTCGCTGGGACGGTAGCTGTCGCCGTCGGGCATGTTCTCCACGCTCGGCACCACGCAGACCAGGTTGAGCTTGAGGCCCATCTTCACGGCGGCGACGAACGCGCCGAGCACGCCGGCCGCACCGCCCATGTCGAACTTCATCTCCTCCATGCCGGCGCCGGGCTTCAGGCTGATGCCGCCGGAGTCGAAGGTGACGCCCTTGCCGACGAACGCGTACGGCTTGTCGCCGTCGTTGCCGCCCTTGTACTCGAGCGCAATCAGCCGCGGCTTGTTGATCGAACCGCGCGCCACGGCAAGCAGCGAGCCGAAGCCGAGCTTCTCCATCGCGACTTCGTCGAGCACGCTGCAGCTGACTTTGTCCTGCGCGTCGGCGAAGGCCTGCGCCTGCGCCGCGATATAGGCCGGGTTGCAGATGTTCGGCGGCAGGTTGGCCATCTCGCGGGCGAAGCGCACGCCCTCAGCGATGGCTACGGCCTGGTCGAGGCCGGCCTGCGCGTCGGCGCCGCCGGCGAACGTGAGCGCGGCCAGCTCCGGCTGCTTGCTCTTGTCGCGCGGCTTGAACGTGGCGGTATAGCGATAAGCCGCGTAGTCGCTGGCCAGTGCGGCGATCCGCACGCGCCACGCGCTGTCGCGGCCCGGCACATCCACTTCGGTCAGATAAGACACTGCATCGGCCACCGGCAGGCGGCCCAAGGCGCGTGCCGCTTCGATGCTCACCTTCTGGAAACGTGCCGCATCGAACGATTTCTGGGCGCCCAGGCCCACCACCAGCACGCGTTTGGCGGTGACCCCGGCGGGCGCAAACAGCAGTGTGCTGCTGCCGGCCTTGCCGCTGATGTCGCCGCTTTCCACCTGGCGCTTGATCAGTCCGCCGGCCGCGCTGTCCAGTTGTGCCGCGGCACTGGTCAGCATGCCGTGTTCGTACACGCCCACCAGCACGCAGGCGGTATCGACGGTTTCAGGAGCGGCAGTGCCGAGGCTGAACTGGAGTGTCATCGGGGTAATTCCTGTATGGGCCCGGCAGCGGCCGGACAGGCTAGACTTGTGGTTTGCCGGCCCGACCGGGTGCGGTGGGTAAGCGGACAAGTTTATCGCATGCTGAGCATTCTCGACCGCTATTTCCTGCGCGAACTGGCGCAGACCGTGGCCGCCACCGTGGTGGTATTGCTGGTGATCGTGGCCGGCAGTGCGTTTGCCAAGGTGCTGCAGCAGGTCGCCAACGGCAGTTTTCCGGCCAGCGTGATGTTCCAGGTGCTGGGTCTGCGCACGCTGGACGGGTTGACCAACATGATGCCGCTGGCCAGCTTCATCGGCGTGCTGATGGGGTTGGGCCGGATGTACCGCGAGAGCGAGATGCACGTGCTGGCCTCCTCCGGCATGGGGCCACGCGGTTTGCTGCGGCCGGTGCTGCTCCTCGGGGTCGTGCTGGTGTCGATCACCGCGCTGGTGTCGCTATGGCTGGGACCGTGGGCGGTGCGCACCAGCGATGCGATGGTGGCTGCGGCGAACCGTTCGGTGATCGCCGCCGGTCTGGATGCGGGTCGTTTCACCAACCTGCCGGGCAAGGGCGGCATCATCTTCGTCGACAGCCTGAGCCGCGATGGCAGCAAGCTGGGTCGTACGTTTGTCGCCACCCAGAGCGAAGACAAGAAAGGACCGCCGCATCTGAAAGTCGTCAACGCGGCCAATGGCGAGCTGTATCAGGAGAGCGACGGCGGTGGCCGCTTCATTGCGTTCAAGAGCGGCTGGCAATACGAGATTCCGCTGGGCACCGACAACTGGCGGCAGATGCGGTACGAGCGCAACGACACCTCGCTCTCCAGCGTGCAGGCCGAGGACGACGACGATCCGGCCCATTCCAAGGGCAGCTGGACCCTGGCGCAGTCGAACGATCCGGATGATCGGGCCGAGTTTGCCTGGCGCGCGAATGCGCCGCCGCTGACCCTGGTGCTGCTGCTGCTGGCATTGCCGCTGTCGCGGCAGAGTCCGCGCGAGCCGAGGTATGGCCGCCTGCTGCTGGCGATCGTCAGCTTCTATCTTTATTACCTGCTGCTGGCGCTCGGCCGCGCGCAGATCGGCAAGGGCCACTGGCACAGCGAAGTGCCGTTGTGGGCGCTGCATGCGCTGGTGCTGGCGATGGCCGGCTGGATGCTGTGGAAGCAGTACTCCCCGCGCAAGGTGCGGCAGCCGAAAGCGGGCGCGTGGATATGAGCGTGTTCAACATCAAGCGGGTCGACCGGCTGGTGGCGATGAGCGTGCTCGGTTCGCTGCTGATGGTATGGCTGGTGCTGACCGGCTTCGATGCGGTGACCCAATTCCTGCGCCAGCTCGGCAGCGTAGGCAAGCACGGCTATACGCTGAGCAATGCGGTCGTCTATGTGCTGGTGACGTTTCCGCGCCGCGCCTACGAGATGTTCGGCAATGCCGCGTTGATCGGCGGCCTGCTCGGCCTGGGTGGCCTGGCCGGCACCGGCGAACTGACCGCGCTGCGTGCAGCCGGGATGTCACGGCTGCGCATCGCGGGATCGGCGGTCGGCGTGGTGGCGGTGCTGATCGTCGGCGTGGTGATCCTCGGCGAGACGGCGGCACCTTGGGGCGATCAGCAGGCGCAGACGATGCAGCTGCGGATGAAATCCGCCGACCTCGGCATGGGCACCAACAGCGGCTTGTGGGCGCGCGACGGCAACAGCTTCATCAACGCCCGCGGCACGTCGCTGAAGCGGCATGATGGCCTGAGCACGGTGCAGTTGAGCGACGTGCGTGTGTTCACCTTCACCGACGATGGCCAGCTCAGTCGTTTCGAATGGGCGAAGACCGCCGAACACGACGGCCGGCAATGGATCTTGCGGGACGTACGCAGCACCATGCTCGATGCACAGGGCACGCATACCACTCTCCTGGCCAATCAGCCCTGGCAGTCCAGTCTCAACCCGCAGGTGCTGGCGCAGTCGGTGATCCAGCCGCAATACCTTTCCATGCGCGACCTGCGCCGCAACATGCATTATCTGGAAAGCAACGGCGAAAGCCCGGGCAGTTACGCGGTGGCTTTCTGGGGCCGTGCGCTGTATCCGCTCAACGTGCTGGTGCTGGTGTTGTGCGCGATGCCGTTCGCGTTCGGCACGCTGCGCTCCGGTGGCCTGGGCAAGCGCATGTTCATCGGCATGCTGCTGGCGATCGGCTGGTATTTCCTGCAGCAGGCGATGGTGAATTTCGGTACGGTCTACGGCATGCCGCCGCTGCTGGCCAATCTGCTGCCGGCCTCGATACTGGCGCTGGCGGCGTGGCTGTATTTCCGACGAAGCGCCTGAGCGAGACGGCCGGTGGGCCGCCGTAATATCGAGGCATCGGGTTCAGACAGAGACTAAAGGATCGGCAATGCACGTGATTGATCTGCGTAGCGACACGGTAACCCGGCCCACCACGGCGATGCGCGCGGCGATGCTGGCGGCGGAGGTGGGCGACGACGTCTACGGCGAAGATCCCACGGTCAACGCGTTGCAGCAGCGACTGGCCGACGAGCTCGGTTTCGACGCCGGGCTGTTCGTGCCCAGCGGCACCCAGTCCAACCTGCTGGCGCTGCTGGCGCATTGCGAACGCGGCGACGAATACCTGGTCGGCATGGACGCGCACACCTACAAGTTCGAGGGCGGCGGTGCGGCAGTGCTCGGCTCGATCCAGCCGCAACCCATCGTGCATGCCGCCGACGGTACGCTGCCGCTGCAAAGCATCGAGGCGGCGATCAAGCCGGTCGATCCGCATTTCGCGCGAACCCGCGTACTGGCGCTGGAAAATACCTGGCACGGCCGCACGCTGCCGTTGGATTACCTCTCCGCCGCGCACGACGTGGCACGTTCGCACGGGCTGGGCCTGCACCTGGACGGCGCCCGCCTGTACAACGCCGCGGTGGCATGCGGTGTGCCGGCGCGCGAGATAGCACGGCATTTCGACACGGTGTCGATATGCTTGTCGAAGGGACTCGGGGCGCCGGTGGGTTCGGTGCTGGTCGGTTCGCACGCGTTGATCGACAAGGCACGCCGCTGGCGCAAGGTCGCCGGCGGTGGCTGGCGCCAGGCCGGCATCCTCGCGGCGGCCGGTCTGTATGCGCTGGACCATCACGTGGCGCGGCTGGCGGACGACCATCATCGCGCGGCATATCTGGCCGGCCGCCTGCGCGAGATTGCCGGCATCGACCTGCTTGGCCAGTACACCAACATGGTCTTCATCGACGTGCCAGCCGAACGCCTGCGCGATCTGGACGTCCATCTGCGCGAGGCCGGCATCCGCATCAGCATCGGCTACCTGCCCACGCTGCGGCTGGTGACGCATCTGGACATCGGTGACGACGACATCGAACGCACGGTCCAGGCATTCGCCACCTTCTTCGGCCGCGGCTGAGCGGAGCCTGCTCAGTCGGCCTCGCGACTGTCCTGCGCGATGGGATGATCGCCTTGCGCGGCATAGCGCCGCGCCACCACCGCGCACACCATCAGCTGCAGCTGATGGAAGATTATCAGCGGCAATACCAGCGCGCCCATGCCGCCGAGCTGGCCGGCGAACAGGATCCTGGCCATCGGGATGCCGCTGGCCATGCTCTTCTTCGAGCCGCAGAACACGATGGCGATTTCATCTTTGCGGCGAAAACCGAGCCGGCGCGCGATCCAGCGTATCGTCGTCATCACCAGCGCCAGCAGCAGTGCGCACACCGCCAGCGTGCACAACAACGCTGAAATCGGTGTGTCGCGCCACAGCCCTTCGACCACCGCCGCGCTGAATGCGGTGTAGACCACCAGCAGGATAGTGCCCTGATCGGTGAATCCCAGCAGCGGCTTGTGCCGGTCGACAAAGTCGCCGATCCAGCGCCGCGCGAGATGGCCCAGCACGAACGGCAGCAACAACTGCAGCACGATATCCAGCACGCCCCGCCACGATGTGCCGATTTCGCCGTGGCTGGCCAGCAGCACGCCCACCAGCAAGGGTGTCAGCACGATGCCGATCAGATTCGACATCGAGGCGCTGACCACTGCGGCCGACACATTGCCGCCGGCGATCGAGGTAAACGCGATCGACGACTGCACCGTCGATGGCAACGCACAGACGAGCAGCACGCCGAGATAAAGCTCAGGTGTCAGCACCGCACGCCCGATGGGCTGCAGCGCCAACCCGAACAGCGGAAACAGCACGAAGGTGCTGGCCAATACGGTCAGGTGCAGCCGCCAGTGCGCGATGCCTTGCACGATCGCTGCGCGCGGCAGCTTGGCTCCGTGCAGGAAGAACAGCAGCGCGATCGCGGCGTCGGTGATCCCGTCGAATACCCGTGCCGCCTCGCCGCGACACGGCAGCAGCGAGGCCAGTATCACGGTGGCGAGCAGGGTGAGGGTGAAATTGTCCGGGCGGAAGCGCTGCAACGACATGCGGGTGACTCAGTCCAGCCCGCAGCGCGCGCGGCGCCGATGCCGCCACCACAGCACCAGCAGAGTCAGCGAAAGGATGCCGACGAGCGCCCACAGGCTGCTCTGGCCGCGCTGGATCCACATCACCAGCCACTCGTGGTTGTCCGCGCCGAAATAACCGAGATACACCCAGAACGGCACGCTGATCAGCGCGGCCAGGGTGTCGATCAACAGGAAGCGCAGGAACGACACGCGATGGGTGGTGCCGGCGGTGAGGTAGATCGTGGTACGCATGCCGGGCAGGAAGCGCGCGAAGAACAGCATGCGGTTGCCGTACCGCGCGAATTTTTCCTGCACCATGGCATAGCGCGACGGAGTCAGCACGCGCGCCACGAAGCGCCACTGCAGGATGCGCGCGCCGTAGTGATGGCCGAGCAGGAAGATACCGGCGTCGCCCAGCAGCACGCCGAACATCGCCAGCGCGAACATCGCATGCACGTTCGCGTAGCCGAGCCCGGCGATCACGCCGCCGGCGACCAGGGTGATGTCCTCCGGCAACGGCAAGCCGGCGCCGCAGATCATCAACGCGATGAACACCGCGATGTAGCCGTTCTCGGCGAAGATCGTGATCAGATGCTGCAGCAGATCCATCTATGTCCATGCCTCATGTGCGGAGTTCCCTGCATCGGCCGCGAAGTGTGACGGCCGACGATTCGCCGTGGCGCTGCAAATCATGACTTGCTGCTCATCTGTTCGCGAAGCGGCAACAGCGCGCGCAGCTCCGCCTTCTCAGCATCGCTGAGCTGATCGCGTCGAGCGCTGAGGGAGTTGCGGCGCTGGATCAGCGATTGGTGCTCCATGCGCTCGAGTGCCGACATGAACTCCAGCCGCTGGATTTCCGGCTCACCCACCGACAACGCCGCCATCAGTTTCTGCAGCGACGGATACTCCGGCCGCTCGGCGAAGTGTTCCACCAGCATGGCGGAATTGATGCCGGGGCGCGATCGCGCAATGTCGAGCAGTTCGGCCAGCAGTCCCACGCCGGGCTTGTCCAGGCCCAGGAAGCGATAAGGTTTCTCCACCAGATCGGCCAGCCCGGGTTGCGCCAGCAGCAGCGAGATCGCGCTGCGGACCAGGCTGCGCTGCACCGCCACCGGGCGTTGCACGGCGCGATGCGCGGCCGGGTCGGCCTGCAGCATGGCGCGGGCGCCGCTGCGTTTTTCGAGTTCCTGCGCCATCAGGTCGCGGAACGCACCGTCGGGCAGTTTCGCGATCAGCGGACGCGCCCGTTCGGCCAGTCGCGCGCGGCCGTCGAGGCTGCCCATCTCCACGTCGTGCGACAGCTCGTTGAAGAAATAATCCGACAGCGGCATCGCCTGCTTGATGCGTTGTTCGAAGCCATCCCGGCCTTCCTTGCGCACCAGCGAATCCGGGTCCTCGCCATCGGGCAGGAACAGGAAATACGCCTGGCGCCCATCGCGCAGCCGCGGCAGTGCGGACTCCAGCGCCTTCCATGCCGCAGCGCGGCCGGCGCGGTCGCCGTCGAAACAGAACACCACGTCGGGCGCGGCGCGGAACAGCACCTCGGTGTGCTCCGGCGTGGTCGCCGTGCCCAGCGTCGCCACCGCGATCGGCAGCCCGGCCTGGTGCAGCGCGATCACATCCATGTAGCCCTCGACCACCACGATACGCTGCAGGTTCGCGTTGGCCTGCTTGACCTGCCACAACGCGAACAGCTCGCGGCCCTTGTGGAACAGCGGTGTCTCGGGCGAATTCAGATATTTCGGCGATTGCTCCGAACTCAGAACCCTGCCGCCGAACGCGATTACCCGACCGCGGCGATCGAGGATGGGAAACATCAGCCGCTCGCGGAAGCGGTCGTACTTGCTGCCGCGCTCGCTGCTGGCAACCATGCCGGCTTCGTTCAGCAGTTGCATGCGCCGCTCGCTGTTGCCCAGCGACTTGATCACCCCGTCGTAGCCGGCCGGAGCCCAGCCGAGGCGGAAACGCTTGATCGTTTCCGCGTCCAGCCCGCGCTTTTTGCAATACGCCTGCGCGTCGGTGTTGCGCGGCAGCTCGCTTTCGTACCAGCTCGCCGCGGCGTCCAGCAGCGCATAGAGATCGGTCTTGTCTTCGCGCGGCGCGGCCTCGCGACCGCCTTCGCGCGGCACTTTCAGGCCGACCGTCTGCGCCAGTTCCTCGACCGCATCGGGAAATTCCAGGCGCTCGTAGTCCATCAGGAACTTCAACGCGCTGCCGTGCGCGCCGCAACCGAAGCAATGGAAGAATTGCTTGGCCGGGCTGACGTAGAACGATGGCGAACGTTCGTTGTGGAACGGGCAGCACGCCGTCCACTCGCGTCCCGCCTTCTTCAGCGGCACCCGCCGCTCGATCACGTCGACGATGTCGACGCGAGCAAGCAGTTCATCGATGAAGCTGTCGGGAATCAGGCCGCGCATAACGGCCTAGTCTACATTCCCGACAGCTGCCGGACGTCGGCGCTGGCTACAGCAGGTGGATCACCCCGATCACTGCCAGCACCGCCAGCAGGAACAAGATCACGAAGCACGCGAACAGCACTTTGGCGATGGTTGCGGTCACGCCGGAAACCGAGCCGAAACCAAGCCAGCCGGTAATCAGCGAAACAATGGCGAAAATGATGGCCCACTTGAGCATGCGTGTCTCCCGCGGCGATGAGTGGCCGCGCGGTAGCAGAACATCCGGCGAGCCATGTGCCGATTTGTAGCGGACCGGACGTGAAAGCGATGCATCGCGGACTTGCCGTCAACGGCAGCGGCCGGCAAGCTGCATGGTCGGGCTGACAGGAAGATCGAGCATGGTGATCACCGCGGTGATGGTGCACAAACAGCGGGCGCTCGTGCGTGCGTTCGAACAGGCCGCCGCGACTACGGCGGCGACGGCGTGCACCGCGGAGCAGCTGGGACTGAAGCCGGGCATGGTCTGGCACCAGCTCGTGGGCCGCGCGGTGCTGCGTTGCCCGGGCGAGGGGCGTTATTTCCTGGATCTGGCGAACTGGCAGCGGCTGCGCCGCCAGCGCCGGCGCATGGCGCTGGCAGTGGTCGCCGGGCTGCTGACGCTGGCGCTGATCCTGCTGGCGACGCGGACGCGCTGAGGCCTCAGCCGGCCAGCCTGGCCTTGATCTTGCCGGATACCACGGCCATGTCGGCGCGGCCGGCGGCCTTTTCCTTCACCGCAGCCACTACCTTGCCCATGTCACGGGCCGAGCTGGCGCCGGTCTCGCCGATGGCGGCCGTGATCAATGCATCGATCTCCGCCTCGTTCAGCTTGGCCGGCAAATAGGTCTCGATCACCACCATCTCGGCGCGTTCGATCGCCGACAGATCCTCGCGGTGGGCGGCGTCGAACTGGCTGACCGAATCGCGCCGCTGCTTGAGCATCTTCTCCAGCGTGGCCAGCACTTGCACGTCATCCAGCTCGATCCGCTCGTCCACCTCGCGCTGCTTGATCGCCGCCAGCATCAGCCTGATCACGCCCAGCCGATGTTTTTCGCCACCGCGCATGGCGGTTTTCATGTCTTCGGTGAGCTGCTGCTTGAGTGTCATGGCGGGGACCTCCGAGGTGGGGCGGTGCGGGCGAGGAAAAACCATTCTACGGAAACGACAAAGCCGGCGTTGTCTTGCGGACAACACCGGCCAGTTCGAATCCGAGTGCTTGCGGTGGCTGCGAGAACCCGCGCCTACCGTGTTTCCTGTTATGCGCGGCGCCGGGGCGCTGCATGATCCATCGGCGGGCGATGGATCGGGGGAAACTCAGTACAGGCGGACTTTGCGCGAGACGTCACGCGACAGACGGCGCAGGTGACGCTTCACCGCGGCAGCGCGCTTGCGCTTGCGCTCCTGGGTCGGCTTCTCATAGAACTCACGCTTGCGCGTTTCAGCCAGGACGCCGGCCTTCTCGCAGGTACGCTTGAAACGACGCAGTGCAATCTCGAACGGCTCGTTCTCGCGAACTTTTACGTTGGGCATGGAAACTCCGAGTGGTAATCTGCCCGCTTGTACGGGACTGTCAAATAGGGCGAGCCGCGAATTATACCGTGGATATCACAGAATTTTCAAAGCCGGTGAACAAGCCCGCCATGGGCCCCGTGCTGGGCATCGAAACCTCTTGCGACGAAACCGGCGTTGCGCTGCTGCGCTGGGAGCCGGGGGCGCCCGGTCGTGGGCTGCTGGCGCATACCTTGTATAGCCAGATCAAGCTGCATGCCGATTACGGTGGCGTGGTACCGGAACTGGCCAGCCGCGACCATGTACGCAAGCTGCTGCCGCTGATCCGCCAGGCGCTGGCCGAGGCCGGCCTGACCGCGCAGGACCTGGGCGGCGTGGCGTATACCGCCGGTCCCGGCCTGGTCGGGGCCTTGCTGGTAGGCGCTTCGGCCGGGCGTGCCCTGGCCTGGGCGCTGGGCGTGCCGGCGATCGGCGTGCACCATATGGAGGGTCACCTGCTGGCTCCGCTGCTGGAGGACAATCCGCCCGAGCCGCCATTCGTGGCGTTGCTGGTGTCCGGCGGCCATTCCATGCTGGTCGAGGTGAAGGCGATCGGCCAGTACACGATTCTGGGCGATACCCTCGATGACGCCGCCGGCGAGGCGTTCGACAAGACCGCCAAGATGATGGGACTGCCGTACCCCGGCGGCCCGGCGCTGGCGAAACTGGCCGAACAGGGCCGTCCGGGCGCATTCCGCTTCTCGCGTCCCATGACCGACCGGCCCGGCCTGGATTTCAGCTTCTCGGGCCTGAAAACCCAGGTGCTGCTGGCCTGGCAGCATTCCGATCAAAGCGAACAGACCCGCGCCGACATCGCCCGCGCGTTCGAGGAAGCCATCGTGGACACGCTGATCATCAAGTGCCGCCGCGCCCTGCAGGCCAGCGGTGCGCAGCGGCTGGTGATCGCCGGCGGCGTCGGCGCGAACCGGAGATTGCGCAGCGAGCTGGCGGCGGCCGGTGTGAAGGACGGTTTCCAAGCCTATTTCCCCCGGCTGGACTTCTGTACCGACAACGGCGCGATGATCGCGCTGGCCGGAGCGATCCGGCTGGCCAGCGGCCAGCATCAGGACGCATCGGTACAGGTTTATCCGCGCTGGGACTTGCAAAGCCTGCCGGCGGCGTAAAGCCACCAGCCGCCACTCACCATTGCGTGCGGCCGGGCAGCAGGCCTTTCAGCTCCGCCTCGGTGAGATTGCGCCATTGCCCGACCTTCAGGTGGGCCAGCTTCACGTTGACGATGCGCACGCGGCGCAGCTGGGTCACCCGGTAGCCGAACGCGGCAGCCATCAGGCGTATCTGCCGGTTCAAGCCCTGGGTCAACACGATCGAGAAGCCGAACTTGGCGATACGGCGTACGCGGCAGGGTTGGGTCATCTGGCCGTGAATGCGCACGCCCTTGGCCATGCCGGCGAGGAATTCGTCGGTGACGGCCTTGTTCACCGCGACCAGGTATTCCTTCTCGTGCCCGTTCTCCGCGCGCAGGATCTCGTTGACGATATCGCCGTTGCTGGTCAGCAGGATCAACCCCTCGGAGTCTTTATCCAGCCTCCCGATCGGAAAGATCCGCTGAGGGTGGTCGACGAAATCGACGATGTTGCCGTCGACGCCGTGGTCAGTGGTGCAAGTGATGCCGACCGGCTTGTTCAGCGCGATGTACACCGCCTTCTTCGCGGCCGGTGTGGCCGCGAGAATGCGTGCACGCACGACCTCGCCATCGACGCGCACCTCGTCGCCTTCCAGCGCCTTGGCGCCCGTGCCGACGACCTCGCCATTGATGCTGACGCGGCCGGCGAGCAGCAGATCATCCGCCTCGCGGCGCGAGCACAGGCCGGCTTCGCTGATGTATTTGTTGACGCGCATTTCGAACCTCGATGTAGGAGCGCACCTTGTGCGCGATGCTCTTCGTCACGTTACGCAAGAGCATCGCGCACAGGGTGCGCATCCTACGGATGCGTCAAGACCGCAGCCCGATGCCGCGCTTCAGCAGATGCAGCGCCACGATCGACAGTCCGGCCACGAACGCGAGCATGACCGCGAACGCCACGCCCACGTGCACGTCGCTGATGCCGAGCACGCCGAAGCGGAACGCGTTGACCATGTACAGGATCGGGTTGGCCCGCGAGATCGCCTGCCACGGTTCGCCCAGCATGTTCACCGAATAGAACACGCCGCCCAGATAGGTCAGCGGGGTCAGTACGAAGGTCGGCACCAGCGCGATGTCGTCGAATTTCTTCGCGTAGATCGCGTTGACGAAACCGGCCAGCGAGAAGATCGTGGCGCCCAGCAGCACCGAGGCGAACGTGATCAGCGGATGCAGCACGTGCAGGTCGGTGAAGAACAAGGCGATCAGCAAGACCAGGATGCCGACGACAAGCCCGCGCACCACGGCGCCGGAAACGTAGCCGAGCAGGATCACCCAGTTCGGCATCGGCGACACCAGCATCTCCTCCACTGCGCGGCTGAACTTGGCGCCGAAGAACGAACTGGAGATATTGCCGTAGCTGTTGGTGATGATGCTCATCATCACCAGGCCGGGCACGATGTACTGCATGTAAGTGAAGCCGCCCTCAATGTTGCCGATGCGGCTGCCGATCAGCTTGCCGAAGATCACGAAGTACAGCGTCATGGTGATCGCCGGCGGAATCAGCGTCTGCGTCCAGATCCGCATGATGCGAACGATTTCGCGGCGCACGACGGTATTGAGAGCGACCAGGTTGGCGGCGGTGTTGCTCATGCGGCCTGCTCCTTGCCGGTATGGGATGGAACGCCGTGGTTGGGCTCTTGTCGACCATGTTCGACCAGCCGCACGAACAGCTCCTCCAGCCGGTTGGTCTTGTTGCGCATCGAGGTGACCAGGATGCCGTGCGTGGACAATGCCGCGAACAGCGAGTTGAGGTCGTGCGAGCGGGCCATCTCGGCTTCCAGCGTGTGTTCGTCGCGACGGCGCAAGGTGACGCCGGGCAGATTCGGCAGTTCGTCAGGCACCGCCGCCACGTCCAGTACGAACGTCTCCACATCCAGCGTTGCCAGCAACCGCTTCATCGTGGTGTTCTCGATGATCGAGCCATGGTCGATGATCGCGATATTGCGGCACAGCGACTCGGCTTCCTCCAGATAGTGCGTGGTAAGGATCACCGTGGTGCCGGCCGCGTTGATGCCGCTGACGAACTGCCACATGGAACGGCGGATCTCGATGTCGACGCCCGCGGTGGGCTCATCGAGGATCAGCAGCTTCGGCTCGTTCATCATGGCGCGGGCGATCATCAGCCGGCGCTTCATGCCGCCGGACAACGTGCGCGCCTGCATCTGCGCCTTGTCCCACAGGCGCAGCTCCTTCAGATATTTTTCCGCGCGCTCGGCGGCGATCTTGCGCGGAATGCCGTAGAAGCCTGCTTCATTCACGCAGATGTCGAACGGCTTTTCGAACTGGTTGAAGTTGATCTCCTGCGGCACCAGCCCGATCAGCCGCATCGCCGCACTGCGGTCGTGGTTGACCGACACCCCGAATACCTTCGCATCGCCGCCGCTGGAGTTCACCAGCGAGGACAGGATGCCGATCAGGGTGGATTTGCCGGCGCCGTTGGGGCCGAGCAGGGCAAAGAAATCGCCGGGCTGCACGGTCAGGCTGATGCCTTTCAGCGCTTCGACGCCATTACTGTAGGTTTTGCGTAGATTGTCGACGACGAGCGCCGGGACCCTATCTGAATTGTCTGGATACTGCGGGGACATGGGCTGCACCGAGGGGGTTAGCCTTTATTATAGCGGGCCAAACCTTGCCGTCTGGCCCGCCAGACCGCACACACCGTTTCCGGAAACCTTCATGGCCGACCACTTCCAGCTCCGTCTTGTCGACGGCTTCATGCTCGCCCCCACGGTGCGCCACCTCATATTCGAGCGTGTCGACGGCCAGCCGCTGGCGTTCCAGCCCGGTCAGTTCCTGCAGGTGCACTTCCACTACGACGACGGCACGGCGACCAAGCGCAGTTACTCGGTGGCGACCATCGGCGACGGCAGCTCTCCGGTGCAGCGCATCGAGATCGCGGTGAGCTACGTCGAGGGCGGCGCAGCGACCCAATTGCTTGGTGGCCTGGAACCCGGTGGCGTCATCGACGCCAGCGGCCCGTACGGCCGTTTCTGTCTGCAGGCCGCCGATACCCATCCGCGCTACCTGCTGCTGGCCACCGGCACCGGTGTCACTCCGTACCGCGCCATGCTGCCGCAGATCGAGAAGCTATTGGCTGCCGGAGATCGCGAAGTGGTGCTGCTGTACGGCGCTCGCACCGAAGCGGAGCTGCTCTACGGCGAGGAGTTCGAAGCGTTCGCGCAAACCCATCCCGGCTTCATCTTCCATGGCTGCCTCAGCCGCGAAGCCCGCGCCACTCCGCGCGCCACCGACCGCAGCGGCCATGTGCAGCATGTGCTGGCCGAACTCGGCCCGCACGCCGACCGCGACATCGCCTATCTGTGCGGCAATCCGAACATGGTCGATGCCGCCTTCGCCGCGCTGAAGGAATTCGGCCTGCCGGTGCCCCAGATCCGCCGCGAGAAATACATCAGCTCGCGTTGATCAAGTTTGATCCGGTAGCGCCGATACCATCCACAGCCACCTGTTTCCGCCTGTCACGGAACGGGTGGCTGCCCTTGCCGCAATTCACCACGACCGGTTCGCGCCGTGCGTGTGTACTTGGCGCCCTGGAGATCGCACCTGATCGCGGCGGGGCGTCCCGATATCACCGCATAGTGTGATCCATGTCTCATTATCGAGAGCCGGTCGCTTCAGCCCCGTCAAGATCGCGCCGAGCCGGCCGAGAGCCACTCATGAGGCCCCGCAAATCTGCGGAGGGCACCTCGAGAGGTGAACGGTATGACAGGTCCGTTTTTCAGCTTCAGCTTGGTGGGATGCGCTCTCGCACTCAGCCTGGTTGCCATGAACGCGAAAGCGGCGGGTGGCCGGATCGTGTTTTCCGGTGCGGTCGTCACACCCACTTGCGGCGTTGTCCCCGCCAGCAGTACGCAGCCGGGTGGTGCATCGGGTTCTCAGTTCAGTGTTGATTGCTTTGGTTCGGCTCCGGCAGCCACGGCAAAGCCGGCTTACGTGGTCACCGTGAGCAAGTTGACTGCGGCGGAACCGGACAGGGTCCTGGAGTATTTCAGCGACTATGTCGCGGCAAGCCAGGCCACGGCGCAGCGTCCCATGCTGGTCACCCAGGTCTACGAATGAGCGGCTCCGCCGGTTTCCTGGATCTTCGGCCGCACGGGTATTACTGATAGCTCAGGGTAAAGGTCGCCGTGGCGGCGACATTACCGGCAGTGACGGTATTGGAAATGGCGTGGTACTGGGCTGTATAGGGAAGGGACAGTGCGCCCGACGGTGCCGCACCGGCACTCATGGAGTTCCCGAAAACCACCGTGTTGCCGTTTCCGTCACGCAGCTCCACACCCAGCCCGGTGGCGCTGCCGGTGCTCTTGAGCACATTGTTGTATCCCGCCGGTACGCCGCTGGACGCCGTGAACGTGATCGCCAACGTGGCCGTGGATCCACTGGGGCAGTTCCCCGCAATAGTGAACGACGTGGCGCCCGTGGTGCTGTCCTTGCCGGAAAATGCACCTGCCGAGACGGTCGGCAACGCGACACTGAGCGAGGTCGAGCTGACATTGCAGGCCGAAGCCACGAAGGTCACCGAATTGGTCAGTACAAAATATTCCGGCACGATGCTGCCCCATTTCCAATTGGCGATGGTGCCGGCGGGCAGCACGCTGCCATTGGCGATCGGCCCGGTCTGCACCAGCTGCAGCGTGCTGCCGACACTGTAAGACGAACTGCCGGATGCGGCCGCGTAAGTCGGATAAGGGCCCATGAAGTTGGAAGTGTCATTGGCGTGGATCAGCTGGTAGCCGAGCCCGGGTACCGAGGTCGGATAAATGTAATTCGACCCCCCGGTCGGCGCGCCGCCGACAAGGTTTTGCACACCATAATTCGTGCCGCTCGTGCACGTTACATTCGGTGGGTTGGACGGCGTGGCCGATACCGGTGTGCCGATGACTGCATTCGTGGATAGGCTGAACGGAATCGTGAGGGTGCTGGGCAGCGTGAAATTGACGGGTGAAGAGGTGTAGTAAGTATTTCCGCTGATCCGGTCAAAACTGCAATCCGCCTTGGCGTTCACGGGAACGATGGCGAGCAACAGCAAAAGACAGAGCAGCCCACCCACGGAGCGCAGTGCGGCATGCCATGGTCTGGCCGCTGCGGGCTGAGCTAAATTTGAACGAGTGTGGCCCATCATCCACGGCTCCCTGGAACTGCGCCCGCCGGGGTGCAGGTTGCGTCGATTGCTTGATAGCTTGTCATGCTCTTGCCGCCGGCCTGCTCGGGCAGGCGATAGGGGAACGAGCATGCGTGGGAGGTGCCTTGGTCATCCTGCCACTGTGCGGTCAACTGACCCGCCTGCTTGACGCCACGTGCCAGAATTTTTCCGGCCTGTCCGGCCATGCCCAGCGAAACGCCTTCCTCGTCGAAGACCTCCGCGCCGAAAGGCAGTGCTTCGCCGTTCTTCAGATGGACTTCGAGGACGACCGTGCGGCCTTGCTTGGTCTTGAATTTCAGCATCACCACAGCCCCTGCGTGGGGAGCCACCTGGGTGCTCGTGGCATCGAGCTGGACATCCAGCGGCAGGCCCTTGGGGTCGATGGTGACGGTATTGAGGTTGTACGGCGTGAGGTAAGGCAGCAACGCGTAGCCGGAGTGGTCGATACGCACGCCCGGCGCGCTGGTCAGGCGCGCGCCTTTGGCGCCCGGCACGTAGATGATGCCCACAGTGTCACCCATCGGCTGGCCCAGGGTGATGCCTCCTGGATGGGCGACGACGGCGCCGCTTGCGCTGAAAGAGGATTGGGAATAGCCGCTGCCGCTGCCGTAGCTGGCGTTGAACACGGCAAAGGGACTGCGATAACCACCATTCACGCTGGCCGAGCTGCCGGCACCCGCCTCGCCGTGGGACCCGGTGGCGCCGTAGTAGAACTGGTTGTCGTTGCCCAGCGTGCCGTTGAGCATGGCTTGCTGCTGCGAGCCATTGGAATCGTTGTGGCTGGCGCTGAGGCTGAGCGTGGGCGCGTGCTCGCTGTGGCCCAGCGGAATGCTGAAGTTGGCGAACAGCTGGTTGTCGTAACGCCCCAGCTGATCACGTGAGCGCGTGGCGGAGACGCTGTAGCTCAGTCGACGGAATATGTTGTTGTAGCCCACCTGGAATTGCGTATCGGTGCCGGTGCGGTTCCAGTAGTCATTGGCCGTCACATTGGCGTACAGGGAACCGCCTTGCTCGCCGAGTCGCTGACTCAGGCTGAGGGTGAAACTGCTGCGCTGGCGTTGCAGCACGGTGGTGTTCAGCAAGGGGTTGTAAGTCGTGCCCGCCAACGCTGCCTGCTGAGCAGGGGTGAGTACTGTCTGCACCGGAACGCCGTTGATCAGCGTGGTGGGTGCCGGCAATGCCACGTTGAAGGCATCCAGCCCGCGGCGGGCGTAATCACGGGCGATGGCCGCATCGGTCACGCTGAGGTAGCCGCTGGTCGAATAGCGGTACGCCGCGACTGACAAGGTGGTGTCGGTCTCCGGCAAGGTCTTGCTGTAGCTCAGCCGCATGCTCTGCCCGGCGTGCGAACCGTACCCCGGAATGCTTGCGTGCGACTGGGTGACATCCAAGGCGACGGCGCCGTAGCGCGTGTTGATCGCGCTGCCGAGCAGCATCGCGGCATAACCTTGCGACGCGATGGCGCCGGCATACCCCGTGAGCAGATTGTTGAAACCATGCTGCACGGTGGCTTGAAAGACGTTCGGGTGGGACGAGATCAGCGGGGTGAGCAACTGCCCCGCCGCCAAATCGAAACGCGTGGTTCCCGGCCGCAGCAACTGTGCCACTGACGCGTACGGCACGGAAAACGCATGGGTGCGACCATCCGCCTCGGTGACCGTTACATCCAGATTGCCGCCGTAGCCGGTCGGGTAGAGATCGTTGATCGTGAATGGACCCGGTGCGACGGTGGTCTGGTAGATCTGCACGCCGTTCTGACGAATGGTCACCTTGGCATTCGTGCTGGCGACGCCACGGATGAGCGGCGCATAGCCGCGCATCGAGTTCGGCAGCATGCGGTCATCGGTCGCCAGCTGCACGCCGCGCAGTTCATAGCTGTCGAATACCTGGCCATCGGTGTAGCTGTCGCCGATGGTCAGTCGGGCGCCGAGCGATGGCAAGTCGCGCTGCACATAGCTGTCGATGTTGTGCCACTGGCGACGCGCCGGTGCGCCTGCGCTGGCCGATTGCCAATTGACGGTGGAGTCGTTGCGCACATGCCAGGGCCCGATGTTGAAGCCGGCATTCAGGCCAAGATAGCTGCTGGTCTGGCTGACCCCGCTGCTGCTCGTGTGGTAGCTGTTGAAATTGTAGTTGAGCAACCCCGCGGGCACGCCGGCGTCCCAATATTCGGGGCTGACATAACCGCGCGGCATCTGCCCGAGGTACGCCTGCGGCACGCTGGCGTCCAGCCGAAGCGCCGCCATGTCGAAGCTCAATGTGGCGCCGGGGATCAGGCTGTCGAAGCTGACGCAGCTCGTGGGGTTGCGCAGCTCCGACACCACTTCGGGCGACAGCTTTGGTGGATGCAATCCGAGACGGTCGAGCAGTTCGCGATCCACGCACGGCGTCGCACTCGCCTTCGGCGAGGCGGCAGCAAAGCGCACATCGACGCGTCCGATCCAGTTGGCGTTGAGATAGAGGTCGGTGTTGTAGCTGCCCGGCAATACCGGGTTGCCATGTTCGAAGCGCGAAAGGTCGGTAGTGTTCTGACCCTGGCCGGATAGCAGGCTGCGATCAAAGCTGGCATCGGCGCCGCTGGCGTCGAGAGCCGGTGCCGACGCATCGGCGCCGGATGCGGGCCTGGCTGCTGCGGTAACTGCCCAACCCGCCAGTACGGATGCGATGACCGCGCAAAGAACTACCTGGCGACGACGCGCCACTCGCCCGCGCGGATCTTCCGCCGGACCAAGCTGGCGCACGTCCTTCATGGCGCAATCGAACCCTTGTAGGTCGTCGACGCACCATAATCATTGATCACGCTGTAGCTCAGCGGCGTCCCCGAGGCGGGCGCCTGCGCGAGTGCCTTGACCGCAAGCTTCAGCGTACCGAGCGGATCGACCATGCCAGTGTCCACGGCATACTGCTTGCCGCCGACATCGAGTGAAAGCGCGGCGATCGTGATGTAAAACGGGGACGGGTTATGGGCTTCGAGTGCAAAGCCGGGGCTCGCGGGTACCACTTTCCAGGTCAGCTGGCCTGCGGCCTTGAGCGGATCGCCGGTCAGCTCGGCTGGCCGATAGAACAACTTGAGTCGTGAGCGGATCGCAAACTGCAGCAGATTCTTTCCTGCCGTCTCCGACGCGCTGGGTTTCGGTGGCACCTCGAGGACATTCAGCCAGAACAGCGATTCGCGATCGAGGGGCAACTGTGGTTGTGTCGCGATGATGCGCAGACTCTGATCGCGGTTCGGCTCCATCCGGAACAACGGCGGCGTGATCAGGAACGGCACATCGGCTTTGTCCGGTGTGGACTGGGCATTGCCGCGATCGATCCAGGCTTCGACCAGCGCAGGCCGGTCGCCCCGATTGGTCAGGCGCAGCGTGACCTCGCGATCCTGCGCAGGAAACACCACTCTTGTGCCGCCGATGACCACACTGGCGTTGGCGACACCGGCGATCATGGAAAGCGCTATCAAGGCTGCGCGGGCTGCGCAGAGAAGGCTTCTCATCGAGGTATTCCGTTCGAGATCAATATGCAGCGGCTACCCGCGAGGGCGCTGCGACCAAGCTTCGTGGTCGCAGCGCTCCGATTTCACGCTTACTGATAGGTAAGGGTGAAGCCGACCGAGGAGGTCACGAGACCCGCCGTGGTCGCGGTGGCAGTGGAGATGTACTGCGCCGTGAGCGAGGTGGAACCGGCACCGGAGGCGACGGCGATCGTGGGCGCGTTGGCCTGGGTGTTGGTGTTGATGGCCGCGGCGGCGCTGTTCAGCAGCTGAATCTGGACGTTCGAGCCGCCGCTGGTGGCATTCTTCAGGTTGCCGGTGGTGGTGTCGACGTTGGTGCCGTTGAAGGCCATTTTTGCGCTGGCGGTATTGGTGTCGCAACCGGTCAGGGCAATGGTGAACGGCGTTGCGCCGGCCACGGTCCCTACCGACGAGCCGAATGCTGCAACCATCACGGTCGGCAACGCGACCGTGCTGGTGCCGCTGCCGTTGACGCTGATGGCGCAGGTATCGGCAAGCACCTTGCCGGTGAAATTGATGGTGCCGGTGGAAGCCGCCTGAGCGCCCAGAGGGGCAAGCGCAGCAAAACCGAAGCTGGCAATCAGGGCGGCGGAGAGCAGAGTCTTGTTCATGCGTTCTTTATCCTTTGGACGGTGATTCTTGGTTGAAAAACTGAAAGTGCTCGAGGGCTGTTTTGACAACGGCCGCCCGGATCAATGGCGGGTGTTGGCGGCAGCTGAAGCAAGCGGTATGCCAAGCATCGATGAAAACGATTTAGCGGGTACTCCCGCTGGATTTCCCGAATTCGGCGAGCCTGAGGGGACCAGGGTCGGCCATACGATGTAAGGCATACCTGACAAAAACGGTCACGGTCGAAGTGCGAACTACGTCACTATTATTAACACAAACATCACAATTCTTCCATGGAAACGAGACCGGCGTCACGAGTTTTTGGCAAAATGTAAAGCTAACTTGACATTGGTTCGACGACTGCCTAGGCTCCGCTTGTCAAGGTTGCTTGACATGAAATCGGAGAGTCCCTTGCGTCAGGTGCGTCAGCTCCATCAGCGCTATCAGCGCGAATTCTGGCCGGCGATGGCGGCCTATGTCGCGATCATGCTTCTGCTGTGGCCGTTGCTGCCGCAGGTGCATAACGCGCTGCTGAAACTAATCATGGCGCTATTGCCGGTGGTGCCGGTGCTGCTTGTCGTGCGCGCGATGGTGCGGCTGGTGCTGGGCAGCGACGAGCTGGAGCAGCGTATCCACCTGATCGGTCTGGCGGTGGCGGCCACGGCCGTAAGCACACTCAGTCTGGCCGGTGGTTTCCTGGCCGCTGCCGGCATCATCAGGCTGGATGGCACGATTCTGATCTGGGTATGGCCGACTCTAGTGGTGATGTATGCCGTCGGGCGCGGCTGGGCCAGCCGCCGCTACGGCGGCGCCTCGGATGTGATGTGCGACAGCGGCCTGGCCCTGCATTGGCAGTTGCTGTTCGCTGCGCTGGTCATCGCCGCGGTCGCCGGGCTCGGACGTCATCAGCTGAGCGATTACCAGTTCGGCATGCTGTGCGGCGTGAGCGGGGCGCTGGGGTTGGGGGCGCTGCTGCGGGCGATCCAGCATTGGCGCAAACGGCAGCGCGGCGAACACGAGGCGTCGTGATGCAGGCTCGACAGCCTATATCGGCGGTTGCCGATGAATAACCACGTCCGCGAACTGCGCGGCGACCAGGGCTGGTCGCAAGCCGATCTGGCCGAACGGCTGGACGTGTCGCGGCAGACCATCAACGCGATCGAGACCGGCAAGTACGATCCCAGTCTGCCGCTGGCATTCAAGATCGCGCATTTGTTTGGCCGTTCGATTGAATCGATTTTTTTACCGGGTGAGGAGTGACAGGCATGGCTTTGAAGGGACGTACCGCGATCCGCATCGGTGCGGTGCTCGCGGGCTTGGGAGCGCTGGCCTGGAACCAGTTCCATCATGGCGAGCAAGCCGCGCCGCCGGCCGCATCTGCCGCCGTGACGAAAGCCGTGCCGCCGGCGAAACCGCAGACCTGGACGCTAGGCTCGCTGACACTGACGGCGTGCGACCTGGCCCAGCCGAACAGCGGGCTCAGTACGGCGGCTTGGTGCGCGGATTTTCCGGTGCCGGAGAATCGCGCCGATCCGCATAGCCGCACGATCAAGCTCAAGCTGGCCGTGTTGCGTTCCAGCGCCCAAGTGGCAAGCAAGGACATGCTGGCGTTTCTGGTGGGCGGCCCCGGTCAGGCGGCCACCGATTCGGCCAGTCAGATAGCAGCGATGCTGCAACCGTTGCTGGCGCACCGCGACGTTCTGCTGCTGGACCAGCGCGGCACCGGCGGCTCGAACGGGCTGACCTGCAAGGATTCCGCTGACACCGCAGGCCCCGACGACGACAGCACCTTCAATGCGGCCAAGATGCGCAACGCCGCCGCCGAATGCCTCAAGCAGCTGAGCGACCGCGCCGATCCGCGCTACTACACCACCACCATCGCGACGCAGGATCTCGAGGACGTGCGCAAGGCGATCGGTTCGCCGCAATTCGACCTGCTCGGCGTGTCGTATGGCACACGTATGGCGCAGCAGTATCTGATGCGTTACCCGGACGCGGTGCGCAGCATGGTGTTGGACAGCACGGTGCCGAACTCGCTGGCGCTGGGCGAGGATTTCGCGCGCAACCTGGACGACGCGCTGAAGGCGCAGTTCGCGCGCTGCACGGCGGAGCCGGCCTGCAAGAAGCAATTCGGCGATCCGGACCAGACGCTGTATCAGCTGCGCGACGCGCTGCGGGCGAATCCGCACGAGGTCAGCTTCCGCGATCCGCAGAGCTACCGCACCGTCAAGCGGGTGTTGAACGAGAACTCGCTGGCCAGCGTGGTGCGGATGTTTGCCTATACGCCGGCTACCGCCGCGCTGTTGCCGTTGTCGATCGACGCGGCGGCGCATGGCGATGTCGGCCCGCTGCTGGGTCAGGCTAAGATCCTGTCCGCCGACCTGGCCGAGCTGATGGGCAGTGGCATGCAGTACTCGGTGATCTGCAGCGAAGATGCCGACCTGCTTGCGCCGCGTCCGCAGGATGCCGACACCATCCTCGGCACGCACATGATCGATGCACTCGGCGCGGTCTGTTCGGTCTGGCCGAAAGGCACGCGCCCGGCCGATTTCCATCAGCCACTGAAAACCGACAAGCCCGTCCTGCTGCTGGCCGGTCAGTACGATCCGGTGACGCCGCCGCGCTACGCCGAGGAAGTGGCCAAGGGCCTGCCGAACGCGCGCGTGCTGGTCTTCAAGGGCCAGGCGCATAGCGTGATGGCGGTCGGTTGCGCGCCGCAACTGGTGCAGCACTTCATCGAAAAACCCGATCCGAAAGCGCTGGACGCGAGCTGCCTGGACCGTCTGCGGCCCACCCCGATCTTCATCGACTTCAACGGAGCCACTCCATGATCGAGGTAAGCGATCTGCACAAGGCGTTCGGCACGGTGAAGGCCGTCGACGGCGTGAGTTTCACCGCCCGCGACGGCGAGATCACCGGCCTGCTCGGTCCCAACGGCGCCGGCAAGACCACCACGCTGCGCATGCTGTACACGCTGATGACACCCGATCGAGGCCAGGTGCTGGTGGACGGCATCGACGCGGCGGTCGATCCGCTTGGCGTACGTTGCCAGCTCGGCGTGCTGCCGGATGCGCGTGGCCTGTACAAGCGACTGACCGCGCGCGAGAACATCGATTATTTCGCGCGGCTGCACGGCCTGCCGGAGGCTCTGCTGAAGAGCCGGCGCGACGCGCTGATCGAGGCGCTGGAGATGGGCGACATCGCCGATCGCCGCACCGAGGGCTTTTCGCAGGGCCAGCGGGTGAAGACCGCGATTGCCCGCGCGCTGGTGCACGACCCGCGCAATGTGATCCTCGACGAACCGACCAACGGGCTCGATGTGATGGCCACGCGGGCGTTGCGCCAGTTCATGGCCCGGCTGAAAGGCGAAGGCCGCTGCGTGCTGTTTTCCAGCCACATCATGCAGGAGGTGGCCGCCTTGTGTGACCGCATCGTGGTGATCGCGCACGGCCGCGTGGTGGCCGACGAATCGCCCGATGCGCTGCGTGCGCAGACCGGCGAGAACAATCTGGAGGATGCGTTCGTGAAGATCATCGGTAGCGACGAGGGCCTGGCCGCATGAATACCGTTCCCACGAAACTGCAGCGCAGCCGTGCTTTCCTCACCGTGTTCCTGAAGGAGGTGAAGGAGAACCTGCGCGATCGGCGCACGCTGATCAGCGCCTTCCTCACCGGCCCGCTGCTGGGGCCGGTGATCTTCGTGATGCTGATCAACGTCACCCTCAACCGCGAGTTGGACAAGGCCGAAAAGCCGCTGCCTGTACCGGTGATCGGCGCCGAGTACGCGCCGAATCTGCTCGATGCCTTGCGGGCCGGCGGCGTGGTGCCGGGCGCGGCGGTGGCCGATCCCGCACAGGCCGTGCGCAAGCAGGACGCCGATGTGGTGCTGCGCATTGCCTCCAACTATGGCAAGGCTTGGCGCAAGGGCGAGCCGGTGCAGGTGGAGCTGTTCTACGATTCCTCGCAGCGCGATGCGAACACCTCGGTGGAACGGGTGACCCGCCTGGTCGAAAGCTATGCACGCCAGCAGGGCGCGATGCGGCTGGTCGCACGCGGCATGTCGCCGAGTGCCGCGTGGCCGCTGCAGGTCGCCAAGCGCGATCAGGCCACGCCGCAGTCGCGTGCGGTGCTGATGTTCGCGATGCTGCCGTATTTCTTCGTGATCACCATCTTCATGGGCGGCATGTATCTGGCGATCGACCTCACCGCCGGCGAACGCGAGCGACAGTCGCTGGAGCCGCTGTTCGCCAACCCGGTGCCGCGCTGGAAGATCCTGTGCGGCAAGCTCGCTGCGATCGGCGTGTTCTCCACGACCAGCCTGCTGATCTCGCTGCTGGCATTCGCGGTGGTCGGCCAGTTCATTCCCGCCGAGAAGATCGGCATGGAACTGGATCTCGGCGTGCGCTTCGCCGCCTACGTGCTACTGCTGATGCTGCCGCTGGTACTCCTGCTGTCCGCACTGCAGTCGATGGTGGCGGCGTTCGCGAAGAGTTATCGCGAGGCGCAGACCTACCTGTCGCTGCTGATGCTGGTGCCGCTGATCCCCAGTGCGCTGTTGTCATTCATGCCGATCAAGGCGCAGGCGTGGATGTACGCGATACCGCTGCTGGGCCAGAACCTCGGCATCATGCAACTGCTGCGCGGCGACGGTGTCAGCGCCGAACAGATCGGCCTGTGCCTGGCCGGCAGCCTGGTGGCGGCGCTGATCGCGATACTGGCGACGATCCAGCTGTACCGCTCGGAGCGCTTGGCGATTTCGGCGTAGTTCGCCTCGCCGACCCGCTCTCTTGCGCGCGGGTGCGAGGACATGCGGAAACGCTGGATTCAGCCCGGTGGCGCCGTCAGCTCGCGCGCGTCGAGGTAGCCGTCGCGGTTGCGATCGAGCTTGTGGAACTGGCGCCGCAGGTTGTTTTGGAAGTCGGTCAGCGTGATCGGCCGGCCGCGGCCGCCGGGTAGTTCATCGGTTTCGAGGATGCCATCGCCGTTGCTGTCCATGCTGTGGAAACCGCGGCTCATGTACGCCACGTACTCGGCTTCGCTGACCCGGCCATCGCCATTGCTGTCGAATAGCTGCAGGTATTCCGAGCGCGAGTTCTGGGCGAGCAGGATCGAAGGCATCAGCAACATCAGCGCCAGTACGACCCCGCCAGGACGCACGTTCAGCGCACGCTGCCGTGGATGCCGATGAACTGCAGGAACTCCGCGCGGGTGCGCGCGTCGTCGCGGAACGTGCCCAGCATCTGGCTGGTGATCATCGACACGCCCCGCTTATGCACGCCGCGGGTAGTCATGCACTCGTGGCTGGCGTCGATTACCACCGCCACGCCGGCGGGCTGCAAGGTGTCCTGGATGCACTGGGCGATTTCCGCAGTGAGCTTCTCCTGCACCTGGAAGCGGCGTGCGAACCCGTCCACTACGCGCGCCAGCTTGCTGATGCCGACGACCCGGCTGGTCGGCATGTAGCCGACATGGGCACGACCGATGATCGGTGCCATGTGGTGTTCGCAATGGCTTTCGAACTCGATGTCGCGCAACACCACCATCTCGTCGTAGCCGGCCACTTCCTTGAAGGTGCGGCGCAGGTAGTCGCCCGGGTCGGATTCGTAGCCGGAGAACCAGTCGCGGTACGCCTTGACCACCCGCTTGGGCGTATCGAGCAAGCCCTCGCGCGCCGGGTCCTCACCGGCCCAGCGCAGCAGCGTGCGCACGGCTTCCTCGGCTTGTTCCCGGGTGACGTCGGTGGGGTTGTGCGGGTCGCTCATGCGGATGCCTTTGGCTTGCGGGTGATGCAGTTTAGCGTTCGCGTCAAGCATACGCATCGGCTGATGCCTTGCCGGTCAGGCATCGTCCTCGCGGGCCAGGTCGGTACCTTCGAGGCCGCTTTCGAGAAATTTTTCGGTGATTTCCGGATCGTCGCCCGCGGACGACAGCTTTTTCGGCATGGATCGCTTCGGCTTGATGCCTAGGTCCCGCAATTGTTCCGCTTGTCGAACCAGTCCGCTTCTCGGGTTGATCAAGGCTTTTTCGGCGGCCTGCGTCGCCACGGTCGCCCTGGCCAGCGCGTCGCCGATGGAAACCACGTGCTCGCTGAAGCGCACCGCGGCGTCGTACATCAGGCCGCCGCGCTTGACGATCTCCTCCATGCTGCGCGTGGTCTTGTCGACGCGCCAGATGTATTCGATGGTGCGCAGCACGGTGAACAACGTGTTCGGCGACACCAGCGCGACGTGCCGCTCCAGTGCGTACTGCGCGAGGCCGGGATCGGCTTCGCTGGCGGCCATCAACGCGCTTTCGATGGGCACGAAAAGCAGGGCGAAATCCACACTCTTCAAGTTGTACAGGGACTGATAGTTCTTGCCCGACAAATCCTTGATGTGCCGCTTCAGCGACGCGGAGTGGGCTTCCAGCGCCGCCGCCCGGGCCGCTTCGTCATCGGTCGAGGCGACGTACCGCTCGTAGGCGACCAGCGATACCTTCGCATCGATGACGATGGCGCGTTCCTGCGGAAGATCCAGCACGACGTCGGGAATGAGCCGGCCATCGGCTTCGTCGGTGTGATGGCTTGCCTGCGTGCGGAATTCGATCCCTTCGCGCAGCCCGGCCAGTTCCAGAATGCGCTGCAACACCGCTTCGCCCCACATGCCGCGCGTCTTGCTCTCGCCGCGCAGCGCGTTGGTAAGCGACTGGGCCTTGGCGCCGATGTCCTGGTTCAGTTCGGTGAGGTGGCGGATCTGCGCGATCAACCCTTCGCGCGCCGTAAGATCGGCCTCGCGAGTCGCCTCGACCTTGCCCTTGAAATCGTCGAGCGTTTTGCTGAAGGGGCCGAGCAGGTCCGACAGCGTATTTTTCTGCTGCTCGTTGAGCCTGGCGCCTTTTTCCTCCAGCAGCGCGCTGGCCATCAGCTTGAACTCCTTGGCCATCTCCTCCTTCGCGTCGGCCAGCAGTTTGCTGGTGTCCACCTCGCGCTGTCTCGCGGATTTCACTTCCTGTTCGAGTCGCGCCTGCGCTTCGAGGAGTCCGCTCTTCTCGTCGGTCAGGCTTTTGCCGGCGGCCGCCAGAATGGCGATCTGTTCATTGGCGATCGCCAGGTTTTTCCCCGCCGCATCGTGCTGGCTGGACATGCTGGCCAGCTCGGCACGTCTTGCGGAAAGCTCTTCCTGCACGGCCTTGAGTGCTTTCTCCAGCTCCACCGTCCGCTCTGCCTGCGCCTGCGCGTAGGCCAGACGCGACGAGGTTTCGCGAAACCGGGTTTCGGCGTCGTCGCGGGCCTTTTCGGCGTCGCGCCCGCGCAGCAGCACGGTTACCTGCAAGGCGATGACGACGAGCACGACAACAACGAGAGCGAGCAGCAGCAGTTCGGTGGCAGACATGGTGCGTTCCGCATCAAGACAGGCTGCCAGTTTACGCGCTGGTGTATCAGCTGCTGCGACGGCGAGCCTGGAACCTTCCCGGACGTGCTTGCATCCCATGACCAGTCGAGCCGTCACGCCAGCTGCGCCGGTCGATGCTGCCGCCGGCAAGCCCGGCCGGGGTGGCGCATGATGACGGCATTCATCCCATCGAAGGAGCATGGTATGGAATACGTACACGACTATCTGATCGTCGGGGCGGGCATGGCCGCCGATGCGGCCGCCAAGGCCATTCGCGAAGCGGACGCGACGGCGAACGTCGGCGTCGTCGGTGATGAGGCGCGGGCGCCGTATCAGCGGCCGCCGCTGAGCAAGGCATTGTGGAAGGGCGACAAGTCGCCCGCCGATATCGATCTGGCCACCTCGGAGAGCGGCGCGCAACTGCATCTCGGCCGACATATCGAATCGCTGGATCGCGTCGCGCATACGGTGCACGACGATCACGGCGACAGCTATCGTTACCGCCGGCTGCTGCTGGCCACCGGCGCCACGCCACGGCGGCTGCCGTTCGATGGCGGCGAGCGGACGATCCATTTCCGCACGCTCGACGATTACGAGGCGCTGCGCCGTTATGCCAAGCCTGGGGCATACATTGCGGTGGTTGGCGGCGGTTTCATCGGCAGCGAGTTGGCGTCGTCGTTGAGCAACGTAGGCTGCAAGGTGACCATGTTGTTTCCCGGCGCGGCGATCGGTGCCGGACGCTATCCGGATGGCCTGGCCGGCTACCTCGATGACTACTACCGCAGCCACGGTGTGGATGTACGCAGCGGCGTCAAGGTGACCGGCGGCAACGCGACCGACGGCGGCGTGGAGCTGCAGCTGTCCAACGGCGACGTGCTGCGGGTGGAAGCGGTGGTGGCCGGCCTCGGTGTGACGCCGAACACGGCACTGGCCGAGCAGGCCGGCCTCGCGGTCGACGACGGTATCGTCGTCGACGCGCACTTGCGCACCAGCGATGCCGACATCTGGGCTGCTGGCGACGTGGCGAATTTTCACAGCACGGCGCTGGATCGACGCTTGCGCGTGGAGCACGAAGATGCAGCAATCAGCATGGGCTGGCACGCAGGTCGCGCGATGTCTGGGGCCGATGCGGCATACATCACGCAGCCGTTCTTCTATTCCGATCTGTTCGATCTCGGATATGAAGCCGTAGGCTTACTCGATACCCGGCTGCAAGTGATCGAGGACTGGCGTGATCCGTATCGCGAAGGTGTGGTGTATTACCTGGAGGCCGGCCGTGTACGCGGCGTGCTGCTGTGGAACGTATGGGACCAGGTCGATGCCGCGCGCGAATTGATTGCCGAGTCCGGCCCGTTCGATGCCGCATCGTTGCGGCATCACCTGCCGCGACATGCCTGAGTAAGGCTCTCGCTGTGCGCGAGAATCTCAGTGCTTCGGGTCAGCCGGTCCGGATTGCCAGAAGTCGGCGGGGTAGTGCAGTTTCAGCACGGTCACGTTGCCGCTCGGTAGCTCGTAGGGGAGCGCGGTACAGCCTTGCGCGACCTGACGTTGCGCAGCGAGCAGGGTCAATCTTGCTATACCCTCGCGATCAGGTGCTTCCCCGACAGAGGTGGTTGGGGACGGGTGAAGTTCGGCTTCGCGGACGACAATGCCGAAGCCATCGGGTGTCACCCCGTCAACATAGCCGGCTGGCATGGCGTCCAAGCCTTTCAGCACGTTGAAGGTCAGCTTTCGGCCACAGCTGCCCGTGCTGACTACCTGCACGGCCTGCAGTACCGTGCGTACCAGTGCATCGGCAGCGGCAGGCAGTTCGGCAGACAGAGTGACCGGCACGTCCAGACGCAGCTTGTAGTTGTATAGGCCATGGTGGAACAGGTAGGTGCGCGAGGCGTCGTCGCCCTGTTTGAGATGTACCTGCATGGGAATCATGCGGCCTTGCCACGTGCTGCCGTCGCGCCGTTGCAAGTCGTAGTTCAGCGACTCGCCCCAGCGCACGTCGGTGTATATGCCGCGTTCGGTGGCGAGCTTCACGCTGCCACGGAATGTTTGTTCGGCATGCTCAAGTGCTTCGCTGTCGCCGCCGGGATAGACGTAGATGTCGGTGGTCATCGGCGGCAGCAGTCCATCGTGATAGCGCAGGGCGACACCGCCCAGCAGCTCTCCTTGATCGCCGTAGTTCACCGTTTTGATCAGCACGTATTCGCCGATCAAGCGGGGCGCGATGATATAGGTATCTTCGATGATCGGGCGCGCGGGTTTTTCGGCTGCGCGACAGACCGATGCCAGCGTGAGACAGCCAAGCGCGAAGCCGGCGGCGATTCTGTGCATGAGCGAATTTCCCCGAGATGGCCTGCGTACTATCGACGTCGGCCGGTCAGTCAGCAAGCCGGTCAATCCACCCGGCAGAACACCGCCTTCAGATAGCGGCCTTCCGGCACATCGGTGCGGAAGGGATGGTCCGCACCGGCGCCGCGCACTTCCAGCACCTGGATCTCGCGGCCTGCGTTGAGCGCGACCCGGCGCAGCATCTCCAGGAATTCGCTTTCGCCGACCAGGCCGGTGCACGAGCAAGTCAGCAGCAGGCCGCCTGGCGGGATGATGTCCAGCGCCATGCGGTTCATCGCGAAGTATTTCTTCAGCGCGTCCATCACCTTGCTGCGGTCGCGGGTGAGCTTGGCCGGATCGAGGATCACCGCGTCGTATTGCTCGCCGCGCGCTACCGCTGCGCGCACCCAGTCGAAGATGTCGGACTGCTCGAACTTGACCTCGACGCCGTTGGCGGTGGCGTTGGCGCGGGCGATGTCGAGGATGCCGGCATCCAGATCCACGCCGACCGCCTCGCGCGCGCCAGCCGCCATCGCGTGCACGGCGAAGCCGCCCGCGTTGCAGCACAGGTCCAGCACGCGGCGGCCCCTGGCGAGTTCGGCGAAGCGGTGGCGGTTGTCGCGCTGGTCGGCGAAGAAGCCGGTCTTGTGGCCTGAACCCGGTGCGGCGTGGAAGCGCAGGCCGTGTTCATGCACTTCCACCGCTTCGGGCACGTCGCCGCTGCGGCAGTCGAACGACTCCTGCTTCTGCACGTGCGATTCGGCGAACCAGTACAGCCGTGCACCGGGGAAATGGTTCAGCAATGCGGCGTGGATCGCCTCGCGGAACTTCCACATGCCGGCGGCGAAGTATTCGATCACGAGGATGTCGGCATAGCGATCGACGATCAGCCCGGACAGGCCGTCGCCCTCGCTGTGCACCACGCGCCAGGCATCGCTCACGCGGTCCAGTTGTAGCCAGTCGCGGCGAAGCTGCACGGCGCGGTCGATGTGCGCGGCGATCCAGTCGGCGTCGATCGCCCTGGCCGGATCGCTCTCGAGCAGACGCAGTGCGATGCGTGCATGCCCGTTCCAGAAACCGCGGCCGACGAAACGGCCTTTGGCGTCCTGCACCTCCACCACGCTGCCGGGCGGCAGTCGCGATTCGGGTTTATATACCTGTGCCGACCATACCCAGGGATGGCCGGGATTGCGGTCGGACTTTAGGCGAATCACGGGCAAGGCAGCGTCGGATGCGGAGTGCGGGGTCATGGTCATCGACGAATGATAGCTTGCGCCGCACGTTTGCCCGCATGGCATCACTCCAGCTGAGTCAGCGCCGACGCCTCCTCGGCTATCGGTTCCGTGCGTCCATGCGGTAGCGGCATGTCGCCGGCGCCCATGTTGACGAACACGATCTTATCGATGGTCAGGATGCTCTTGTGGGTGATCACGTTGCGCACTTCGCAGCGCAAAGTGATCGAGGTGCGCCCGAAATGCGTGGCGTGGATGCCCATCTCGATGATGTCGCCCTCGTGTGCCGTGCTGACGAAATCGATTTCGGACATGTACTTGGTCACCACCCGGGCGTTGCCCAGCTGGTTGATCACGTAAACGGCAGCTTCTTCGTCGATCCAGCGCAGCAAGCTGCCGCCGAACAGGGCGCCGTTGGGGTTGAGGTCTTCCGGCTTCACCCATTTGCGGGTGCGGAAAGTCATTGTCGGCTGGCTCATGGCGGGTCCGCCCTGGCTAACGGTACTGGCTACAGCTTATCCGTTCGGGCACAAAATTGCTGCAAAGCAACATGAAACATTCAGGTTCCGCTGCTCCTATGACAGCGGGACAGCCCGCCAGGCCTTTGCCATGACCATTCTCAGGGGTAAATGAGCCTTTCTCGGTCGATCAACGCAAGCGCAGCGCCAGCCACGACAGCAGTGCCAGCAGGTTGATGCCGAGCCGTGAGACGGCCGGGCCAGCCACCGCCAGCACGAAGCCTTGCGAGCCGAAGTGCCAGTCGATGCTGAGCCGCGGCGCGGCCTGCAGCGTGGCGAACACATTCACGAAGGCGCCGCAGTGCAGCGCATAGCTGAAGACCGGAAACGCGATCAGCGGCAGCTGCAGCAACTGCGCCCAGCCCGACATGCGCACGCCGTGCTCGCTGCCGGTCATCAACTGAACCCCGGCGGCCAGCACGAAGCCGTACAACACCAGACCGATTAGCGCGACCAGACTGTCGTGGGCGCCGAACGGCAAAAGCCGATGCAGCATCGCTGCCACACCATAGAAGCCACCGGCGATTTCGAGGATGCCGATCAGGCGGAAGAGAATGTTGCGCACGTGGGGCCTCGCTCAAAAAGCACAAGCTTAGCCGAGCGGGACCGATGCCATCTGCGCAGAGCGTCGTGATCTTTCACGCCGATGTCGTCGGCACGCGGCAACGCGACTCAGGCGATCAGCACGCCACGTGCTTCCTCGACGATCGCGTGCGGTACGAAGCGGGCGCTGTCGCGGGTGATCAGCGAGTTGTCCTCGCGAATGCCGATGCCGCAGGCGCGGTCGCCGACGATCCAGCTGCCGATCAGCGGGTAATGGCCGTCGAAGCCGGTCAGCGGATGGCAGGCCTGGCGGATGCACGGACCGTCGCGGTACGGGCCGGCGGTGTGCAACTCGCGGCCATCGTCCAGATGCATCGCGATATTCGCGCCCTCGCGCGAATGCAGCGGCTTGCGCACCCAGCCGCGCGGCAGTTCGCCGCCGTCATCAAATTCGGCCGCCAGCAGATTCGGATGGCCGCGATGGGCGTCCCACAGCAGCGGCAAGATGCCCTTGTTGCTGAGCAGTGCCTTCCACGGCGGCTCGATCAGCAGCAGGCCAGAGCGCGGCAGGTATGCACCGAATGTTTCGCGGAACATGTCTTCCAGCGGGTACAGCTTGAACAACGAGCCGATTACCCGGTCGTCCAGATCGGTGAAACGGCCGTCAGCCGACACACCGATGTCTTCGATCGCCAGCATGCCGCAGTCGATACCGGCCTGCAGCGCACAGTCGCGCAGATAGGCGATGGTGCCTTGGTCTTCCGCCGAGTCGCGTACGGCGGCGAAATGAAACGGCCGTGGCAATCGGCGCGCGATCGTGCCGAATGCTTCCACCAGCGATTCGTAGATCGAGTTGAACTGGTCGCTTCCGGCCGGCAGCTGGCCGCGCCCGAGCTGATCCTCCAGCCATTGCCACTGGAAGAACGCGGCCTCGTACAGCGAGGTCGGCGTGTCGTAGTTCAGCTCATAGAGCTTCGCCGGGCCGCTGCCGTCGTAGGCAAAATCCATGCGGCCGTACAGATGTGGCTGGCGCTCGCGCCAGCTCTGCGCGATCCAATCCCAATAGGGCTCGGGAATCGCCAGCTGGCGCAGCTGCTGTTCGTCGACGACGATGCCGTCCAGCAGATCGAGCGCCATCGCATGCAGTTCCTCGCTGGGTGCTTCGATGTCGTGCTCGATCTCGCGCAGACTGAACGCGTAATAGGCGGATTCATCCCAGTACGGTGCATCGTCGATGGTATGGAAACCGAAGCCGCACTCGGCGGCTTTGCTGCGCCAATCGGGACGCTCGGCCAGTGCAATGCGGCGCATCAGCTGCCGAAGCCGCGACTGCTGCCGGACGTGCCGAAGCCGGAACGGCTGGTGGTGACCGCATGATCGGCCGTGGCGTTGATCGGCACCATCGCGCTGCTGGCTCCGCTGCGATAGACGCCGGCACCGCCGGGGGCTGGCTGTTGCCAGCCCCCGTTGCTGTCGCGGAACGCAGGGGAACTGTTGAACCCACTCATCGGCGAACCATTGCGCAACATCTGCGACAGGAAGAAACCGGTCATCAGCGGGCCGAAGAACGAATGGCTGGCGCCATCACTTCGTTCTGCGCACTGCTCTTTTCCGTAGCTGGCTTCGCATGCTTCGCGATTGGCGAAACGTGGTCCAGTGGCAGCGGCATCCTTCTGCGCCTTGTCGAACGCCTGCTGGCAGGTGCTGCGGTCGTTGGTCTGCGCCACGCAGGCCTCGACCGAGGTGTACACACCCTCGCGTGCCGCACCTTCGCTGCGATCGCAGGCGCTAAGCAGCAGCGGAGCCGTGCTCATCAACAGCAGGGCGGCGGTCTTGGATCGCTTCATGAAGGGTGCTCGCACAGGATATCCGGCCAAGCATGCCTGCTTGGCTGCGCGGATGAAAGTTTCTGCGGGTCCGGTGTGCGCGAATGCCGCATCGGCGTCACCGATCGTTATTCGAGTTCGTCGGCCAGTTCGTGCAGGTCGGCGAGGTGCTGCTCCCACCAGCGCGACTCGGCGGCGAACGGAAACGCGGCGGGGAAGGCCGGGTCATGCCAGCGTGCCGCGATCCAGCCGGCGTAGTGCAGCTGGCGCATCGCGCGCAAGGCCGGGATCAGCGCCAGCTCGCCGTCATCGAAATGGCGGAATTGCCGATAGCCTTCGAGTACGGCGTCCATCGCGCGTTCGTCGTTGGCCAGCATCCACAGATCCTGCACGGCCGGGCCGGTTCGTGCGTCGTCGAAGTCGACGAAGTGCGGGCCTGCATCGGTCCACAGTACGTTGCCCGGATGGCAATCGCCGTGCAGGCGCAGTTGCCGGACCGGACCGACCGCTTCCAGGCGGGCGCCGATGGCGGCATCGAGCCGTGTCGCCGCCGCGTGGTAGTTCGTCTGCAGCGACGCCGGCAGCAGGGTGGAGTCGAGCACGGCCTGCATCGGCTGCCGCACCATCGTGTCGCGATCGAGCCGGCCGCGATGGACGAAAGGCGTACGCGCGCCGACCCCATGCATGCGCGCGATCAAACGACCCAGCCATTGCAGTTGATCGACCGCCTCAAGCTCGGGCGCGCGGCCGCCGCGGCGTGGCGTCAGCGCGTAGCGAAAGCCGTCGTGCAGCAGCAGCGTATGACCATCGAACGCGAGCGGCGCGACCACCGGCAGTTCGGCATCGGCCAGTTCCTGCGCGAAGCTGTGTTCCTCGACGATGGCCGCATCGCTCCAGCGGCCAGGCCGGTAGAACTTCGCGACCACCGGCCCCGTCTCTTCCAGGCCGACCTGCCACACGCGGTTCTCGTAACTGTTCAATGCCAACAGGCGGCCGTCGGGCCACAGCCCGCAGGCGGCAACGGCGTCGAGCACCAGGTCGGGCGTGAGCGAGGCGTAGGGCGTGTCGTTACTCAACGCAGTCCCACAGTACGCGCGGCAATCACCGCCATGGTGATGCGCGAGATGCATACCAGCGCGCCGTCCTCATTCTCGATGCGGATCTCCCACACCTGGGTAGTGCGGCCAAGATGCAGCATCCGCGCCGTGCCGATGACGGTGCCGCTGCGCACGCCGCGGATGTGGTTGGCGTTGATGTCCAGCCCGACCGCCAGTTCCTTTTCCGGATCGAGCGTAAGCATCGCGGCGGTGCTGCCCAGCGTTTCGGCCAGCGTCACCGAAGCGCCGCCATGCAGCAGGCCATACGGCTGATGGGTGCGATGGTCGACCGGCATGGTGCCCTGCAGCCAGTCGTCGCCGACCGCCGTGATGCGGATGCCCAGCGTTTCCATCATGGTGTTGGCGCTCCACGCATTGATGCGCGCGAGGTCGGCGGGTTGTTTCCAGAGGCTCATCGTTGATTCCTGCAGGTCGTGCCCGCATTGTTGTCCGCAACGATCGCAACGACAATGCGCCTGGTGCATACCGTTACCCTGAAATCCTCGGACCGCCAGTTTTCGGTGGCTGACGGCGAAACCGTGCTGGAGGCGGCGCAACGGGCGGGCGTGGCGTTGCCGTATTCCTGTCGCGCCGGCGTCTGCGGCAGCTGCAAGGCCACCTTGCTAGAAGGTCATTGCGAGTACCCGCGCAATCCGCCGCTGGCGCTGAGCGCCAGCGCGCTGGCCCATCATGCGGTGCTGCTGTGCCAGGCGGTGCCGACCAGCGACCTGCTACTGGAGGCGCGCGAGGTGACCTCGGTGGAGGACATCGCGCGGCGCCAGCTCGGCATGGTGGTCACCGACAAATGGCAGCTGGCGTCGGACGTGACCGGCGTGCGCCTGCTGCCCGCGCACGGCGAGCGCCGGCTCAACCGGCTGCCCGGGCAATATGTGGACGTGCTGCTGGAGGATGGTAAGCGCCGGCCGTTCTCGATCGCCAACGGCCCGCAAGCGGACGGCATGATCGAGCTGCACGTGCGCCACGTCGCCGGTGGTGGATTCACTTCGTGGGTCAACGATACCTTGAAGGTGGGCGATCACCTGCGCATCGAAGGGCCGCTGGGCACCTTCGTGCCGCGCGAGGATTCGGAGCGGCCGATGCTGTTCATGGCCGGCGGCACCGGCTTCGCACCGGTCAAGGCGATCGTCGAGCATTTCATTGCACTGGGCACGCGTCGGCCGATGCAGTTGTACTGGGGCGCGCGCACGGCGGCGGATCTGTATATGCGCGCACTGGCCGAGCGCTGGGCGCGCGAATTGCCCAACCTGCAGTTCCATGCGGTGGTGTCCGAGCCGGAGCAGGCCGCAGGCCTGCGCACGGGGCTGGTGCACGAGGCCGTGCTGGCCGATCAGCCCGACCTGTCCGGCCATGACCTGTACATGAGCGGGCCGCCGGCGATGATCGACGCCGCCCACCCGTTGTTCCTCGATGCCGGCCTGCCGGAAGAGCGGCTGTATTACGACTCGTTCGAGTACGCGCCGGATGTGCTGGCGCAGATCATGGCGGCGCGCGCGGGCATCCATGATCGCTCTCTGTAGGTAGGAGCTTGCTTGCGGGCGATGCTGTTGCTCTGAAGTTTGGTTTGGGTAGGAAAAATCAAAACAAGAGCATCGCCCGCGAGCGGGCTCCTACCATCATTCCATCATTCAGCGCGGCGGCTTATTTGTTGCCTTTGGCAACGGGCAGCTGCGCCGCATGCCACGCCAGCACGCCGCCACCCAGGGTGTAGACCTTCTCGAAGCCGGCCTTGACCAGTCGTTGCGCGGCCTTGGCCGAATTGCCGTGGCCGTCCTTGTCCATCACCACGACCGGCAAATCCTTCGCCCTGGCCAGCTCCTTCTTCTCCGGATCGAACTGGCTCATCGCCACGTGTCTCGCGCCGGGCACGTGCATTTTCTCGAAATCGGCTAACGAGGACAGGTCGATCAGCAGCGGATTGTCGCGGTTGATCAGCCCGGTCAGTCCGGCCGGAGTCAGTTCCTTGGTCTTGCTGAAGAGCTCCATGATCTGCGTGGCGACCAGGGCCACCAGCAGGATCACAAACAAGGCCGCCAGGGCCGTGTGATTGCCGATAAATTCGGGCAGCTTGCGCAGGATGTCGTTCATCGTCAGTCCACAGGCGCGTTGGCTGCGCCGATACGGGTAAACCGGCGATTATACGGGTACGGCGCGGCCGCCGTGGCCGGCTCAGTCCTGCGTGATATCCGGCAGGCCGCTGGTCAGCCACCAGTGCTTGGTCTTTTCGTCGTAGTGCCAGCTCTGGTGATCGATGATGGTGCGTTCGGACTGGGTGTGGACGTTGACCAGGCTGATCTGCGCCGTCTGCTGCACGTCGAAGTCGCCGGTAGGCACCGGACCCGCGCCGGCGTCGTACTCGGTCACCCGCACCTGCTGATAGCGCGCCAGATCCAGTTTGCTCAACGGATGGGCGGCGCGGGCGGCGGGTTCGATGAACTGCGCCGCACTCTGGAAATCACCCCAGCGCAGCGTGCTGCCGTAGGCGTTGAGCGTGGTGGTCAGCGCGTCGCTGCGGGTCTTGGTGGCGCAGCCAGCCAGCGACAGCACGGACAGCACGGCGAGGATGCTCAGTAGGCGGCGCATGGACGGTCTCTTTCCGATGGACACTCATCCATTCTGCCTCAATCGAGCCAGATTCGATCACGCCGGCTTCGATCGCACCCGCTTCAATCGCGCCGCTTGGCCACGAACCGTGCGCTCAAGGTGGCGGCGGGCTTGCCGTGATCGCCCGGCACCACGCAGGCGACTTCGATGCGCGCCCGGCCGCGCGTGGTCAGCGTGTTGAAGAAGGTGGTCCAGCTCGCGTCGGCGGCCAGCTTCGCCTCGCTGCGGAAGTCCTGCCACATCGGCGACAGGTAGCGCACGCTGGATTCGGCGACGAACACGTCGCAGTCATGGCCGTAGCGGCGCAACGCCATTTCCACCAGCGCCCAGCCGCTCAGAGTCATCAGGCTGACCAGGCTGCCGCCGAACGCGCAGCCCTTGTCGTTGACGTTCGGCGCCAGCGGCGCCAGCAGGCTCAGCATGTCGTCGTCGCTGTGGATCAGCTGCACGTCCATCGCATGGGCCAGCGGCATCTCGTCGCGAATGAACTGGATCAGCTGTTGTGCCTGGTCGGTGGTGTCGTGGGTAGTGCTCACGTTGATGAGGGGGTCCGCGGGGAAGGAAAGACCTCCCAGTGTAAAGCGGCCGGTACACTGCGGCCATGGCAGCGAGCGGATGCGGTGCGCGGATGCAGCGACAATCTCCAGTGGGCAACGAGGGTCTGGACGGCCGGATCGTGGTGATCACCCGCCCCGCCGGCACCGCCACTGCGTTGGCGCGCCGGGTGCGCGCCCTGGGTGGCGTGCCGTTGCTGCTGCCAGGACTGGCCCTGCGCGGCGCGGTCGACGAGTCCGTCGCGCGCGCCGGTCTGCACACGGCACTGCGGGACGAGTTGCTGGTGTTCACCAGTCCCGCGGCGGTGCGCCACGCTGCGGCACTGGCGCCATTGCAAACAGTGGCCACAGTGCTGGCGGTGGGCCGGGGTACGGCGCGGGCATTGCGGCGATATGGCGTCGACGCGCCACTCGCACCCTCGCGGCAGGACAGCGAAGGACTGCTGGAGCATCCCGCTTTGCAGGATTTGCGCGGTTGCCGGGTTGCCCTGATCGGCGCGCCCGGCGGCCGCGGCGTATTGCGCGACCAGCTCGCTGCGCGAGGTGCGCAACTGCGCGAGCTGCATGTGTATCGGCGGGTGCCTCCGCGACTGGATCGCCGCCACGTCGACGCGTTGCTGCAGCTGCCGACGTCGGCGCGGGTGCTGCTGTCCAGCGCCGAAGCGCTGCAGAATCTGCAGCAGCTGTTGCCGCCACCGGCATGGGCGCGGTTGTGCGCGGCCACCATGGTGGTCAGCAGTGAGCGGCTGGTGGCTATCGCCTGCGCCGCCGGTTTCAATCGCGTCGAGCTGGCCGCTTCGGCATTGTCGGCCGATATGCTGGATGCGGCGCGGCGCGTGCGCTGATTCTTCACGCCATCGAGC